>ERZ1090861.119-NODE-119-length-51153-cov-7.278210_pt1 | contig 51153 bp, 35 predicted proteins | sample MGYA00478482_ERZ1090861 | MGnify/ENA primary metagenome ERZ1090861 (study PRJEB33644, sample SAMEA5815744) | chicken gut metagenome | biome: Chicken; feature: Gastrointestinal Tract; material: Caecum | place: Ireland | collected 2019-01-01 | study: A study of the... | reverse complement strand
GCAAGGCTGTGCGCGCATTTCCTTTACTTTTCAAATTATTTATTATATACTTAGTTGTAAGACAAACAACAATGAACGGAGAACGATTCATGGCGTTTGATTTCAAAAAAGAATACAAAGAATTTTACCTGCCGAAAAGCGTGCCGTCTGTCATTGCCGTACCTAAAATCAATTATATAGCGGTGCGCGGCAAAGGCGATCCGAACGAGGAAAGCGGCGAATATAAAAATACCATCGGGCTTTTGTACGGCATTGCCTTTACAATCAAAATGAGTTTTAAGGGGCCGCATAAAATCGACGGATATTTTGAATACGTTGTGCCGCCGCTCGAAGGGTTCTGGTGGCAAAACGGCGCACAAAACATTGATTATTCGCAGAAAGAAAACTTTAATTTCATTTCGGTTATCCGTTTGCCGGATTTCGTAACGAAAGCCGATTTCGATTGGGCCGTCGAAGAGGCGGGCAAAAAGAAAAAGCAAGACTTTTCCAAAGTGGAATTTTTTACGTATGACGAAGGGCTGTGCGTACAATGCATGCACATCGGTTCTTACGACGATGAACCGAAAACGGTGGCGCTTATGCTCGAGTTTATAAAAGCAAACGGTTATGAATTGGATATAACCGATAAGCGTTTGCATCACGAAATATATTTGAGCGACCCGCGCAAATGCGAAGCGAGTAAACTGAAAACCGTTTTGCGCCACCCTATAAAGAACGCAACAAACGGAATTTCCGTTGATTGAGCAGTAAAACGAGCAGAGATTTCTGAAAACCTCTGCTCGTTTTTGATCTCTATGGAAATGAACGCATTTTCAGGCGTTCCCCTTCAGACGTCATGCAAAATAATTGTTCAGCGCCGATACGAGGGCGTTGATGGACGAACGCACGACGTCTTCATCGACGCCCGCGCCCCAATAAAAGCGGTTGTCCTTTTCCACGCCGACAAACGAGAGCGCCTTGGAATCGGACTTTTCGCTCATCGCGTGCTGTTCGTACGTCGTCAGCGTAAAATCGGTCCCGAAATATTTTTTCAGGGCGTTGGTGACCGCGTCGAGACGGCCGTTTCCGTCTGCAACGACTTCCTGCTTTTTTCCGTTGCGCAGCACGGTGACCGTGGCCTCGATCCCCTCCGGGAGCTGCCGGAAATGGCATTCCGGAATGTCGAACGCTCTCCGGTTTTCCACAAATTCGTCGACGAACACTTTATACACTTCGTCCGGCTTCAGCTCTTTATGGGTACGATCGGAAACGCCTTTGGCCGCGTACCCCATCGCCTCTTTGAACTTGGCGGGCAGATTCAGGCCGTAATATTCCTGCAGAACAAACCCTACGCCGCCCTTGCCCGACTGGCTGTTGATGCGGATGACGTCCGTCTGGTATTCCCTGCCCACGTCTGCCGGGTCGATGGGCAGATACGGCACCGTCCAGTGCGGCTGATCGTGAGCCTTGCGCCACTGCATGCCCTTGGCGATCGCATCCTGATGGGAACCGGAAAAAGCGGCAAACACGAGGGCGCCCGCATACGGCTGGCGGGGCGATACTTCCATCTGCGTGTATTCGGTATATTCGGCGCAGATCTCGGGCATGAAGGAAAAATCGAGCTGGGGGTCGACGCCCTGCGAGAACATATTCATGCCGAGCGTGACGATATCGACGTTGCCCGTGCGCTCGCCGTTGCCGAAGAGCGTGCCTTCGACGCGGTCGGCGCCCGCCAGAAGCCCCATTTCCGCCGTGGCGACGCCGCAGCCGCGGTCGTTGTGCGGATGCAGACTCAGGAGAACGTTTTCGCGGTATTTGAGGTTTTTGGAGATATATTCGCACTGCTGGGCAAACACGTGCGGCATCGCGTTCTCGACGGTGGTCGGGATGTTGATGACCGCTTTGCGGTCTGCCGTGGGCTGCCATACGTCCAGAACGGCGTTGCACACTTCCAGCGCGTATTCCGGCTCGGTGCCCGAAAAACTTTCGGGGCTGTATTCAAAGCGGTAGTTCGCCCCCGCCTCGTCGGTGAGCTGCTTCAAAAGTTTCGCCCCGTCTACGGCGATTTTCAAAATGGCGGCTTTATCCTTTTTGAATACCTGCTCGCGCTGGGCGACGGAGGTCGAATTGTACACGTGCACGATGACGTTTTTGGCGCCGCGGATCGCCTCGAAGGTCTTACGGATGATGTGTTCGCGCGCCTGCGTCAAAACCTGCACGGTCACGTCGTCCGGAATGAGGTCGTTTTCGATGAGCGTGCGCAGGAAGGTATATTCGGTGTCGCTCGCAGCGGGGAAACCTACTTCGATCTCCTTGAAGCCGACGCGGAGCAACAGTTTGAAAAACGCGACCTTCTGTTCCAGGGTCATCGGCTCGATGAGGGCCTGGTTGCCGTCGCGCAGGTCGACGCTGCACCAGACGGGCGCCTTTTCGACGGCGTCTTTTTCCGCCCAGTCCATGCAGCGCACGGGCGGCAGAAAATATTGTTTGGTATACTTTTGATAATTTTTCATGATGCGTCCTCCCTCTTTCCGCGCGCTTGCGCGAAAGACAATAAACAAAAACCCGATTCCATCTTGTAAGAAGACGAAATCGGGTTCGCGGTACCACTCCTTTTCGCGCAAAACTTTGCGCGCACTCTGCAAGATACTTGCCTTTTCCGGCGCATATCCCCCTCTTTTAACGGCGAGCTCCCGTTCTGCTTCTACTCGGTTTCCCCTTTCGAGCAGACCGCTCGGCGGCGAGTTCGCCCGACCGCATCGGCCGCCTCACACCAAACGGCGACTCTCTGATGCCCGCGCAATCGGGGTACTGTTCCGCTTCACAGCGTTATCTTATTAAGATATTGGACTGATTATAACACACAAACAAAAATTTGTAAAGCATTTTTCTGAAATTTCCATTTGGAATTTTTCAGCAGCTTAATAGTCTTTTGTCGCGCTCCCGGATGAGGTTGCCGTAAGGCCGTTGTAGGTGTAGGTGGCTTCGACCCGCGTAAAACCGTAATAGACCTTGCCTGAGATGCCATAGAACGAAGTCATTCCGGAATTGTTGAACGAACCGTTTGCGCCCGACAGCGCCTTGCCGTCATTCAGCGGGTCATCCCGATCACTGAATCCCCATCTCATGTGCAGCGTGTGCCAGACGTTTGCCGTACTTTCGATGCCGACGGCATCCGCGATCGCGGCACTCATCGTGCCTGCGTCGAAAGCGGTGTACGTACCGGCGAAAGTCCATGTGCTCCCGCCCGATTTGGAGACGGTGGTCAGATTGACCGTCAGCGTCTGGTTGACCCAAACCGTCCATACCGTTTCTCCGCTGCGGCCGGCGAGCGAAGTGACGTTCTCCCAGCCGCCTCCCGCATTGCTCCACCAGCCGAACTGCGTGTAGCCTTCCCGGGTGAGCGCATAGGAAAGGGCAAAGTCGTCGGCGGAATCGCCCGAAAGGGTGTATTCTCGATAATACCCGCCCGCACCGGCGGTGAAGCCGTCGGCGGCGAAGTCGCTCGCCAGCGTGACCGAGACGGAAGCATAGACGGCGTTGATGGTCATGTCGCCGGAAACAGCGGAAACGCTCTCCCACTCCACTTCGTCGTAGCCTTCGACGCTCTCCAACACCCCGATCGCGTCGCCGTAATGGTAGGTCTGGGTGCCGACGATGTCGCCGAATACGGAATACGTGACGGTATATTCGATCTCCTTCCACACAGCCGTGAGCGTAACGGGAGCCAGGATATTCTTGACTTCGGACAGGGACGCGCCGTCTTCGCCGACGAAACCGTCGATCTCGTAGCCGGGCACATCCGTCGATTCCGTTCCGACGGGCAGCGACAGCGTCGTGCCGTACGTATAGGGAATTTCGTAAACGTACACTCCGCCGTCCATGTAAGAAAGGCCGAAGCCGCTGACCGGATGTTCGCTGCGGACAGTCACGGTATACACGTTGGGCGTAGCGACGGCCTCAAAATCCGTCACGCCGTTCGCCGGCTCGCCCTCCCACCGATAGGTGTAACCCGTTCCGAACCCGCTCAGGTCGGGCAGTTCGGGTTCGGTGAGCAGCGCGCCCGTCGTCGTGTCGTATGCCAGCGTCTGGCTGTCGAGGAGCGTTCCGCCGGCCAGATAGTTGACCGTAGAAGGCCTGCCCTCGATAAACGAAGTTTCCGCCCAATCCGTTCCGGCAATGGCCCGGGAGAAGAGCGCGCTCGCCGTTGCGGCGATGTTCTGCGTGATATCGCCGACCGACTGCGCATCCCCCATGCTTTCGCCGGGGTTGACATATTTAAGAGTTGCCCCTAAATTCAAACCGGAATTACCTAAAACGGGCAGACTCGCATTAAAATTCAAGCCGTCCAGCGTGCCGTTGGCATCTGCGCCGATCGTGATCGAGGCGCTTTGCAATACGTCGTCTGTTACGGAAGAGAGGTTTAACCCGATCGTCCACTGCTGGGGCCAATCGCCTTCTGCCGCTGCATTGTAGCTATATGAGGTGAGAACATTCCCTATATCGGTTGACGAAGCACTTCCCGTACCTTCTGGCGAGGTCGGGATTACGTTGCTGATTGCATCGCCGAAACTGAGCAGATAAGAAAGATGGCTGAGTATATCTCCAAAGAAATTGTCCAACGTGGTCACACGATAGGTTTCTGAACCGCCGCTGACCCGGAGCATATATACCATGCCGCCTTCGATGGTTACGTACACCTTGGCTTCCTCCAAGGCTGTGACACCCAAGACCGTCGTCTGCGGAATATCCAGGTGCAGATTGACCGCAACACTGAAATCTTCATGAATATAAACCGAGGCATATATTTTGATCTCAGCCAAATTGATCGGAATCGTAATAAGCCCTAAATCAACCTTAAAAGCACCTGTTACATTGCCGCTCAGATAATAATAACTGTTGATATCCGCCGAAAGGACCGGATCGCCTTCGGTATCGAGGACGGGGTCTCCGTTTTCATCGTATACCGGCTGCGACGTGGTGATGGAATCCATCATCACCCCGACGAGGATGGACAGCGACGAATAATCGGTATACGCTTGCGCGGGCGCGGCGGGCGCGGCGCACTCGGGATCGGCTGCCAGCGAGACGTTCAGCCCCGCACCGCTGACGACCAGGGCGCGTTCGCTGCTGTCGAAGGAGACCGAAACGCCGCTGTTTGCGGCTGCGGCGGCCTGTTCCGCCTCTCCCGTGCCCGCATATTCCCGAATGATGCCGATGATCAGCTCGGCCCAATCCTGCGTGCTCTTGGTATCAAAGATGTCTGAATTGATGGTCGTGTACGAATCCCCAAGAATATCCACCACAAAGGTGAAGTAGTACAGATCGTTCTTATCCAACCCCATGAGGGAGACGATCAGCGGCATCGCGTCTGCCGCCGTGTCAAACAGCGACCGGACCGTGAAGCGCGCGCGCAGCGGCGCGGCGGACGCATCGACCCTGTCGGTGAAGTAGACGGCGTCGCTGTCGAACCCGACGGTCGAGAAATAGATGTAGGCATCCGGGCCGACCACGGTGGCGCGCATGAAATAATTGCTTTCGCCCGCGGTGATGACGCCTTCGACCGTGAGGTTGACGACGATATTTCCTTCCTGCGCGTTGTCGGCAAACTGCACGGCGCCCTTCATGTCGACGGACATCCCTTCCGCCGCGTATTGCAGCGAGAGAGAGAGTTTGTCGGTGTCGGCAAACGCGTTGTAGGCGCGAAGGATGAATTCAAAGATGTTGGCGCACTCGGTCCCCCCGACCGCTTCGGGCGCGGCCGCTTCTTCGGGGACTTCGACGATCGCCCGGAAGGAAGACACCGTAACGCCGAACAGGTCGACCGTGTACCCTTCCGCCAGGCTCAGGGACAGGCCGCTGCCGTAGGCGTCCGCGATCAGGCGGACGGTCGACGACGCGCCTCCGATGAGCGAAGCGAGATCGAACGCGAGCGACTCTCCGCCTTCCGCCGCAACCAGCTCGAGGCTTTCGAGGAACGCCGCCAGGTCGACGCCGCTTTCGCCGAACAACTGCAGAATCGACGCGAGATCGACGGAGAAAGCGCCGTCGTTTTCAGACAGAAGAGCCGAAACGGAGCCGGCGATGTTCTCGATTTCGTCCTTGGTGAACTGCATATAGTAGCCGCCGTACGAGAGGCGGATGTCGCCGCCGACGTACGAAAGGCCGATCTCTTCATCCCCGATCTGCAGATCGAGGCGCAGCTGCACGCCGTCTTGCAGCCAGACGGCGCCCTCCACGGAGACGTGCATCTGCTCAGCGCCGACGGAAACGATCAGGTCGGCAAGTTCAAAAGAGATCGTGTCTGCATTCGCGATCGAAACGATGGTATCGACGTATTCGAGGATGGAAGAGAGCGAAACATACCGGGCGGCGTCGTCGGGCGCGGCGATCGCCTCGCCGCTTGCCGCGGAAAAGCCGACGCGGAGGCCGAACGCTTCGGCCGTAAAGCCTGCGCCCTTCGTATACGCCGCGGAAAGCATGCCGAGGCCGTATTCTTCGCTCGTGAAAGCGGCGACCAGTTCGTCGAGATCGACGGAAAGCGCCAGAGACTCTTCCGTCAGAGACAGCCCGCCGATGAGGCGGTCAAAATCCATGCCGAGAATTTTGGAAACGAGCGCGGCGACATCCAAAGACGCCGCGTCGGAGGCGGGCAGCTCGACGCCGGCCAAGGCGAGCAGCTGCGAGACAGCCTCTTCCGCTTCGCTCATCGTCGCGGAGATCCGCACGCCGTACAGCGACAGATAGACGGTATCTTCCGCGTAGACGACGGTCAGAGGCAGATCGATCCCGGCATATGTAACTTTGACCGTCCCGGCGAGCGCGAGGCCGCTCTGCGCGTTCACGCGGATGTCCGCGTCCACGGTCAGGCCGAGCGAATCGTCGGCATAATCGGCGGTGAGAAGATAATCCTTGCCCGTGACGATGCCGGCGATCTCGTCGACGTACGGTTTGAGGTCGACGGCCGCCCCGGTATCGAATGCGGGAAGGGACGCGTCCGTTTCGCCGCGGACGACGGTCAGTTCGACCGCTCCGAGCCCCGAAACGTACCCGCTCAGGTCGAGAGACGCCGTCAGCGAAACCAGCTCGACGGCCTCTTCGCTCTCCGTAAAGCGGAAGGTGAGCGGAATTTCCAGCCCGAGGAGCGAAAGGTCGCATTGGATCGTGACATCGGCGCCGTCTTTGACGAGCGTTCCGCCCATCACCTGCTCCATGAGCGCGTCGGTATCCAGCGACGCGGAAAGATCGCTCCCGAACAACCCCGTGAGATCGGACAGGGCGAGTTTTGCCGTCAGATCCTTATAATCGAGGTACAGCGTGCCCGACGCGGCATCGACAAACAGATCCAGGCCGTCCGCCCCGCCCAAAAGCACGCGGACGCTGTTGATGTTCATCGAAGACATGTTCAAAAGGACGGTTCCGTCGAACACCCTGCCCGCGACCGAAGCGGTCACGCCGAGAGAGCTCTCGCCGTCCAGCACAAAACCGAAGCCTTCGGCCAGGTATTCCGAAACCCCGCGTTCGGCAGAAGCGCCGCCCGTCGGAGCCGCGTCGGCATAGTTTTTGAAGTAGACGTCGAACGCAGAGATGTCGACATCCGCCTCGTCATAGCTGAACGTGACGAGCGTGTTGCCCGTGCACTTGGCGGTGACGCCCATCACGGTGTCGTAGATCTCTTCGATCTGGTAAGAAAGAATGGTCCAGTCGTCGGTATAGCGCAGGGTCAGCGAAACCGAATCGAAGGTCGGATCCGTACTGAGGTTGCCCATGGTGCGCATGTTGTTTTTGTAGTAGTAGGTCGAAGTTTCGGGATCGAGCGAGATGGTCATGGTATACACGCCGTCTTCATAGACCGGATCGGTCGCCGAAAGAAAGGTGTCTTCGTTGATGACGTAATCGGAGATCTCGGTCGCCCACAGGCCGTACTTGGCTTCGTACTGCTGCGTGTCGAGGATCTCGCTCGGCTCGCCGTCCTTCCACTGCGTGGTGCCGTTTTCCCAATCCCAGTCGTCCGGGTCGGCGGACGCGGCCTCGCGGACGACGGCCGTGCCGTCCCCGAAAAATTTCTGGATGGCCTTGGATTTGACGAACATACTGTGGCTGACGCTCCACTGCGAGGTGATCAGCACGCCGTCTTTATAATCTTTCGTGCTGAGGACATCCTGGTTGGCGTCGATAAACCCGACCCGGGCGGAAACTTTGCCGTCGCTGAAGGTATGGTAATAATCGCGCATACTGAGGCGCCCGATGATATACCCCACGTTGTCGAGCGCGGAATAATCGGCGGGCGTCGAACCGTCGGTCGGCGGTACGAGCAGAATATTTTTGGAATCGGCCGGGCGGATGGATTCGCGGTCCACGCTGCTGCTGCAGGCAAATAAAAAGGTCAAGCCGAGCGCGACGGCCAGCAACAATGCTCCCGCCCAAAGCAAAAACTTTCTCTTGCGATGTTTTTTGACTTTTTCACTCATAACTCTTTCACACTTTGTCATGCAAACTTGTGACATGACTATTATATTGTGAAAGAATGGATTTGTCAACGTTTATCACGTAAAAATATGACAACAATTACAAAAAACGCGCGGCGGAAAGCAGAAAAGACGGGCGGAGCATTCGCTGCCCCGCCCGTCGCGTCTTTTGTTTTGCATTTCCGACGCCGTTCAGAGGCGTCAGCTTCGGCCGCTCTCCCGATTGCCGGAGCCAGGCTCCGCATCGGCCGCGGCGCCGTCCCCGGCCCGGGAGAAAGCGTCCTTTGCCGGGACCCCGCCGCCGGCGGCCCCTTCCAGATACGGGTCGGCGGCCTGCTCTACGGCTTCGCTGAGGCTTTCGAACGGCCTGAACAGCGCGTCCAGCCGCTTTGCGTCGCCGGCAGACTTTTTCCGGAAAAGGGAGACGACGGGCACGATGACAAAGCCCGCGATCATGGTCCAGCTGCCGACATAGATGGACGAAGAAAAGAGATAGCGGTACAGGAAAGAATCGGTAAACGCCGGCGAAAGTGCGCCCGAAGTGTTCATGAGCGAAATAATCAGCGCGACGATGCTGGTCGCGACCCCGAAGGCGAAGCAGACCCAGCAGCTGAGCTTTGTCGTCCGCTTCCAATACAGGCTGAACAGGTACGGGGCCAGGAATGCGCCCGCCAGAGCGCCCCAGCTGACGCCCATCATCTGCGCGATGAAGGCGAGCTTCAGCTCTTCATAGACGATGGCGATGACGGCGCTGAGAATGATGAACACGGCGATAAAGAGGCGGATCAGGAACATCTGGCTCTTGTGGCTGAGATCTTTTTTGACCCCGCCCTTGATCAGATCGAGCGTGATGGTCGAACTCGAACTCATCACGAGCGAAGAGAGCGTGCTCATGGACGCCGAAACGACCAGCACCAGCACGAGCGCGATGAGGATGGGCGACAGGCTTTCCCGCAGCATGGCCGGGATGATGGAATCGTACCCGGCGGAAGAAACGTCTTCTACAAACAGGCGGCCGAACCCGCCGAGGAAATAGCATCCCCCCGCGACGACGAGAGCGAACAGCGTGCTGATGATCATGCCCTTCCGGATCGCGCCCTCGCTCTTGATGGCATAGAACTTCTGCACCATCTGCGGCAGGCCCCAGGTGCCGAGGCTGGTGAGGACGACGACCATGATCAGCCCGTACAGATCGGGCCCGAAAAAGGAGACGTAGCCGCCCTGCAGATCGCCCGCGGGGATCTGCGAAAGCGCATTGAGCGCCTCGCTGAGGCCGCCCCGGCTCAAGAGCACCGCCGCGACAATGATGACGATGCCGAAGAGCATGACGATGCCCTGAATAAAGTCGTTCCAGGCGGTGGCCATATACCCGCCGACCAACACGTAGACGGCCGTAACGGCTGCCATGATGACGATGCAGACCCAGTACGGGATATCGAACGCCATCTCGAACAGCGTACCCAACCCCTTGTACAGAGAAGCCGTGTACGGGATGAGAAAAATGAAAATAATGATCGACGCGGCGATCTTCAGTTTATCGTCGGCAAAGCGCTTGCCGAAGTAATCGGGCATGGTCGCCGAGTCCAGCTGCTGCGTCATCACGCGCGTACGGCGGCCGAGCACCGCCCAGGCGAGCAGCGAACCGAGGATCGCGTTTCCGATGCCGATCCAGGTGGCCGCAACGCCGAAATTCCAGCCGAACTGCCCCGCATATCCGATAAAGATGACCGCCGAAAAGTACGACGTGCCGTAGGCAAACGCCGAAAGCCATGGGCCGACCGAACGGCCGCCCAACACAAAGCCCTGCACCGAACGCGCGCTGCGGCGGCTGCGGACGCCGATCAGAATCATGATCGCGAAAAAAACCAGCAGAACCGCGATGTAGAGCACGATCTCCATTGTTTTCCTTCCTCCCGTAACTGACATGCATAATGGAATATTTATACATTCATAAGAATAATTATACATTTATGTTCCGCGTTTGTCAACGGAAAAAACGGGCCGGCGCACAAGAATTTCACAAAAAAACGGCGGCCCCGCCGAACCCGCGGCGGGGGCGGATCTTCGGGATCCGGGGCAGGCAAAACGGCGGCCGAAAGGACGGCCGCCGCACAGATTTTGCTGATGCGTTCAGTGTTTTTTGAACAATTTTACCGAAAAAGGCGGCAGATAAATGTCGTTGAGATTGCGCACCTCTCCGGTGAGAAGATCCGTTCCTTCCGCCTCTTCCACGCGCACGGTGACGTCGCCCGCCGAAATATTGAAGGCGCAGTAGATGCGCTCCCCGTTCCATTCCCGCTTATAGCACATATATTGGTTGGAGAGCACGCATTTGTCGTAGCTGCCGTAGGCGAAGGCGCGTTCGCGGGTGCGGACGCCGTTGAGCCTGCGGATCAGATCCGTCAGCTCGGGGCAACGGTTCCGGTCGAGTTCTCCCACGGCGGGGCGAAGTTTGTAATCGTTGTCCGACTTGTCCCCTTCCGCACCCCATTCCGAGCCGTAATACACACAGGGAATGCCGGGCATGGAGTACAAAATGGCGTACAGGGCGGGCAGTTTGCGCTTGTCGGACAGTGCCGTATAAGCGCGGACCACGTCGTGATTGTCGACAAAACTGAACAGGTTTTTGCCCGTATACAGGCACCAGGGCTGCGGACCGAACAGGCGTTCGAGAGAGTGTTCGATCTCGAAGAGATTGTCTGCATTGAGCGCGGACGTCAGCCCCTTGTAGCACTCGTAGTTGGTGATGGAGTCGAGCCGCTCGGGAGAAAGATTTTTGGCGAAATTCTGGTTATGGATGACCTCTCCCATCAGGAAAAAGTCCTGCCTTTTGAGCCGCACGGTGCGGCGGAGGAACTCGAAAAACCATTCGGGCAGCAGATAGCTCACATCCAAGCGCAAACCGTCGACGGCAAATTCGTCCAGCCAGAATTCTACCGCGCGGCGCAGGTAATCGGTGACGGCTTCGCAGCCGAGGTTGAGCTTGACCAGCTCCATATGGCCTTCCCAGCCTTCGTACCAGAACCCGTCGTTATAGCCGGTATTTCCGCCGAAATCGATGTGGAACCAGTTCCTTTTGTCCGAACGCTCGCGGTTTTGGCGGACGTCTTCAAAGGCGAAGAAATGCCGCCCGACATGGTTGAACACGCCGTCGAGAACGACGCGGATCCCCGCTTCGTGAAATTTTGCCACCAGGCGTTTGAAATCGTCGTTGTCGCCGAGGCGGCGGTCAATGTGAAAAAAATCGACCGTGTCGTAGCCGTGGCGCTCGCTTTCGAACAGCGGATTGAACAGAACGGCCGTAAAGCCCATATCGCGGATGTACGGGATCTGTTCTTCAATGACCGACAGCCTGTGGCGGACCGGCCCGAAATCGTTTTCGCGTTCGGCGCCGCAATAACCCAGCGGATAGATCTGGTAAAACGTACTTTCATCAAACCACATACGTAAGCCCTTCCTGTAAGTAAGACAGCGCGGCGCGCACCCGGGCGCCCTGCCGCGCATTTGGGATATTATACCACAGAATCGGCCGTTCGTCAAATCCCGGAAAAGGCCCCGCAAATGCGGGGCCCGGCCAATTTCGGACAGAGGTTACAGGATCTTTTCGGACAGAAGCTTGATCCCCTTCTGCTGAAGCATCGCGACGGCGCGCTCGGTATCTTCCACGCGCATCAGGATCTTCGCCGTATTGTGGTTGGTGAGCACGAAGGAATACAGGTATTCGATGTTCATGTCTGCCTCTTCCATCAGCGCCACGACCTCGGCGAGGGCATTGGGCTTGTCGTCCACTTCGACGCCGATCAATTCGGTGATGCCGACGGTGAATCCCTCGTTGCGCAGGATCTCGAACGCGCGCTCGTTGTCGCGCGCGATAAAGCGGACGATCCCGTAATCTTTGGTGTCGGCGATGGAGAGTGTGACAAAATCGATGCCCTCTTTCCCCAGCGCATGGGTCAGCTTATACAGCCGCCCCGGCCTGTTCTCCATAAATACGGATAACTGTTTGACCAACATCATTGTTTCCTCCTTGATCAGTCTGAAATCGTTTATGCTTTACGAGCGGCGGTCGATCACGCGGACGGCCTTGCCCTCGCTGCGCCGGATCGTCCCGCTTTCGCAGAGCTTGATCTTCGCGCCGACGCCGATGTACGAATTGACTTCCGTCTCCACCTTCTTTTTGATGGATTCGACGTCGGAGACCCTGTCCGGCGAAAGGTTGCCGTCCAGCTCGATGTCGATCTCCATCACGTCGAGATTGTTCACGCGGTCGACGTAGATCATATAATGAGGCGAAACGCCGGCAACGTTCATGATCGCCGCCTCGATCTGGGACGGGAACACGTTGACGCCGCGGATGATGAGCATGTCGTCCGAACGGCCCTTGACCTTGCTCATCTTGACCGTCGTGCGGCCGCAGGCGCACGTGCCGGCCGAGAGCGTGCACAGATCGCGCGTGCGGTAACGGATCAGCGGCTGGCCCGTCTTGGTGATGGTCGTGAACACGAGTTCGCCCTCGCTGCCGAACGGGAGCGGTTCGAGCGTTACGGGATCGATGATCTCGGGGATAAAGTGATCTTCCTGCACGTGGCTGCCGCACTTCTGCATGCATTCCATCGCCACGCCGGGGCCGGAAATTTCAGACAGGCCGTAAATGTCGAGCGCGTCGATGTGCAGCAGGCGTTCCAGCTCGTCGCGCATCTGGTACGTCCAGGGCTCGGCGCCGAACGCGCCGCCGACGAGAGAAAAGTCTTCGATGTTCATGCCCGCCTTCTGGATCTCGGTGCCGAGATAGATGGCGTATGAAGGCGTGCAGCACAGGTGCGTGGCGCCGAAATCGCGCAGAAGCGTGAGCTGGCGGATGGTATTGCCCGCGCTGGCGGGAACGGTGCTGGCACCGATCTTCTGCGCGCCGTAATGCGCGCCCAGCCCGCCCGTGAAAAGGCCGTAACCATAGGCGACGTGCACGATCGAATCTTTGGTGACGCCCGCCATCGCCAGCGAACGCGCGGCCACTTCCGACCAGACGTCGACGTCGTTCTGCGTATACCCGACCACCGTGAGCTTGCCCGTCGTGCCGGAAGAAGCGTGGATCTCGACGATGTCGCTCTGCGGCGACGAATAGAAACCGAACGGATACGCCTCGCGCAGATCGTGCTTGACCGTGAACGGCAGTTTGCTAAGGTCGGAAACCGAGCGGATGTCGGACGGTTTGAGCTTGCACGCGTCCATCTTGGCGCGGTACGGCTTGCAGTTGTTGTAGACGAGTTCGACCGTCTTGCGCAGCCGCTCGCTCTGCAGGTTTTCCATCTCCGAACGGGTCATGCATTCGTATTCGGGACGGTAGATGTAGTCTTTGACTTTGGACATGCCTTTTCCCCTTTTTGGATAATTTTCCGTTCTCAGACGGCGGAATAGCCGAGCGCAAATGCTTTTTTGTTCATGTCGACCGTCTTCTGCGGGATGCAGGAAAGCAAGGCCGCTTCAAACTTTTCGCGGTCGAGCCCGAGTTTTTTGCACAGGGCGCCGAGCATCACCGAATTGGCCGCCTTGGAATTGCCCGCCTGCAGAGTCAGGCCGAGGGCGTCCACCCCCGTGCCGGGCAGCTCCTTTTCGATGCCCTGCGGGTACTGCGCCGCCCCCGTCACGACGGGCATGGGCATGATCTCCTGCGTGGAATACAGGATATGGCCGCCCGCCTTGAGATAATGCGCGTAGCGCAGGGCTTCCAGTTTCTCAAACGCCAGGATCAGATCGGCGCCGCCCTCGTCGATGATGGGAGAAGCGATCGCCTCGCCGAGGCGGACGTACGTCATGACGCTGCCGCCGCGCTGCGCCATGCCGTGCACTTCGCTCAGCTTCACGTCATACCCCTCGTCCAGCGCGTATTTTCCCAATACGCGGCTCGCGAGCAGCGTACCCTGCCCGCCGACGCCGACGATGAGGACATCCAGTTTTTTCATCTGCGTTTCCATATCACTTCACCTCCCCGTCGATCGCGCCGAATTTGCAGACGCGCTGGCACAGCCCGCACTCGGTGCACAGGGAAACGTCAATCGAGATGCCGTTTTCGCCGTTCACGATGGCCGGGCAGCCGAGTCTGAGGCAGGCTCGGCACTTTTTGCACTTCTCGTTGACGCGGAAACCGGTGTACAGTTTTTTGGTCAGGAGCACGCAGGGGCGCTTGGCGATGACGACGGAAACCTCTTCTTCCGCCAGCGCCGCCTTGACGGCGGCTTCGGTCGCGGCCAGGTCGTTGGGGTCGACGGTGCGCACGCTGCGCACGCCAACGGCGCGGCACACTTCCGCCAGGTCGAGTTCGTACGTCGGCTCGTTTTTGATGGTCTTGCCCGTCGCGGGGTGGTTCTGATGCCCCGTCATGCCCGTCGTGCGGTTGTCGAGGATGACCACCGTGACTTTGGCTTTGTTGTAGACGGCGTCGATCAGCCCCGTGATGCCGCTGTGGATAAAGGTGGAATCGCCGATGACGGCGACGGAATGTTTGTGCGCTTCGGGGTCGGCCTTGTCGAAACCGATCGCCATGCCGACGCTCGCCCCCATGCACACGACCGCGTCCATGGAACCGAGGGGCGGAACGGCACCCAGCGTATAGCAGCCGATATCCCCCAGAACGTTACACTTGAGCTTGGACAGGACATAAAAGACGCCGCGATGCGGGCAGCCGGCGCACAGCACCGGCGGGCGCGCGGGCACTTCGGCCGGTTTGGCAGCGCTTCCTTCGCCGAGGACGCACTTGCGGATGAGGCTGGCCGTAAATTCGCCGCAGCGCGGGAAAATGTTCTTCCCCTCCACCGCGATGCCGGCGGCCCTGACCAGCGTTTCGATATGCGGCGCGAGTTCTTCGGCGACGATGCACCGTTTGACGCTCCCCGCAAATTTTCGGATCAGGTTATACGGGAGCGGATACACCATGCCGAGTTTGAGAATACTCGCGCCGGGCAGGGCTTCCTTCACGTACTGGTAGACGCCGCCCGAGCAGATGACGCCCAGATCGGCGCTGCCCGCCTCGACGCGGTTGATCTCCATGCCGTCCGCGTCCTCGCTCATCCTGCGCATGCGCTCTTCGACGACGACGTGTTTGACGCGCGCGTTGGCGGGCATCATGACGTACTTTTTGATATCGCGTTCATACGGCCGGAGCGCCGCGCTCTGCCGCTCGCCCAGCTCGACGAGGCTCTGCGAATGGGCCACGCGCGTGGTCAGGCGGAGAATGACGGGCGTATCGTACTGTTCGGAAAGCGCAAAGGCGAGTTTGGTAAAATCGCGCGCTTCGGCGCTGTCGGACGGTTCGAGGACGGGGATCTGCGCGCTGACGGCCGTCAGGCGGGTATCCTGCTCGTTCTGCGAAGAAAAGACGGACGGATCGTCCGCCACGGCGACGACGAGGCCGCCGTTCACACCCGTATAAGACGCCGTGAACAGAGGATCGCAGGCGACGTTCAGCCCCACGTGCTTCATCGAAACGATGGCGCGCGCCCCGCGGATGGAGGCGCCGATGCCCACTTCGAGCGCGACTTTTTCGTTCGGAGACCATTCGCTGTACACGTCGTCGTAGCGGGCCAGCTCTTCCGTGATTTCCGTGGAAGGCGTGCCCGGATAAGCGGAAGCGACCTGTACGCCAGCTTCCCACGCGCCGCGCGCGACCGCGAAATCTCCCAGCAACAATTTCTTCATAACGTAAAACCTACCTGATACAGGAATCTAAAAAACGCGTTTATTTTTTGCGCAGATCGGTGACGCGCTTGACTTTGCCCTCGGTGCGGCGGATGGAAAACGGCTCGACCAGCTTGACTTTTACGTCGAGCTGCAGCACGACGCGCAGGTTGTGGCGCACCTTTTCGACCAGGGCTTCGAGTTTGGAATAGTCGGTCAGAAGGCCGGTATCCCCCACTTCGACGTGCACCTCGAGCACGTCCATGTAATTCACGCGGTCGACGATGATCTCGTACATCTTGCCCAGCTCGGGCATCGCCATGAGCACGCTCTCGATCTGCGACGGGAACACGTTGACCCCGCGGATGATGAGCATGTCGTCCGTACGGCCGACCACGCGCGACATGCGCGCCGTCGTGCGGCCGCATCTGCACGGTTCATAGGTCAGCGAGGTGATGTCTTTCGTGCGGTAGCGAAGGATGGGCATCCCCTCTTTGACAAGGGTCGTGAGGACCATTTCTCCCTGTTCGCCTTCGCCGAGCACTTTATTCTGCTCGATATTGACGATCTCGGGATAGAACATATCTTCGTTGATGTGCATGCCCGCCTTTTCGCGGCACTCCCCCGCGACGCCCGGGCCGCCGACTTCGGTCAGGCCGTAGTTCTCGGTCGGGAAGGCGCCGAAGATCTGCCGCAGCGCCTCGTGCATCTCCGCCGTGGAGGCTTCCGCCCCCATGCACACGAGCCGGAGTTTCAGATCGCCGAGCACGCCCATCTTTTTCGCCGTTTCCGCCAGATACATAGCGTAGCTGGGGGTGGCGATGAGGGCCGTGGCCCCGAAATCTTTCAGCAGCATGATCTGCCGTTCGGTATTGCCCGAGGAAACGGGAACGACCGTCGCCCCCAGTTTTTCGACGCCGTAATGCAGCCCGAACCCGCCCGTGAACAGGCCGTACCCGAAGGCGACGTGAAAGATGTCCTCGTCCGTCGCGCCCGCCATCGTCAGGATCCGGGCGATGCACGTCGACCAGTTGTCCAGGTCCTTGCGGGTATAACCGCCCACGATGGGCTTGCCCGTCGTGCCCGAAGAGGCGTGCAGCCGCACGATCTGCTTCATGGGGACGGCGAAGAGGCCGAACGGATAATTTTCGCGCAGGTCGTCTTTGGTGGTGTACGGGATATTCTCGATATCTTTGAACGTTTTGATGTGTTCGGGTTTTAACCCGATGGCGTCGAAACGGCGGCGGTACATCGGCACGCGCTCATACGCGTACGCGACAATATTTTTCAAACGTACGAGCTGCAGCTCGCGGATCTCTTTGCGGCTTGCCTGTTCGATTTCGGGACTGAACATGCCTGTTTTCCTCGGCGCATAAAATTATACTTTTTTTATTTTATCACATTTTTTACGCGGCGGCAACCCATTTACCGGATTTTCCGCCGCCGAACGGCACAATTTTTCAAAGGGACGCCGAAACGACGAAAAGGGACGGAGACGACCCCGCCCTTTCGATCATGTTTCTTCCGGCTGCGGACCGCCGCCCCGCGGCAAAAACCGCGCGTACCCGCCGCTGCCATGGTGCAGTGCGCGCGAAACGCGCGAAAGCGTCGCCGAAGAGATGTCCGTCTGCGCGATGATCTCGGCATACGTTTTGCCCTCGGTGAGCATTTGGGCCGCGGCGGCCCGCTGGGCCATCTGCTCCACTTCCTGGTAGGTGCAAAGGTCCGCAAAAAGGGCGGCAAAATCTTCCTTCGTCCGGCAATTGCACAGAGTGGAATACAGGACGTCCGCCATGCGTTCGGTCTCTTTCATGGCTCAGAACAGATCCTCCGTTGACTTGCGCAGGAACGACGCCGTCTTTTCGCTCTTCGGGTGGTCGAAGACTTCGGAAGGCGTTCCCTCCTCTTCGATGACGCCGTCCGCCATAAAAATGACGTGGTCTGCCACGTTGCGGGCAAATTCCATCTCGTGGGTGACGACGATCATCGTGCTGTCGGAGGATTTCAGCCCCTTGATGACTTTGAGCACCTCGCCCGTCAGTTCCGGATCGAGCGCGGACGTCGGTTCGTCAAAGCACAGGATGTCGGGATTGAGCGCCAGGGCGCGCGCGATCGCCACGCGCTGCTGCTGCCCGCCCGAAAGCTCGTACGGATAGGAATCCCGCTTTTCGGAAAGCCCCACGCGGGCGAGCAGGCTCTCCGTCTTCTCCTCGATGCGCGCCTTCTGGTTGGCGCGGATCTCGGACAAGATCTCTCTCTGTTCGGCTTTGAGAACGGCCCGCCGCTCTTTGGGCGCAGCCTTGCGCGCGGCGGCAAAGTCCGCCTTTTTCCGGGCAAAACTCTGTTTTGCCAGCAGCGACTGCGCCAGAGAAACGTTTTTGAAGACGGTGTACTGCGGAAACAGGTTGAACTGCTGAAACACCAGCCCGAAATGCAGGCGCTTTTCGCGGATGCCGGCGCCCGAAGTTTTCTGCTCTTCGCCGGCGTCGAACAGCTTTTCGCCGCCGAGGTACAGCTCGCCTTCGTCCGGCACTTCCAGAAAATTCAGGCATCGCAGCAGCGTCGTCTTGCCGCCGCCCGAGGAGCCGATGATGGCAAGCACTTCCCCCTTTTCCAGCGAAAAGGAGATGCCTTTGAGGACCTCGTTGCCGCCGAACCGTTTGCGGTAATTTTTTACTTCGAGAAAGGCCATAACGCTACACCCTGAAATATTGGAGTTTCTTTTCGAGCCAGCCGAACAGCAGCGTCAGAATGCCGATGAACGCGAGGTAGAACAGCCCCGAATACAAGATCGGATAGATGATGTTGACGGCGTAATCGCTGGAAATGGTCGTGGCCACGCGGATGATCTCGACCACCGCGATGGTGTTTGCGAGCGAAGTATCCTTGACCAGCGTCATGACCTCGTTGCTCATGGGCGCCAGGATGCGCTTGATGACCTGCAGCAAAACGACGCGCGAAAAGATCTGCGCGCGCGTCATGCCCAGCACCTGCCCCGCCTCGTACTGCCCTTTGGAGATGCTCTCGATCCCGCCGCGGTAAATTTCCGAAAAATAACAGGCATAATTGATGACGAAGGCGATGACGGCCGCCAGCATGCGGTTGCGCATTGCCGGCAGCCCGAGCAGACCGGGGCCGTAAAAGATGATCAGCAGCTGCAGCATGAGCGGCGTACCGCGCACGATCCAGACGATGATCTTGAAGAGCCACCGCAGGGGCGCGAACTTCGACATCGTGCAGAACGAGACGAGCAGCCCCAGCGGCAGCGCGAATACCAGCGTAAGCGCGAACAGTTCGCATGTCGTCAGAAAGCCGACCGCAAGTTCGCCGAGGATATCAAAAAACATAAGCGTAAATCACTGCCGGAATCAGGCGTTGTATGCCATCGGCGCAAACAGCGTATAGCCGAGCACCATCTTGCCCGCATCGATGATTGCCTGATAATCGTTTTCCTCGTTTTCCTGCGTCAGCGCGGAATAATCCATATCGGGATCATACGTGCCGAAATCGTCGGTGACGATCACGTCCTGCAGCCCGTATTTTTCGGCGATGGCCTGCATGGTGCCGTCCGCCACGAACCCGGCGAGGACGTTGTTGAACACGGCGGGCAGGTTGCTGCCCTCGCGGAAGCCGATCGCGTAATACTCCCCTTCCACGCCGTCCACCTCGACGACGGCGAGGGAGTCGTGATAGGCGCCCGTTTCAGAGGTGACGTAATAGCCCGCCATCACCGAATCGAGGAAGCCGATCTCCGCCGTGCCGGAAGAGATCTCGGTGAACACGTCGAGCTGGCGGTCGGCGCCGACGGGCGTTTTGCCGAACAGCTCCTGGATGGTCGTATAGCCTGCCGACCCCGCTTCCGCCACGAAAGCGTTGGCGGCGACGTCGCGCATCGCGTCGACGTTCGCATACTTTTCCGCGTCCGCCTTGCGCACGATCGCGACCTGCTTGTTCTCCATGTACATTCCCGAAAAATCGAGGCCGCCGATCCACGTACCGCGGTCTTCGTCATTGTATCCGTTGTCGCGCGCTTCGGTGTATGTAAATCCGTTCCACGCCATGTCGATGCTGTGATTGTCGAGCTCCGCTTCTTTCAGATTCCAGTCGATCTCCTGGCATTCGAGTTCGACGCCGAGCTCTTCCGCGACGGCCCGCGCGAGGTCGATATCGAAGCCGACCAACGTCTTTTCGCCGCAGGCGGTGAACAGCGACAGGCCGCTCACCAGAAGAACGAGCGAACAGATTACTGCCAAAAACTTTTTCATGATCCTTTTACTCCTTTTGCCCCGCTTTGGCTGCGGCGCTTTTATTATTTTACTTTATTGCGCTAAATTAGTAAAGTGTTTCGGCGCCTGTTTTCGCACTTTTTTCTCTTCGGCGGACAATTTTCGGCGGGAAACGCGCGCGGACGGCAGATTCGGTAAACGTTCCCCCGAAAAAAAAGGAAAAAATCCCGCTTTTTTTGGCCGAAAACCCGAAAATTTTTGTGAACAACCCTTGAAATTTGCGGACGATTCGTATATAATGGAGATAAGAGCAATAAACCAAAAAGGAGCTAGCAACATGAGCAAAGCAAAGACCGGTACCGACAAGGCGCTTCTGTCTGACGAGTACCTCCGGAAAGTGGACGCTTATTGGCGGGCCGCGAACTACCTTGCGGCCGCCCAGCTGTACATGCTGGACAACCCTCTGCTCCGCGAACCCCTCACCCGCGATCAGATCAAGAAAAAGATCGTCGGCCACTGGGGCACCGTGCCGGGGCAGAACTTCGTGTATGCACATCTGAACCGAGTGATCAAAAAGTACGACCTCGACATGATCCTCCTTTCCGGCCCCGGACACGGCGGAAACTTCTTCGTCGCCAACTCGTACCTGGAAGGGACGTACAGCGAAGTGTACCCGAACGTCGGGCAGGATTACGAAGGGATGAAAAAACTGTGCAAGCAGTTCTCTTTCCCCGGCGGCATTTCCAGCCACGTTGCGCCTGAAACGCCCGGTTCCATCAACGAAGGCGGCGAGCTCGGCTATTCCATCGCGCATGCGTTCGGCGCCGTGTTCGACAACCCCGACCTCATCGCGGCGGTCACCGTCGGCGACGGCGAGGCGGAAACCGGCCCGCTTGCGACCGCGTGGCATTCGAACAAGTTCCTCAACCCCGCCAACGACGGCGCGGTGCTGCCCATCCTGCACCTGAACGGCTATAAAATCAACAACCCGACGGTGTTCGCGCGCATCTCGCACGACGAGGTGGAGAGCTTCTTCCACGGCTGCGGCTGGAAGCCCTACTTCGTGGAAGGCGACGACCCGATGGATATGCACAAGAAGATGGCCGTCGCCCTCGACAAGTGCATCGAAGAGATCAAAAAGATCCAGAAAGACGCCCGCGAAAACGGCAAGAACGACCGTCCTTTCTGGCCGATGATCGTGCTGCGCACCCCGAAGGGCTGGACCGGCCCGAAGGTGGTCGACGGAATGCAGATCGAAAACACGTTCCGCGCGCATCAGGTGCCCATCACGATGGACAAGCCCGAGCATATGCAGCTGCTCAAGGACTGGCTCCTCAGCTACCGTCCCGAAGAGCTGTTTGACGAGAATTACCGCCTCATCCCCGAACTGCGCGAACTCGCTCCCGAGGGCGACCACAGGATCAGCGCCAACCCGCACGCCAACGGCGGCAAGCTGCTGCGCGACCTGCGCCTGCCCGACTTCAAGAAATACGCGGTGGACGTCCCCGCCCCCGGCGCCGTCCGCACGCAGGACATGCTCGAACTCGGCGGCTATGTGCGCGACGTATTCAAACTGAACGAAGAGAGCCGCAACTTCCGCATGTTCGGGCCGGACGAGTGCATGTCGAACCGCCTCTACCGCGCGTTCGAGGTGACCGACCGCGACTTCCAGGCTGAAATTTATCCCAACGACGACAAATTGTCCAAAGACGGCCGCATCATGGACTCGTATCTTTCCGAGCACATGTGCGAAGGCTGGCTGGAAGGCTATATCCTGACCGGCCGCCACGGCTTCTTCGCTTCGTACGAGGCGTTCATCCGCGTCGTCGACTCGATGGCCGCCCAGCACGCGAAGTGGCTGAAGGTCTGCAGCCAGCTGCCCTGGAGACAGGATATCGCTTCGCTCAACCTCATCCTCACTTCCAACGTATGGCAGCAGGACCACAACGGCTTTACGCACCAGGATCCCGGATTCCTCGATCACATCGCCAATAAAAAGGCGGACGTCGTGCGCATGTATCTCCCGCCCGACGCGAACTGCCTGCTCTCCTGCTTCGACCACTGCGTGAAGAGCAAAAACTACGTCAACGTCATCGTGGCTTCCAAGCACCCGAGCTTCCAGTGGCTGACGATGGAACAGGCCGTCAAGCACTGCACGCAGGGCGTGAGCATCTGGGATTGGGCGTCCAACGATGCGGGCGAAGAACCCGACATCGTCATCGCCTGCTGCGGCGACACCCCGACGCTCGAAGCGCTCGCCGCGACGACCATCCTGCGCGACAATCTGCCCGGGCTGAAGATCCGCTTCGTCAACGTAGTCGACCTGATGAAGCTGCAGCCGCACGGCGTACACCCGCACGGCCTGACCGACGCGGATTACGACGCGATCTTCACCAAGGACAAACCCATCCTCTTCAACTTCCACGGCTATCCGACGCTCGTCCACGAGCTGACCTACACGCGCCACAACAAGAACCTGCACGTGTTCGGGTACATCGAAGAGGGCACGATCACGACCCCGTTCGACATGCGCGTACAGAACAAGATCGACCGCTTCGACCTCGTCAAGACGGCCATCACCGTCCTGCCGCAGCTCGGCAACACCGGTTCGGCGCTCTTCCAGAAGATGAACGACCTGCTGGTCAAGCACAAAAACTACATTGCCGAAGTCGGCGAAGACATCCCCGAAGTCAAAGACTGGGTATGGCATACGCCCGAAAGCAAATAATTCCCCCACAAAACCGCAGGGAGCGCACGAGACCGTGCGCTCCCTGTTCCGTTCCGCCGTTTTTTCCGGCAAAAACAGCCGGGGCGCGCGTCAACCCGCGGCCCCGGCCCTTTCCTTTCTGTCACCGATATCGTTTCAGGCGAGGTCGAACACCTTTACGGGGCGGCACTCGCGCATCTGCATGACGGGCTTCATCGATTCTTCCCAGCGGCAGACGGTCGGATCCTTCGCCTGGTACGCGAGCGCGTATTCGGCGCCCTTTTCGCATTCGTAATAGCCGAACAATTCGTCTCCGTCCATCCAGATGGTGTAGTTGCACACGCCAGCCTCTTTGAGCGCATGCACCATCTCCGGCCAGATCTCGTTGTGGCGGCGGATGTACTCTTCCTTCATTCCCGCGCGCACGGTGGCGCGCCATACGACCTTTTCCATGGCAAACTCCTTTGAGATAAATGGTTTTTTGTTCAGTGCCGTTCGCCGGCGCTGTCGAACGTCTCGCAAAAACGGGCGGAGAAAGACGGCGGTTCGTGGGCGGCGTACAGGTGCGACACGTCGCCGTACCCCGCACAGCGGAACTGCGCGATCCCCTGTTCGCGCTCTTCGGTGTAAACCGTGGTCACCGACGTCGGCGCGGCGGCATAGTGCTGCAACAGCGCCACGGGCGAGAGATGAAACAGATGCGAGAGCAGGACGCCGCTCAAACCGAAATGGCAGAAAAAGGCGAGCGTATCCCGGTTGGGCCGTTCCGCGGCATAGTGCATCCCCCGGCGGGAATAGCCGTGCCGCGCGAGCAGTTCGTCCAGCTTGCCGCAGACAGCGGCGTACCGCGCGGGGATTCCGCTCTGCGCGATAAAAGGCTCCCGCAGCCAGTCATCGGCGGAATACAGCGCGGGGTGCTTTTCTAGAAATGCGGGCATGTGATCCCAGATCAGATGTTCCTCCCCCGTTTCCGGCAGGCGGACGGGGTAGGCAAATTCCTGCAGCCAGGGAAGCGTTTCGCCCGTGCGCCCGGCGCGGCGCAGCGTCGCCTGCGCCGTCTGCTGTGCACGGCCCAGCGGGGAAAGGTAGAAAGCGGCGATCGGCTCGTCTTTCAGCCGTTCGGCGAGCAGGGCCGCTTCGCGTACGCCTTTTTCGGTCAGGCAGTCGTGCTCGTAATCGGGATCGCCGTGGCGGATCAGAAGCAGGCGCATATGTTCCCCTTACAGACCGCAGGCTTTCGCCAGTTTTTCAAACGCGGGAAGGGAGCGCTCGATCATGGCGTGCGATACGCAGTACGCGATGCGCACATACCCCTCGCAGCCGAAATCGTCCCCGGGGACGAGGAGAAGGCCGAAGCCCTTCGCGCGTTCGCAGAAGGCGTTCGCGTCGCCGCCGGGCGCCTTCACGAAGAGATAGAACGCGCCGTCCGGCTGCACGCAGGAAAAACCAAAAGAGCGGAGCGCCCCCGCGAGCAGGTCGCGGTTGCGTTCGTAGGCGGAAACGTCGGACACGGCGCCCTGGCAGCGCGCAATGAGCTTCTGGAACAGCGACGGGGCGCAGACATATCCGAGCGCGCGGCCCGCCCCGCAGACGGCCAGATACAGTTTTTTCGCATCCGCGGCCTCGGGATTGACGAAGATGTAGCCGATGCGCTCGCCGGGGAGCGAGAGCGATTTGGAATAGGAATAACAGACCACCGAATGCGGATAATACCCGGTCACATACGGAACCCGGACGCCGCCGTAGACGAGCTCGCGGTACGGCTCGTCGGTAATGAGATAGATGGTCCGCCCGAGCCGCTGCGACCGCTCGCGCAGGACCGCGGCCAAACGTTCGATCGTGGCCTCGCTGTAGACGGCGCCGCTCGGGTTGTTGGGCGAGTTGATCAGTACGGCGGCCGTACGCGGGCCGATCGCCTGTTCCAGAGCGGAAAAATCGATCTGAAAGGTATCCGGCTCGGACGGGAGCGCGACGAGCGTCGCCCCCGCCGTTTCGGCAAAGACTTTATATTCGGTAAAATACGGCTTGAAGGTGATGACTTCGTCCCCCGCGTTGCACAGGGCGGAGAGAGTGATGGTCAGAGACGCCGCCGCGCCGCACGTCATATAGATGAAATCGGGATCGGCCGGAACGCCGTACGAAGAGGCGATGTATCCGGCGATCGCCTTGCGGACGGAAAGATCGCCCTGGGCGGACGTATAACCGTGCAGCGCCGTGGGATCCTCCGTTTTCAGCAGTTCTTCGAGCGTCTGCGCGACGATCGCCGGCGGCTGCACGCTCGGGTTGCCCAAGCTGAAATCGAACACGTTTTCCGCGCCGACTTCCTGCGCGCGGCGCTTGCCGTATTCGAAAATTTCGCGGATGACGGAGCGTTTGCTCCCCAAACCAAGCATTCTTTCGTTCATGTCGTTCTCCCGATCGCTTTGTTTTTTCAAGTATGGATTATAGCACACCGCGGCCGCAAACTCAACCGTTTTGCAGGCGGATGCGGCAAAACCGGCGCAGCAACCAAAAGGCGCGCCGCGCCAGCCGAAAAGCGCGGGGAAAAGTCAGGCGTAAATTTTGTTTCCCCCGCTTGACTTTTGGGGATAAAAAAATTATACTGAATTGCGGGCAACGGATCTTTACGAACGGGTGCCCGGACCGAGACGGGAGGTGCGTGCGGATGAACGAAAAAATCAAAGAACTGCTGGATGAAAATCGCACGGACGACCTGCAATCCCTGCTCGAAGGGCTGGAGCCGTCCGCAATCGCGCAGATCCTCGAAGACGTGGCCAAAGAACCGCCCCCTGCGCCGGAAACGGCTCTGGGCGAAGGCGAGACCGCCGAAGACACGCGCCTGACCAAACTGTTCGACTGCCTGGACAAAGAAGTGGCGGCCGACGTGTTCGTACTTTTGAACCGCGAGACGCAGCAGCGGCTGCTTAAAGATTTCAGCGACGTCAAGCTGCAGGAAGTGACGGACGAAATCATCGACGACAACGTCGAAGACCTGCTCGACAGCATGCCGACGGACGTCGTGCACCAGGTCCTGCTGAAAGCGACGCCTGAAAACCGAAACGACAAGATCGTCGAAATCGTCGATTACCTGGAAGAAAAAAAGTTTTCGCAGCTGAAGCCCCTTTTGGCCGAACTCGAACCGGCCGACCTTGCGGAGATCTTTTCCGAACTGGACGAGACCGACCTGCCCATCGTGTTCCGCCTGCTGCCCAAAGAGCTTGCGGCGGAGACGTTCGTGGAGATGAACAGCTCGCAGCAGGAGCTGCTGATCAAATCGTTTTCGGATAAGGAACTCAAACTCATCCTCGACGAACTGTTCGTCGACGATACGGTCGACCTGATCGAGGAGATGCCCGCCAACGTCGTCAAACGCATCCTCCTGCAGGCGGACAGCGAGACGCGCAAAGAGATCAACGAAATCCTCAAATACCCCAAAGACAGCGCCGGCAGCATCATGACGACGGAGTGCATCTCCCTGCGGACGCACATGACGGTACGCGAGTGCTTTGACAAGATCCGCGCGGAAGCCGTCGACAAAGAGACCATTTACACCTGCTACGTGACGGACGACCGCAAGATCCTGCTCGGCATCGTGACGGTCAAAGATCTGCTCCTGCACGCGTACGAAGACACCGTCGAATCGATGATGGAGACCAACTTCGTGTACGTCGACACGCAGGAAGACAAGGAGGAAGTGGCGAACATCCTCTCCAAATACGACCTGCTGTCGGTGCCGGTCGTCGACCAGGAAAACAGGCTGGTCGGCATCGTCACCATCGACGACGCGCTCGACGTCATCACCGAAGAGGCGACCGAAGATATCTCGTATATCAGTTCGGTCACGCCGTCCGACAGGCCTTACCTCGAAACGGGGATCTTCCGCATCTATCTGCACCGTATCCCCTGGCTGCTGATCCTGATGGTCAGCGCGACCTTTACGGGGCTGATCCTCAACACCTACGAAAGCATGCTCTCGACCCTGCTCGTGGCCTGCGTGCCCATGATCATGGGCACGGGCGGCAATGCCGGCAGCCAGGCCTCCGTCACGGTCATCCGCGGCATGGCGCTGGACGAGATCCGCCCGCGCGATATTTTGCAGGTGATCTGGAAAGAGCTGCGCGTTTCCATCCTCGTGGCGCTGTCCGTCGGGGTCGTCTGTTTCTGCAAGCTGCAGCTGATCGACCGGCTGTTGTTCCACTACGATTACACCCTGCTCTATTCGCTGGCGATCGGGGTCGCGATCGCGCTCGCCGTCGTCGTGGCGAAAATCGTCGGGTGCTGCGTTCCCCTCCTGGCCAAGGCCATCCACATCGACCCGGCGGTGTTCGCCAACCCCTTCATCACGACGATCACGGACGTCCTGTCGCTGCTCATCTTCTGCGGCGTGACCCTCGGGATCTTCCACCTCGGCGTTTTCTGAAAACGGCGCAGCCTTCCCTCACCGCGGAAAATCGCGCCCCTTTTGAATACTTCTTAGCCCGAAACAAAAAAGAGCGAGACCCGATCCCGCTCTTTTTTTGTTGGCTTATTTGCTGCGTACCGATCCGTTCCCTGTACGGAAAAAGGCCCGCAAGCGCCGGACCGCTCCGGCATTCTTCAGCGCTTCTGCGGCGCGCGTTCATATCCCGGCGCGTCACAAATTGCCGTACTGTTCGTCCGAGACGGCCTCGAGCCATTCGTTTTTCGTTTCTTCGCCCGGGACTTCGACGGCAACGTGGGAAAGCCAGCTGTCTTTTTTGGCGCCGTGCCAATGCTTGACGCCGGCGGGGATGACCACGACGTCTCCCGGGTTTAACGACCGCGCGGGCTTTCCCCACTCCTGATACCAGCCGCTGCCCGCGACGCACAGCAGGATCTGCCCGCCGCCCTTGCCTGCATGGTGAATATGCCAGTTGTTGCGGCAGCCAGGCTCGAATGTGACGTTTGCAAAGAACGGCCTGCCCGGTTCGGGCGCCGTTAACGGACGGAGATAGGATTGCCCGATAAAAAACTGCGCAAAGGCGGAGTTTTCTTTTCCGAGTCCGAAAACGTTGCTCTTTTCAAATTCCGGATCCATTTTCATGTTTTCACCTCTTTGATTTTATTCAGTCAGCAGTTCTTTGGCGCAATTGAGCGCATTGAACAGGCGGGGCATCCCCATATACGGCATGGCGTGAACGAGCGCGCAGACGACTTCTTCTTTGGTGTTGCCTGCTTTGAGCGCGCCCGCCACGTGCGAGCGCAGCTGGAGCTCCGCCCCGCCGAGCGCCGCCAGGATGACCACCGTCAGCAGCTCTCTGTCTTTTGCCCCCAGGCCCTTGCGGGTGGAAAAATCGCCGATGCCGAACGCCGTGAGAAAAGCGGGAACGGCGTCTTTGAACGCCCCGGGCAGCCAGGCGTAACGTTCTTTGATCTCCTCTCCGTATACGGGAGCCTGCAGGGCAAGCCCCTTATCATAGCGGTCGGCCTCGGTAACGGTTCCGCAATCTTCCAGCGGCAGCGCGATTCCGTTCGCCGCAAAGACTTCGTCGATGACCGCAATGGCGTTGAGCGTTTTCGGAAACCCGATATACGGCGCGCACTGATAGATCGTTTCGCGGATCTCCACGGGCGCGATGCCGATATGCAGACAGGCTCCCGTGTGCGCCTTTAACTGCGGCAGCGTCTGATTGACCGCCAGCACGGTGATGGTGATCAGCTCGCGCATGCGGTTGTCGAGCGAGCCGACATAGCAAACCTCGCCGAAAATGAACCGCTGCAGGACGCGCATGAATTCGGGGTCGTTTCCTTCGTTTCCCGTCGGCTTTCCGCCGAACAGTTCTCCGAATTTTTCTTCGCAATTTTTGACTCTGTCCATACAAAGCCCTCCGTCTTTTATTTTAGCTGCCCGCCGCATCCGCGGCCGCAGCCGGCGCTTTCATGCCTTCAGATCGTTGCCGAGAGCATACGCCTGCGCCATGAACCGCGAATTCCGCGTCATGGAAGGCGTTCCGCAGCCGCCGCCCAAAACCATGCCCGCGTCCTGGAAACCGAGATAGCGGACGAGCGTTTTGTAATGCGCTTCCAGGGCTTCGAACGTCCAGCCGTCGCTGTTCCAGGCCACGGCAAGCAGCGCCGATTTCATCTGTTTGCGGGTAAGGCCGGAATTGAAGGCACAGAAGCGGTCGACCAGCGTTTTCAGCTGGGCGCTCATGCCGTAATAATACAGCGGCGTCGCAAAGACCAGCATATCGGCATTCAGAATTTTGGGGCGGATCTCTTCCATGCCGTCTTTCTGCACGCAGGAGCCTTCATACCCGCAGCGCACACAGCCGGTGCAGGGATGAATGTTTGCGTGCGCCACGTCGATGATTTCGACGGTGTGCCCCGCGTCCGCCGCGCCCTGCCGGAAACGGTCGGCCAGCAGATACGTGGAACCGCGGCGATTCGGGCTCCCCTGCAAAATCAGGATCTTCACGGCAATCTCTCCTTCCCGTTCTCTTCCGCAAACGGAAACGCTTGACGGGCGCCTTTCCCGTTTTTCGGGAAAACGGCGCCGACAGTTCCGATTTTTACTGACACCGTGTCAGTATCTGTATTCTATTCCAAAACTGACACGATGTCAACTATTTTAGACGCCTGCCGCAAAAAAATTTTCGGCCGCCCTCGGCGACGCGGGCGGCAATGAGCAAAGCAAAAGACGGCGCCCGAAACACGGGGCCGTCTTTCCTGCCTGAAAGGACCGTTTCAGATGTCGATTTTCCCGCATCTCTGCGGTGGCCGCGGACTGCGCGGCGGTTTGGCCGGCCCGAACCGCCGGACGCCTTCCTCTACACGACAAACGTGCACAGCAGCATCAGGACGGGAATGGTCAGAACACACAAAAGCGTATTCGTCAGGGTGGCGGCGGCGGCCGTTTCACAATCGCCGCCGTACATTTCGGCAAAATTGAGCGCGCTTGAAGCGGACGGCATCGCCGCGATGACGAACAAGGCAATGATCACGTACGGAGAAATGGGGACGAGCAGGCCGACCAGCATCAGGACGCCGAAGCTGAGGAGCGGACAAACGACCAGTTTGACGGCGGCGACGACGTAGACGCGCAGGTTGCAGAACATCGCGCGCACGGGCATATCGGCCAGCCGGATGCCGAGGATGAGCATGGAAAGAGGCAGCGTCATGTCCCCTAAATAGCCGATGGGCGTCAGGACGTCTTCCGGGATGGTGACGTTGCAGAAAAAGAAGGGCAGAGCGACCAGCACGGCGATCGTCGGCGGGTTGAGAAGGATCTTCAGCGGGCGGACTTTGCGCCTGTCTCCCGTGACGGCGTATACCCCGAGCGTCCAGGCCATCGCGTTGAACACGATGTTATAGATGACGGTGTACAGAATGAGGTCGGAATTGCCCGGAAAAAGCATCTGCATGACCGGAATGCCCATGAATCCCACGTTTCCGAGATACGAGCAGGCGACGCAGGCGCGGCGGGTCGCCTCTTCTTTGCAGCCGGAAAAGACGAGGCGCGCGATCAGATACACCGCCAGCTGCAACACGATCGCAAAGAGCGCGATCCAGCCGAATTCATCGAGCATGGATACCTCGAACGGCTTGTTCAAAACCGAAGAGATCATCAGAAAAGGCTGGGCAACAAACAGCAGAAGCGCGGCCAGAACGCTCGCCGAACCGCTCGGAAGAATGTGCGTTTTCCGCAGAAGGAATCCGGGAACCGCCACGACCACCAACACAACCACGCTGATCAACGTCGACAGAAAATTCATACCCTGCAATCTCACTCCGGGACCGTCTTTCCGATCCCTCGGTATTGTAATACGAAGGGGCACGCCTGTCAAACAAAAAAGAGGGGTCCGCCCCCTCTTTTTCATTCTTTCCGGACATTTCAAAGCGCCTCCCCGAAGCGCCCCGCGCGTTCAGCCCTTTTTTGCGTCGAGAAGGCGGAAAAAACCTTCGAGCCCCTCGACAAGATCGGCATAGGTACGCGCAAAATCCCCCGTATACCACGGGTCGGAAATATCGCGCGGGCGCGCGGAAAAATCGAGGATGCGATGCACTTTCTTCTCTGGGTCGCCGCCGCAGATGCGCAGAATACTGCGAACATTGGCGCTTTCCGCCGCGAGGATATAGTCGTACTTCGCGTAGTCGGCCGCCGTCAGCGGACGGGCGCGCTTGCCGGCGCAGGATATGCCGTGGCGCGCAAGTTCCGCCCTCGCCGGCGGATAGACGGGGTTCCCTTCCTCTTCCGAACTCGTTCCTGCCGATTCGGCAAGATACCGCCCCGCCTCGCCGCGCTTTTGCGCCATATCTTTGAAAAGAAATTCCGCCATGGGCGAGCGGCAGATATTGCCGAGGCAGACGAACAGAACGCGGATCATGTTTCAACCCTCCCTTTGCAGGACATGCCCATGCAGTATACCATAAAACGCCCGGCAAGACAACAAAAGCGGCCGCGTTTCACGCAAACTGCGCCGCATAAATTTCCGCATAGAACCCGCGCCGGGCGAGAAGTTCGGCGTGGGTGCCGCTCTCGACGATGTCTCCGCCGTTGACAACGAGGATCAGATCGGCATGGCGGACGGTCGTGAGGCGGTGCGCGATGACGAAACACGTCTTGCCCTGCATCAGGCGCGCCATCGCGTCGCGGATGAGGATCTCGGTGCGGGTGTCGACGTTGCTGGTCGCCTCGTCGAGAATGAGGAGCTTTGCCGGAGACAGCATGGCGCGCGCGATGGTCAGAAGCTGGCGCTGCCCCTTGGAGAGATTGACGCCGCCGTCGGTCAGAAGCGTATCATACCCCTGCGGCAGCGAACCGATCAGTTCGGCAAGGTGCGCGTCCTTGGCGGCGCGTTCGACTTCTTCGCGCGTGGCGCCCTCTTTGCCGTAGGCGATGTTTTCGTAGATCGTGCCCTCGAAGATCCAGGTGTCCTGCAACACCATGGTAAAGGCCGCGCGCAGGCCGGCCCGCGTGCAGCGGCGGATGTCCTCCCCGTCGAGCAGGATGCGCCCGCCGTCCGGGTCATAAAAACGCATCATGAGGTTGACGAGCGTGGTTTTCCCCGCCCCCGTCGGCCCGACGATGGCGACCGTCTGCCCCGGCTCGGCCGTGAACGATAGATCGCGGATGATCGTTTTCCCCTCTTCATACCCAAAGCGCACGTGCTCGAAACAGACGCGGCCCCGTACGTTCTCAAGCGCTACGGCATCTTCCGCGTCGGCGGGCTCGGAAGGGCAGTCGAGCAGGCGGAACACGCGCTCCGCCGCCGCCATGGCAGACTGGATCTCGCCGATGACGTTCGCAAATTCGTTGACGGGACCCGAAAAACGGCGCGCGTACAGCAAAAACGCGGAGATATCCCCGACCGAAATGCGGCCGGCCAGATACAGAAAACAGCCCGCCGTGCTGATCAGCACGGTCCCGAAATTGGTGACAAAGTTGACGGACGGCCCGATCAGGCTGGAAACATAGTCCGCCCGGTAATAGGCGTCGGCGGCCTCGGTGTTCCGCGCGCGGAAATGTTCGCAGACATCCTTTTCGCGCCCGTAGGCGCGGATGGTGGGAAGGCCGGAGAGCATCTCTTCGGAAAACCCGTTGAGTTCCGCCAGTTTTGCCGAGCGCCTGCGGAACAGCGGGCGCATCGCCTTGCCGCGCAAAACCGTGATCGTCACCGAGATGGGGATGGTGATCGCGAACACGCCCAAGAGCGCGGGCGAGGTGGCGACCATGCCGACCAGCGCCCCGACGATCGTGACGACGCCCGTCGCCGCCTGCAGGATATCGTTGGACAGGGAGGCGTTGAGCGTGGCGATATCGTACGAAATGCGGTTGATGAGGTCGCCCGCCGACAGGCGGTCGAGAGCGCCGACCGGCAGCGAGAGGATCTTATCGAACAGATCCTGGCGCATCCGCCGCACGATGTTCTGGCTCAGGCGGATCATGATCACGGAGAGAAGGTAGGAAAAGGCGGACGAAACGACGTAAAAGACCGCCATCCACAGGCAGTAGCGGCTGACCGCTGCGAAATCGACCCCCGTTTCCAGATCGATCGCATCGATCGCCGCGCCGGAGAGCCACGGGCCGAGCAGCGCGAAGAGGTTGCTGCCCAGCATCAGGAGAAAGGCCAGAAGGACGCGCCACTTATACCCCATGTAGTAGCGGAAAATGCGGGCGGCGACCGCCTTTTTGTCGGAAGCGCGCTCGCCGGAAAACGCCCGTTCATTCATCGGCACGGCACTCACCTCCTTCCCCGTTTTCGTGCTGCGAGGCGTAGATCGCCCGGTATGTTTCGCACGTCTGCATCAGTTCAGCATCCGAGCCGAACCCGACCGCCCTGCCGTTTTCCAGCACGAGGATATGGTCGGCAAAGCGCACCGAACTGATGCGCTGGGCGATCATCACGACCGTTGTGCCGCGAAGGTCGTCCAGGATGGTCCGCCGCAGCTCGGCGTCCGTCTTGTAGTCGAGCGCGCTGGAAGAATCGTCCAGCACGAGAATTTCGGGCGAAGCCGCCAGCGCGCGGGCGATGAGCAGGCGCTGTTTCTGCCCGCCGCTGAAGTTGGTGCCGCGCGCGGTCAGTTCGGCGCCGTCGCCGCCGTGCTCGGCGATAAACCCGTCCGCCCGGGCCTGCCGCACCGCGCGGCTGATCGCCGCATCGGGCAGTCCGCGGCCGAAGTCGATGTTTTCGCGCACGCTCGCAGCCATCAGAAAATCGCTTTGGAAGACGACGCCGAATTTGCGGCGCAGTTCTTCGGGCGCATAGCTTTTCACGTTCCTGCCGTCCACATAGACGGCGCCGGTATCCGGGTCGTAAAAGCGGAATAAAAGCGCGACCAGAGAGCTTTTTCCGCTGCCCGTCGCCCCGAGGATCCCGAGCGATTCGCCCCTTTTCAACGCAAAACTGACGCCCTCGAGGGCGGGCGCGCCGCCGTAGGAGAGCGATACGTTGTCGAAGCGGAGAAAGGCGCCACTTTCGTCCGGCGGACACTCGGCGGGAAGGAGATCGGCCGGGAGTTCAAGCACTTTGCCGATGCGCCTGGCCGAAGCCGCGCCGCGCGAAAAATCGACAAAAATGCGGCTGATCGAGATCACGGCGTTCAGAATCACCGTGAAAAAGGAAGTAAAGGCGACGATCTCGCCCACAGAAACGCGCCCGGCCGAAACGCGATAGGCGCCGAAAAAGATGACCGCCGTCATACCGAGGTTAAGCACTGCGTTCATGACCGGATTGGACAGCCCCGTCGTGACGTTCGCCTTCGTTTCGTTGGCGACAATGGTTTCGTTGACGGTGCGGAAGGAAGCGCTTTCGCGATCGGCACGGGAGAGCGCCTTGATGACGCGGATGCCCGTATAATCGTCGCGCACCTTGCGGACCATGACGTCGACCGAATCGTGCAGCCGGGTGTACAGAACGATCCCCTTTCTGGCGACGAACAGGACGATCGCGAGCAGAAAGGGCACCGATACCAGCAAAATGAGCGCCAGGACCGGATCGACAAAAAAGGTGAGCGCCACGCCGCCGACCAACAGAATGGGCGCGCGCACCCCCATGCGCTGCATCATGCCGATCATGTTATGTACGTTGTAGGTGTCCGTCGACAGGCGGGAAACGAGCGAAGGAACGGTGACCGCATCCGTCTGCCGGGCAGACAGCGAGAGCGTTTTAGCAAACAAGTCGCTGCGCAGGCGCTCCGTGGTATCGCGCGCCACGCGCGACGCCATGCGGTTGGCCGTAACGTTGCCGGCCCACGCCACGACCGCACAGGCCAGCATGCCGACGCCCCAAAGCACAAGGGCCGGAACGCTGCGCGTGGGCGCCACGTCGTCGATCATGTGCGCCATGATCAGCGGAAGGACAAGTTCGGCAACCGTGCCGACCAGCTTCAGAAAAAGGCCGACGGCCATGCGCCCCTTGCTGGCCGCCAGGTAGGAAAAGACATGCCTCATCTTCCGCCCCCTTCGCCGCCCTTCGAAATGACGTTCCTGGCGTTGGCTGCCGCCCTTTCGAGATAGGCGGTAAACGCCGCGCGCTCGGCTTCGCTGAACCCGGCCAAAACATGTTCGTTCCACCGCCTGTGCGCCTCGCGCAGACGGCCGACCACTGCCAGCGCCTTTTCCGTCGGATACAGCAGCAGGTTGCGCCGGTCGCTCGGGTCGGGGCGCCGCTCGACAAAGCCCTTTTCTTCCAGTGAACTCACCTGCCGCGCGACGTTGCTTTTATGAACATACATGAGCCTGGACAGCTGTTCCTGCGTGACGCCCGGATGATTGCAGATGTCGATCAGGTAAGAATCCTGGTAACTCCCGATGCCGAACGCCTCGTATTCTTCCGCGCGGTACAGGTTGCCGCACCGCCAGATCTCCCCCAGATTGCGCATGATCGTCGCCATATCGCTTTCCCTCCGCCGCTTTCCGCTGTTATGTTGCGCATGCAACTGTTGCGTACGCAACTATATGATAGCAAAACCGGGCACTGTTTGTCAAGTAAAAAAATGAGCGGATGCAAGCACGGAAAAGAACCGCTGCACCCGCAACATATACGACCCGGAATTCTCCGGGCCTGTATTTGCGCACTTCCCTTTCATTCAAAGACAGCGATGTCGCTCCATTCGGCCGCGCCGTCGAGAGCGAGCAGAGCAATGCAATTGCCCCGCCGATTTTTCATCCTTGAGCAGAGAGCGACCGCCCCGTCGACATAGGCGACGCAGACTTCGTCTTCGACCAAAATCGTCAGCACATGCTCTGCCGCGTCGGGAACCGTTCGTTCCACGCTCGTGAAATCGTTGATGCACCAGTGTTCGTCCGGAATATGATCAAAGGCAAACCTCCGGCTTGCCGGTTCAAAATAGTAGGTGTAGCCGTTTCCGTCCGCTTCGGAATACGCCAAAACGATCCCGAAACGCCGCGCCCCTTTCCCACGGATTTTGCAGCGCAGCCTGAAGCTTTCGGCCATCGGATAATTCAGGCGGCGCACGCCGAACCGTTCGCTCCCGTCCACCGCTGCCGACGGCATTGAAAACACCCGTTCCTGCCAATGTTCTTCGATTTCCTTCACCGGCGCGGTTTTCAGATCGCCGTTGTCCTTTTGGAAAAGCTCATGCACGGCCAGGCTTCCGCCCCAATCCCAGCCGCTGTGATCGTCCTTCGCCTTCGTCGGGATCCAACCCGTCAAGAAACGGCGCTTTCCGTCGCCGACGCTTTTCGCGGCATAATACGCCCGTCCGTCAAAGACATCGTCCTCGGGGCACAGCCACGGGCCATCCAAAGAATGCGCCTTCCGATAGCGCGTGCGGCATTTGTCGTTGTATTCTGAAAAAATCAGATACCACCAGCCGTTCCACTCGAACAAATCGGGACATTCATGCGTGAAATAACTTTCCGGTGCCCAAAACGGCGGCTCGACCTGCCAATGCATAAGATCAGAGGACGTCAAGAGTGCCGTACATCCGGCACGGAGACGGGGTTTCCCCTCTTCGCGCGCGGCGAGCAGCATATTCCACTTCTGCGTATCTTCCCGCCAGAATACGAACGGATCGCGCCAGTCGTCCGGCTCGTAACCGGCGGGGGCATACAGGATCTCGTCCCCCGTCTTTTCAAAGCGGACTCCGTCGCGGCTGACGGCATGCATCACCCCCTGCATCGGCCGCCTCGTGCGGTCTTTGTGGGGATTGTGCCCCGTATAAAACACATGAAATACATCTCCGCTCTTAATGACGCTGCCCGTAAATACAAACAGGTCCTGCTCGCCAGGCTTTCCGCGGGAAACCGCTTCGCCGCATTCTTCAAACGAACAGAAATCTTTGGTTTTCAGCAGATACCAGGGGATGCCCTCCCCGCGATGCTCATAATCTCTGAAATCGTGCAGATAATACAAGTAAAATGTTCCGCGGTCAAAAAACGGAATGATATCGCCCGTGGCGGCATTTCTCTGGCGGTAAAAAATTTTCTCTTTCATACAAAAAACAACCTCACGGATCATTGTTTGCCGAAATTGACTTCGGGTCAGAAATGCGCTATACTATTGGCGGAGAAACACGGATGAGCATTCTGAATACAGACCTGAAATATTCCCACGGAATGGCCTATGAAAAGGTCCCCTTTTCCGTCGGCACGCACACGCACCCGTATTACGAAATCGTTTACTATCTGCGCGGTACGGGGAAAAGCATCATCGCCGGAAAGGAATATGACTACGGCCCGGCAACCTTTGCCTTTATCCCCAAAAACATGCCGCATTCGGAAATCGCCGAAACGCCGAGCGAACATTTTCTGATCGGACTGACCTTTAACGAAGAAGTCCCGTCTGTGCCGCCCGGCGTATATTCGGACGACGCTCAGCATTCATATCATGCCCTGATGCAGCAGATCCGGCAGGAATACGAAGAGGGACGTCCTTACCATCGGGCGCGCATGGATATCCTGGCAGAAGATTTTCTGATCAGACTTCTGCGCCGGTTTTCCCCCAAGCGCTCTCCCGCGGCCGACCGGCTGGAACTTGCCATCCATTATATCAACAGCTACTACACGCAAGAGATCGACCTCAAAGAAATTGCGGCGATCACTCATTACAGTTACGACCGCTTCCGCCATCTCTTTACGCAGTACATCGGCGTTTCGCCGCAAAAATACGTGGCGATGCTCCGCCTGTCGAAAGCGAAAAAACTGTTGGAAGACACCGCCTTGCCCATCAAAAAGATCGCCGCCGAATCCGGATACAACTCCCCTTCCGCGCTGATCATCGATTTCAAGAATATTTACGGCGTCACGCCGGTCCAATACCGCAAGCAGCCGCTGTACGAACAGGACTGCACCTACTTTGACGAAAAAGGGAACGTCATTCTGACAATGTCGCCAGCCAAAAAACAGACTTGATTTTTTTGTCTTCGACGCGGTATTCCTGCCGCAGTTCCGGCCCGCAGGACGCCGAACCGACACCGCTCATACGGCTGTCGAGATGTAAACACACACCTTCTGGCCGGGGCAACTCAAAATCGTGCCTTGTCTTTTCCAGCGTTGCCGTTTCATACGGCAGCGCCGAAAAGGAAAACGGCGCATCGGAAACGATCGTTATCCCGGCAGCTTCGGCTGCCTTTTCCTTTGTTCTGCACGGGCTGAATTTTGCATACAGCGAATGAAACCTCGCCCCACACTCCTGGGGACGGATGTAGCTCTGAAAATCGCGGTATACATCGAACTTCCGCAACCCGAGCGAACCGGAACGGTGTTTGTCGATATACGTATCCGCGTCATACCCCACATACTCGCAGCGGGAGAGCGATCGATCGATCCGCGCGGAAAAGCCCAGCCGGGGAAGATACGGAACTTTGTCTTTTACATCGCAATCCAGCTCCACCTGCAAAACGCCGTTAACGAACAGACGATACGTCAGCGTAAAATCCAGTATCTTGCAGCGGCCGTTGGCTCCCATCGTTCCGCGGAAGACGACGCCGTCCTTTTGCACCTCTGTCGTACGCACGTGCGGCAAGGCCGTATCGTAACCGAATTCTTTCCATCGTCTGGCAGCGTTGACGTCATTGTCCGTCGGCGCCCGCCATATGCACAGCGCAAAAGGCTTTTCCAATACCTCGCGTCCCCGGCTGCTGAACGAAATCAGCGCCGCCGAATCCGCATCGAAAACAGCCGACGATTCGCCGCATTGCAGGCGCAGCAGCGGCGCCTGTCTGCCGCCGTCCATAAAACCTGACAGCACCTTTCCCGGCTCGCAGACGACGGAAGGAAGACAGATCTGCACGGGTAGGCACAGGCGCGAAACGACGAATTCTCCCGTTTCCGGGCGGAGATCGCACACCTCGATCTCGACGGCGCGGAAAACGCGGCTCCGTTTTTCGGGCGCCCGGCCGAAGTCAAACACCCGGCTCTCTCCGGGCTGAACGCCATCCAGCGCGACCTCCCGCCGCAGGGTCCGTCGCCGGTCCGCGATGTCGTATACGCGGCAGACAAACCCGTCCAGCGGGAGGAAAAAGAAGGCGTTGCGCACCGTTATGCGCGAAGGCGTTTCGCCCTCGATCCTGACCGGCGCGATCGCTGCGGCCAATTCGAGAAGGCCGCGTTTCGGCCGGCGGTCCGGCGTAACCAGGCCGTCCAGGCAAAAGTTTCCGTCCGGGTATTCCTCTCCGAAATCGCCCCCGTACAAAAATCCATGCGGCCCGCGGATGCCGTGGTCGCACCACTCCCACACAAACGCGCCGCACAGCCGGTCAGAGGCGTCGATCGCCTTCCAGTAGTCGGCGTAGTCGCCCGCGCCGTTCCCCATGGAATGGCTGTACTCGCACAGCAGCAGCGGGGCCGCAAGCCGTTCGTCCTGTTCGTATGTCTGCGTCATGTATTCGATTTCCGGATACATGCGCGAAACAAAGTCGAGGTCTGCCCCGTAAAAATCCTCCGTCTCCCGGCGGGCCCATATCCCCTCGTAATGCACCGGCCGCGCGTCGGCCGCGTGCAAAAACGCCGAAGCCGCCGCAAAGTTGCATCCCCAGCCGCTCTCGTTTCCGAGCGACCAAACGGCGACGCACGGGCGGTTCTTGTCACGCTCGTACAATTTGCAAATCCGGGCCGCATACAGCGCCTGCCACTCCGCCGAATCGGAAAGCAGATCGAATTTTTTCTCGTCATAGCCCCCGTAAAGATAGACCATGCCGTGGCATTCGATATCTGCCTCATCGATAACGTAAATGCCGAAGCGATCGCACAGCGAATAAAAATACGGCGCATTCGGGTAATGGGACGTGCGCACGGCGTTGATGTTGTGCCGTTTCATCAGGCGCACATCCTCTTCCATTTCCTCTTCGGTCACGGCAAAACCGTGATCGGGCGAAAAATCGTGGCGGTTTACGCCTTTGAGTTTGATTTTTTTGCCGTTGAAAAAATACTCCTTTCCGCGGCGCCGGCTCTCGCAGAAGCCGACACGCTCACCGATGAATTCGTCGCCTGTATGCAGGACAAGTTCGTACAGCGCGGGCGATTCGGCGCTCCAGAGCGCAGGCTCCTTTACCCGGAATTCCGCGCTTCCTCCCGCCGGGACCGTACGGCTTTCGCCGAGAAATTCCGTCTGAAATTCCGCGCCGCGCAGGTTTTTTACGACGAGACGCCCCGTAACATCCGTTTCAATCTTATAATCGCCGATGTGCCCGGCAGGGCGTTCCAGCAGATAGACGCTGCGGAAAATACCGCTCATGCGCCATTTATCCTGCGCTTCGAGATAGGTGCCTTTGCACCACTTCGCCACGACGGCGTCGATCGCGTTCTCTCCTGCGCAAAGAAACCCGGTAATATCGTATTCCTTTGTGGAATGACTGATCTCGCCGTACCCGACAAAACGCCCGTTTATAAACAGATACAGAGCCGAATCGACGCCCTCGAAATTCAGGTAATACCTCCACCCTTTTTTCGGCGCGATGGAGAACGTTCTGCGGTAACGGAAGGCGGGATTCTGCAGAGGCACCCGGGGCATATCCATCGGGATGGGATAGCGCGCACCGGAATACAGATGCCTGTCGTACCCGTACATCTGCACGCAGGAAGGCACCGGGATCGTATCCGGGCAGGGATCGCGCAGATCCACATCGCACAGCCGCGCATAATCGGCGAACTGCCATTCCCCGTCCAGCATCGTTACGCGGGCGCTGTGCTTCCGATGGAGAAAAACGTTTTCGCGCGATTCAAAGGGAATGTAATAACTGCGGGGCGGCTCTTCGCCGCGCTGTACCGTACCGAGATCTTCCAAAAGAGAAAGGTCGGCATATGTTTCAAAAGGATAATGCATAACGTTCTTCTCCGCGGGCGCACGGGCACCCGCACTTTTTCTTACATCAGGGAGACGAGCTCATCCCACCAGCCGAGTTCTTTCATGGCCGCTTCTGCACGATCCCGCAGCAAATTCAGGCTGCCCGTCGCCCCGGTCATCTGCTGGTAAGCGACCGCCGCGGGTTTGGGCGTGCCGGGGACGACGCATTTTCCGGTGGCGGGATCCGTTTCGCGAAGATTTTCTTCGCTGCCCTTGAAGATCTCCCAGTTGGCGTCGTAAAACAGGCCGTACGCCCCCATACTGCTCTCGCCAGCCCAGTTGTAGTCGCGCACGTCGTTGAATGCGCGGAACACCTGCACGGACTCGACATAAGGCATCCGCTCCTTGACCGTCTGATACATGTCCGTGAGCCAGACGGCGATGGTTTCCTGCACGGTCTTCCCCGGAAGCGTCTGCACGACCATTTTGTCGGACCACCCGATCTCGGTGAAAAAGACCTTTTTGTCTTTGCCCTCGCGTTCTTTGATCAGATCGTAAACGCGCTGGTTTTCTTCCACAAAATAATCGGCGTCCCAATCGTGAAATACGTACGGATGCCAGGCTACAGCCTGAAAATAGTCGTCCGTGTACATACTCGGCCAGGCTCCGCTCGCGATATTGTCGTAAATGCGCGTCAAAAACGTGATGTAAGCATCGTTGACGCTGGTCCCGAGTTTGACAAATTCAGCCAGCCCGCCCATAATCGAAACGGCATTTTTGTTCGCCGCGTGCATGCCGCTCGATGCCGCGTAAAGCATGTCGGTATAGATATCCGCCTTTTCCAGCATATCGTAATTGCCGGAGCCGTCCAGATAGGCGCCGCCCTGGTTCGTCTCGTTGCCGATCTCGAAGTAAGTCAGTTCCGAAAATTCGGCGACGACGGTTTGCCAGTTGCGCTGATAGGTCGAAAGCCAGGCCTGGTATTCGCTTCCTTCGCGGTCGTTGCGCGGCATGGGAACGTTTTCTCCCTGGAAGCCCATCCCTTCGACCCAATTGGGGTTGACGCAGCCGATCACCAACATGCCTGCATCCTGCATCGCCGCGATGATGGAATGCACTTTGGCGATCTCCGTTTCGTTGCGCTCGATGCGCGCAGCCGACATGGTGGGGAAGCATTCCTGCGCAAACAGATCGAGGCGGATGCTCTGTACGCCCATATTTTTCAAAGTCTGGACGCCGAGTTCGTACGGCAAATTGTTCCACCGGTCCATCTCGTAGGCGATGTACATGGCGCCGTAAAAATGAGAGCGGTCGACCTGCGAAAGTTCGGGCCGGTAATTTTCTCCGTAATATTTCGTTTCCGGTTCCTGATCCTGCGCACAGCCGGCAACAGCGGCTAACGTCAGCACGGCACCCAATGCAAGCGCCGCAATTTTTCGGACTTTCATTTTTTCCGCCTCCTCACTGCACATACCCGAATTCACGTGCCGAAGCCAAGATCCCCTGCTGCGCCGCCGCCCAGCCGAGGTCGCTGCACGCGGCGATCATCTCATTCCAGCGGGCATCGATGTCCGCTTCGCTGTACTGGATGACGGCCGGAAGATAAAATTCCTGCGCGCGGGCTTTGATCTTATCGACGAGCAATGTCGTTGCACTGTCAAAGATCAGCGTTTCCGGCAGGGCGTCGTAATACGGCACGTTCAGTTCGGCGGCGTCTTCGATCAGATCCTGGAACTGATAATCGAGCACGGCCGGATCGTTGGAAACGATGACGCGCTTTTCGGTTTCAAACTTGCTCCAGTCCATCACGCCGCCCTGCTGGTTGAAGCCGATCAGATAGCAGCCGTTGTAGGCGCGGACGCCGTCTTTTCCGATGGATTCGGAAAAACAGCGGTCGCCGCGCTTGCCGCGCTCCTCGTCGTTGGTGATGATGCGGCCGTTTTCATCTTCCGTATAATGAATGCCTTCCACGCCGTAGCGGTTGACCTTGGAGCCTTCCGGCGAGATCAGATAATTCAGGTAGCGCATGGCCGCTTCCGGCTCTTCACAGGTCTTGGCAATGGAGAACCCGCCCCACCAGCTGCCGCGGGTGGAACTGCCCTGCAGCCCCTCGACGCTCCCGTTGGTCCCGTCGCCCAAAAGCGGGGCGCCCATCACGATGGTCTGCGAAACTTCGCTGCTTTCGTAGACGGCTTCGGGCATTTCGCTCAGGACCCACTTGACGTGCTGTTCGACGTCCGTGATCAGGATGCCGACCGTTCCCTTTTTGAAAAGGTCGCGGTCTTTCACGCCCGAGTTCGTGTTGAACTGCGGTTCGATCCATCCCGCCTTGTACATGGAGTTCATCCATTTGAGAAAGGTCTTGTACTCGTCCTGCATATAGCTGTATACGACATTGCCGTTTTCGTCGAGCGAAAAATCTTCCACGACGCCGAACGCATGGTACAGAAGATTCATTGCAAACGGTTCCTGGTGCGGAGACATGCCGTATGTCTTTGTTCCGGGATTGAGATTGTAGGAAGGGTCGGAAAATTTTTGCATGACGTCGGCAAATTCGGAGATGGTTTTCGGCGCCACCGGGATCAGCCGGCCTTTTTCATCGAGGACGGGATTCCCCTGTTCGTCTTTTTCGTAATAGCCGATTTTGGCGAGCCAATCGCCGCGGTAGTAGATCCCGTAAATATTGTTGGTCGTCAGCCAGGGCACCATGGTATGGGCGCCCTCCCAGGAAAGGCTTTTGTACAGATCGGTCTGGAAGAGCATCTCGATGTACGGGTATTCGCCGGGATTCATGGCGAGCAGCGTATCCATATTATAGAAAAGCCCCTCTTTGACCCAATCGGAATAGCCCGTGCCCGTTTGCTCCGGCTGCATCCAGATGATGTCGACCTCCGACCGACCGCGGGCAATATCCATCATCGTGCCAACGAGCGGCTGTGCGTGGTATTCGGCCGTCGGACCTTCAAAAGAAGTCTGCACGCCCGTATCCTCTTCAATTTTCAGCCAGACGCGGTTGGGCTCCGTCACGCCCGAATACTGGTTACCCTGCTGCATATAGATATCGAGGGGCACCTTCCCTTCTTCGACGGCGCGGCCCGAATCACAACCGGCGAACAGAGAGGCCGCCGCCAGCAGCACGAACAGAAAGATGCTGATCAGACGCAGTTTTTTCTTCATGATGATCTCCTTTTTCAGCGATATGAAAATACCGTACTCATAAAATCGTCCAAAGCGCGCTTTTCATCGACGAACCGCGCCGCGCGGATACGCGCCGCCGGAACGAGATGTTCGCTCGCCTCGTTGAAAGTATCCAGATTCACCGTCATGCCGGCGGTGTACTCCCCCTTGGTCTCCACAACGGCATAGACCCGCTGCATCGACAGAATTTCCGGATGAACAAGATACTGGAACACGAGCGGATCGTGCAGGATCGGCGCCCGCCAGGACTGCCGGCTCCACAGCCGCAAAAGCTCCGCGAGATCCCCGCAAAGCCCGCCGGCGGGCTGTTCCAGAATGTAGCGGTACTGCCGGTAACACAGCTGTACCCGCTTGGTGACGTCAAACCCGACGCATTCCAGAGGCAGGCCGCTTTCAAAGAGAATTTTTGTCGCCGCCTTGTCGCAAAGCGCATTCCATTCCAAATGCTGTTCAAAAAACGTTCCGCCCATTACAATGATCCGCGCGGCTTTGCGGACCGACTCCGGATACTTTTGTACGGCTTCGGCCAGATTCGTAAACGGGCCGATCCCCGCAAGAACGAGCTCGCCCGGATACCGGTCACACATCTGCGCGATAAATTCGGCACTGCCGCCGATCGCATCCGGCTCGTACTTTCCGCACAGCAGATCGTCGGAAAACTGAATGAGTTCCGTCGCCTCGTAGGGACAATCCAGGCCGTTCCTGTTGCCGGCAACAACGGGAACGCCGTCTGCCCCCGCTGAAACAAGCAACTTTTTAGCGACCCGCGCCCGCATGACCGTATCGCGGAACACCGTCGTAATGCCGACCAAATCGAACGCACCGCTCTTGCAGATGTAACCGAGCGCCATTGCGTCATCGATATCGTCGCCGATGTCGGTATCCAATAAAAGCCTGATCTTTTTTTTCATAGTTTTTAACCTTTGACCGATCCGAGGATCGTTCCTTTTACAAAATGTTTCTGTACGAACGGATACGCGATAAAGATCGGAAGCGTAACGATGACGATGTTGGCCATGATCACGGCCTCGTCGTTGTTCAGCAGCCCCGGATTCTGCGTTTCGTTCGAGCGCGAAGTAACCAACAGGTCGCGCAAGTGGTTCTGGATCAGGTACAGATCGTGATCGCTGATATACATCAAACCGGTCATGTAATCGTTCCATTTGCCGACGGCGACCCACAGCGTGATCGTGGCGATGATGGGAAGAGACAGGGGCATAAATACCGAAAACAGAATCCTGTAATTGCCGGCGCCGTCAATTTTTGCGGCCTCTTCCAGCGATTCAGGGATCCCCTTCAAAAAATTTTTTGCCACAATGATGTTGAAACTGCCCATCAGCTGGGGCAGAATGTACACCAGGATGTTGTCCTTCAGCCCGAGCGAATCGATGAGCAGGTAATTCGGGACCATACCGGCCGAAAACAGCATCGGGAATACAATGAACAGGATAATGACGTTTTTTCCGCGGAGATGGGATTTGGAGAGCGGATAGGCGGTCAGAATGGTCAGAAACACATTGATCGCCGTTCCGACCGCCACGACCGCCACCGTGCGGAGGAACGTCCAGACAATGGACAGGTCGCCGAGCACCGTTTTGTAGGCGGAAAACGTATAAACTTCGACCATGACACCCGACGTGACGTCGTAACCTTCAAACGACTTTACAATGACATACAGGAACGGCAGGACCATCGTGAGCGTAACGAGCAGGAAGATAAAATACACCACGCATGAAAACGCTCTCTCCCCCGCTGTGGCCCCGAACAACCGCGTGAACAGGCTCTTTTTGCGGATCTCTACCATATGCCGTTCCCCCCGATGCGCTTGATAAAGAAGTTTGCCAACAGGATCAGTGCGAGCGAAACGGCCGAATTGAACATGCCGAGCGCCGTGGTCAGCGCGATGGTATAGTTGGACTGCCGGGAAATCCCGTAACGGTAAATATATGTTTCGAGGATGTCGGCCGTGGAATACAGCACGCTGTTTTCCCCCATCATGTTGAACACCTGGTCAAACCCGCCGTACACGATTCCGCTGACCGAAAAGATCAGGTTGATGGAAATAGCCGGCAGCATCCCGGGAAGGATGATATGCCAGATCCGGCGGAAACGGCTGGCCCCGTCAATGCGGGCGGCTTCTTCGATCGACGGATCGATGGAAGAGATTGCCGCCAGGTAGATGATGGTCGACCAGCCCGCCTCTTTCCAGATATCCGTCACGATCAAGAGTCCCAAAAAAGTGTTCGGATCGTTGAAAAAGAAGATCGTATGCCCGAAAACCGCCGTAAAGGCCTGCTGCAAAACGCTGCCCTCGGCCGTCAGCTGAAAGAATATGCCCGAAATGACGACCCAAGAAATAAAGTGCGGCAGATACATGAGCGTCTGCGTCGTCTTTTTGAACCCGGACCACCGCATTTCGTTCATGAAGATCACGATCAGAATGGGGACGGGAAACCCGCAGACGATGCGCAGCGAGGCAAGCCGTACGGTATTGAGCATTTTGGACAGGATCTCGGCGTCCGTAAAAATGATCCTGAAATATTTGAAGGGATCGAGCGCGCCCGCGTCGTTGACCGCCCAGCTGCTGTTCCAGATGCCTCCCGTCATCGTATAATCTTTGAAGGCCACCTGCAGCCCCAGAAGCGGCACGTAGCTGAACGTGATAAAAAACGCGACGGCCGGGATCAGCATCGAATACAGCGTCCAGTTTCGTTTGAAATAACCCGGCAACGTTGTTTTTTTCCGTGAAATCTGCTGCGACAATTTTTCACCTCTGAATATCCGGGAGCGCGGCTGCCCCTTTCGGGGTACAGCCGCACCCTTTTCGGTTCAACGCTGCTTTCTGCGCAAAAGGACGAGCACTGCCGCGGCGGCAACAAAAGCCGACGAACAGCCGAGCAGCCCGACTGCGTGGAGCCCGCCCGAACAACCCGAGCATCCGCCGGATGTGCCGCCGTCTTTTTCCACCGATTCGAGGACTGTTTTGGCCGCCTCGAATTGCGTATCGACGCGCGACTGCGTCGTGGCATTGCGGATGAGCGTCAGACCGTTTTCGTATGCGGTCCGGATCTTGGCCCAATTCTCTTCGGAATAATCGCCTTCGTTCAGCCCCTCGAACAGCGCCGTCAGTTCCGCTTCTTTCTGCGCTTTGTACGTGTTGAGCGCAGCTTCCTGCTCTTCGGTCGTCTGGTATGCGTCAAGAGCGGCAATGGTTCCGTCTCTCTGCGCCACGATCTCTTCTTCGGTCAGCAGATCGCCCATGGTAACGACGGCCTGATGAACGAGGCGCGTCATTTCCATCCAGTCGTAAGCGCTGTAATCTTCTTCCGCAAAATTTGCAAAATGCCCTTCGATGTCGGCAATTGCCTGTTCACGAAGCGGATCCAGCAACTTGACGGAAGCAAAATCGGGGCGCTTTGTTTCATCGTAACCGGCCGTTTCTACATGGAACGTCGGATTGATGTTCATTTCACTGGAGGAAGTCGTTTCCGAATAATAGACAAAGTACAGCGTATCGCCTGCCGCCAAATGGATGCCGGAAAGCCCGTACTGGTCGGCTGCATACCGCGAATCAGTCAATTCGGATTGCAGGATCTTTTTATTCAGCAGGGTAACGCGCGTGCCTTCCGCATCTTCGGCGACGATCTTGATGCCGCGCGTATCGAACGCCCAGACATCGAACCCCGCCGCCGGATGCGTTATGGACACGACGCTGTTCTGCTTGACCGTAAACTTTACGATGGCGTCGTAATCCATGTGCGCGGCCATGCGCAGGCTGAAATCGCCGCTTTCGGTAACGAGGCGCATGCTCGCAAAGGCATCCTGCCCGACCAGGACGTCAAAGTCGCGGTTGTTTTCGTACTCGCGGGTGACGGACGGATCGTTGACCTTGCCGTTGAGGAGATCGAAGGAAGCCAGAACGGTATCTTTACCGCTCGCCTGCGGCAGATAGATGCGGCTGTACATTTCCGCCGCGTCGATGCTTTCGCTCGCAACGGAATCGTGTTTCGTATAATCGTAAGCGTTCGCGTCGAACCGGACGACGATCGGAGCAATGCGCGAGAGGCTCGACGAATTGAGGACAAATTCCACCACGTCTCCCGCCGCCGCATGGACGACGGTCCCGCTGACCGCCTCACCGTTGCGGTAGGCCAGAATCGACAGGCCCGCGGCCTGCTCGTCGATGCGGACGCAGACGTTCTGTTTCGCCGTCAGCCGGATGACGGCGTCCGAATCGGCGGAAAGGGCGATCCCGTCATCGGCAAAGGTATCGGTGTTGGCTTGCAACTGCGAAGGATAGTCGCCTTCCAGCAATTCGACTTCGGCAAAGGGATTCGTTTCACCCGCGACCATTTCGCTCGTTTCGATGTCCCGCGAACGGTCAAAGGCGGAAAGATCGACCCCGAACACGGCCGTGACGTTCAGCCACAGCTCTGCATAGTTGCCGATGCTCGTGACATAGTACGAAACATACAGCTCGTCTCCTTCATTCAAAATGAGATCGTCCGGCAGATCGGAAAAATAATAGTCTGCGGGAACGCTGCCCATCAGCGTCGTTTTATCGGACAGCTGCGTCAGAGATGTTTCGCCGCTGCGGCGAACGGAAACTTTGATGCCCGAATAGCCGCCGCCCCAGTTCCACTTGCCGATGGCCCCGTGACTCAGACGGACGCGCACCCCGTCCTGCTTGGCGGTGTACTGCATGATCGCGTCGTTTCCGTAGAAGGAAAACACTTTGGAAGGAGAAATGCGTGCGGAATACCAGGGGCTTTCTCCCTCGCTGCCCTTGCGGTAGCTCGCGTTGCTTTCGGTCGTGTCTTCGTTGGCCTCGGTTTTATTGAAGACGTTGAAATTGTTCCGGATCCCGGCGTCTGCATTGCCGCTGTAATAATGAACGTCTACCAATTCAGACAGTTGCGTGACCGGAGCCCCTTCAGAGGCGGCCAGGTACGAGAGGACCTCGCTCTGCGTGATCGTTTCCGCCAGATCGGTGCGGACCTGACCAAATGTAAACACCGGGTTGAACATATCGATGCAGACCGGCCAGGGCTCGTTGTCGGGCGTATAAACGCTGACGTATACGACATCGCCCGCCCGCACATTGCCCACCGCTGCGGTGAGGCTGTTCGCTTCCTGCAATTCGGAGGTCAGGCTACTCCCGCTGCGCGAAGCGCGCTGTTTGTCAGACTTCGTAATGTAGATCGTTTCGTCACCGACGGTGCGCTGCAAAACGATCTTCACGCGGTTGTAGGCATAATACTGGCTGCCGGCAAACGCTTCGTGCGTGATATCGAGGTAAGCGTCTTTTTCGATTTCGATTTTATAAATGAATTCATAATCGTGGCTTTCGCTGAACAGCTCCTGCCCGAAGGCATACGGACCGGAAGTCTGCTGCGTTGTGCCTGTTCTGAGCGCCTGCACATACATGGTATCGTGGATATCCGTATTCCATGCAAAGGGAGTATCGAACGCGTCAAAGGCGATCGGATCTTCGACGGTCCCCGTCAGAAACTGCGCGGATCCGTATGCAAAGGCTGTTTTCTGCCCTCCGTTCAGCTTGGTATCGAGCATGATGACATTGGCGTCGACATCCGGCTGCGCACTGTTTTCTACGACCGGCCCGAATTTGAAAGAAGGTACCGGAATGGCGCCGTTGCCGTATTTGGCCGTCGAATAGACAAAATAAACTTCGTCCCCTTCCTGCAGATTGAATGTACCCGGCACAAACTCGTTCGCGGCCGCATCGCGGAACATTGACCTGTATTGAGAAGTATATGTTTTATAGACCGAGCCGGACTTCACGACTACGTCGATGCGGAGATCTTTATAATCCTCCGTCACTTTGGCGATCGCGTCCTGCGCGATGGTCAGCGAGCAATCCAACCGGGCCGTCAGCACGATCATGACCTTTTGAGAAGAATTTTCGACGCGCATCTCCCAAGGTGTGATATAAAACTCACCGTCCCAGGTACTGACGTCCGCACTTTGATCCCCGACCTTCTGCGAAGAAACCTGCGCAAACGGTTCGTTGGAAAGGATGGTTCCGATCGCAAAACGGTAATCCGCGTAATACGAGGTGCCTCCGCGGTTTTCGTTGATCGCATTTGCCGACAGCATTGCGTCCGCTTTCAGTTCCTGCACAAATTCTTCATTTACCTCTGCAAACGTAAACGTCGGATCGTATTGCGAATAATTTTTATAACCGTTTGTCTGGTATAAAATATTGACCACATCGCCGGCGGAGAGATTGCCGCATTCCACTGCCAAAGCATCCTGCGAAAAGCTGACATTGGAATCAGCTTCCGGATTTTCGGCAAATTGGCGGAGGTCTTTAAACGTCCTGTCAAGCCGGACGTCGGCCAACCCGTCTTTTTCGATCCATATCCGCAAAGACGAATCGAGGTGCCCGGTATGAATGAACGCCTCGTTCCCGATGGTGAGCGAACCGGCTTCGGTCATCGTCGCGCGGATCAGGATGCCGCGGTTGGGACCGATGGCCATTTCGCCCTTGGAACCGTCGTACATCACATAATCGCCGGGGCCGGCGGACCAATCCGCATCCCCCGTATAGCCATCGGCATCGGTATTGTCGTGACGCGCCCAGATCCCGTTGGGACGCGCGATCAGATAGCGGGGAACACCGCCATTGTAATCGGCCACTTCAATCACGGCCTTATCTGCCAGAACGGCGTAACCCGCCCCTTCCGTGATTACCTGGCCGAACGAACTTCCGTTCTGCAGCACATTCAGATCGTCTCCGGAAACGGGATCGGAAATGGTAAACGCAAATTCAATGTTATAGTAGCACGTATACTCGTTGGAGGACGTGAATGCAACAAACACGCGATCCCCCGCCAAAACGTTGAAAGACTCGGCGTAATCATCCGCGGCATAGTTCTGCCGGTCCGCAGCTTTGCGCGCGGCCAGAATATATGCGCCGCCGCGCTCTACGATGTAGTAAAAATAGCCGTGCAGACCGGTCGGGTCAGAGGTCCCGGCCTCGTGCCCGATCGAAAAATTGGCATCGCGGGTAATGTCGAACCCAAGCATCGCCATCGTATGCGATTTGGCAAACATCGTCCAGGCTTCCTGCGATTCTTTATACCCTTTTTCGACTACAAAATTTACGTTAAAGCCGTTGCCCTTCACCTGTCTCTTATACACATCTCCGAGCCCACGAGACACTGAGCGATCTC
>ERZ1090861.117-NODE-117-length-51520-cov-9.743204_pt1 | contig 51520 bp, 51 predicted proteins | sample MGYA00478482_ERZ1090861 | MGnify/ENA primary metagenome ERZ1090861 (study PRJEB33644, sample SAMEA5815744) | chicken gut metagenome | biome: Chicken; feature: Gastrointestinal Tract; material: Caecum | place: Ireland | collected 2019-01-01 | study: A study of the... | reverse complement strand
CCTAGAAAGATCCATAGGTAGTGTAATGTATGGAAAAATCGAAACAGATAATTTAAATAAAAAAGTTAGAATTAGATTTGTATCTAGAATATTCTCTAAATATTTTACTTCATATCAAGTTGGAGATTACGCAGAATGCTTTGTTAGAGAACAAGATTTGTCAGATCCTAAAATTGTTGTACTTTATAGATAGAATTGAAATTATAGTTATCTTTCTTAAATTAAAATTTAGTATACTTCCAATAAGAAATAATAATAGTGATTTCGGTTTAAATAATTACATTGATAACAAATATAAACGCATTGAAGTGATTTAGTGTCATTTCGTGCGTTTTTTTTGCACGGCAATACAGCAGGCGTTACGTTTCCATAAAAAAAGAGCAAGACACTTAAGTCCTGCTCTTTTTTGTGTTATTCAATCAGACGTTGCTCTCTCTTGCTGCAAGTGCTTTTTGTTCTCTTTCAAATTCTTCAAACTTTTTCTTGCCTTTTGTGTAAGCAATGAGGTCAAGGATGAAAGGAATGAGGAAGATAAAAACGCCGCCCAATACAAGCAAAATAATTCCGAAAACAAGCAAAGCGGTGCAGCCTCCCTTTTTGAAGATACTCCACACTCCAAACAATGCGTTGATAATCGCAAAAATAATGACGATTACAAGGTAAACAATTTTGAACAGTGCAATTATCTGTTCAAGTTGCTGTTGATTTGCTCCGCCTTCGTTAACAATTGTAACAAGGTAATCCATGGAGAACAACGTTATCAGCACCATTACAACGGATGCCACGATGGCCAGAATAAAACTAGTCCAGTTTCTCATTTTCTTTTCCATAATTGTCAAACTCCTTTTGTTATGCTCGGTTGCCCGATATGACAAGTTTAGCACAGTGATTATTTGCTGTCAAACAAATATTCCCCTTAAAAGCAATTTTTCTTAAAATTTCCTGAAAACAAAGATTGCTTGTTTTCACGTTTACTTACACCGTATGCGTAGAATTGCAACATCGTAACGGTGTGTGCGCTGCGTTGTTGAAATAAACATTGTAGTCAGCGTCTTTTGCAAGTATCGGCGCAGTTAAAGTAAAAGGGAATTCTTCAAAACAAATGTTGCAGTCCCTTCTGCTTTTTTCAGGTAACCTTTTCACCATATTAGTAATAGTATTTTCTATTAAAACATTTGAGTATTGAAAAATAGCAGGTAATCGGGTATAATGGTATCAAATAACAATTTGTATGTAGAGGTCAAAATGAAAGTGGTGTTGATTTCCTGCGTTGCAAAAAAGCGAAACTGTGCGTCTCTTGCAAAGGATTTGTATGTCAGTCCTCTTTTCAAAGGTGCGTACAGGTATGCACAAAAACTGGATGCCGACATCATCTACATTTTGTCCGCCAAGTACGGTTTGCTGAATTGTAACGATTTTGTACAACCGTACAACGAAACATTGAACACAAAACCTCTCAAAGAGGTGCAGCAATGGGCAAAAGAGGTGTATTGTCAGTTGTGCAAAGTTGCCGACCCGAAAACTGACGAATTTGTGTTTCTTGCAGGCGAACGATACCGCAAGTATCTGTTGCCGTTGCTGAAAAATGTCAGTGTTCCTTTGCAGGGAATGGGAATAGGCAAGCAGTTGGCTTTTTACAAGGAGAATGCGTGATGTCGGGTGTGTGCGGAAAGTTGCATGAAATTTTGTGGGAAGGCAGGCGCTATCGTTTTGGCGACGGCTTTTCCGATATGCCCAAAAACGGCGTGTATGTTTTGTTTGAAAAGGGCGAAAGCGGGCACGGTGGGGACAGAATAGTGCGTATCGGCACACATACCGGTGAAAATCAACTGCCCTCACGGCTGTTTCAGCATTTTGAAAATCCCAACAAAAACCGAAGTATTTTCCGAAAAAATGTGGGGCGTTGTCTGCTGAATATGCGAGAGGACGACTACATTTCCGTGTGGAATTACGACACAACAACGGCATTGGGTAAGCAAAAGTACAGGCACATGGTAAATCCGGACAAAGAACGTGCTTTGGAAAGAGAAATTTCCCATTACATTCAGCAAAATTGTTCCTTCGTACTGTTGGCAGTGCAGGAAAAGTTGCAACGTCTCACCTTGGAATCGTTGCTTATCGGGACAGTGTCCAACTGTAAGCAATGTTCGCCTTCGGAAAGTTGGCTGGGATTGCACAGTCCTGTTGACAAAATTCGCAACAGCGGTTTGTGGCAGGTAATGGAACTGTATTCAACACCTTTGGAGGAAGGGCAACTTTCGCAACTTTTGCCGTTGATTGTTAGATAAATGTTGATACGTATGCAAGTTTTTGCGTAACAAAACAAAATTTTGCACAAGTGCCTAGTGTAGTATTCCCCATGTATATGGAAAATACGCCACCCATTTGTTTTGGCGACGTTGTGTGAAATTCAAGTTTTCATCTGAAAATTATTTTGTTTGTTGTATTGTGGCGTAAAGTGAAGCGGTATTGCACCGACGTAAACAGAAAGGTCGTTGGTTTTCATCAAACAAAAAAATGCAGGTTGTCCTGCATTTTTTAATGTTCTGTTGTTAAATTATTGCGACAAAGATTTGTGCAGTACGTAAAACACATTCTTTTTACTGTCGTACAGACCTATCACTTTGCTTCCGTGATAGATGTTTTGTAAATCTCTGCCCCAGCGCATATTTCCAAAACAAGGATTTGTAGTAGTGCTGATAAACTTGCCCCCGTCATCAATTTGCACGCTGAAATAGGTGCTGAAATAAAACCAAACAGAGCGACTTGCATTTGTTAGCGTTGTTTCGTACACCTGAAACTTTTGGTAATTGTTCAACAGGTAACGTTTGGCGCAACTGTGGTACACAATGTGGCAAAAGGGCAAAATCCAAAGGAACAACCCGACAATGGCACTCGATTTAGTGTGAGGAGTAGCATCTGTCTTAAACACAAAAAGCACCAGACAGCCGGTAACCAACAAAACTATGCACACAGCCAAAAACCACAGGTTTTGTTTCAGCGCCAGCACATGCCATTTGTATTCCAAACTGCTTTTTACCTCGTCAACTGTGATTTTTTCCATGTATAACCTCTCTCAAAAAAATAACTGTTACAATTATATCGTATTATTTCAACATTTTCAATACTAAATTTATTCGTCAGCTAATTTTAACGAATAGAAATGCTACTGTTCGCAATGGAATATTGGTGCTGTAGTTTGTTAAGTACTATCTAAACGAATAGTTGTTTAAAATAAATTTTGCTTGCAAAAAAATTTAGCATATATTATATTAATAGTAACATATAAAAACGACAAGCTTATGAAAAAAGAATTTCAAGAAATTTGTAATATATATAAAAATAGGTATGTGAGCATTTTCCGGCAGCTTTATCCTACCAGTAAAAAATCAGGATTTACAGAAAGGAATTTGTCTGTGAATTTCGCTGTGGCTTACGAAAATTATAGCTGTCAAATGAAACAAAATACTGTAACTTGGTATGAATTTCAATTCGGCAAGAAAAATAATGAACATTTTGACGCAATTATAATCAATTCCAGCACAAGAGAAATACTGATTATTGAATCAAAACGATACAACAATATGTCCAAGCAACTCAAAGCCGTAAACAAGGACATTGGGCGAATAAAATTGTTTCCGAGTATTGATTTATCTCGAATACCGAAATTAGAACAGTATAAATTATACGGAGTTATTCTAGCAGATATCTGGACATCACAAACAACTAGTGTCAAATTAAAAAAAGCAATAATCGAACAATATAGGAAAAAGGTATTTGTAGAAAAAAACAAAAAAGTATTAACAAATTGTACGGATAAAGACGTATTTGAGTATAATGTTCAAAATTTCCGCGATTGCAATACCGTTTTACAGGAAGCTTTAATTTGCAGTGATTATTACTTGCTTTCAATGTTTTGGGAAATAAACAATGCATGATTTTCATAAAAATTCGTCAAGGGCGTATTTTCCGGGTATTAATGACAATTGCAGTTGTCGCTTTTTCTTTGGATGTTGTTTGTATTGACGTTTGGTAAAAGTTAAAAAAAATTTATGTTTATTTGGAAGACGTTGCATGATGAAAAATAGAACGAAAAGAAGTCATATTTGAAAGTCACAGTTGGTTTTTGCAATATTTAATATTTACCATTTACCAAATCAGAAAAACAATAAACGGTTAAGATTATTTAATTTGGGAATCTAGTGAAGAAAATGCAGATTCAGCATAGAATGGTTTATCAACAAACACTATCTTAATGCAACTGAATTCAAAATTGTGAGAACAGTCGATTCAACAGCCTGCGTATAATTACAAATCATATTCAAATTAAACGAAATTGCATGTAAATGGCAAATAAACTATTATATTAATGGGTAATTTCGTTTGCACGAATGACGGAATTGTCGCAAGGCGTAAGCCGTAGGGTAAGCGTAGCAATGCCGTTGCGGAGCGCTACGTTATTTCAAACTGTCCTTTTCAATGCAAAAAAAGAAAGGCGAAGCAAAACGGAGCAATGAAAAAGAGTGAGGCATTTCTCACTCTTTTTGTTTGCGACTCTCAGCGAGCCTTCTTGTGGTGCGGATGACAGGACTTGAACCTGCATGGTTTCCCACATGAACCTGAATCATGCGCGTCTGCCAATTTCGCCACATCCGCATATAAAGTTGTTTTAATTATTGAGATTGATCTGTGCGTCCGGCACTCAGCCGAGCCAAACGGTAGGTTTGGCGAACGCCTCGGAGCGAGTATTTCGCCTCTCGAAAAATTTGTGGCAACGTCCTTGCCGATAAAACTGCATTTTCGACGAAGTTGGCAAAAAAGATAAAAATGGAGGAATCCGTTTGCCTCATTCGGTCGAAAGCAAGAGTTATTATACTGCATTTTTGCGTTTTACGCAACTGTTTACATAAAAATTGTGCGTATTTTGTTTTGACGATATCAACCCCTCACATTTTTACAGTACGCAAGCGTACGGTTGAGCAGTGTTTGTCGGCAAGTAAAAACAATTCACAAAATGTGTGAAACAGACAACGGCGTATTGCACATTGTGCTTTTACACAAACCGTACGTTATTTGTGTAAACAAAAAGGCGAATTTTGCATAAAATTGTCGGGAAGGGAAATATGGAAAATTTCGTGGGCGTTATGGACAGCGGTATAGGTGGATTGACGGTGCTTTCCCAACTGCAAAAATATTGTCCGAGGTGCGATTTTGTGTACTTTGCCGATAATGCCTTTTGTCCTTATGGGGAAAAAACTTTCCGTCAAATACGCAAAAGAGTTTTGACCGTTGCCAATCGTCTGAAAAACATGGGGGCAACGGAAATCGTGGTGGCATGCAACACGGCGTCGCTTTTTTGCGAGGAAATACAATCAACTACTAAACTGCCCGTGTACGATGTCATCACGCCCACCTGCAACGAGGCGGCAAACACCACAAAAAACCGACGTGTAGCATTGCTCGCTACAAAAGCGACGGTGCAAAGCCGGCGTTATCAAAATTTGTTGAGTAACAAAAACATTGCTACGGTTGCAAAAAGTTGTGGCACTTTTGTCCGTTTGTTGGAAGAGGGAAGGGAAAACCGTCTGCAAGAGGTGCAACGGCAACTGCAAAATTTTCACGGCGATTTTGACACAATAATTTTGGGATGCACGCATTTTCCTTTGTTGCAAAAGGAAATTGCAAGTTGTTTCCACGGCGTTGCCATTGTGTCCTGTGCAAAACCAACGGCGCAAGTGTTTGCACGGGGCAACGTTCCGTCGGGAAGCGGCAAAACGCTGTACCTCACAAGCGGAAATGCCGACAAAGTGGTGCGTGCGGCGTCGCTGTTGGGGAAGTATTCTTTTGCGGAGGTTGAGTTGTAGTGTAAAGAAAAAACCCCGAGGTTACTTTTCCGCAGGGGCTTCCTTTTTTTGTTGCGAATTAAGTTGTATTTTTGCAAACAGTTTGTCCAGCACTTTGGATTGCTGTATTGCGGCGATAATAACGGCATTCACCAACCAGTTCAGCAGTTGCACGGGAACTCTGCCTGCCAGGTACACCCAAAAACTTTTTTCAATACCTGTTTTGTCCATTCGGAAAAACTCAATCAAGCCAATGGGACCGGGGTCGACGCCCACAATAATTTGCAACCACAATCCGAAAGTGTTGAACGTGCAGGAACACGCCACAAAGCAAATTGCCGAAGCGATAAGCAGTTTGACCAATCGGTTTTTAAGGGGAAGTTTGTACACAAGTGCGCAAATCACCCCCGTAAGAGCGCTTGCAAGGGTAACAAACCAGTTGTAGGCACCAAGTGGGTGTATGAAGTGTGCAAGCAAGTCGCCCAAAAATCCGACGGCAAAAGCAGGAAATATCCCAAGATAGATTCCCGCCAAAAAAGCAAACACCACAGTGAAAGAAATCACTTTGCTGAAATTGGGCGTCAGCGGAATTGTGAATATGTTTGCCACTACGGCAAGCGCCGTCAAAAGCGCCGTGAAAGCGAGTTTAAGTGTTTTGTTCATAAAAAAAACTCCTTTTGCGTTTTGCAAAAGCAGTCCGAGGCGGTGTAAAACCAAAACGTCCAACGCAAGGCAGATGAAACTTTGCTTGAACAAGGCAACGGACCGAACGGCGCACCGCAGAACGCATGAGTTCTTTCGTTCATGCCTTTTCCTAGACATGACACTTGACGCGAGCCGTCAACTTTGCTGTGTATATTATAATTCGTCAACGGCGTAAAGTAAAGGCTTTTGCATAAATTTTACCTTGTACAGCAAAATAAAAGTATGATTATAATCTTTTTGCGGGCTATCATATTGTTTGCCGTGCTTTTGTTTGCCATAAGGCTTATGGGAAAAAGGCAAATAGGCGAAATGGAGCCCTTCGAACTTGTAATAACGCTGGTAATTTCCGAGTTGGCATGCATACCTATGTCCGACAGATCCATTCCCATCACGTTTGGAATTGTGGCAATACTAACGATGTTTGTGATACATCAATTCATTTTGTTGCTTTCAAAAAGCGTACGGTTGCAAGGGGTAATAAACGGCAAGCCCGTTATGGTAATAAATCCCGACGGCATAGACGAGCAGGCGTTGAAAAGTCTGAATATGCATGTTTCCGACCTGTTGCAAGCAATGCGCACGGCGCAGTACTTTTCTTTGGAGGAAATTTCCTACGGAATAATGGAAACAAACGGACAACTGACAGTTGTCGCCAACAAAAAAATGCAGGACAAGCAGCAAACGTTGCCTGTGCCTGTAATTTTGGAAGGCAAGTGGAACGAACAGGAAATGCAGTCGCAAGGCTTTGACAAAGCGGAAATACAAAAATTACTTGCAGGCGAAAGAACGAAACTAAAAAGCGTAATTTTACTGGCGTTGGACGAAAACAACCGCATGACGTTGCAAAGGCGAAAATCGTCAATAGTGTTCAAAAATGTGGAGGTAAACCGCAAATGACAAAAAGTATTGTGGCGGGCATTGTGGCGTTGGTGCTTGTGGTGGCATGCGGCGTGGTGGAAGTGGTTTTGCTTAAAAACAGTTACGACGACCTTCATGCCGAATGTCTGGAAGTAATGCGCCTTGCCGACGAGGAAACGCTTTCCCTGCAACGGTTTGAAACTTTCCGCAACAACTGGACAAAACTGCGTGAAACAAGCGAGTTGTTTTTGCCTCACATGGATGTGTACGAGTTGAATTTGCGTTTCGCGGAATCGCAGGCATACGTCGAAACGGGAGATTTTCACCAACTGAAAGCGCAACTTTCCATAATAGAAGAGTTGTTGCGATATGTGCCGCATCTGATGATTCCAAGTCCCGTGCATATTTTGTAGGGGAAAGGTGCCTGCCGTCTGATGCCGTGCAACGGGGATTGTTGTCATTGTTGCCGATTTGTTTTCCACGGCAGTTTCTGAATACGCAAGGCATTTGCACCGCCAAATTTTTTCGTGGCAAATGACGTCTGCACGAAGTTGTGGTTTTCCGTTGAAAAGGACGCCGATACGGTTGTTTACATTGCAATCGGTACAGAAAACATGCGGAAACAGTCGCAACAAAAACAGCAAGGCACAGCCTGCATAAACGGTGCAAAACGCTTGTGCGAAAGCATTTGTAACAAAAAAGCCCGCACGGTACAAAGAAAATTGTACCGTACGGGCTGTTTTTAATATTTCACCACCAAGGTGTTGTCGGCATTTTTCAGCATTTGCGGCTTGAAAGGCAAAAAGTACTGCGTGCCGTTGAGCGTCATAGATTGCACGTTTGCTTTTGTGAAAGTGGTGTCTATTCGCTTGCCGTCAATGTTTAATGCAAGTTGTTCCAGCACGTTTTCCTGCGTAACCTTTGGCGAAAAATTGAGGGTACCTTCCACAAGAGAAAGCCCGTACAGGTTTTCCAGTTGAGAAACGTAGTACCAACTTTTGGGAATGTTGTAGCCGTTGCACAAGTCTTTCAGACGTTGTTTGGAAGGGTGAGTCAACGGTACAGCGCCTATTGCCTGGGCATATCCGTACAGTTTGCTGTCGTTGGAAATAATCTTTTTCACGTTGTTGTACTCGATGAGGCAGGCAACCTTGTCAAAACCGCTGAGGTGAGTGGCTTTTTTTAGCGCCAATGCCTTTACGCACAAATCTCTTCCGTAAAACGTCTGTTTGAAAAGCACGCTGTTTGCGTACTTTCTCAGTTGTTGCGAGGGAAAATCTTCGTCCCTTACAAGGTTTGCGTAGTAAACAATGGCAAGCGGCAACGCTAATTTGTCGGTGAACATTTTCACTTTTCCGCAGGCGTCGTAAAAATAGTTTTCTTTTCCCACGTTTTCCAAAACGTATTTTTTCACAAATTTGGGGTTTGTAAAGCAAATGGACGCCAGCGTCAGACTGTCGGCACGTTTGAGCCTGTTGTTGAGGCAAAACACGTTTTTGCCGTTCATGTAGTTGAGGTAGGTGGAAACAAGACTTTCCCTGACAAGCGGGCAGGGCGTCGGGGTTGCCGACACGGAGGAAATTTTCACTCTTGCCTGCATGGACGTGGCAAAGCAAACTGCAAGGCAACTTCCGCACTGCATTTCATTGGAAAGTTTGTAGCGAAGTCGTTCGGTGTTGCATTCCAAGGCGTTTGTGGAAAAACTTTCCACCTTGTCAAGGCATGTCACGGTGAAACTGCGCTGTGTTCCGCACACGGTAAACACGCCGTTGTCAAACTGCACACGGCATTTCTCTTCAAAGGGAAAGTAAAAAAGGGTCTTTTGCGCAGATGTGTACTGCACGCAGTAATGTTTTTCTTCATCGTGGAAAAGGGTGCAAACGCCCTGTTTGCCATTCCACACGACTCTGTCGCCCTGAAGGGAAAATTTTCCGCCGTTAAGCAGCGTCATAGTTCCACGTTGTACGCCGTAAATTTTTTCTCCGCCGACGCCAAAGACAAATCCTTGCAAAAGCGTGGTGGCATTTCCGTCGTTGTCCAGAAACGTTGCCACGTCGTTGTTGCCAAACTGGTAGGTGAAGTTGAGCGTTGTGGCTTCCTTTACGGGAGGCATACGTTTGACGTATCCGTGCGACGACGGATTTATCGGCGTTTTGAAGTTTACGACGTTTTCCGTCTTTTTATCTACAAGATAGGGACAGCGTGTAGCGCCGTAAGCGTTGAGATTGTGCAGTTTTTCCTGCAACGAGGGCATATCTTTGCAATAGACGGTAACGGCGTCAAATTGCAATGTGCCTCCTTGCCTGACGGAAAACTGTTGGGAAAGTCTGCCTTCCTCAAACGTGCAAGGCACAATACAATTGTCCTTTACCAGCGCAAGGGCGCAGTAAAATTCCTCTTCCCCCTCCACGGCAAGGCACAACGCTCCCTCTGCGGAAAAGTACGTTGCTTTGTCCGCAACGTTGAAATGACGCAAAAGAAAGTCTGCAACTATTTTTTTATTGTTTTTGCCGTTGTTTTGCAGACGGTATCTCCGCACTTCGCAACTGTCCTGCAAAAAGTACTGCATTTCCGTTTTCAGCCAACTTCCGTCTGAAAGAAAACAGGCGGTAACGGTGCCGAACTTGCTGTAACAAAAGGTGTCAAAAACGTTTTTGCCGTTGCAGTAGAAGTAGGGCTTGACGTCGATGGCAGTGGGGCGTTGCAGTTTTGCCGCACTGTTGGAAAGACAATCCACATTGACGGTAAGCATGCCGTTGCCGTAGTAACAATGGCGCAGGTAGTCGTTTTTTACGAAATCACCCTTCAACGGATTGTTGTCCGTCATCTTGGCAAGTCGTGTAACGTCGGCATTGTTTCCGTCGAAAATACCCTTGCACACGGCGCAGTAGAAGTTGATGCGGTACAGTTCCACCATGTCGGGCAGGTTGTCCCTTTCTCTCTCGTCCAAGTCAAACAGAATGTTTGCCCTGTTGCAGATGTCTTCCAGCACAGTTTTGTCCACGGCAAACTGGGTGCAACGTGCAACAAGTTGCGCAATGGCTTCGATACGTGTCATTGTGTCGTTGGCAGGAAACACCATGTAACTTTTTTGAAAATTTTGTTTCAGACGCAAAAAACTTTGCCAGTATTCCTCAAAGTATTGTTTGGCACACTTTTCCACCTGCGTTTTCGGGGTGAAAAGGGCTATCTCGTTCAGACAAAACTCCGTATTGAGTGTTTCCACACGCTTGCGTTGCGGAAAGTAGGAATCTGCAAGGCGGTGCATTTGTGCCGTAAGTTGTTCTTCCGTTGAAGGAATACCGCACAAAAATTCAAATACGTTTTTGTGTAACGACCATTGTATGTTTTTGTGTAAAAAAGTTGCTAAATTCATAAAATGCTCACCTCGTAACGTAAGTGTTGACACATTGCAAAAACTTTACACGCAAACAATGTCGTTTTGGCGTATCTGCTGTCGATTGTTGCGTGTTTTCTTCCGAATTTGCGAAAGGGCGTAGGCGAAATTGCAACGAAACGATTGCTGCTGTGCAAAAAAATGTCAAAAAAAACGTCCGCATGTGCGGACGTGGTGTCAAAACGGTGATGATGTTTGAAAGTTGTAAATGACGGCAACATGCTTTTTCTTGTCGCCTTGCTGTAAATTTGCCTGAAGCGTAAGCATTTTCAACGTTTGCCCAAGCGTTGTGAAGTGCTAGTTACGCCCTTTGACTAACGGCGGAACCTTTGCCACGCTTTCCGAAGCGAGTGGTTCAAAACGTTTCACTACAAAACAAAATTTTCCCTTTTGGTAGAAATTTGAGTTTTTGTTTATGGGCTTTCACAATCTGTCGCACAGGTCAGGCATAATACCGTTTGTGCGCAGTTTGGGTTTTGCTATTTGCGTTTTTTGCGGAAGGAATATTCCTTCATGTAGGCTTCTTTGTTGCTCAGAATTTCGTGCAGGTTTTCCACAGGCACGTTGAAGGTTTCAAGTGTTTCCAACAGGTTTTTGGAAAGGCAGAAATGCAGGTCGTTTGTCAGAATCTCGGGGTAATTTCCCCCTTCGGGCAAACGGCTTTTGACAATTATCACAAGGGGGCATTGCGCCGAAATGCAAAAGGGCATAGCCTCGAAGTTGAGTTGCTCGTAGGTGAATTTTGCAACGGGTGTGGCAAAATCCGTGCCGAAAACTTCGCTTGTGTAATCCAAATCGTCTTGGAAATCGTACAGTTCCGCACCCTGCTCGGTAAATTTGATGTTCATTCCCAGTTCGTCGCAGTAGCAGTGGGGATTTTCCTACAATTCTTTTTCTATTTGTTGCTGTAATTCCTGCTTCTTTTCCTTTTTAATTGTCAAAAAACTCAAATCGGCAAGGTCAAATGGGTAGTTTTCTTTGTAAAAAGCAACGTTTTGTGCGTGAATAATTTTGTTGACGTACCATGCCAAAACAAATGTAGCCGCCAGCATTCCTGCAAACAGGCTAACAGTCGTTATGCCCACGACGGTTTCCGACTGTTGCTTTTCCATCACCGATGCCACTGCAAAAGGCACAATAAAAGAAAGCACAGCGGCACATATAACAATAATCCAAAGGTCGGTACGTTTTTTAGAAGGTTGCATCGTGGCGTGGCTTTGCACCAACAGTTGCAAAAAAGAACCTTCCACAAATTGCGGTGTGCGAATGCGCAATGCAATCAAAACGCACACAACGCAAGCCAACACGCCGGCAACAATAGCGCAAACGGTGCGTCCGGTGGCGTTTTCCTGTGTTTTTTGTGCCAAAGTGTCTTCAAAATTTACTTCCGCAACGTCTGGGACGGAAAGTCCCAACACAAACGGCGTGTTACCGTTTAAACTTTCCTGCGGAACAACAATGGTTATCGTTTTCCCCTGCAACACATTCCAATCGGAAATGTTAGCCGTTTGTTTGATAAGATTGCAGTTGTAGGATTTTTCGTCGTCCAACGTGATAAGCAGGCTGTCGCCGAGGTTCACTTGTGTTACAACACCTTGCACCGTTTGAGTTTTGCCGTTGAAGTCTTTTTTCAGCTGTGTGTGCAAAACGTAAAGTAAAATCAGCGTAAGTACCAAAAAAATCGCCGTAACCAAAATGGTGGTGTTGATGGCGTTTCGCTTTTTGGACGGTAAAGGTAATATGTTTTTCACAGGTTTTCCTCCTCGAAAGTGATTGTGTTTATGTTTGCCTGTGTGAAGTCGTCAATTATTCTGTCGGCAAGGTTGCAAAAATACGTCTGTATGCCCACACAACGCATTTTTGCGTTTTTTGCGGCAGTCAGTCCGTTTATGGAATCTTCAAAAACCACACATTGCGACGGTGCAAGGTTCAGAAGTTGCGCAGCATGCAAAAACAAATGCGGTTGCGGTTTGTTGGGCAGGTGTTGCGTTCCGTCTACAAAGGCGTCAAACAGGTTAAACAACCCGAAACGTTGCGCCGTAACGTGCGCCGCTGCGCTGGACGACGCCACTGCGCATTTTATTCCCTTTTCGTGCAACAAGTGCAAAAAATTCACCAAACCAGGCGTTATGTCCTTCTCGTTGAGGTTAAGCAACGTGCGCTGTATTTTTTCTTCTCGCAGGTCGCTGTACTTCTTGTACAGTTGGTCGGTAACGGCAATGCCTGCCTTGTTCAAAAGATAGGGTATCACCACCTGTCTGCCCGCGCTTTTGAAGGGAAGATATTCCTCGTAGGTGAATTCCACCCCGATTTCATGCGCCAATTCTTCCCAGGCAAGGTGGTGGCACTTTTCGCTGTCCATCACCACGCCGTCGAAATCGAAAATGCAACCTTTTGCAATCATTCGCTTGCCTCCACAATATTACAATTATATTCTGCAAAAGTGTGTTTGTCAAGACAAGTCTTATCGCACGTAGGCGTGCAGTGAAAAGACAATAAAGAAAAGCAAATATCTTTCAAACACTTGCAAATAGCGCTTTGGTGTGTTATACTGTACAGGCTTTCAAAGCAATTCGGCCCTATAGTCTAGTGGCCTAGGACGTTGGCCTCTCACGCCGATAACATGGGTTCGAGTCCCATTAGGGTCACCAAACAGGCGACTTGCCGATAGTCGCAACAAAAAACGCACCAAAAGCGGTGCGTTTTTTTGTTGCTTCTTTTTGCTTCGTCGCCTTCGAGTTACAGCAAACGGGAAGACGAAATGACGTAGCACTCCGTTTCACTACGCTCACCGCCCGTGGTGCGGACGAGTCCCATTAGGGTCACCAAAACAGGCGACTTGCTTGTAGTCGCACCAAAAAACGCACCAAAAGCGGTGCGTTTTTTTTGTTTTTTATGCATGAAACGTAATAATGTTTAAAAATAGCTCAAAAGGGGAGTTTAAATACTCTTTAAAAATTCAAGCAATAGTTTACGCTGTTTAGGGGTGAGGTTGGAAATGGCTGCCGAAATATCCTCCTGTTCACCTGACACATTGAAAAAGTCTTGCAAAGAAATGCCCAAAGCGTCGCAGACGATTTCAAGGTGTCCGACGGTTATGTCGGAGGTGCCCAACTCAACTTTGCGCAAATGCGTTTGAGATATTCCTGCGATTTCAGCCAAACGATTTTGCGTATACTTACTCTGCTCTCGTAATTGTTTTATTCTTTTCCCGACGTTCATAATACACCTACATTTAGTCCTATATAAATAAGTATAAGCAATTTTTTTAAAATTACTTAGTCTTATAGTGTTGCTTCGTTAGTCATATAATGCTAAAATAGTTATTGTATAAGACTAACAAGGAATAAAGGGGCTAAACGCTATGGCTACTAAATTTATGGATAAGGCAAAGAAGGAAAAAGCGGACGAGTTCTATACCCAACTTTCAGATATAGAGAATGAAATGCGGTATTATAAAGAGCAATTTAAGGGCAAGGCAATTTTATGCAATTGTGATGATCCTTACGAAAGCAACTTTTTTAAATACTTTGCTCTAAACTTCAACCATTTAGGACTAAAAAAACTAATTGCAACCAGTTACGACAGTTCGCCTGTAGCGTTTACACAGTTATCGTTGTTCGATTGCGGAAAGACTTTCCCAAACAAAAACCGAAAGTCTTACAAAATAGAAATAACTGAAGTGAGCGATTTTAACGCCGACGGCGCAGTTGATTTGGCAGACGTAAGATACTTGTTGCAAAACAAGGAAAATTCTCTTACGCTGTTAAACGGCAACGGCGATTTTCGTTCTGACGAGTGTGTTGAACTTTTGAAGCAAGCCGACATAGTTGTAACAAATCCGCCGTTTTCGCTCTTCAGAGAGTACGTTGCACAATTAATGAAGTACAATAAAAAATTTGTAATTATCGGTAATCAAAATGCTCTTACATATAAAGAAATTTTCCATTTCATAAAAGAAAATATCTTATGGTTAGGATATAAATTTGGGGATATGAAATTTCGAGTTCCTGACTACTATGAAGCAAGAACAACGAGATTTTGGATTGACGAACACGGAAAGAAATGGAGAAGCTTAGGAAATATATGCTGGTATACGAATCTTGATACAACCAAGCGACACGAATATTTAACTTTATATAAGCATTATACCCCCGAAGAATACCCTAAATATGATAACTATAATGCCATAAACGTAAATAAATATGCTGAAATTCCTTATGACTATGACGGTTTTATGGGTGTGCCTATTACTTTTCTCGACAAGTACAATCCCGAACAGTTTGAAATTTTAGGGTTGGCAGCTTCGGCAGGTTATAAGCCTGAAATTGTCGGCATACCTTTTTTAGGGACGAAAGACGCACGTCCTTTGATTAACGGCAAAAATACTTATGCACGAATTTTTATCAGGAGAAGAACTCTAAATGAAAATTGAACTTCACGAGATAACAATAAGAGAAATTGCAGAAGGCTACATAGATAATGCCGAGGAAGGCGTAAAAGGGTATGGCGGTCTGCTCAATATACGTCCCAAATATCAGCGAGAATTTGTCTATGACGAAGGCAAGCGCAATGCGGTAATTGATACCATAATCAAAGGCTTTCCCTTAAACGTCATGTATTGGGTTAAGAACGAGGACGGAACTTTTGAAGTTTTGGACGGTCAGCAGAGAACTATAAGTTTTTGTCAGTACGTTAACGGCGATTTTTCTCTGAACAACAGAGCTTTTCATAATCTTACAGCCACCGAGCAGAATGAAATACTTAACTATAAGTGCATGGTCTATTTCTGTGAGGGAAACGATAAGGAAAAGTTGGAATGGTTCAAGACAATCAATATTGCGGGAGAAAAGCTAACAGACCAGGAGCTTAGAAATGCCGTCTATACGGGTGAATGGCTTACTAGTGCCAAACTTAAATTTTCAAAGTCAAATTGTGCCGCTTACAATCTTGCTAATAAATATGTGAATGGTTCGCCTATCCGTCAGGACTATTTGGAAACGGTAATATCGTGGATAAATGACGGTAAAATTGAAGAGTATATGTCAGCTCATCAGCATGACCACAACGCAAATGAATTGTGGCTTTACTTTCTTTCTGTAATAAATTGGGTAGACAGTACCTTCATTAAGTACAGAAAGGAGATGAAAGGCATAAATTGGGGCTTTCTTTACAACACATACAAAGACGGGCAGTTTGACACATCTGCTCTCGAAGAAGAAATTAAAAATTTGATGATGGACGACGACGTGACTAACAAAAAGGGCGTATACTTTTATGTGCTGACGAGAAACGAAAAATATCTCAATATTCGTGCATTTACCGAAAGTCAGAAACGTGCCGTCTACGAAAGACAGAACGGCACCTGCCCGCATTGTATTGCCGAGCACAGAGAAAAGGTGCATTATGAACTGGCAGAAATGGAGGCGGACCATATAAAGCCGTGGTGCGAAGGCGGCAAAACCGAAATTGAAAACTGCCAGCTTTTATGTAAAGAGCACAATAGAAGGAAAAGTGCTAACTGACGATGAAATTATCAAAAAAAGACTTAGCGAAAATATCGCAAAAAAGGTTATTTTTGCTTTATGCAATGTAAGCTTGCGTTGCGGTTGCAAAAAGAACGTGCGAAAGGCACGTTCTTTTTTACGGCGGTTTGCGCACGTCCGTTTTGTAAAGGGAAAACGACGCAGTGTAGCAGTGTGTTTTGTGTCAACCGTCCATTGTTCGTAACAGGGTTGTTTGCGTTGAAACAGGTTGTGGTGCGTGGTACAAAATTTGACGGTGTTTCCTTTTTTGCGATGCCGTTTGGGACGCTTACGACAAATTTTTGTTTTTTCTAGATGTTGTTTACGGTAGCATGCAGGCAATGTTTTGCAAAACACTGTTGTTTTTTGCCCTTTTGTGGTAAAATTAAAAAAAGTTACAATGTGCGTGTCCGTCAGTTTCTGCGTATGCTTTTGCAACGCAAAAAAAAGCCAGCCACAATTGTTCAAACTGTAATGTCAAATGTAGTAACAGGCAAGCAGTGCAAGCCTTGGTTGTTTTTCCAAGTATGTAACGAACGCTTCTTTGCCTGCAAAAGTCTTTTTATACTCTGATTCGTGAAAGGGACACGCCTTTCGTCTTTATCCCACAGGAGGAATAATGATACTGTATTTTTCCGCAACGGGCAACTCCCGTTTTGTAGCAGACTACATTGCAAACAGCACAGGCGACAATGTCGTCCGTTTGAACGACATTTTCAAAAGCGGTGCGCCGTGGGTTTTCCGCTCGCAGCGTCCGTTTGTAATTGTGTCCCCCATATACGCATGGCGTTTTCCGCAAAAAGTCGAAGAACTTTTGAAAAAGGCACAGTTTCAGGGCAGTGACAAGTTCTACTGCATTGCAACTTCCGGCGAAAGCAGCGGTAACGCAGGCATTTGTGTGGCAAAAATACTCAAAAACAGGAATTTTGACCTTGCGGGATTTGCCAACATCGTTATGCCCGACAACTATCTTCCTGGTGGGGAAATGCCCGACAAAGAAACCGCTGTCAAGGTAATACGGCAGTCGTTGCCTAAAATACAGGAAATTTGCCGTCTGATAAATGCAAACCAATCCTTCCGCATGGATTTTCAATGCAAAAACGGTTGGTTTTTGTCTTCCGTTGCCAACTGGGGTTTTAACGTTTTTGAAAAAAACAGCAATTCCTTTCGGGTTGACGACAAGTGCGTGCAGTGCAAAAAATGTATCGACAACTGTCCCACAAACAACATAACTTTGCATGATGGCAAAATAAAGTTTCACAACCGTTGTATGTTTTGTCTGGCGTGTATTCACGGTTGTCCCGTGCATGCCATTTCCTACAAAAACAGTAAAAACGGTTTTTATCAATGCCCTTCGGAAAAGGACATCTCGGAAAAGTAGCCTTTTGTTTTAGGACGCCACCTTTTTTCAAGTGTGATTTTGTCTTGATTGTTACAAAAATTTGCAACCGTATGCGACTTTTTTGTACAAACTTTCCGTTTTACAGAGGAAATTCGCAACGGAAATTTTGTTGTTGAAAAAAACTTTGAAGTTTGATATAATTTACAATACAGTACCAAACAGGTGATACATGGAAGGCGTTGCCTTTCTTTGGTTAGTCAAGTTGCAAATCCGCAATACAAATTTGCACAGCGTAAAAGGAGATATAATGGAAGGAAAGAGATTTGCCGTGATGATTGACAGACGTTTCGGAAACACCGAAAGCAAAAGCGGTAAGAAGTTTGCCGTTGTCATCGACGGCGACAACAACAGTATCAAGTACATTGACACCGTAATGGACGAAATAAAAAAGGAAGGCGTCATTACCTACAACCGCATTTACGGCGATTGGACAAGCCCCAAACTGGACGCTTGGAAAAAGGTTATGTTGGAATACGCAATAACGCCGATGCAACAGTATTCCTACACGACGGGCAAAAACGCCACCGATTCCGCCATGATAATAGACGCCATGGACATTTTGTACACAGGCAATGTGGACGGTTTTTGCATTGTGTCGTCGGACAGCGACTTCACACGCCTTGCAATAAGGCTGAAAGAAGCGGGCATGATGGTGATAGGTATGGGCAGACATCAGACGCCCGCTCCCTTTGTCAAAGCCTGCGACAAGTTCAAATACGTCGATTGGCTGAGAGAAAGCGAAACTTCCGACAAGAAAAAGACGGCAAAAAATGTGGCGGACAGCATTGCAAAAGAATCGGTGTCCAAATCGCAAACAAACTACCTGGAAGAGCAGAAGGAAAAAATCCGTCATGCCATCGACGACATGATAGAGGAAAATTCCAACGACGACGGCTGGATTTTGGCAAGTACCGTGGGCGATTTGCTTCAAAGACAGTTTCCCGACTTCGATTCTCGTATTTTCGGGTACAAAAAGACGATAAATTTCATCAAAAGTCTGGGATACGCCACCGACGTTGCGGAAGACAAAACAACCTACTACATCGGCGACGCCAAACGCAAGAAAAGCAAGTAACGCTTGCGCACAGCACACACCCTTGCTAATTCACATTTTCACAAAAAGTTGCACACGGTTGTGAGTTTTTGTTACAAAAAGAGGCAATACTATGGATTGGAACAAACTGTGGAACGACATTACCGCATTTTTTACAAACAATGTCTGGGCAATCATCGGATTTTTTGCCACGCTGGTTTTAGGGCTGATACTTATAAAGATAGTGTACGTTGCCGTAAAACGCATTTTTGCACGCACCAAAATGGAAAAAATTGCGCAGCAATTTGTGCTTGCGATAATAAAATTTTTGTTGTACCTCGTGCTGATACTCTGTTTGCTGAGTGTAGCAGGGGTGGAAATTTCCGGCATAATCACCGCCGTCAGCGCAACTTTGCTGGCTGTGGGCATGGCTTTGCAAAACAACATCGCCAACCTCGCCAACGGCATAATTATTGTGTCGGGACATATGTTCAAAAAGGGCGATTACATAATAGTCGAAGACAGGGAAGGAAGCATAGTGGACATCAACTTTTTGTTTGTAACTTTGATGACCACCGACAATAAGCGCATTACCATTCCCAACAGCATCATTGTAAACAACGCCGTTGTCAATTCCGGCGCCAATGCTCAACGCCGAGTGGACTTCACCTTTTCCGTTGCCTATGAAAGCGACGTGGAACTCGTCAAAAAAATCGTTACCGACTGCATGCTTTCCAACGGAAAAGTGTACGACACCCAAGACAAAAAGCCTTTTTGCCGTCTGAAAACTTTGGGCGCAAGCAGTCTGGACTTTTTTGCAAACTGCTGGTGCGACACGGAAGACTACTGGGACGTGTACTACTACGTAATGGAAACGGTGTACAACGAATTCAAAAAGCACAACATTTCCGTGCCCTACAATCAATTGGAAGTCAGACAGCGTACCGACACCGTCGACATGCCCTTTGTGGACGGTCCTTTGCCTCAACGTGTGGAAAAGGTGCGTCCGCAACCCCAACCGTCGGAATTGGAAAAGTTGTTTCATCTCAACAGACACAAAAAGAAAAAGGCTGAAAAGAAAGCTAAGAAAAACAACGGTTCCGAAGTCGGAAACAAGTAGTGTTGTTTGCAAATTTATGGAAAAATCCATGTTTTTTTGCAAAAACACACAAAACATATTGAAAAATCACAGTTGTTACTGTATAATGTAACAAAGGTGGTATATCCTGCCTTGTGCGATAAGTTTTACATTTTGCGTCAACCACATTTCGTAAAAGGGAATCGTGTTCGGGTGTTGATGTCAGGTCACGAAGGCTTCCGTGTGGAGTCAGAAAGCATTGCTTCAGTGAAAGACAGAGGGCATTCGGTAGATTACCCACCCTGTTTTAGCAGGTTGAATCCATCGTAAAACCCGGCAAGGCGGGATTTTTTTGTACAAATGAGAAAATTTTTATTTTGGTGTCTGATTGTTTCGTTATGTTTGTGTTTTTGCGGCTGTTCGGTGGATTTCACTCCATTCAAGACGCACGTTTCCGATGCAAAACCTGCAAAAGTGTACAATGTTTACGTTTTCGGCGCAGTGGCAGAGGAAGGCTACGTCGAGGTGGCGGAGGGCGCCGATTACAGCATGCTTGTGGAAGAAGCGGGAATCATTGCGCAAACGTATTTGCCGGATTTCCCTTACACGCTTGTCAAATCCACCACAAAGCAACTTGCCGTCAACTACTTTGACGGAGAAAAGATGTGTTATTGCGTAAACGTCAACGGGCCCTTGATAACGCTTCGCATGAATGTGGAAAACGTTTCCCCTCAGGTAGTGGACAAACTTGCCGATTACATAGAAGAACATGGCAAAATCACCGACAAAACGCTTTTGAAGCAAATTCTCGGCGAAGATTATGCCGACAACTACTACAAATTTTTTGTGAGCATGGACGACTATGAAAAGATTGGTTAATTTCAGGTTGTCGCTTTTGTGCGCTTTGGGTGTTGTCGGCGGAATTTTGTCCTTTTACTGCCTGCTGTTTGGCAACGTGTGGGTGTTTGCCGTTACTTTGACGTTGCTTGTTGTGGCAACGGTAGCGTTTGCCTTGCTCAAAAGAAAGATTTTCGCCGTGTTTTTGGTGCTGGCGCTGTTTTTGCTTGTGGGCTTTTCCGATTTTGCCGTTGTCTACGCCAACAGGGACGGCAACGGCTTTTGCTGTAAGGAAGTAACGCTGACGGGACGAGTTACCGATATCGGCAGAAACGGCACAGTGCAAAACACCGTGTATCTGGAAAAATGCGTTGTCGACGGCGTTACTTTGGAGGGCAGGATTAAAATGTACGTGTACGACGGAACGGTTTTCGACACAGGCGATACCGTTACTCTGCACGGTACGCTTCGCAACGTATATGCAGTGCAGTCCCGAGTGGACACATTTGCCGTTCGCAACAATGTGCGTTACGAAATGTCCGACGTATCTCTTTTGCAACATCAAAGCGGTGCGCTGACATTGGGCGAAAAGGTGCGCAGATACGTGTACGAAACTACGTCGAAGTACATGCCGGAAAACGGCGACATTGCCTACGCTTTGCTGACAGGCGACCGCAACGCCGTCGATTCTCTGAAAGAGGACGCCTTCATTTCTGCGGGAATAATTCACCTTCTTGCCGTAAGCGGATTGCACGTGGGGTTTGTAATTGCCATTTTCGGGTTTTTCCTCAGAAAGTTGCGTCTTCCCACCTTTGCGGAACTGTTGATTTTGCTTGTTCCGCTGTGCTTTTACGCCTATGTGTGCAACTTTACTCCCTCCGTGCTGCGTGCTGTGATAATGGCGGTGTGCGTTTACGCCGTGCGTATCGTGTACGGAAGATACGATTTACTTTCTTCGCTGTGCTGGGCGGCAACAATTATTCTTGTTGCTCAGCCTCTGTTTTTGTTTGACGTCGGATTTCAACTATCCGTAACTTCGGTGTTCGGTATTGCCACGGTGCACAAACGACTTTCCCGTGTAATAAGCAAAATTCCCAACAAATTTGCCGTCAAGGCACTTTCTTCGCTGGCGTTGTCCTTTTCCTGCATTGTGGCGACCTTCTTTCTCAACGCCTATTACTTTTCGTCGGTGGCTGTGGCGGGACTTGTCGTAAACGTGGTGGCAATTCCCTTAACGCTGGTGGCTTTCGTGCTTTGTTTTGCGGGACTGGTTCCCTTTTTGTCGCAATACGTTTTGGCTGTCGGCGACAGAGTGTTGCAGGCGGTGTCTTGGGTGGCGCAGGGCGCAAGCAAACTTGACGCTTCGCTGAATATAAACACCGTAGCCGTTGCCATACCTGTTTTTATGCTTGTGCTGTTTGCCGTGGGCGGTTTCGTGCGTCTTGGCAAAGGCAAAAAGATTTTCTATCCCGTTTGCGGAGTTATTCTTGCCCTTTGCGTTGCCGTTACCTACATTCCGCAACGCAGCGACAATGCGGTGTCGGCATTTTTCGGCTACGACGACACGGTAGTGGTGGCAACTTCACCAAACGAAACGGTGATTGTGGCAGATTTCGACGACGAGTATTGCATGGCTCAAGCAACGGACTTTTTGTCGCATAAGAGGGTTGACAATCTTGTTTTGGCAATTACAAATTGCAAAGATGCCCAACTCAACGTGGTGCGCCAACTGTGCGACGCCTTCGACGTTGCCCGTGTGTATTTGTTGGACAGCAGCGGCAACACAAATGTGCAAAACTTTTTGGCGGAACGTGACATAGACACAATACGCACCCTGCCCAACCGCAGGGTGGGAGGCAACATCACCATTCAACCTGTGTACGACGGCGGGCTTTGCGCCGTGGTGGTGAAGGTGGGAAACATCACCGTTGCAAACGTGGTGTGCGACGGGGTCAAGGCGCAAAACTTTGCAGGGCTGCGTTCCGACATCGACTACTATCTTTTGCGAGAAGGCGAAAGCGTCTATTGCGATAAAAATCTTCCCAACCTTTCAGTGTATCAGCAAAACTCGCCGCTTAACTTCGGCGCAAATAAGTACGGAAACTTTACAATAAAAGAAAAAGATGGTAATATATTGTTAAATTTTCGGTGATACAATGGAACTGACTTTTCTCAATCTAAAAGAAAACCTTGCAAAAACATTTTTCCCTGCGCTGTGTCTGTTTGGCACGGACAGGTGGCTTTTGCGCAAAAGCGTGGATATTGTCTGCGACGCCTGCCACGTTACCGACAAAAATTACGGTGTGGACAGGTTGGAAGCCCCTTCCTACGCCCAGTTGGAAAGAAGTTGCTGTACACCGTCAATGTTTTCCCCCGTCAAAGTGGTTGTTTGCAGCGAATTTGTCTTTCCGCAGGGCAGGCAGATGCAGGAAACGGTTTCTTCGCTGTCCTCGCTGGTCAAAAATTGCGACGGCAGTTTTTGTCTGGTGTTCATTGCCGAAAAGTTTTCCCCCTACGACAAGGTAGAGGGCATCGTCGGGGTGGACTGCAAAAAACTTGACACGTCCATGGTGGCAAAGTGGATTGTAGCCTTTGCCAAAAGGCAGGGCGTTTCGGTGGACAACATTTGCGCCCGTCGTCTTGCCGACTACTGTCTCAATGACATGACCCGTGTGGAAGAAGAAACGCAAAAACTCATCGACTACGGGGAAATAACCCTCAATTCCATCGAAGCAATGGTCAGCAAGGACACGGAGTACAAGGTGTTTCAACTGTCCAATGCCGTTTCGCAAAGCAGTGCCGACGCCGCCCTTAAAATGTACGACGCCTTGATTGCTTCCGGCGAAGAGGCAAGGGGATTGTTCGGCTTGCTGTACAACTTTTACCGCAGGGCGTACTACACGAAAATTTCCTCTTGCTCCGACGAGCAACTTTGCAATTATTTTGCCGTCAAACCTTATGCGCTTGTTAAAGTGAGGGAAGTTGCGCAAAAGTACAAACCCATGCAGTTGAAAAAAATTCTGGACATTTTCGCAGAGGCGGACGTCAGTTTGAAGTCCTTTGCCGACGAAAACGAAGTAATGAAAACGATAATTTTCAAAATTTCCGCATTGAGAGGATGATATGCTCGATTTAAGAAAAAACTATAAACTTTCCGGCGTGCTTTCACGTGTGTTTTTTGTGGTTACATTCATGTTTGCCAACTGGCAACAAGGTCTTGCCGCAACCGTGATAGCAACGGGGCATTCCAATTTTTGGTTGGCGCTTGCCGTTGTGCTGGTAACAGGCGTTGCCGGAGCGTTACTGGTGCCTATAATTGTAAGTTTCGCCCTCAGTCTTGCAAGAATCTATTCCGTTCCCGTTGGCGAATACGGAATTCTGGCAGTGTCGTTTTTCGGTTTGGGATACCTTTTGAGGGGGCTTCTGAACATCGTAAACTTTTTCACACCGGTAATGCTGGTGTGGGGCGGCGTAATTTTCCCCTTCATCGCCACGCTTGTAGCGTCGGTGGGGTTTTACGCTGTCACATCCAAACTGTACTTCAACGACCTCACACGTCCCTACTATTTCAGGGTGTGCGTGTTGGTTTTCTTTGTGGCTGTGCTGATAATGGAGGTGCTGTAACATGAAAAAACTTGTACCTGCGTTGCTGGTTGCCACATTGACTCTGTGTGCATTATTCAATATTTTCGTTTTCCCCGTTGCGGCTTTTGCCGACGAAACAGGCACGCAAACGGTGCCTGCAATAGACACGACGGACGAAGCGTACGTTTTTTTGAATGATTTTGTAACCCAGTTCCCCGACAGAAGCAGTTCTATCAGCGGGGAAAACGAACTGAAAGCAGTCCAGTACCTGAAAACAAAATTCGACGAGGTTGCGTCGCAATACGGTTTGCAAGGCTACAACAGTGAAATTCTGCCCTACGGAACATCGGAAAACAGCGTTGACGGCTACAATCTGGAGGCTGTGATTACCGCCTCTGGCAACGCTTCGGACAGTTCCGAAAGGATAATAATAGGAGCGCATTACGACAGCATCGGAGAGGGGGCAAACGACAACGCCGCAGGCGTAACGGCATTGTACCTGACAATGAAAAAAGTTGCCGAAAACGTTGGTTCTCTTCCCTGCGACGTTGTGTTTGTCGCCTTTGGCGGCGAGGAAATGGGTTTGGTAGGTTCCTCCGCCTACGTCAACAATATGACGGCGATGGAAATAGGCAACACCTTGCTTATGATAAACATCGACAGCATTGTCAGCGGCGACAATTTGTACGTATTTTGCGAAAACAAATCCACCGATATTGCCAATCTGTTTTTACAAAACGGAAGTGCAGTCCGTTTGACGGAAAAGCCCTACGCAGTCGGCACCTATCCTATTGACATTTACGGCTACGGCTACTACGAAACGGTGCAAAACACCGACCACACCCCATTCCGTCTGCGTGGAATTCCCACGGCGTGTTTCTTTTCCGGCACATTTTCCGCAAACATCTGGGATTACGCCGAAAGCACAAATAAAGACAACAACACCATGAACACCGTCGGCGACACGCTTGAACAACTTGTCGCAAAACACGGCAACAACGTGGTAACACGTATCAACGGCGTTGCGTCAACGGTGGCAGACACTCTGCTTTCTCAGCAGTTTTTGTCCGTAGCGCAAAATGCACGCAGTCAGTTGATGGACAACAATGTGCTGTTCAACATTATGTGGCCCAAAATCGCCGTTTTGGGAGCGGTAGTGGTAACGGCTTTGTTTGCGGTGTTGCATTACCGCAAATTGCAAAAGAAGTCCATCATGTCCGACGGCGGCGTAAACAACCGCAAGATATTTTCCACCCCCGATGCCGAAGACATCTTTTCCTTCGATGAAGGAGGCGACAAGGGCAAAGACAGTGCGGAAGATATTTTCACATTCAAAAAGTAGTCTTGCGGGGCAAACATTTGAGAGGTAAATTTTGCCGACAGGCAAAAGACGGTAAAAAGATGAAACACAAAAAAAGCAAAACATTGACCAAAGGCGTTTTTGTTGCGGTGTACCTCGCAGTAATTGCCGTGTGCATTGCTTTGGATCAGTTGACAAAACAACTTATATTTGAAAATTTGTTGCATGCCACCCCCGGCGAAAGCGTAAACGTGTTGGGCAAATTTTTGCGGTTTTACGCAGTGTACAACGAGGGGGCTTCCTTTGGCATGGGCAAAAGCGACGCCGCAAATATTGTGTTCTTTATCATCACCGTGTTGGGAACGCCGGTGTTTTGCTTCATGCTGTGGCGCAGCCGCACACGCAGCGTTTGCGGACAGGTGGGTTTTGCCTTTATTGTCGGAGGCACAATTGGCAACGCCATCGACAGAGCGTTTGTGCAAACGGATGCGGGAAAATTTTTCAGCGGAAAGGTCAGAGATTTCATTTCTTTTTCCATTTTTCCGCCGATATTCAACATTGCCGACAGTTTTTTGGTGATAGGCACCTTGCTTGCCGTGGTGGCAATTCTGTTTGCCGACAGCGACGCTTTGTTTGCGCCGTCGGCAAGAAAGGCGCAGGAGGATGCGCAGGGCGAAAATCAAAGTTGCCGTTTGCCTCAGACGGAGGACAACTGCGCAGACGGCGAACAATCAAGTAATGCCGCAGAAAATCCTTCCGCTACGGAGGCGCAAGGGGACGTTGTCGCCGAAGAGCCGACGACGGAGAAATCGGAAAATGCAACGGACAACGGCAAAAAGGGAGAAAAGGATGAAAACCGTTGAACTGACTGCAGAAGAAACCAGCCGACTGGACGTATTTCTTACAAACGCTTCACTCACACGTTCGCATGCTCAAAAACTCATTGCGCAGGGCGCAGTTACCGTCAACGGCAATGTAGTTACCAAGTGTTCCGCAGAGGTCAAGCCCGACAGCGTGGTGAAAGTGTGTTTGCCCGACGAAGTACCTCTTTCCGTGCCTGCGCAGGACATTTCTTTGGATATTGTCTATCAGGACGCCGACCTTGCAGTAATCAACAAGCCGCAGGGCATGACGGTGCATCCTGCAAACAACGTTTTCACCGATACCCTTGTAAATGCGCTGCTTTTTCACATAAGCGATTTGTCTGGCATAAACGGTGTATTGCGACCGGGCATTGTGCACCGTTTGGACAAGGACACAAGCGGTTTGCTGGTTATTGCCAAAAACGACAAGGCGCATGTGGAGTTGCAAAGACAAATTCAGACAAAGCAATGCCACCGAATTTACATTGCGCTTTTGGAAGGTGTGCTTAAAGAAAACAGCGGTACAGTGGACAAACCCATCGGACGCAGTCTTTCGGACAGGAAGAAGATGGACACGGTGCCAAACGGACGCAACGCCGTTACAAATTACAGCGTCATCAAGCGTTACAGACACTACACGCTGGTGCGGTTCGAACTTAAAACGGGACGCACTCATCAGATTCGTGTACACGCCAAGTTTTTGGGACACCCCGTGGTGGGGGACAAAACCTACGGCTACAAAAATTGCAAATGGAATCTCAACGGGCAGTTGCTTCATTCGCAGACGTTGATTTTCACACATCCCACAACGGGAGAAACAATGTCCTTCACGGCACCTTTGCCCGACTATTTTTGCCGTGTGCTGGACATTTTGGACAAAACGGACGAGGCAGTATGAAAAATCTCATCTCTTTGACGGAATTTAACAGACAAGACGTAACGCAGGTGTTGGAAGTTGCAACGCAGATGCGCCGAGTGGTTTTGACCGCCTACAAAAAGGGACCGCAACTAATCGGACATGTCGTTTCGGGGGTGTGGCAAAAGCCTTGCCTTTCCAGCACGGCATTTTCTCTTGCCGCCGCCTACCTATCCGGCACGGCTATGCCCGTTTTCGGCGTGGAAGACGTGCTTTCCCATTGCCGTTCGTTGGACAACATGGGGGTTAACACCGTTGTCGTTTCCAGCGAAAACGACAATATCGTGCGACAGTTTGCTTCAAACGCCCGTTGCCGTGTTATCAACGGCGGTTCGTCCCAATTCGACCCGATTGGCGTTTTGGCGGATTTGATGACGCTTATGCTCAAACTGGACGGACTCAACAACCTTTCCGTGTTGGCAGTGGGAAACAAAGAGCACAACAAAATTACGGAATTGAGCCATTGTCTGCAACTGTTCGATTCCAATCTGGTGTGGTACCTTCCCGTGGAAGACTTTTCAACGCCACGCAAGGGCATTGTGCTCAACAGTATCGAAACGGCTTTTGCAGGAGCCGACGCCGTGGTGGATTTGGGTTTGCAACAGTTTGCCGACGCTACCAAGTACTACGGAACGGCAGGCGGTATTTCGGAAAAACTCATCGGCAAAGCACGGGTGGACGCACCTTTGTTGGGAGCGTCGACGGTGGTGGACAACATCGGTATCAAACAGTATGCTCATTCCGCCCTTTCCACAAGGGAAAGTTGCTACGTTTCCGTGGCAATGGCGGTGTTGTACATGATGACGAAAAACTGAAATTTCTAGTGTTGCGGTTTTCTTCGGAGAACCGCATTTTTTGTGTACGTATCAACGTTTTTGTTACATTTTGTTGTTTTTTTTCATGCAAAAAACGAGCGGTTTTGTCGGGGTTTTCGGGTTTTGAAAGAGATTGTTTTATTTGACTTTGTCGTCTGCAATACGTGCAGGGCAATTTTGCGGTACTTGCAAAGTTTTTTGCTTGTGCGTAATCGTGTTTTCAAAGCCCTTTTGTCAAATTGTAAAATAATCAAAAGTCAATGCGTAATTGCCAATTACCTGACAAACGAACGGTTTTGTCAAATTGCGACACAATCAAAAGTCCGCCGTAAAACTTGGCATTTGCCTTTTGTCGGGGCGTGTTTTGCGTTTCTCTTGACTTTTGACTTTGGGTGCAGTATCATATAAAATAGTGTAACAGGTGTATTATGAAAAGAGTTATCGGTTTCGACCCCGGTTTTGCCATTGTAGGCTATGGCGTGTTGGACTACGAAGATTTCCGCAACGTCAGGGTGGTGGACTACGGGGTGATTACAACGCCCAAAGAGGAAAGTTTTCCCGTGCGCCTTGCGTTGATCTACAAAGGCGTGCAGGAACTGATAGAAAAGTACAAGCCCGACGAAGTTGCCGTGGAAGAGTTGTTTTTCAACACTAACATTACAACGGGCATAAACGTTGCCCACGCAAGAGGCGTTTTGTTGCTTGCGGCAATTCATCACTGCGGATGCTTGTACGAGTACACGCCTTTGCAGATAAAGCAAGCGATGACGGGCTACGGAAAAGCCACCAAAAAACAAATTCAGGAAATGGTAAGGGTGTACCTTGCTCTTTCCAAAATTCCCAAACCCGACGACGCCGCCGACGCTTTGGCAGTGGCGCTGACGCACATTCAGACGGGAATAATGACGGACAAATTTTACATCAGGTAACGGAGAAATTATGTACAGTTACATCAGCGGAGAAGTTACGCAAACAAGCGAAAACACTGTGGTTTTGGACGTTGGCGGAATAGGTTACGAACTGTGCGTTTCCTCTTTCACGCAGGAAAAATGTCAGGTGGGGCAAAGATGCCGTCTGTACGCCTACTTGCAGGTTAAAGAAGACGGACTTTCCCTTTTCGGCTTTGCTACCGAAGAGGAAAAAAACATGTTTTTGAGGCTTATTTCCATTTCGGGCATAGGATGCAAGGTGGCGCAGGCAATTTTGTCGGGTATGGATTGCAACGCTCTTGCCATCGCCATTTTCAACGGTGACACCAAACAACTGACCAAAATCAAGGGTTTGGGCAAGAAAACGGCGGAACGTATCGTTCTGGAACTCAAAGAAAAGGTTGTCGTTGACGCTTCCGCAATGGATTTGCCCATTGCAAGGCACGCCGACGTTGCCCTCACAAAAGATATGCAGGATGCAATGGCAATATTGTGTTCGTTGGGAAAAAGCCGTGCCGACGCACAGCAACTCGTGGAAGCGGCGTCCAAGTTGGGCGCAACTACGGCGGAACAACTTGTCAACATGGCATTTCGCATCAACTGAAAGGACTAGTTTATGGAACAACAATTTTTCACAAGTACTCTGACGGAAAAGGAACGGGACACGGAAAACATCTTGCGCCCCAAAACTCTTGCCGACTACGTCGGACAGGAAAAAGTCAAAGACAATCTTTCCGTCTACATCAAGGCGGCGCTTGCCCGTGGGGAAAGTCTGGACCACGTTTTGCTGTACGGACCGCCCGGTTTGGGTAAAACCACTCTGGCGCACATAATAGCCAACGAAATGGGCGTGCCTATCACGGTAACAAGCGGTTCGGCAATTCCCGGCAAGTTCGATTTGTCGGCAATATTGTCCAAGTTGAAACCCAACGAAGTGCTGTTCATCGACGAAATTCACCGTCTGAACAGCAGTCTGGAAGAAATTTTGTACCCTGCAATGGAAGACTACCGTCTTGACTTTGTAGTGGGCAAGGGACCAAGCGCCACCAGCGTCAACATCAAGTTGGAAAAATTCACGCTCATCGGCGCAACCACCAAGGCGGGAAACCTCGCCTCACCTTTGCGGGACAGATTCGGCGTGCAGATGCGTCTTGTGTTGTACACGCCGGAACAGTTGAAACGCATCGTGCTGAAATCGGCAATGAAGTTGGAAACCAACATCACCGACGAAGCCGCCTACGAAATTGCACGCCGCAGCAGGGGAACTCCCCGTGTCGCCAACAGACTTTTGCGCCGTGTGAGGGACTTTGCCGAAGTGTTGGGGGACGGCAACGTTACCAAGGAAGTGTGTCTGCACGCCATGAAAGTGATGGAAGTGGACGAGTTGGGATTGGACGCCGTGGACAAAAACGTGCTGACGACCATCATCGACAAATTCAGTGGCGGACCCGTCGGGTTGGAAACGCTTGCGTCGGCAACGGGAGAAGACAAAGCCACAATAGAGGACGTGTACGAACCGTACCTCATTCAGTTGGGATTTATTGCACGCACGCCCCGTGGACGGGTTTGCATGCCTCTTGCCTACAAGCATCTGGGCAAAAAACTTTCCAAAGAACGAATGGAAATGCTGTCAATCTACCTTGACGGCGAAGAAGAGGAAAATGAAGACAAGTGATTTTTACTACGACCTGCCACAGGAACTGATTGCGCAAACGCCTGCGGAACCACGGGACAGCGCAAGACTTCTGGTGTACGACAGGGCGACAAAACAAATCAGCCACAGACATTTCTACGACATAACCGACTACCTCAAAAAGGGCGACGTGCTGGTGGTTAACAACACCAAAGTGCTTCCTGCACGAATCTACGGCAAAAAGGAAAAGACGGGAGGCAAAATAGAGTTTTTGCTGTTGAAACGTCTTGACCTCACCCGCTGGGAAGTGATTCTGAAACCGGGACGCAGTGCAAAGCCGGGGGCGGTGTTCGAGTTTTCGCCCCAACTTAAAGCACGTGTGGAAAGCGTGGAAGAGGACGGCAGCCGTATCGTGGAATTTTTGTACGACGGCGTGTTCGAGGAGATCCTGTCCAAGATAGGCGAGATGCCTTTGCCCCCCTACATCAAAGAAAAATTGCAGGACAAGACACGCTACAACACGGTGTATTCCAAGGTGGACGGCTCTGCTGCCGCCCCCACTGCGGGATTACACTTCACACGTGAACTTTTGCAAAATGTAAAGGATATGGGTGTGGAAGTGGTGGAAGTGTTGCTTCACGTAGGGCTTGGAACTTTCCGTCCCGTCAAGGTGGAAGACGTAACGCAACACCGCATGCATTCGGAGTATTACAGCGTTTCGCAGGAGGCTGCCGACGCCATAAACAAGGCAAAGCAGGAAGGACGGCGTATCGTGTGCGTGGGAACAACCAGCGTGCGCACGTTGGAAAGCGCAGCCGACGAAAACGGACATGTCCAGGCAGGTGGCGGAAACACGGAAATTTTCATCTATCCGCCCTACAAATTCAAGGTGGTGGATTGTCTGATAACCAACTTCCACCTTCCCGAAAGCACGCTGATAATGCTTGTTTCGGCTTTGTGCAGCAGAGAGGAAGTTTTGCACGTGTACGAAACCGCCGTCAAGGAAAAGTATCGGTTTTTCTCTTTCGGCGACGCATGCCTGTTTTTGTAAACTGCAACGCAGAAAAAACTTGCGGTACAAAGTTTTTACATACGTATGTGCAAATTTTGTGCCGAAACTTTGAGGAACAATGACAAACAATTTCAGTTACACATTGATACACCAAGACAAGCACACAGGCGCAAGGGCGGGGATTTTTCACACGCCTCACGGCGACATAGAAACTCCCATTTTCATGCCTGTGGGTACCGCCGCAACGGTCAAATCGCTGTTGCCTTCCACTTTGGAAGAGTTGGGCACGCAAATTTTGCTTTCCAACACCTACCATTTGTATTTACGACCGGGAAGTGACATTGTGCGCCGGGCAGGCGGCTTGCACAAATTTATGCATTGGAACAAGCCGATACTCACCGACAGCGGAGGGTTTCAGGTGTTTTCGTTGGGCGATTTGCGCAAAATCACCGAAGACGGGGTAACCTTTTCTTCGCACATCGACGGAAGCCGACATGTTTTCACCCCCGAAAAGGTAATGCAAATCGAGCACGACCTCGGCGCCGACATAATAATGGCTTTTGACGAATGTTCCACCTACGGATGCGACAAAAAGTACGCCGAAGGGGCAATGAACCGCACTCACAGATGGCTGGAAAGGTGCGCAAAAGCACACACCAACGACACTCAGATGCTTTTCCCCATTGTTCAGGGCAATATGTTTGAGGATTTGCGTCTGCAATCGGTAAAGTTCGTGCGTGATTTTGCCCAATGCGGAATTGCCGTGGGCGGTTTGTCGGTGGGTGAACCGAGCGAGGTTATGTACCGCATGTTGGACGTAATTCAGCCGCATTTGCCGGAAAAAATGCCACGCTACCTTATGGGAGTTGGAACGCCCGACTACCTGTTGGAAGGAATACAGCGTGGAATAGACATGTGCGACTGCGTTTTGCCTACCAGAATTGCACGCAACGGCACAGCGTTGACGTCGCACGGGAAAGTCGTGGTGCGCAACGGAGCGTACAAACAGGATTTTTCCCCTTTGGACGAAGAATGCGATTGTTACTGTTGCAAAAACTTCACAAAGGCCTATTTGAGACACCTTGTAAACTGCAAGGAAATTCTTGCCGCCGAACTGCTGTCCATTCACAACATCAGATTTTTGCTGAACGTGGTGAAAGGTGCAAGAGAAGCGATATTAAATGACAGTTTCCTGGAATACAAGCGGGAATTTTACGGCAAGTACTACGGCAACGTCAACAACCAATGAAAATTCGCAAAGGCAAGTAACGGCAATGCGTTTGTAAAAATTCAAAGGACGTAAGTGCGTTTTGCGTGTGGTGCAAGTGCGTTTTGTTGGCGAAAATTTTGCCGTATTTCCGCCGTTTTTTGGCGTTTTTAAGTAAAAAGCCTGCACCGTGTTGCGAAAATATCAAAAATGCCGTTTTCTGTTGCATTTTCGCTGTCGATAATGTATAATATACGAAAAAATCCGCTACGGGCGGTAAATAAGGAGAAAATATGCTTAACCTGTTGAATTTTTTTGAAGACACAACAACAAGTACCACTCCTGCCGGTAACAACTGGGTAACCTACGTTATCCTCGGCGTATTGGTTGTGGGTATGATTTTGCTTATGGTAATTCCCCAAAGAAAGCAAAAGAAACGTGCGGAAGAAATGATGGCGAAACTGGGTATTGGCAGCGTCGTTACCACCATCGGCGGAATTGTCGGCGTTGTGGTGCAACTTGACGATACGCACATCTGGCTGGAAACGGGTTTGGACGACAGCAAGACCACAATGCAGTTTTTGCGTCAGGCAATCCATTCCATTGCCCCCGATCCTTCCTCTGCTGAAGCCAAAGCGGAAAAGAAAGAGGCAAACGAAGAAGACGAAATCAAGTAATTTTGTTCTAAAAATGCCTTCCTCCCGAATAGTGTAGTACTGTTCGGGAGGTTTTTTTATGGAAGCGAGTGCTAAAAAATCGTTTTTGTTGCAAAGCATCAAAACGGGATTGTTTTCCCTTGTTTTTGTGTGCATCGGAGTGCTGGTGCTGGCGTTGCTTGCCAAGTTTTTCAACATAGGCGACAACGTGTTGCCCATTGTCAATCAGGTGCTGAAAGGCGTTGCGGTAATTTTGGGCGTGGCGATGTGCGTCAGAGAGGACAACTTTGTGCTTAAAGCCGTTGTCGGTGCAGTTATCTACTGGATTTTGTCCTTCGTGCTGTTTTCCGTTTTGGGAGGAGGTTTCCATTGGGGGCAAATTGCATTGGACTTTGCTGTGTCCCTTGTTCCTGCGGTTATTGTAGCATTGATAAAAAGCAAAAAAGCGTAAATTGCTTGACGCTGACGGCATTTCGCTACAGGTATCCTTCGGGCTTGACGTAACGTCAGGCCCTTTTGCGTAGAAAGTTGCTGTTGTGCGTTTTACGGCGACGGTACAGAAAACAGCCGTCGTTTTTGTTTTCGCCTCATTTGACATGCGACTCAATGCAAATGGTATCGGGAAAAGCCACGTTTTGAACAGGTGCGTTGCCGTACAAATTTCGCATTACCGCCCTTTTGCGTAGAAAGTTGCTGTTGTGCGTTTTACGGCGACGTCACAGAAAACAGCCGTCGTTTTTGTTTTCGCCTCATTTCCCATGCGCCTCAATGCAAATGGCATTGAGAAAAGCCACGTTTTGAAACTGCAAATGGCATTGAAAAAGTCCGTTTCTGAAACAGGTGCGTTGCCGTACAAATTTCAAATTACGTCTTTTTTCAGTGTAAAAGGTCGTTTTGTTTCCAAAATGTGCACTAAACTTCGCCTCAATTTTCTTCAAACTGTCGTTGTCAGGTAATTTTTTGGTTGTAAAGCCCTTGTTTTGACTGTTTGTACCGTTAAAAGCGGGAAAAATAATTGACTAATTTTGTCAGTGCTATTATAATAGACTAGTTAAGTTAGGCAAAGTCAAGGAGGCTTATTTATGACAAAAACTCTGTCCACCGTTATTATTTGTATTGTTTGCGTAATAGCGCTGTTTTTCGGCGTTGTTTCGTGCCTTCCCGGTGGACTTGAATACGGCAACTACAACGAGTACAATGCTCCCATCAATCTCATTCAGGGAAGCAGTCTTTTCAACGACAGTATTGTGGCAACTTACAAAGTGAAGTTGGACGAAGACGCCAACATAAACGACGTGGTGAAAAACATTCGTTCCAGACTGAGCGACATGTACGGTTACTATTTCAGCAACGTTAAGGTCAACGGCGACGACATCACCGTGCAGGTTCCCAAAACCGCCAACGGCGAAAACACAAGTGCGGCCACAATTCTTTCCAACGTTACGGCAGTGGGCAAAGTGGAAATCCTCACCGAATCTACCTATTCTGCCGACAAGGTTATTCTCACTGCGGAACACGTCAAGAGCATGACGTTGCGCAACTATTCCAGCGGCGCAAATGCCTACTACATCGTAAACATGAATCTTACCAAGGAAGGTAAGGAAATCGCTGCGGAAAATCTCACTCCCACAAGTTACGGTTACAGTGCCTACCTTGCAGTGGATGGTACCGTATCCTACGCTATTGTGTACGACACCAACCAAGTTCTGCAAGTTTACACCACAAGCAAAGCCGATGCACGTTGGATAAAGGGATTGACGCAAAACGGCGCTTTGACAGCAACGCTCACATCTGTCGGCACGGAAGAAGTTTCCTCTCACGGCGGATTGATTTTCGCTTTGGTAATGGCGGTAATTGTTGTCGCTTGCTGGATTTTCCTCATTGCAAGATACAAATCTGCAGGCTTTGCAACAGTGGTTTCCCAACTTGTTGCCGTTGTGGCATTTATCATGTTTTCGGGAATGGTGTACTTTGCCTTCCTCAATATTGCATCTGCGGTGGGCATTGTGTTGGGCTACGCCCTCATGATGGTGTTCACCGTGTTGGTGTTGGAAAAACTGCGTACCTATTCTGCCGAAAAGACGTTTGCAAGCGCCAAGTACAGAGCATTCCAGGAAAACAACAAATGGAATCTTATTGTTCATGCCATCGTTGCAGTGCTGGGCGGAATTTTGTGGCTCATCCCCACAGGCGTAACTGCTCCTTTGGGCAATGCTTTGGTGTACTGTGCGGTGATTTCCTTTGTTGCCACCATGGGACTCAACAGACTGTTTGCCGCTGTGCTTGCTCCGTTCTGCGAGGGCGCAACCAAAACAAAGTAATTAAAAACAAAACATTACAGCGGCCTTCTATTTGTTAGAAGGCTGTTGTTGTTTACGGAGTTATGAAACAACGTTATCAAAAAAGACAACCTCAAGACGCCGACAGCGTGGAATATTTTCTTTCCGCAGGCATAAGTCAACCTTTGGCAGAAATGTTGAGTGCCAGAGGCGTTTGCGCTGCCAATTTTCAGGATTTTTTCGGCGAAGGACGTTTTCACTCTCCGTTTGAAATGAAAAATATGAGGGAAGCGGCGGAAACGCTGTCCTTTGTGTTGGAAGAGGGGGGAAGCGTGCTTATCTGCGGCGACTACGACGCCGACGGACTGACTGCGTCAAGTATTTTGTCCCTGTTTTTTTCCGACAACGGCGTGGACAACGACGTTATTGTTCCCACGAGAGAGCAGGGGTACGGTTTGCATGCCGACTTGGTAATAAAAGCATTTGAAAAGAAGTTTTACGACTTGGTAATAACGGTAGACTGCGGAATTTCCAACAAGGCGGAAGTGGCGCAAATCATGGACGAGTTGGGAACGGAAGTTATCGTAACCGACCACCACGAATTGCCGGAGCAGTTGCCCGATTGCATCTGCGTCAACCCCAAACTCGGCTACCCCTTTCCCTATCTTTCGGGTGCAGGCGTGGCGTGGAAGTTGGTGGAAGCGTTGGCAGGCAGGGAAACTGCGGCAAAGTACAGTCAACTTGCCATGATAGGCACAATAGGCGACCTGATGCCGTTGCGTGACGAAAACCGAAGTATCGTAAAGATGGGGCTGGCAAATTTTCAGCACAAAAGCCTGCAAAAACTTGCGGAACTTTCCAAATGCCCGTCGCAACTTTCCGCATCCGACGTTGCAATGAAAATCACACCTAAAATAAACGCCGCCGGCCGTGTGGAAAACCCCGTCTACGCCTTGAAGGTGTTGCTTGCAAGGGACAAAACGGACGTTGCGTCGGTGAACAAACTGCTGGAACTCAACGAATTGCGCAAAACGCTGCTTGCCGACATCGTGGCGGAGGCGGACGGAATGTGCGACAGCGAGGTCATTTGCAGGGAAAGGCTGACGTTTTTGCACAGCGAAAGTTGGGCAACGGGCATTTTGGGCATTGCCGCCACACGCTACAAGGAAAGGTACAATTTGCCTGCGGTGGTGCTGACAAGGGACAAAACAAGCAATCTGTTTGTCGGTTCCGCACGTGGCGTGGAAGATCTGGATTTGTTTGAAATATTCGTGTCTTGCGCCGATTTGCTGGACCATTACGGCGGACACAAAGCCGCAGTCGGTTTCAGCGTTAAGGAAGAAAACCTGCAACCTTTGCGCCAACGTCTTTCGCAAAAACTGCTTGCCGAGGACGCATCGCTTTTTGAGAAAAAACTGTACTACGACGTTGATTTGCAGGGGCAAAACATTGCCGACGTGTACCGTTTCACACAAAAAATGCAACCGCTGTTGCCACAGGACAAAGTGGTGTGTCTGGTGCATGACGTGGTGAAGTTTGCCCGCAGTTTCGGCAAAGACGACGCTCACCTTTCGGCAACGCTTGCCGGTGGGTTGGAAATAAAGGGCTTTTTCAACTACGGACGTTACGCCCCCTACATCAAAAACGGCGCAGACATTCAGGCGTTGGTGTCGTTGGAAAAGGACGATTACACAGGCAACGTCTGCGGTGTGATAGAGGATTTGTCGCTTTTGAATTCCGTATGTTTCGACGACTTTTACCGCAAAAACTTTCTGCGGCGTTTTGTAACGGAAAATGTGGCAAGCGCAACGAGAGAGCAGGCGGAAAATCTGCTGAAACAACCGTCGACTTTAGCGGTGTTTGACGACTACGAAACGTTTTTGCAGGAAAGCAAACGCTTTGACTTTGAAGACTTTGCTTTGGACATTTTTTTCCCCAACAGCATGTCTTCCAAAACCGTTGTCGTTTCGCCCAATGCCGACTACAACTTCGACAGATACAAAAACGTTTTGTGTTTTGTTAAACAGGGCGCAATGGTGAAGGTTGACGGCGCAACCTACTTTGCCGTGCAACCTGCCAACGAAAAGTTGTACGCACTTCCTATGGAACGCAAAGTTTGCGTTGCCGTGTACACGGCGTTGAAAAATAAAGGTGCCTACGACAGTCTTGAAGGGGTTTTTGACAAGTATCTTTTGGGAAAAATATCCTACGACCAGTACATTGTGGCGTTGCGTGTGTTTGTGCAGTTGAATTTGCTTTCAATAAAGGACAGGTTCACAATCACTCTCAACACGGCAGTAAAGGCGGAGTTGGAAAATTCCCCCTTGTATCGTTATTTTGCAACCCTATGACAACGCCGTCGGCGTTGTCAGAGGCAGTAACGCTTCGGCGCAAAATCCGAAACAAAAAATCCCTCTGCAAGAAGAGGGCTGACTAAACAAGGCAAATGTCGCAAACATTTTTACGGCAAAATTGTCGGATGAGGTGCAAAGGACATTTGTACAACAGGAAATAAATTATGTACAGCGAAAAGGAAAATGCGGAAGTTACAATAAAAAACTTCCTTTCAAAAGTAAGGCATTACTATCATCCCACGGAAGTGTCCAAAATTTACGACGCTTTCGAAGTGGCGCAAAAGGCACACGAGGGACAGTTCCGTGCAAGTGGCAGACCTTACATAACGCACCCCACGATAGTGGCGGACATTCTTGTGGACATGGGTTTTGACGTGCCCACGATAAGTGCTGCGCTTTTGCACGACACGGTGGAGGACACCTACGTTACCGATGCCGACCTGCGGGAAAAGTTCGGCGACGAAATTTCCGACCTTGTTGCAGGCGTAACCAAACTGGACAAAATTCAATTTCACAACAAGGAAGAGGAACAGACGGAAAACATGCGCAAGATGTTTTTTGCAATGGCAAAGGACATACGTGTAATGATGATAAAACTTGCCGACCGTCTGCACAATATGCGTTCGCTGATGTACCTTTCTCCGGAAAAACAGCAGGTAATTGCCAAGGAAACGTTGGACATTTTTGCACCCATTGCAGGCAGATTGGGTATTTCTTCCGTAAAAAGCGAGTTGGAAGATTTGTGCTTGAAGTACCTCGACCGCAAAGCGTACGACGAAATTGCACAGGGCATTGCCATGAAGAAGACGGAAAGGGAAACGATAGTGGAAACTTTCATCTTCCAACTGAAAGACAAGTTGCGTGCTTCCAACATCGAACACTTTGACGTGTATTGGAGAACAAAGCATTTCTATTCCATCTACAAAAAGATGAAAAAGCAAAACAAAACGTTGGAACAGGTGTACGACCTCACCGCCGTGCGTGTAATTGTGGACACAATACGTGATTGCTACGCCGTGCTGGGCTCCATTCACGACAAGTGGAAGCCAATGCCCGGACGTTTCAAGGATTACATTGCCGTTCCCAAACGCAACATGTATCAATCGTTGCACACAACGGTGTTTCTGGACTACGAATCTCACCGCTATCCCATCGAAGTGCAAATCCGCACCTACGAAATGCACAAGATTGCGGAATACGGTGTCGCCGCCCATTGGAAGTACAAGGAAGGCATCGCCTCCAAAACGGACATGGACGAAACGCTGGGTTGGGTGAAGGAAGTGCTTTCCTACGACAAGGACTTCCGTGACAGCAAGGAATTTTTGGATCTAATTCGCAAAGACATTTCCAACACCAACGAGGTGTACATTTTCACCCCCAACGGCGACGTGAAAATTTTGCCGGCAGGCGCAAATGCGCTGGACTTTGCCTACGCCGTGCACAGTCAGGTGGGTAACAAGTGCGTCGGCACCAAGGTTAACAACAAAATAGTGCCTTTGGACACCGTGTTGCAAACGGGGGACACGGTGGAAGTGATGACCAACCCCAACGCCAAGGGACCTTCCCGTGATTGGCTGAAAATAGTAACAACCCCTTCCGCCAAGGCAAAGATAAGACAATTTTTCAAAAGAGAACTCAAAGACGAGTACATTCGCACAGGAAAAAGCATGGTGGAGCGTGACGCCAAACACCGTGGTATTGCCCTTTCGGAGTTGCTTACGCCGGAGGCCATTGCCGCCGTGTGCGAAAGGTACATGTTTACGGACGAAGACGAGATGTATGCGGCGATAGGCTACGGAAGCATATCCCTCACGCAGGTTATGCTGAAACTCATCACCAGCAACCGACTTGTTTCCGACGCCGTCAAGGCACAGCAGGTGGTGCGCAATCACAAGGTGGCAACCACCAAGGAAAAATCGGTAATAATCAAAGGCGTGGAAGGCTTGCTTGTGCGTTTTTCACGTTGTTGCAGTCCCGTTCCCGGCGACGAAATCGTGGGGTACATTTCACGTGGAAGAGGCGTGTGCGTACACCGTGCCGATTGTCCCGCAGTAAAAAACATGGAACCGGAAAGGCTGATAAAGGCGGAGTGGGCAACGACCAGCGGACAGACCACCTTCCCCGCCTCGATAGAGATAATTTCCGAAGATAAGGGAGATATTTTTGCGGAAATAACCCGTACCATTGCCAACGAAGGTTTGCCCATGACGGCAATCAATGCCCGCAAGGACAAAAAAGGCAATGCCGTTGCCAGCGTAACGGTGGAAATTTCCAACCATGAGCAGGTAAACCAACTCATTGCAAAAATAAAATCTTTGCCTGCGGTAATAAACGTCTACCGCACAAACGGATGATGTATCGGGTATTTGCGCAGGGGATGTTGCAGACAAACTGCATCGTGCTGCAACGTGACGGCAACTGCGTTGTGGTGGATTGCGCCTACGGAAGCAGTGATGTGGAAAGTTACATTGCACGAAACAGTCTGAATCTTGTTGCCGTGTTGCTTACTCACGGACACTTTGACCATTGCGGAGGCGTGCAACACCTTTTGCAAAGTTGCGGTAACGGCAAAGACATTCCTGTTTTCGTGGGACAAAAAGATTTGCTGTTGGCGCAAAATGCCTCCAAAAACAGGTGGCACATTCCCGCTCGGGACTGTTTCCCCACCCAAACGCTGTCCGAAGGACGTTTTTCGGTGGACAATTTCTCTTTTGACGTTTTGGAAACGCCGGGACACACCGCAGGAAGCGTGTGTTACGTTTGCGAAGACCTTTTGCTGTGCGGCGACACGCTGTTTCGCAATTCCGTCGGCAGGACGGATTTTCCCGAAAGTCAACCTCTTCAACTCAAACAATCACTGCAAAAACTGTGCAGTTTGCAAAAAAATTACACTTTGCTGTGCGGACACGGTCAAATGTCCACATTGGACAGTGAAAAGAAAAACAACCCCTATTTGTATGACATTACACACTGACGTGAATTTTCCAACGGAAATACAGGACGTCGCCAAACTGTTTTTTGACGAGGTAACATTGGGCGACGACGGCGAAATATCCCTCACGCAAAACCGTGAAGGGGACGTTTTCACCTACACTGCGACAATGCATGGCAAAACATGCACTGCCAAGGCGGACGTTTGCGGTACCGACCAACTGCAAAGCGTGCGTTTGCAAAAGCGTTACGCCAAAATTGCGCTGTACAATCTGCTTAAAGAGGTTACGGGAAAAGAAATGCCGTGGGGCAGTCTCACGGGCATCCGTCCCACGAAACTTGCCTGTCAACTGCAAAGCGAGGGGCTGGATTGGCAGCAGACTTTCGTCAATCTTCTGGGCGTTTCCCCTCAAAAAACGCAACTTGTCGCCGACATTCTGCAATGTCAGGGCAGTTTGCGAAACTTCACCGATACAGCCGATTTGTACGTGGGTATTCCCTTTTGCGTAACACGTTGCAGTTACTGTTCTTTCACAAGCGGCGAAATAGAGCGTATGAAAAAGTATGTTCAGCCCTATGTGGAAAGTTTGCGTACGGACATAAGACGTACCCTGCAATTTGCCGAGGAAAAGGGTATTGCGCTTCGCAACGTCTACTTCGGCGGAGGTACGCCGACATCTCTTTCGGCAAGTCAACTTGACGAAATTTTGCAGGAAATCACCTTCAAGCCGCAGGAATTCACCGTGGAAGCGGGGCGTCCCGACACGTTGGACGAGGAAAAACTTGCCGTACTGAAAAAACACGGCGTGCAACGCATTTCCGTGAACCCCCAAACTTTCAATCAAAGCGTTCTGGACGAAATAGGGCGTAAACACACCGTGCAGGACATCTACGACAAGTACGCTTTGGCAAAGTCTTTCAATTTCATTGTGAACATGGACCTCATTGCGGGCTTGCCCAAGGAAAGTTACCAAATGTTTTGTCACAGTGTGGACTGTGCCATTCAACTTGCGCCGGAAAACATCACGGTGCACACCCTGGCATTGAAGCACGGCACTCTTCTGAAAGAGGAACATTACTGTTCGGAAAGCGACGTGGCGCAAATGGTGGACTACGCACATTCCGCATTGCGCAAGGCGGGCTACCTTCCCTACTATATGTACAGGCAAAAGTACATGTCGCAAAACCTGGAAAACGTCGGTTTTTGCAAGCCCGGGTATCCTTGCGTTTACAACATAGGCATTATGGAAGAGGTAACGGACATTCTTGCGTGCGGAACAAATGCAATTTCCAAAAAAATTTCTCAAAGCGAAAACAGGATAGAGCGTGCCGCAAACGCCAAAGACGTCATCACCTACATACAACGCAACGAAGACTATCTTCAAAAAAAATTTGCTCTGTTTGAAAGGTAAAATGAAAAGAAAAATCGTTTCCAAACTGATTGCCCTTTCGGCGCTGTTGTTTTTGCTGGGCGTGTTGCTTTTGCTGAAAACAAACCAAGCCGTGTGCGAGTTTTTTGCCACGACATTTTCCCGTGCATGGATTTTCCTGTTCGGAAACCTTTTCGGCTGGCTTCCTTTCAGCGTGTACGAACTTTTTCTTGTTGCGGTTATTGTCGGAGCGGTGGTGTGCCTTGTGCTGATAATAAAACAGTTGTGCGCACGTCAGTGGAAAAGGGCGTTGTCTGCGATAATTTCCGTTGCGCTTGCCGTGGTGGTTTTTGCCAACGTCTACACTGCAACGGCTTCTTTTTCCTACAACAGAGAGCCGCTTCCCGACGAGGTTTACACCGAGTACACCGCCGAGGACTTTTCCTTCGACGATGCCGTGTCGCTAGCCACGGCTTTGGTGCAGGAGGCAAACGACGCCTACCGAAACACCCGACACGACGAAAACGGAAACATAGTGTATCCCTACACTTTTTCCGAAATGTCGGATAAAATTGCCGAGGAATATGCCAAGTTGCAAAGCGATTACTTTTCGCCCTACACGCCAAAGGCAAAAAAGATAATAAACAAGTGGATAATGAGTCAAATGCACATTGTAGGTGTGTTTTTTGCTCCCACGGGCGAGGCAAACATCAACGGCAACGAAACCAACATGTACCTTCCCTGCACAATGGCGCACGAAATGGCGCACGGCAAAGGTGTCATGCGTGAATACGAGGCAAACATTGTTTCCACCTACGTTTTGCTCAACAGCGACGACGTGTACCTAAGGTACGGGGTACTGACCAAAATGATGTTTTCCGCACTGAGTTTGCTCGCAAAGTATCCCAATTACAGCGACACGTTGCAATCGCTGTTGGACACTATTGACACGGGAATTTTCCGTGAAAGAAACAACTATTCAAAGTTTTACGGGCAGTTTACGCTGTTTGACGACATAGGCGAGTTTTTCAACGATTTGTACCTGAAATTGCAAAATCAGCATGAAGGCACCGGCAGTTACGAAAAACCCGGCGAAACGGAAGGCACTGGTGAAGTGGACGGCGACGGCAACGAAATTGTGGTGATAGTGCGGTTTTCCGATATGGAAAATTTGCTTATAAAACTGTACAAACAAAATCTTTTTACAACAAAAGCGTCCTGATTTTTCGGGACGTTTTTTTGTTGCGTTGTGAAGTTACGCACAGTCTTCCCCTGTTTTGGGCAGCAGGCACGGGCTTTGCCACGGTTGAAGTGCGCCGTGTGGTCGTTACACGAATCCGTGGCTGTGGAAAGGGTTTGCCTCAAAAACACCTTTTATTCTGTCGTAGCAAAATGGGTGTGTTGCGACAGCGACTTTCCTTGTTGCGTCCTTTTTGTGTTGCCGTTGGTGTCGTTACCGAGTTTCGCCCTGTAAGTTTGCGTTTTTATTTTGAAACAACTTTGTTGCGTCGTGAAATCTTGCCTGTTTGTGAACGGTCTTACCGCATGCAAACTTTGTATGGCGTTACCCTTTGGCGGTAAAGGGTTTGCCTCAATTCTGTCGTAGCAAAAGGGGTGTGTTGCGACAGCGACTTTCCTTGTTGCGTCCTTTTTGTGTTGCCGTTGGTGTCGTTACCGAGTTTCGCCCTGTAAGTTTGCGTTTTTATTTTGAAACAACTTTGTTGCGTCGTGAAATCTTGCCTGTTTGTGAACGGTCTTACTGCATGCAAACTTTGAGTAACGTTACTCTTTGGCGGTAAAGGGTTTTTCGTTGTCAAATTCAATTTATGTTTCCTGCTTTAACAAACAAATGCCAAGCAGTTACTTGCAAAGTCAACGGCTGTCGTGTTACAATTTGTTGTACAATGTCAAATGTTCGGCAATTCAACGTTGTCGGCGGCTTTTTTACGGCGATTGTCGGGACAAGCACATTCAATTTTACTTTGAGGCAGGTTGCAGGTAATGAAAAAATTTGCGGTAGTGGACACGGAAACTACGTGGATAGACACGGTCATGTCGGTGGGCGTGGTGATTGCCGACGCCGTCGATATGCACCCCGTGGAAACTGCCTATTTTGTGCTTGCTCCCGAGTTTTCCGTCGGCGGTATGTACGAAAATGCACTTTTTCACGTCCGTGCAGGCAAGCCCGTCATCTGCTCACGAAGAGAGGCAATGCAACAAATAGTTGCGCTGTGTCAAAAGCACGGCGTCGATTGCATTTTTGCCTACAACGCCCTTTTTGACAAGGGACATTTGCCGGAACTTTGCCGTATGAATTGGTTTGACATAATGCGGTTGGCTGCCTACGTGCAGTACAATCGGAAGATTCCTCACGGTGCGCCGTTGTACCGTACGGGAAGGTTGAAATCGGGTTACGGCGTGGAAAATATGCTTAGGCTTTTGTCCGACGACTACGGTTATCACGAAACGCACAACGCTCTCATCGATGCGCTGGACGAACTTGACCTCATGCGCCTGTTGGGACATTCGGTGGATGTGTACAAAAAACTGTAATTTGCAGTGCTTATCGTTACCTGTTTTTGTAAGCAACGTGCAACAAAATTTTATTTGTCAATGTGATTTTCTTCAAGGAAAAATTTGCCTTGGAATAGATGTTTTAGAGGAAACTTTCACGCAAAAAGCAAAGGTGCAATTTGCGCTCAATATGCCACAATTTGTGCGTTTTCAAAGGCGGAAACAGTGCAAAAGTTGTTTTAAGCAAATTTTCTTAACGTACAACTACGCAAAGCAAGTGAATGCAACACGAAAGTAATGCAACACGAGAAAAGAAAAGATAATTTGAAGCGACAACTTCACAAGGCTGTTTTTGTAGTTGCCTTACCTTATCAGGTTTGTAAAGTCTGCAAACAACAGATGCAACTTTTTTTCAAACTTGTGGTGCAAGTTGCCGTGTTTTTGCAACGGCGTTTCAAATGGCAGTGCGTGCAAATTTTTTTGCCCTGCAACGTTGCACTTTTCCTACAAGAGGGCTCGCAAGTTTTTGAACGTGTTTGCTTTCAGCAACCGTATTACGACAAACTTTGTTTCAAACTTGTGGTGCAAGTTGCGGTGTTTTTCAACGGCGTTTCAAAATGGCAGTGCGTGCAAATTTTTGTGCCCTGCAACGTTGAACTTTTCCAACAAGAGGGCTCACAAGTTTTTTGAACGTGTTACTTCCTGCAACCGTATTACGACAAACGTTGTTGCGAAATTTGTTACCTGTTGCCAAAAATATGAAACTTCACGAAAAAAATCGCAAAAAAATATCTCAAACCGTTGACAGTTTTTGGCGACTGATATATAATGTAAAGGCTGTTGAAGTGCGGGTGTAGTTCAATGGTAGAATACCAGCCTTCCAAGCTGGCTGCGTGGGTCCGATTCCCATCACCCGCTCCAAACTACACATTGCCTGTGCCTGTAGCTCAGCAGGATAGAGCAACGGCCTTCTAAGCCGTTTGTCGGGGGTTCGAATCCCTTCAGGCACGCCATTCTGGTGGGCTTAGCTCAGCTGGTTAGAGTGCCAGATTGTGACTCTGGAGGTCATGGGTTCGAATCCCATAGCTCACCCCATATTTTTTCTTAGGGGTATAGCCAAGCGGTAAGGCATCAGACTTTGACTCTGACATCTCGTAGGTTCAAATCCTGCTACCCCTGCCAGGTATGACCCATTAGCTCAGTTGGCAGAGCACATGACTTTTAATCATGGTGTCCCGCGTTCGAATCGCGGATGGGTCACCAACACTAAAAATAGTGGCTGTGGCACAGGTTTTTGATATATGCATCTTTAGCTCAGTTGGTAGAGCAACTGACTCTTAATCAGTGGGTCCAGGGTTCGAGTCCCTGAAGGTGTACCAATGAAACGCAACGTGCGGATATGGCGGAATTGGCAGACGCGCCAGACTTAGGATCTGGTGTCATCGACGTGGGGGTTCAAGTCCCTTTATCCGCACCAGCAAAAACAAAAATCTGCGGGAGTGGCTCAGTGGTAGAGCGCTGCCTTGCCAAGGCAGATATCGCGGGTTCGAATCCCGTCTCCCGCTCCATTCAAAGAAAAAGTTTGATACAAATTACGTATCAAACTTTTTTCTTATATTGTTTTGTAAGGCGGTAGTGCTATGAATGCGGAATTTGCAATAGGCGGAAAAACGTTGGAAACAGCCAGGCTCTTGCTTCGGCCTTTCAGACAAACCGATTTGGACGATTTCTACGCCTATGCCTCGGTGGAAGGCGTGGGCGAAATGGCGGGTTGGCAACATCACGAAAGCAAAGAAAAAACGCAGGAAATACTGGACTCGTTCATTCGTGAGGATAAAGTATTTGCCCTGGTGGACAAGTCAACGGGAAAAGTTATCGGTTCGCTTGGTGTGGAAAAGTACGAAATGGAAGACAAACTGACGGAATTCGACGGCTTGCTTGGCAGGGAAATCGGTTTTGTGTTAAGCAGGGAATATTGGGGAAGAGGGCTTATGCCCGAAGCGGTGAAAGTTGTAACAGACTTTTTGTTTAAGCATTGCAATTTGGATTTTTTGCTGTGCGGTTACTTCAACTTCAACGTTCAGTCCAAACGTGTTCAGGAAAAATGCGGTTTCAAGCCCTATCGAGCGCTTGTTATGAATACAAGCATGGGGACGAAGGAAGCGGGCACGCTCAACCTTTTGCTCAATCCGAAAAAAGACATTAAACTCAATTTTTCTCACCCCGAAACGCTGATATTTTCAAAGCAGTAGCCGTTTCTGCGTAAAAGTGCCGTAACACCCTAACGGTTTTTGCAGTAACGTGCGGTTTTGGCGTGAAAAGACGAAAACAACGCAAGATTTGCGTTGGGTTTGTAAAAACAAATTTTTCAATATTTTCGGCAAAAAATTTCCGAGCAGGCATCTAAGGTTTGCAATGCAACAGTGGTATTGTGCGCTTTTAGTTTTGCGCAAATCAGCAAGGCGATGCCGGTCGGTACGGCACCGTACCAAAAGCCGTTGAAGGGCATTTCAGGCAGTACATCGACGACAAAAAAACAAAAAGGGACTGAAATTTTCAGTCCCTTTGTTTTTAATAATTTTGCCGTTTGTCAGTCATGTTTTTTGGGTTTGGGGAAACCGACGCACAGAGTGCCGATAAGCCCCGTCAGGAAAATCAGGAAAAACACCAATGCCAATATCGACGAAATGGGTGAAACGGTGCTTTCGCCTATGTCTACAACGCCTTGCTGGCTTTGCTTTGCGGTAACGGAAGAAAGCCACCCCGACACAAACGCCAACGCCATGGGTATCGCCGCCTGCATGTACACCTCAAACAATTCTCGCAAGGGCTGCAGCGTTTTGTCCTTTTTGTACTCTTTGGCGCAAGAAACGGTAAACCCAACAACGCCCGCTGTGTAGGACAAAATGCACAGCAAATAGGTAATAAATATTACTGCGACGTAAAGTGTCAAACTTTCGTTTTCCGCAAAACCGAAATCGACTGTTGCGCCGTTGGTTGTGGTGGAACCGTATGCGCTAAACAGCCACAGCACAATCACCATTACCATTGCAGGCACGGCAAGTTTTGTCAGTTTTTTGAATGTTTCTTTCATTGTAATTTTCCCTCTAAGCCTGATTTACTGTCGCAAATTTTTAAGTCAAATCAAACAACTTCGTTTGGTTTGTCCTCTTCTTTTGCTTTTTTATTTTTCTTGTAGCGCATGATTTCAACTACCGTCGTTCCCACAAGCCCCGTCAATGCAATTAAAAACAGCAAAACGGTAACGAAATGCAATGAATTTTCGAAAACATCCAGTTCGGGACCGACAAAGTAAAGCATGTAGGATTGACTTTCCGAAATGTACAAGGTGTACAGCCACCACAGCGCAGAGCCGAGAAGAGCTGGGGTAAGCATTTTCAAATAGGTGTCAAACAATTCCGCCAGCGCTTTCAAGTCTTTTGTTTTGCGATGTTCCTTCCCCAATACGCACGTTTGACCAATCAATCCGACGAAAAACACCAAAATGCAAATCAGCCAGACGTACGATAACGAAACTTCAAGCCACTGAAATTTCCCAAAAGTAAAACCGAAATAAAAATAAGGTTTTTCCGAAGCGTCGTTGTTTCCTGTTCCGCTTGCGCCGAAAATGTACAGCACGAAGAAAGTGAGCATAAGAGGATAGATAAGTTTGGTAAATTTTTTGAACAATTCTTTCATAACAACTCCTTGTTAAATTATACCGTTATTAAAGTTACGTATACTTTGGTATTCTCCTGCTTGTACAAACAAGTCAGCACTATGAGTGTAGGTTTTGTTTATCGGTATAAAAAGTACTGAGCGCTGAAGATGGAAAGAGTAGTCAAGTTTTAATCTGAAATCGCCTATAAACATATCTTTGCGTTCATTTGCCATTTCAAACATATAGTTGGTTTGTAGATGGCAAGTTCTGTCTTGGCTTGAATTGCATGTGTAATTCCATTGACATTCATTAAGATTGTTCGCACTGACTTGTGCGCTAAAAAACGGATCGTTTTGTGTTAGAGCTTTAGAATAACCATAAGAGATATTGGAACCTAGGTTCACGCCCACATTCATATTTACATCGCCGCTAGTGCTGAATCCGTTTTCAAAGGAGAATCCCAAGGTTAACCCTTTTTGCACGGAGGAAGTAATGGTAACTGTTACAGGCTGATTTATAGGCCAATAATCTTTTTTGTATGGCACGGTGCCATAGCGTATTCCATAGTAATATTCCTCGTTTCTGTCATATGCTTGTTCAACTGTCATATGCACATAGCCATCTAAGTTTTTGAATTTTTTATAAGATGTATCTCCGTTTTGATTTGCAACAATGCCCGGGACAAAGGAATTATTCACGGTAACAATATATAGTATACTCTTACTGTTGGCAATGTATCTAGTGACGCCGATATGATAAGTTATGTATCCTACATCGTCAAAATTGGCAACATATTCACGGTCTACTATTGAATTAACAAATGTTGTTGGAATATCGTTTGAATTTACAGCACTTGGGGTTGCAGCGTATGATGTTACTGACATTTCATCTACATACCGTGCAACAAATTTTTTAATATTTGAAAGCAATTTATTAGTTGATATGCTAATTTGTTCGGAATATTCGTATTCTAATGACTTACCTAAATTGTTTATTATTAAACAAGCATCGTATTGTAAGGGCACATTAGACTTTGTACTGTAATGCAGATAAACTTTTGCGCTACCGCTTAATGCCAATTCTCTGAATTGTTTTTCATTTATATTTGGTTATTGCCTACAACGACAAAATCCTCATTACTCTGAAAGACTGATTCATCTTTTATGAATGCGCAAATATCGTTTGACAGAGTAGTTGCTCCAAAGCTTTCTTCGCCCAATGCAAAGTTTAATGGTAAGGCAACAAAAGTACAGGTAAATAAAATTGCGAATAGAGCTGTCAATAACAATGTTTTTTTCCTAAAACCCTCCAAATTAGTCAAAGTTAGCTTAGATTTTTCCTACATAAAAATTCTCAATGGACTCACCCCCTAATAGGCAACTATTTTTATGTAAAAGGTTTATATGATTTATATAAAGATAATGTTATTGCATTCATAAAATAGCATATTAATATTTGTTTGTCAATAGTAAATTTTATTTTGACATTAAGTGTTGATAGTTGAAAAAAAAGAAATCTTATGGTACAATAAAACAAAAAGGGGTGCCGAAATGACAGTAGCAGAATACAAAGCCGCCATTGCGGAATATATGTTGCAGGAAAAAGCCGTCAAAAGCGTTGAGGCTTTGAATGAAATTCCCGATGAAGAGTATCAAAAAATGATTGACGAAAACTGCTCCGTCAAGGAAGCGGCGCAAGGCGTATTTCTTGTGCTTATGATGAAAAGTTTTGCTAAGAAGTAATTTTGCCTATTTGCCGAAAATAGCATGGTGTGCAGTCGCCCGCAATTTGTTGAATAGCGGAAGAGTTTTTCTTGTGTCACAACGAACTTTTTTCCCGACTGTCATTCACAAAGGATTTCATCGCAAAGTAACGTAAATTTCAATACGTATCAAATATTTTGTAGCAAACGAGGTAAAATTTGAAGTACGACATTTTACTTTTTGACGCCGACAACACCGTTTTGGATTTCAACAGTGCGGAAAGTCAGGCTTTGCAACGGGCTTTTTTGCAATGCAATTTGCCCTTTGACCAACACACCTTGCAGGTGTACCGCAAGCACAACGTGAAAGAGTGGCAACGCTACGAAAAGGAAGAAATCACCCGTGACGAAGTACTTGTCAACCGTTTCGCCTTTACTTTTGAAGAGTTGCAGCTGCCTTTTGACAGACGTGTTTGTCATTTGTACGAACAGTATCTTCACGACGGTTTTGACGTGGTGCCTTTTGCCGAGGAGGTTTTGCAACGTTTGCAAAAAGTGTGTCGGCTGTACATTGTAACCAACGGCGTGCTGTCCATTCAGAACAGCCGAATGAAGGGAAGTGGTTTGGAAAAGTACTTTGAAAAGCGTTTCGTTTCGGAAGAAATAGGCTTCCCTAAACCTAAAAAGCAGTTTTTCGACTACTGTTTCGCTCACATTTCCGACGTGGACAAAAGCAAAACGCTTTTGATAGGTGATTCGTTGTCCAGCGATATTTTGGGCGGAATAAATGCCGGCATTGATACTTGTTGGTACAATCCCGAAGGGAAAAACAATCAATCGGACATTAAACCTACCTACGAAATTGACGATTTGCGCTGTTTGTATCCTATTGTGCAGGGGTAAGGCCAAGTTGTCTGACGTTGGTTAGACAAAATTTTTTTCTTTTGCTGAACTTACAAATTTGAATTTTACCGTAAAAAAAGGACGTCGAAACCGTCCTTTTTTATTGTTTCAAGCACCTTCGACGTCATTGTTGTTTGTAAGTTTTAATTTCACTCTGATGTGTTTATTGATGTTGTTTCTCACCTTTTAACGGGCGAATTTCGGCACTGTGA
>ERZ1090861.114-NODE-114-length-52792-cov-27.665169_pt1 | contig 52792 bp, 52 predicted proteins | sample MGYA00478482_ERZ1090861 | MGnify/ENA primary metagenome ERZ1090861 (study PRJEB33644, sample SAMEA5815744) | chicken gut metagenome | biome: Chicken; feature: Gastrointestinal Tract; material: Caecum | place: Ireland | collected 2019-01-01 | study: A study of the... | reverse complement strand
GCCTGTACCGGGCAGAGGGCTTCGTCTCGGCCAACCTGGCCCGCAAGGTCACCGGTTTCTCTGAGGAGGACCTGCAGCTTTTGTGGGAAGCGATCCTGAATATGTTTGAAAATGACCACAGCGCGGCGCGCGGCAAAATGGCCGTGCGGGAGCTGATCGTTTTTAAGCACGATTCCGAGCTGGGCTGCGCCCCCGCCTACAAGCTGTTCGACGCAGTCCACGTCCAGCGCGTGGAGGGCGTGACCCTCCCCCGCAAATACGGCGATTACGTCGTGACCGTTGACGCTGACCTGCCCGCCGGCGTCACCTGCCAGAGGCTGGCCTGATGGACCCCGACAGCTACTTGGCGATGTCCGGCATCCAGCATTTCTGCTTCTGCCGCCGCCAGTGGGCCCTTATCCATCTGGAACAGCAGTGGGCGGAAAACCTGCGCACCGCCGAAGGGCACCTTCTGCATGAGCGCTGCCACGACGAAGCCCTTCACGAAAAGCGCGGGGGCCTATTGACTGTACGGGGGTTGCGGGTGGTCAGCCACCGGCTGCAGCTGTCCGGCGTCTGCGATGTGGTGGAATTTCGCGCCAGCCCCGAAGGGGTGCCCCTCCAGGACTATCCCGGGCTGTGGCTGCCTCTGCCGGTGGAGTACAAACACGGTTCCCCCAAGGCAAACGACGCCGACCGTTTGCAGCTCTGCGCCCAGGCCATGGCGCTGGAAGAAATGCTGGTCTGCGAAATCCCAAAGGGCGCTCTTTTCTATGCAGAGACCCGCCGCCGCGAATGGGTGGACCTGACCCCCGAGCTGCGGCAAAAGACGCAGGCTGTGGCCGCCGAGATGAACGACTGCTTTGCGCGGGGCCACACCCCCAAGGTGAAGCCCGGCAAGCACTGCAACGCCTGCTCCCTGAAAGAGCTGTGCCTGCCCGTTCTCTGCCGGCGCGCCGATCCGGCAGGCTATATCCGCGCCCACCTGGAAGAAACGGAGGCAGATGCACCATGAGGAAGCTGCTGAACACTTTATTTGTCCTGACCGAAAGCAGCTATCTGATCCTGGACGGCGAAACCGTGGTGGTCAAGCAGGGGGATGCCGAAGCGGCGCGCTTTCCCCTGCACACTTTGGAAGGCATCCTCTGCTTTTCCTACGCGGGCGCTTCCCCTGCTTTGATGGGCGCCTGTGCCCAGCGGAATATAGACATGGCATTTTTTACGCCGCGCGGGAAATTTTTAGCCCGCTCTGTCGGCGAGACAAAGGGAAATGTTTTGCTGCGCCAGCAGCAGTTCCGCGCCGCGGATGACCCCGGCGTCAGCTGCCGCTACGCCAAAGGATTCCTGCTGGGCAAGATCTACAACGCCCGCTGGGTGCTGGAACGCGCAACGCGCGACCACCCGCAGCGCGTCCCTGTAGAGAAGCTGAAAACCTTGTCCGGCCAGCTGGCCGCAGCCCTTCCCCGCGTCGAAGACGCCATGACCACCGAAGAACTGCGCGGCATCGAAGGCGAAGCGGCACAGCTCTACTTCAGCGGTTTTGATGACTTGATCCTGCAGCAGCGCCCGGCTTTTGCTTTTGTCAAACGCACCCGCCGTCCGCCGCTGGACCCGGTCAACGCCCTGCTCTCCTTTGCCTACACGCTGTTGGCCCGCGACTGCGCCGCCGCACTGGAAGGCGCCGGCCTTGATCCATATGTGGGTTTTCTGCACCGGCCCCGGCCCGGCCGCACCAGCCTGGCGCTGGACCTGATGGAAGAACTGCGCACCGCTTTTGCCGACCGCTTTGTGCTGACCTGCATCAATCAAAAGACCATCCTTCCCAAACACTGCGTCAAACAGGAAAGCGGCGCCGTCCTGCTGACCGACGAGGGGCGCAGGGCTTTTCTGCAGGCCTGGCAGCAGCGCAGGCAGCAGACCATCCAGCACCCGTTTCTGGGCGAAAAGATCCCCTGGGGACTGGTGCCCTATGTGCAGGCTTTGCTGCTGGCCCGCACCCTGCGGGGCGATCTGGACCGCTATCCCCCATTTTTCTGGAAATAAGGAGGGCGCTATGCTGGTTTTGGTCACTTACGACGTCAACACCGAAACGGCCGCCGGGCGGCGCAGGCTGCGCAAGGTTGCAAAAGCCTGCGTCAACCACGGCCAACGGGTGCAGAACTCTGTATTTGAGTGCATTCTGGATGCCGCACAGTACGCTGTGTTCAAGGCAGAGCTCACCGCTTTAATCGACCCGGATGCGGACAGCCTGCGCTTTTACCGCCTGGGCAACAGTTACAAAGCCAAAGTGGAGCACATCGGCCTCACACCCCAGTGGCCGCAGGACGGCGTCCTGCTGGTCTAACGCACCCACTTATGGTATACTGTCAGCAAGGCAGAACTTTGGTGCGAGGGCACAGCGGACAGAAAATCCCCCGCTGCCTCGCACCTGTCTGTTTTGCTTAAACGTGCAGGCTGCGCTCCAAAGACAGTGCAGCCTGCACAAATACAGCCCGCTTTTTTCGTGGGTTGTATCTCATTGTACAAATGCTGCCAGAAAATAGCTTTTGTTTTATGGCACATTTGCTGTCGCCCTCCTCGCGGAGGGCGTGGGTAGAAATATGCTCTTTGCGCTTGCGTTGACTACGTTGAAAGGTCGCCCTCCTCGCGGAGGGCGTGGGTAGAAATATGAAGTCCTGAACATCCTTCTTAAAAAGATTAAGGTCGCCCTCCTCGCGGAGGGCGTGGGTAGAAATACGGCTTTTTTAACCTCATGGCTGCACAAAGAGAAGTCGCCCTCCTCGCGGAGGGCGTGGGTAGAAATAACACGGATGCACCCTAGAATCAGAAGATAGCCAGTCGCCCTCCTCGCGGAGGGCGTGGGTAGAAATACCTCCTTTACGCTGCTGACCTCTCTATAGGCCAGGTCGCCCTCCTCGCGGAGGGCGTGGGTAGAAATACGAGATACGGATGTCCGGTTTCGGTGTAGCGCGTCGCCCTCCTCGCGGAGGGCGTGGGTAGAAATACGCTGATGTTTTTGACGCCCGTTGGAATGCCCATGTCGCCCTCCTCGCGGAGGGCGTGGGTAGAAATTGCTGCCGGTTGTATGCCTGAATCCGGCGATTTTCGGTCGCCCTCCTCGCGGAGGGCGTGGGTAGAAATCTGCCTGTTGCGTGTTTATGCCCTTTATTTAGCTCTGGTCGCCCTCCTCGCGGAGGGCGTGGGTAGAAATCTGTATTTCCCTGTCGCTGCGGCCGATGGGCGACCAGTCGCCCTCCTCGCGGAGGGCGTGGGTAGAAATGGTTTCCTCTGCGGGCCGTGATAACATGCTCGCCCCGTCGCCCTCCTCGCGGAGGGCGTGGGTAGAAATTGGCGCAAATATGTAACCGACAGCAGGGGAGTGAGTCGCCCTCCTCGCGGAGGGCGTGGGTAGAAATGGCGGAGGGCGTGGGTAGAAATACGAAAAATACTTGTCGCCCTCCTCGCGGAGGGCGTGGGTAGAAATGAGTAACGCCGCGCCGCGCGGCGCGAAAGCAGAACGTCGCCCTCCTCGCGGAGGGCGTGGGTAGAAATATTACCGCCGAAGAAGCTGAAGCTCTGCTGAAAAGCGTCGCCCTCCTCGCGGAGGGCGTGGGTAGAAATATCGAGAACATCAACGAGTACGACGTCTCCGCGCTGTCGCCCTCCTCGCGGAGGGCGTGGGTAGAAATCCAAGGGGACGCGGGTGGCAATGGAGGGCGTGATGTCGCCCTCCTCGCGGAGGGCGTGGGTAGAAATTGCATCTTATATCTGCTGTAAGCGGATGGGTGGGCGGTCGCCCTCCTCGCGGAGGGCGTGGGTAGAAATTATATAGTATCAAGATAAGGCCCCGCCGCTCTGCGTCGCCCTCCTCGCGGAGGGCGTGGGTAGAAATGTATAAACCGTATGTTATACGCGGGCTTGTCACGCGGTCGCCCTCCTCGCGGAGGGCGTGGGTAGAAATAAGGGATAGAGCTACCAGACGGAGCCGAGAGCATGTCGCCCTCCTCGCGGAGGGCGTGGGTAGAAATCCCGACGATTGACGCACCAAGGCCCCCACCGTTGCGTCGCCCTCCTCGCGGAGGGCGTGGGTAGAAATAGCTCTCTTTCCCCGACGATTGACGCACCAAGGCCCGTCGCCCTCCTCGCGGAGGGCGTGGGTAGAAATCGCTTGGCGCTGCTGCGGCTGCTGCCGCTGCTGCGGTCGCCCTCCTCGCGGAGGGCGTGGGTAGAAATTTTTGCCAGGGGGGCAAGGCCCCCAGGGCGGGGCCTGTCGCCCTCCTCGCGGAGGGCGTGGGTAGAAATCGCCCTCCTGATGGCCTGCCTGCGGGCCCCCACCGCGTCGCCCTCCTCGCGGAGGGCGTGGGTAGAAATTGGGTGTTTTGCAGACAATCGCAGGGGTCATTGAGTCGCCCTCCTCGCGGAGGGCGTGGGTAGAAATTGCCCGTGGTGTTGCCGTCCTCTGACGGATGCGGTCGCCCTCCTCGCGGAGGGCGTGGGTAGAAATAACCGCAAAAAAGCATTACAGGAGGATTGACCATTGTCGCCCTCCTCGCGGAGGGCGTGGGTAGAAATGGCTTGTTGGAAGAATGACCGTTTAGAGCCAAAAGTCGCCCTCCTCGCGGAGGGCGTGGGTAGAAATCCGAAAAGGCATGGGGCAATACATTTTTCGAGGAAGGTCGCCCTCCTCGCGGAGGGCGTGGGTAGAAATGAAACGATGTTAACCAGATTTTTGAAGATGCAAAGTCGCCCTCCTCGCGGAGGGCGTGGGTAGAAATGCCATGCCGATGTAACAAGGTCGTAGGTCAGGTAGGGTCGCCCTCCTCGCGGAGGGCGTGGGTAGAAATGCACGCGCTCGGGCGCCGTCCGTGCCGAAGTAAGTCGCCCTCCTCGCGGAGGGCGTGGGTAGAAATATCCGGCGGCTGGCCGCCCTGTATGGCTGGAGCAGTCGCCCTCCTCGCGGAGGGCGTGGGTAGAAATAGCATCAGCAGCGATTTTGGCGGCGTCCGCTTCTGCCGTCGCCCTCCTCGCGGAGGGCGTGGGTAGAAATAACGAACCCACCAACTACGGCAACTAAACAGGAGGCGTCGCCCTCCTCGCGGAGGGCGTGGGTAGAAATTATTACGACCTTGAGTGCACCGAGTACCGTGACCCGTCGCCCTCCTCGCGGAGGGCGTGGGTAGAAATCGCACAAAGCTGGACGTGATGGCATCGTACAGACCAGTCGCCCTCCTCGCGGAGGGCGTGGGTAGAAATAAGCTGTATTACAGCGGCGAGAACCCCGCCATCAACGTCGCCCTCCTCGCGGAGGGCGTGGGTAGAAATATTGAGCGGTTGAAAACCGTCAAAGTGGCTCATGTCGCCCTCCTCGCGGAGGGCGTGGGTAGAAATCGGACGGCTGGGCGGAGATTGCGCCGATGAATGCGTCGCCCTCCTCGCGGAGGGCGTGGGTAGAAATTCCAGAATGTCCTGGCTGCACCGCTGACGCTTTGGGTCGCCCTCCTCGCGGAGGGCGTGGGTAGAAATATCTTGGTGAAGGGGATCTCGTCGCCCTCTGCAAGTCGCCCTCCTCGCGGAGGGCGTGGGTAGAAATTTGGTTGACGTCAAAGCCGAAAAACTGGCTTGCGATGTCGCCCTCCTCGCGGAGGGCGTGGGTAGAAATGCCATTTGGGAGAACGTACCCGGCGCACTATCGTCGTCGCCCTCCTCGCGGAGGGCGTGGGTAGAAATGTTTTGGAAGGCTTACTGTAGTTAAAAGAATTGTGTCGCCCTCCTCGCGGAGGGCGTGGGTAGAAATCAGGCCAGGGATGCAGCCATGCAGAAGCGGCTTGCCGTCGCCCTCCTCGCGGAGGGCGTGGGTAGAAATGATAAAGCTTTTGATCTGGTCGTACCCCCAACCGTCGCCCTCCTCGCGGAGGGCGTGGGTAGAAATTTCATCCCGAGTGTCTACACCAACAGTCAAAACGTCGCCCTCCTCGCGGAGGGCGTGGGTAGAAATTGAAAGTTCACGCCGCCGGTGATGTTGATGGACGGTCGCCCTCCTCGCGGAGGGCGTGGGTAGAAATCAGCGCGGCAGTATCAACGTCAAGTGCTGGGCCGGTCGCCCTCCTCGCGGAGGGCGTGGGTAGAAATTGTGAGGGCTGTCAGATTACCCTGATCCGATGTCGTCGCCCTCCTCGCGGAGGGCGTGGGTAGAAATTTCACGCGCTTTTAAGGCGGCCTGCACGGCCTTCTGTCGCCCTCCTCGCGGAGGGCGTGGGTAGAAATAGGATGATCTCGACGGCCTGCCGGACGGCGGCCTGGTCGCCCTCCTCGCGGAGGGCGTGGGTAGAAATGGGCCGTTTGGGTCCTGCTTGCCAAAAGCATCGGACGTCGCCCTCCTCGCGGAGGGCGTGGGTAGAAATATCATTGCCAGCAAGGCCGGCGGGATGATCGAGAGTCGCCCTCCTCGCGGAGGGCGTGGGTAGAAATGGCAGCGGCCTGATACTGCCGCTGCAGGTCCGGGTCGCCCTCCTCGCGGAGGGCGTGGGTAGAAATCCCGGATGCCGTCTGAATGGCCGCCTGCAGCTGCACCGTCGCCCTCCTCGCGGAGGGCGTGGGTAGAAATGGGCGCTTGAGCTGCTGGGCAAGCATACAGGCGCGGTCGCCCTCCTCGCGGAGGGCGTGGGTAGAAATTCTAAAAAAGGAGCTGTCTTGGCTCAAAGAGGTGTCGCCCTCCTCGCGGAGGGCGTGGGTAGAAATACCGCAGAACGGTACAAGCTCTTTGGCTCGTCGGTCGCCCTCCTCGCGGAGGGCGTGGGTAGAAATTGTTGTGTCGACCAATGCGTCGCCCGTCAGACAGTGGTCGCCCTCCTCGCGGAGGGCGTGGGTAGAAATTTCATGCGGCCGGCCGTTGGGGCGCGGGGTTCTGTCGCCCTCCTCGCGGAGGGCGTGGGTAGAAATCAATTCAAACACTTCTGCTTGTTGCCGCGTCATGCGTCGCCCTCCTCGCGGAGGGCGTGGGTAGAAATCCGTACAGTAACTACACGTCCATCATATGCGACGGCGCGTCGCCCTCCTCGCGGAGGGCGTGGGTAGAAATATCTATGCCACCTGGTACATCAGCCGAGAAAGGAGGGTCGCCCTCCTCGCGGAGGGCGTGGGTAGAAATCATTTAACGTCATGGGGCAAATATGCCTGCCGTTCAGTGTCGCCCTCCTCGCGGAGGGCGTGGGTAGAAATGCCCCAGTAAAGCTCCGTCTGGCGCTCGATGCGGGTCGCCCTCCTCGCGGAGGGCGTGGGTAGAAATCCGGATGGAGACTTGGAGAGGTGAACTAAATGTCACGGTCGCCCTCCTCGCGGAGGGCGTGGGTAGAAATGAGAACAAAAACATATCTGCGGTGACGACTATGGTCGCCCTCCTCGCGGAGGGCGTGGGTAGAAATTGGAGCGATTGCTGCCGGTGCTGTGTATGAGCGCCGTCGCCCTCCTCGCGGAGGGCGTGGGTAGAAATCAGGGCCTGTACATCCTGGACCGGTGGCAGGGCGTCGCCCTCCTCGCGGAGGGCGTGGGTAGAAATTGCCGTCAGGGCCGCAGCGTTGTTATAGGCCCGGATGTCGCCCTCCTCGCGGAGGGCGTGGGTAGAAATAGCTCCTTCTGGGCGGTGTCCACGTTCAGCAGGCCGGTCGCCCTCCTCGCGGAGGGCGTGGGTAGAAATTGCCCCATGAGGTTCTCCCAGTGTTCCCAGAGCAGTCGCCCTCCTCGCGGAGGGCGTGGGTAGAAATTCAATATCTACGCTATCAAAGACGAACTTGCCGGTCGCCCTCCTCGCGGAGGGCGTGGGTAGAAATTCCAGGCAATGGGTAACAAGTCTGGAGTGCAGTTGTCGCCCTCCTCGCGGAGGGCGTGGGTAGAAATTGCAAATATGCGTTTTGAAATTTATAAAATCGTGTCGCCCTCCTCGCGGAGGGCGTGGGTAGAAATTCCCAGTGTCCTATCATTGCCGCCTGCCGTTATGGTCGCCCTCCTCGCGGAGGGCGTGGGTAGAAATGTGCAGGATGCGCTGGTCCGCTGCAGAGTCCTGCGTCGCCCTCCTCGCGGAGGGCGTGGGTAGAAATGTTTAACGGCTCCGTCCTGACCATCGAGCTGGACGTCGCCCTCCTCGCGGAGGGCGTGGGTAGAAATAGCGTAATTTCAGCGTTTCAGCATTTAGTACAGGCCGTCGCCCTCCTCGCGGAGGGCGTGGGTAGAAATAAAGCACAGAGCAAAGATGCTGTATCGGAAAATAGTCGCCCTCCTCGCGGAGGGCGTGGGTAGAAATAATATGCCTTGTATCGTATAACGGTGCAAGAGGGTCGCCCTCCTCGCGGAGGGCGTGGGTAGAAATAGGCCGACGGCACCCTGCGGTACGACAAGCCCTAGTCGCCCTCCTCGCGGAGGGCGTGGGTAGAAATGGCTTGATGCCCGGGGTCTCGTGGGTGGCCCACCGGTCGCCCTCCTCGCGGAGGGCGTGGGTAGAAATTGCTTGCCTGCCCGGTCAATGTACTGCATCGCCTGGTCGCCCTCCTCGCGGAGGGCGTGGGTAGAAATCGGCAGCCTGGTCGCTGGTGACTTCAACGTCGCCCGTCGCCCTCCTCGCGGAGGGCGTGGGTAGAAATTGGACGACACGGCAGCGGAAGCGGCTACCCTCAAGTCGCCCTCCTCGCGGAGGGCGTGGGTAGAAATCCAGAAGGTCGATGAATCCGGTAACCGCCGGCTGAGTCGCCCTCCTCGCGGAGGGCGTGGGTAGAAATACCCCTGCCGCGTGAATCCTTTGGTTTTGAGGGCGTCGCCCTCCTCGCGGAGGGCGTGGGTAGAAATCGACCATCCCGACTATCCCGTCGGTCCCACAGCTGTCGCCCTCCTCGCGGAGGGCGTGGGTAGAAATATCCGGCTGTGCTTCTGGTTGCCACCGTATTCTCCGTCGCCCTCCTCGCGGAGGGCGTGGGTAGAAATATCTTGGTGTCGGGGCTGCCGTCATGATGATAGGTCGCCCTCCTCGCGGAGGGCGTGGGTAGAAATCTGTGGGAGAACAAAGGTACTGTCATGGCCTTCGGTCGCCCTCCTCGCGGAGGGCGTGGGTAGAAATTGCCGCTTTTGGCGCACTGACTGCCTACACCGGTCGCCCTCCTCGCGGAGGGCGTGGGTAGAAATCTCAATCTTGCAAGGCAATCAAGCTCTACCACAGGTCGCCCTCCTCGCGGAGGGCGTGGGTAGAAATTTTTAAGTTGTGAAAGCCCAATTACAACCATACGTCGCCCTCCTCGCGGAGGGCGTGGGTAGAAATCAATGTCAATGCTGTTGACGCTCTCGGAAACGTGGTCGCCCTCCTCGCGGAGGGCGTGGGTAGAAATCAACAAACTTGTGGTTTTTGACCGGGAGGATTATAGTCGCCCTCCTCGCGGAGGGCGTGGGTAGAAATGATATTGGCCGCTGCGCCAATCTCTTGCATCTGGGTCGCCCTCCTCGCGGAGGGCGTGGGTAGAAATCGGCGGCATGAAGCCGCTGGAGCGCGGCGGCGCGCGTCGCCCTCCTCGCGGAGGGCGTGGGTAGAAATATTACCGCCGAAGAAGCTGAAGCTCTGCTGAAAAGGTCGCCCTCCTCGCGGAGGGCGTGGGTAGAAATAAAAATGGTCAGATCGTTCATATGTCCTCCTCTCGTCGCCCTCCTCGCGGAGGGCGTGGGTAGAAATCCTACAACGGCTACACCCTGGAATGAGAAAGAGAGTCGCCCTCCTCGCGGAGGGCGTGGGTAGAAATCCTCTGCGTAGTCGTGCAGCCACCGCTTGATGCGCGTCGCCCTCCTCGCGGAGGGCGTGGGTAGAAATGTTGACTTTGCCCCAAATAAGGAGGCTTTCTTTATGTCGCCCTCCTCGCGGAGGGCGTGGGTAGAAATATCCACCGCGCGGTGATGCAGCCGCAGGACCCAGCGTCGCCCTCCTCGCGGAGGGCGTGGGTAGAAATTTCGGCGGTGATGAAGGCATCTGCCGTGTACTGCGTCGCCCTCCTCGCGGAGGGCGTGGGTAGAAATCGGATCACTGGGGCGAGCGAGACATGGGACCTGGTCGCCCTCCTCGCGGAGGGCGTGGGTAGAAATAACGGCATGACGCGGGATGTGACCAGCCGGTGGGTCGCCCTCCTCGCGGAGGGCGTGGGTAGAAATCGCTCCCGGGCGGCGTTCTGCTTTTCCTTCTTGCGTCGCCCTCCTCGCGGAGGGCGTGGGTAGAAATACGAAAAATACTTGAAATCACGCAATGTCGTGAGTGTCGCCCTCCTCGCGGAGGGCGTGGGTAGAAATGGCGACTACAAGCCGGGCAGCGCCACGGCGTCGTAGTCGCCCTCCTCGCGGAGGGCGTGGGTAGAAATAATACACCGGCCAGTTCCCGGCCGGCCCGAAGCCCGTCGCCCTCCTCGCGGAGGGCGTGGGTAGAAATTGCTTTTCCTTCTTGCGAACGGGGAAGTTGCCGCGTCGCCCTCCTCGCGGAGGGCGTGGGTAGAAATTCCCAAATGGCGAAACGCGGGAACAGTCCTCCGGTCGCCCTCCTCGCGGAGGGCGTGGGTAGAAATTGCCAAAAATGGTCAGTACGTCTTTTTGGCCGCCGGTCGCCCTCCTCGCGGAGGGCGTGGGTAGAAATCTCTTGTGCCGCCTGGGCCGGGTCGCCGCATCGGCCAGGTCGCCCTCCTCGCGGAGGGCGTGGGTAGAAATCCGTCCAGCATATTGGCGAGGTTGTCCCACCCCGTCGCCCTCCTCGCGGAGGGCGTGGGTAGAAATAACGTCGCCTACTGCAGGGCTGTAGGATTTGGCGGTCGCCCTCCTCGCGGAGGGCGTGGGTAGAAATCAATAAACTCGTAGTCTTTGACCGGGAGGATTATAAGGTCGCCCTCCTCGCGGAGGGCGTGGGTAGAAATAGGCTGTGCGTGTGTCCCCCTCCTGCACACGGCGTCGCCCTCCTCGCGGAGGGCGTGGGTAGAAATAACTGGGACGCGAACAACTTCATCCTGACCTATGTCGCCCTCCTCGCGGAGGGCGTGGGTAGAAATCTCGTATACTGCTTTTTGAGCATCCATGATAGAGTCGCCCTCCTCGCGGAGGGCGTGGGTAGAAATCGAAAATGGACTGTGTTCCATATTCAAAAAAGATGGTCGCCCTCCTCGCGGAGGGCGTGGGTAGAAATCCTATAGCGACAAACAGGACGGCGAACACGTCCTGTCGCCCTCCTCGCGGAGGGCGTGGGTAGAAATACCTACCTCAAAAACAAGGACGTGACCTTTACGGAGGTCGCCCTCCTCGCGGAGGGCGTGGGTAGAAATGGGACCCGCCAAAGAGCTAATAAGCTACCACTAGTCGCCCTCCTCGCGGAGGGCGTGGGTAGAAATCTCCGCAGCTATGCCCCCAGCAACGAGACGCCCCAGCGTCGCCCTCCTCGCGGAGGGCGTGGGTAGAAATCAGTAGCTCCACAGGGCAGCGGCGACCGTCCAAACGTCGCCCTCCTCGCGGAGGGCGTGGGTAGAAATCCATCGTGCAGGCCAGCGTGGACAAGGGCGTCTATGTCGCCCTCCTCGCGGAGGGCGTGGGTAGAAATTACTACGACCTGGAGTGCGTCGAGTGGCGGGAATGTCGCCCTCCTCGCGGAGGGCGTGGGTAGAAATCCTAGAGCAAGGCCCGGACTGTCACGAGCGCAGGTCGCCCTCCTCGCGGAGGGCGTGGGTAGAAATCACGATATCGGAGGTGTAGACTACAAGTCTTGCGTCGCCCTCCTCGCGGAGGGCGTGGGTAGAAATGACCAGACGTGGACGCGTCCAATGCCTATCTACAGGTCGCCCTCCTCGCGGAGGGCGTGGGTAGAAATGGACTCTCTGACGAAGAAATGGGCATTTTCAAAGGTCGCCCTCCTCGCGGAGGGCGTGGGTAGAAATTGGTATAATAGAATCAGAAAGAGAGGTAATCGACGTCGCCCTCCTCGCGGAGGGCGTGGGTAGAAATTGGATGATCGCGGTGGTGTTGGTAGCCAGGTTGGTCGCCCTCCTCGCGGAGGGCGTGGGTAGAAATGTCTGACCTGAATGACCTTGACCCCGTCCTTGAGTCGCCCTCCTCGCGGAGGGCGTGGGTAGAAATCGGCGCAAAGGACGCCGCACTGAGCGACGTTGCAGGTCGCCCTCCTCGCGGAGGGCGTGGGTAGAAATCAAACCCTTTGATCAATGCAATATCGGATGGCTTGGTCGCCCTCCTCGCGGAGGGCGTGGGTAGAAATCACGTGGAACAAGGAGGTGAAACAATGACCGTTAGTCGCCCTCCTCGCGGAGGGCGTGGGTAGAAATACGGCAAGGGCATAGGCGCTGTACGGCCCGATTTCGTCGCCCTCCTCGCGGAGGGCGTGGGTAGAAATAAGCAGGGTGCGCAAGAGGTCGCCGACGGCTTCCGTCGCCCTCCTCGCGGAGGGCGTGGGTAGAAATATCGAGCGGTTGAAAACTGTCAAAGTGGCCCATGTAGTCGCCCTCCTCGCGGAGGGCGTGGGTAGAAATCTCTTTGCCCATGACATAGCACACCGCTTTGCCCGTCGCCCTCCTCGCGGAGGGCGTGGGTAGAAATTCCTTGGTTGTTGGATTGATTCTAAACCAAAATGTCGCCCTCCTCGCGGAGGGCGTGGGTAGAAATCGGCAGCGCAGTATGAAAACGCAATGAATACTATCGTCGCCCTCCTCGCGAAGGGCGTGGGTAGAAATTTCGGTAGTTTCAAAATATGGAGCCATCTTTTCTGGGTCGCCCTCCTCGCGGAGGGCGTGGGTAGAAATACCGTCTGTTGGAGCTTTTGCGCTGCCCTGGCTGTGTCGCCCTCCTCGCGGAGGGCGTGGGTAGAAATTCTATCAAATCACGCGGCGACTCCGACATGACTCAGGTCGCCCTCCTCGCGGAGGGCGTGGGTAGAAATAGGTCGGCCGTCTTAATGGCCAGGCAGTCGCCGGTCGCCCTCCTCGCGGAGGGCGTGGGTAGAAATTGCCAGGACAGGCTCTGCCCGCTCTGCCAGTGGGTCGCCCTCCTCGCGGAGGGCGTGGGTAGAAATTGGCCGCCTGCCCCGCTGACAGCCCCTGCCATGAGGTCGCCCTCCTCGCGGAGGGCGTGGGTAGAAATGATGCCAGTGCGGCTGTTTCTACGGGACAATCGAGTCGCCCTCCTCGCGGAGGGCGTGGGTAGAAATTTGACCCCGACGGTCACGCAGCAGCCCCGGGGCAGTCGCCCTCCTCGCGGAGGGCGTGGGTAGAAATCTCGTTGACGATGACCACCAGTCCGGTACGCGGCAGTCGCCCTCCTCGCGGAGGGCGTGGGTAGAAATAGTCCCACTTATAGTACACCTCCTGTCCCATAATGTCGCCCTCCTCGCGGAGGGCGTGGGTAGAAATTTGGCGGTAGTGCCGTTGCTGTCCACCGTCATTACAAAAAAGAGCTCAGCAAAACAAAGGAGAAGAAAGGATGATGCGCCATGACCCTGATGGAAACCATGCAAACAATGGACGGCGGCCTGACCGAGCGGGAAAAGGACATTCGCCGGTACCTGCTGGACCACCCTGAAAAGGTAGAACTGTTCTCCGCGCGGGAGCTGGGGCCGCCACCTTTACCAGCGCGGCCTCGGTGACGCGCTTCTGTCAGAAGATCGGCTGCAAAGGCTACCCTGATTTCAAGCTGCGCTTTCTGGCCGAACTGCGGCAGGCCAGCAGCCAGGCCCATGCCATCGAGGGGGAAGTCCTGATGACTCCGCGGGAAAACGCCGTCAGCCTGCTGCGCAAGATCACGGAAGTGCAGCACCGCTCGGTGGAACAGACCCGCGCCGAGCTGGACCTGAACCAGCTGATCCGCGTTTATCAGCGGCTGTTGGACGCCCAACACCTGGATTTTTATGCCTATGACAGTTCGGCCTGCATCGCTGAGTATGCCTGCAATCAGTTCTACTTCGCAGGCAAGCGGGCACAGATCTACCGGGACACCAATATGCAGGGTTTGAACGCCTCGATCCCTGCCACCGGCCATGTGGCTATCCTGCTCAGCCACACCGGGCGCAACGCCCGGCTGGTGGCGCTGGCCAAGCTGCTGCGCCGCAACGGCACCCCAGTCATCGCCATCACCTGCAGCCGGCAGTGCCCGCTGGCGGACGCCGCATCCGAAGCGCTGGTGGCGGTCACGCTGCGGGATCAGATCAACGAGTTCTGGGTGCAGAGTTTCGCCTCCTCTGCCAAATACCTGCTGGACCTGCTGGCCAGTATGGTATTCAGCCAGGATTATGCCCACAATATGGAGCACAACGCCCGCTATGAAGCGTTTGGCCGCGACAACCTGTGGCCGCTGATGGAGGAAAAGCCGTACAAAAAATAAAACGATTTCTTGTGGAAAGTGACTGTAACATCCTGCACAAAATCACGTAAAAAATTTTTACAGTTGAAACGCTTTTTCAGCACAGATCCTTCTGCTGGAGAAAAATTTTGAAACGCGCCACCGGCGTGTCTGCGTCCTCTTGTGCGGTCCACAGACCGGTGATACAATGCCCGCAGAACACAGCCCGGCGCCGCGGGCTGTGCGGCAATGTGTATCGTCTGTTGTGAAAAAGGAGGATCATTTTATGGCAAAAGTCCGTGACTATGCCAAGCTGGCCCGTGACATCAAGGATGTCATCGGGGAGGAGAACATCACCAGCGCGGCCCACTGCGCCACCCGCTTGCGGCTGGTCTTGAAGGAATCCCCTTCTGCCGAAACTACCGCGCAGATCTCGTCCATGCCCGGTGTCATCCAGGTGATGGAAAAGGGCGGGCAGTACCAGATCGTGATCGGCACCCACGCACAGGATGTCTATGAGGAGATGGCCAAGCTGCTGCACCTGGACGCAAGCCAGCAGCCCGAAGTCAAGCAGGGCCTGCTCAACCGGGTGATCGCCACCATGTCGGCGGTTTTTGCGCCCTTTTGTCTACATTCTGGCGGCCGCCGGCCTGGTGCAGGGCTGCCTGATCATCGCCACCACTTTTGCGCCGGCTTTCGCCGATACCGGCACTTACGCGGTGCTCAGCTTTATTTCCTGGACGCCGTTCACCTTTTTGCCGGTGCTGATCGCCATTACAGCGTCCAAGCACTTCAACTGCAACACCTTTATTGCCGTGTGGTGCTGCCTGGCCCTCGTCAACCCCGACTGGACCTCGATGGCTGCCCGCATCGCCGGCGGGGAGAGCATCCAATTTATCATTTTCAATATGGCGGAGACGACCTACACTTCCACCGTCCTGCCCCCGCTGTTCCTGGTGCTGGTGCTCAGCTATCTGGAGCGCTTCCTCAATAAGGTGGTGCCGGACATCATCAAGGCCCTGGCCGTTCCCTTTATCTGCGCCGTCATCATGGTGCCGGCCACCATCCTGGTCATTGGACCCATCTCGGATGGCCTGGCCAACGCCATCGCCGCCGGCTACAACTGGCTGTACAACACCGTGCCCGCGCTGGCCGGCCTGATCGTCGGCGGTTTCTGGCAGGTCATCGTCATCTTTGGCGTCCATTGGGGCGTCACGCCGATGGTCATGGCCAACTTTGAAAATTATGGCTTTGACACCTTCCAGGCCTTCCAGACCTGCGCCGTCATCGCCCAGGCGGCCGCGTGCTTCGGCGTGTTCCTCAAGAGCCGCAGCAAGGATACCAAAAATGTGGCGCTCTCGGCGGGCCTGACCGGCATCTTTGGCATCACGGAACCGGCGATCTACGGCGTCACCCTCCGGCTGAAGAAGCCCTTTATTGCAGGCTGCATCGGCGGCGCTGCGGGCGCTCTGGTGGTCGCGTTGACAGGCGCAAAATACTACATCTATGCTGGGCTGCCCGGCCTGCTGACCACCGTCAACACCATCAACGCAAGCGACCCCGGCTCCTTTACCGGCGAGATGATCGCCGTAGCCGTCACCATCGTTGTGACCATCATCATGGTGCAGATCATCGGCTGCGATGAACCGGGAGAGAAAAAGAGCAACACTTAAAGGAGGATGTTTCCCATGGCTTTACCGCAGAATTTCCTGTGGGGCGGCGCGGTGGCTGCCCACCAGCTGGAAGGCGGCTGGAATGAGGGGGGCAAAGGCCCCAGCGTCAGCGACGTGCTGACCGCCGGCGCGAACGGCGTGCCCCGCCGCATCACCGACGGCGTCCTGCCCGGCGAACGCTATCCCAATCACGATGCCATTGATTTTTACCACACTTACAAAGACGACATCAAGCTGTTTGCTGAGATGGGCTTCAAGTGCTTCCGTACCTCCATTGCCTGGACCCGCATCTTTCCCGAGGGAGACGAGGAAGCCCCCAACGAGGCCGGCCTGCAGTTCTATGACGATCTGTTCGACGAGCTGCTCAAGTATGGCATCGAGCCGGTGATCACCCTCAGCCATTTTGAAATGCCTTACCACCTGGCCAAAGAGTACGGCGGCTGGCTGGACCGCCGGGTGATCGGCTTCTTCGTCCGCTATGCCGAGACCGTCATGGAGCGCTACAAAAACAAGGTCAAGTACTGGATGACCTTCAACGAGATCAACAACCAGTCCAACACCTCCTCCGACATCTACGGCTGGACCAATTCCGGCATCCGTTTTTCACAGTGTGCCAATCCCGAGCAGGCCATGTATCAGGCCGCCCATCACGAAATGGTGGCCAGCGCCCTTGTGGTGCGCCGAGGCCACGAGATCAACCCCGATTTTAAGATCGGCTGTATGTGCAGCTTTGTCCCCTTCTATCCCTACTCCTGCGACCCCGACGACGTGATGGTGGCGCTGGAGAGTATGCATGAGCGCTACCACTTTTTGGACGTGCAGGTCCGGGGACATTACCCGGCCTACAGCCTGCGGAACTGGGAGCGCAAGGGGATCGTCATCGACATCCAGCCCGAGGACGAGGAGATCCTGCGCAACGGCTGCGTGGATTATATCGGCTTCAGCTATTATATGTCCAATGCGGTCAAGGCCAGCATCCACAACGACACTTCCGCCACGACCGACGGCTCGTCGGAACACTCGATCAAAAACCCCTATGTCAAAGCGAGCGACTGGGGCTGGCAGATCGACCCGGTGGGTCTGCGCTACTCCCTGGACAGCTTGTACGAGCGTTACGAAAAACCGCTCTTTATCGTGGAGAACGGCTTCGGCGCCATCGACCAGCTGGCCCCGGACGGCACCTGTGACGACAGCTACCGCATCGCCTATCTGCGGGACCATATCCGCGAGATGAAGAAGGCTGTGGAACTGGACGGCGTGGACCTGATGGGCTACACCCCCTGGGGCTGCATCGATCTTGTGAGCTTTACCACCGGCGAGCTGAAAAAGCGCTACGGCTTCATTTATGTGGACAAGAACGACGACGGCACCGGCACCGGCCGCCGCTTCCGCAAAAAGAGCTTTGGCTGGTATAAGAAGGTCATCGCTTCCAACGGCGAGGATTTGGACTGAGCGCGTATTTTGCTCCAGTCAGCTCTGAACCGCCGCACAGTATTACGTCGCTTCATTATTATATTGAGCAGAGGGCCTGCCGCAGAATTTTTCTGCGGCAGGCCCTTTTGCGTACCTATATTATCTTTGTCTATCGGGTTTCTTCCAGCAGCCAGCGGCGGATCGCATCGGCCGCGCCGCCTTCGGTGTTGCGCCCGGTCACGGCGCGGGCAGCAGCGATGGCCTCCGCCTGGGCGTTGCCCATAGCCACGCCCAGACCGGCAGCCGCCAACAGTGCAACGTCGTTGCCGCTGTCCCCCAGCGCCATCACGTCCTGGATGGAAAAGCCCAGCGTCTGCGCCAGGAACTGCACGGCAGACAGCTTGCCCGCCCCGGGTGCGGTCAATTCCAGCCCGCCGGGGCCGCAGTCCATGATGAGGGCTGCGTCCTTGACGGCAGCAGCAAAGCCGGGCCGTACTTCCTGCGGGACAAACGGCATATTGACTTTCAGGACCTCCTGCCCGGCGAGCGATGCCGCAGGGGCGTCCAGCAGGCAGCCCTGGCGGGCCACCACTCCCTTATGGAATGCGCCGAGGCCCGACGTCTCGATCCTGTGCCGTGTGACGGCCGTCATATGGTAGCGGCTGTCACAGTCGACGTATTCGGCGGGGATATCGTACATGCGGGCAGCCGCCTCCACCTGCGCCAGCGACGCGGCAGAAAAGGCCCTGCGCCAGAGACAGGCGTTGGTTTGGGCGTTGCGCACCTCCGCGCCGTCGCACAAAACAAGCCATTGGAGCCAGCCGGGCACGGGGTCCAGCGCGGCGGGCAGACACTTGGCGGGCCGCCCGGTGGCTACCGCAACGATGCAGCCTTTCGCCGCGGCTTCGGCCGCAGCTTCGGCCAGACCGGGCGAAAAACGATCGGGGTCGCTGCCAAGGGCAGTGCCGTCCAGGTCCAGAGCCAGCAGTTTATAGCGCATGGGCAGCCTCCTCTTTGGGCGGACGCACCATGCAGAAGCGGCTGCCCCTCTGGATGCAGTCCATGAGCAGCTCGTAGCGCGGCGCGATATGCCCGATCACGTTGACCTTTTCGTCGGCGGGCAGGTCCTCGCGGATCAGCTGGATCTCGCCGGAATAGCGCCCATAGAGGCGGTTGTCCATGGTGACCGTGCCCCGCCGCCGGGCCTCACAGCAGGAAGGCTCGACCGGCGGACCGGCTTTTGCATACGCCCGGGACTCCTGAAAGCGGACCATCCAGCGCGGCGAATCCGGCCGGCAGGTGTAAACCATGCCGTACAATCCCTCATAGCCGGGGGCCAGGCAGACCGGCATCGGCAGGACACCGGTCTTACAGTACTGTTCGATCTGCTCCAACTCGTATGCGCTCACGCCAGGGTCCCCGGCAAAGATGCCGTCCATCCCATAGCGGACCGCCAGGTCGGCAAAGGCGGCCAGAGGGGCGGCGGCACGGTGCGCTTCCAGCGTGGGCAGGCCGGCATAGAGTGGGCCCCGCAGCGGACCATCCCCCGGGATGAAGGCGTACACTTTCATTCCGGCCGCCTGGAGCATCCGGGTGCTTTCGTGAAGGAACGCCGGGTCCAGGCCCGTTTCAGGACGGGGGTAAAAATTGTGGATGGCAATGACCTCCGGCCCGGCCGCAGCCAGGACGGCAGCCTGTTCCGGCGTGGTGGTGGAGGCATTGACCGCCACCGGCATTTGGGCCGCCAGGGCGCAGGCTTCTTCCAGGGTAAAGCCGTCGTCCAGACGCAGGCCCCACAGGCCCAGCTCCCGCGAGAGAGCGGCAATGTCCCCGCAGCCGAACTGCCCGGCCGTCACCTCCGATACATCGGCCAGGATGCGCCAGCCGTGTTCCCGCAGCCAGCTGCACATGGCCCGCACGCGGGCAGGATAATCCGGGGCAAATTCTTCCCCGATGTGCAGCGAGATAAAAACAGGCGCACCGCCTGCCGGGCAGGCGGCAAGCGGTGCTTTCTGTTTCTCAAACTCTGTCAGATAGGCCGACCGTCCGAGAAAATCAGGCATCGGCGACCTCCTCAGGCTTGATCATGGCGTTGGTCACGATAAAGCCCATGATGTAGCTGATCAGCAGGCCCACCACATAGCAGGCGACGCTCATGGTCGCGCCGTTGGGGCCGGCGGTCATGACGAAGATCGCCAGCAGGCCGGAGGGGCCCCAGGTGGTGGCAGCCACCTGCATGGCCATGACGAAGGCGCCGCCGAAACCGGCGCCCAGACCAGCCGTGATGAAGGGACGGCCCATGGGGAGGGTGACGCCGTAGATCAGGGGCTCGCCGACACCCAGCACGCCCGCAGGCAGCGCGCCGGTGATGACTTCCTTCATGCGGGTGTTGCCCACCTTCTTGGCCTTGAGGTAGATGGCGATGGCGGCGCCGACCTGGCCTGCACCAGCCATGGCCAGGGCCGGGTACAGGGTGACGTAGCCCATCGTTTCAAGCTGCACCGAGTACAGGGCCACCAGGCCGTGGTGCATGCCCATAGCCACCATGGGCAGGAACAGGGCGGTGGAGATGTAGCCGGCAATGAGCCGCATGATGAGGCTCTCGCTCATGCAGACCTGCTGCACGATCCAGCACAGACCGGTGGAAATATAGCCGGTGATGGGCATGACCACCAGGATATAGGGCACCGAGCAGACGATCAGGGTCAGCAGCGGGGTGAACATGATATCCAGCGACTCGGGCATGTATTTGCGGATGAATTTTTCCACATAGCTCATGCACCAGACGCCGATGACGGCTGCCAGCACGCCGCCGCGGCCGGCACGCAGGATGGAGTCCAGGGGCTGCACTTCATCGTACAGGCCAAGGATCTGGGAAATGGTGTCGATGTTGCCCAGGCCGGTGATCATACCCAGCATACCGCCCAGGATGGGGGTGGCGCCGAACTTTTCGGCGGCGCGGTAGCCGGCCCATGCCGTCAGGTAGCTCAGGAATGCGGCGTTGATCAGGGCCAGCAGGTTATACACGATGCTCCAGAACGAGCTCTCGGCGTAGTTGGGCATCACCTGGGTCATCAGGGTGGCCAGGCCGGAGCACAGGCCGGCGGCGATGACGCCGGGCAGCAGCGGGACAAAAATATCGCCGAAGGTCTTGAGCATGCTCTTGATCTTGCTCTGTTTCTGGCCCGCCTTGACAGCCGCCTTGTTGGCCTGCCAATCGTTTTTGGTGCTGGCCTCGCCGGCAGCGGGGATACCCATGCTGCGGCAGATGTCCGCGCACTTGCGGCACTTGCCGGGGCCCACCACGATCTCAATGTAGCCGGGGCGGTCATGCACGACGCCCAAAACTCCCTCGATCTTCTTGATGGCTTCCTCGTTGATCTTGGCGTCATCCTTGACCTCGATCCGCAGCCGCGTCATGCAGTTGGTCGCAGAAATGACATTGCTCCGGCCGCCCAGATTTTCCAGCGACTGGCGCACCAGTTCTTCATTGGTCATTGCTTTTTCCTCCTTGTCCGAATGGATTTTATTCGATAAAGCGGCGCAGGCCGCATCATCCTTGGGGATTCACTGCCCGATCGCAGCCCGCACATGGCCGCCCGCCTTTTCCAGACGGCTGCGGGCCTCATCGGCGCTGCAGTCTGCCAGCAGCATGGTGATGGCCACCTTGACGCTGCCGCCGGCTGCGTCGATGGCGCTCCGCGCCTCGGGGCGGGTCACGCCGGTGGCGTCGATGACGATATTTTCGGCGCGGGTGTGCAGTTTTTCGTTGTTCTGCATCACATCGACCATCAGGTTCTGGTACACCTTGCCGGTGCGCACCATCGACGCCGTCGAGATCATGTTGAGGATCAGTTTCTGCGCTGTGCCCGACTTGAGCCGGGTGGAGCCGGTCAGGACCTCGGGACCGACCTCCACCTCGATGGCGAGGTCCGCCGCCCGGCCGATCTCACTGCCGGTGTTGCAGGCGATGGCCGCGGTGCGGCAGCCGACGCTCCTGGCATAAGCAAGCCCGCCCAGCACATACGGGGTCCGGCCCGACGCAGCAATGCCGATCACCACGTCTTTTGCGTTCAGGCCGTAGGCTTCCAGATCGCTCTGGCCCAGGGCGCGGTCGTCCTCGGCCCCCTCCACCGCTTTCAGGAAAGCCTGCTCGCCTCCGGCGATGAGGCCCACCACCATGCCGGGCGCGACCCCGAAGGTGGGGGGACATTCGGCGGCATCCAGCACGCCCAGCCGGCCGCTGGTGCCCGCCCCCATGTAGAACAGCCGGCCGCCCTGCTCGAACGCCTCTGCCGCCCAGTGCGCCGCCTGGGCGATCTGGGGCAGCTTTTTGGCGATGGCCAAAGGCACCCGTGCGTCCTCCTCGTTCATGGTGGTGACGATCTCCAGTTCAGACATGGTGTCCAGCTGCATGGTGCGCGGGTTGCGCTTTTCAGTCGTCATTCCGGTCAAATTCAATTCCATAGTTCATTTGCCCGCCTTTCTGCTGTGGGTTTTGGGGTGGAATCTTTAACACCCCGTATTATAGCTTTGTGAAAACAAAATGTCCACATTTTTGCAAAACTGTGGTATAATGTTTCACCGTGGAGCCATTTTTGAAAAGAAACGTCCAATCCAAGAAAACTTTTGTGCAAAACAGCCAGATATGGGCAGCTTTGCCCCGTCAGGAGGTACCCTATGAAAAACGCCTTGCTCCGTCTGCGGGAGGCCTGCTCCTCTCTCAGCGCAGCCGAACAGCAGATCGCCCGCTTTATCATTGAAAACCCCGAAGAAGCCACCCTGCTCACCGTCCGCCAGCTGGCCCAGCACACTTTTACCTCGCCTTCCAGCGTGGTGCGGGTCTGCCGGTCGGTGGGGTTCGACGGCTACAAGGAGCTCCGCCGCGCCCTGGTGGGCGAGCTGGCCGCCCTGGGCGACAAGGGCCGCCATCCCGAGGCGGAGCTGTCCCCTACCGACAGCGTGCGGGAGATCGTGGACAAGGTCACCCGCAAAAACATCCAGTCCCTGTCCGACTCGCAGCTGCTGCTCTCCCCCGAGACCGTGGAGGAATGCGCGCACCTGTTGGACCGGAGCCGGTGCGTTCTGCTGTTTGGTCTGGGTTCTTCCCTTCTTGTAGCCCATGACGCCTATCTGAAATTTCTGCGCCTTGACAAACCCTGCATGGTCACCGACGACTGGCACGCCCAGCTGCTCTCCGCCCGCAACGCTGCCCCTGACTATCTGGGGATCGTTTTTTCCTATTCCGGTCAGACGGTGGAGATGATCCAGTGCATGGAAGCCCTGAAGGAAAACGGTGTGCCCATCATTGCCGTCACCCGCTACTCGCCTTCCCGGGTAGCCGAACTGGCCGACTACAAGCTGTACATCGCGGCCAACGAGAGCCTGTTCCGCAACGGGGCGATGTCCTCGCGCATCGCCCAGCTCAACGTGGTGGACATTCTGTACACCGCCTACGCCAGCCTCCACTACGAGGACACGCTGCGGGCCCTTACCCGCACCCATATCTACAAGCCCGGGGAACAGGAGGAAAGCACGCCGTAAAGGCCGAAATTTCAGTATATTTTCATAAATTGTGCATACAACGTAATCTCTTTATGGCAAAATACGCCAAAAATCCACACTGTTTTTTCAATTTTACACAGACGAAGAAAACTTGTGCCATGTTTTTCCCGTTTTGTTGACAAGTACGTTTCGCCGCTGTACAGTGTTGCCATAAAGCCCGCCGCAGCTTTAACGCTGCGCAGGCATCGTCGCAATTTGCCATTTGTATGGAAGGAAGGGATGATTGTATGAAAAAGATCTCACGCCGTGGTTTCCTCAAGGGTTCTGCTCTGGCTGGCGCCGCCGCTCTGGCAGGCAGCGCAGTCCTGCCCGCCGCTGCTGCCGCGCCGGCCAGCAGCTCCGCCAGTTCTTCCTCTGCCGCTGCAGAAGAAGAAAACAGCCTGTTTGCAAATGTTTCTGTCACCGAGGCCGCTCTGCCGTCCGCCGGCTGGCAGGCTGACCCCACTTTCCCCGATTGGGCCGGCTATGTGGATGACACACTTGCCCTGAATGGTATGTACACCTTCTTTGGCTACAGCGGACAGGGTACGCTTTATATTTCCCCTTCCGATGGTGTCACCGACTTTGCGCTGTTCCTCAACAACCACAGCATCCGCACCAGCCGGATGACCGGCGGCCATACCTGGGCTGTCGATGTCTCAGCGCTCACGGTCAACGGATTGAATACGCTGCAGCTCAGCTGTATCCGGCCCGCCGGCCAGACGGTGCAGGTTCATATTCCCTACCCCGTCGTCATCCAGGGCAAGCCGTCGGATGTCGGCCTCGATGCCGCCGTGCTGGACGCCATCGACGAAATCGTTGCATCGGATATCGAGCACGGCTTTACCAGCGCCCAGCTTGCCATCGTGAAAGACGGGCGGATGATCTATCAGAACGCCTGGGGCACTGTGAACGCCTATAATCCAGACGGGACCCCCAAAACCGACAGCCCGGCTGTGACCAACAACACCCTGTACGATCTGGCTTCAAACACCAAAATGTACTCGGTCAACTATGCGCTGCAATACCTTGTGACCAATGGTCAAGCCGATCTGGATGCCCGCATCGTGGACATTTTAGGAAGCGCTTTTGTAGACGATACCATCGACATCACCTACAACGGCTATGAAAATCCCGGCCTGGCCACCGTCAAAACCTGGAAAGCCTCGCTGACCATCCGGGATATCCTCCGCCACCAGGCCGGCTTCCCCGCCGACCCTCAGTATCACAACGACGCCTTTGACCAGTGCTCGCAGACGGCGGCCCCCGGTGTTCCCAACCTGCTTTATGCCGGCGCCGGCGGGGACGATGACACCCGCCAAAAGACCTTGCAGGCCATTTTCAAGACTCCGCTGATGTATGAACCCGGCACCAAAACGCTTTACTCAGACGTCGATTATATGCTGCTCGATTTTGTGATCGAGCAGCTCACCGGTTCGCGTCTGGACGACTATCTTGCCCAGGTCTTTTGGCAGCCGATGGGCCTGACCCACATCACCTATCAGCCCCTGCAGCATGGTTTCAGCCCCAATGACTGCGCAGCCACCGAGCTGAACGGCAACACCCGGGACGGCGCTGTTTCCTTTACCGGCATCCGCACCTACACGTTGCAAGGCGAAGTGCACGACGAAAAAGCATACTATGCCATGGGCGGCGTATCCGGCCATGCCGGCCTGTTTGCCAATGCTTCCGACCTGGCGGTGCTGGCTTCGGTCATGCTGTCGGGCGGCTATGGCAGCCATCGGTTTTTCAGCCGCAATGTGCTGGATACTTTCACCGCCCCCAAGATCGAATCCGCTGCCAACTGGGGCTTGGGCTGGTGGCGTGAGGCCGACCTGGCCCGCCCCTGGTATTTTGGCACACAGTCCTCCTCCGGCACATTTGGCCATCAGGGCTGGACCGGCACCCTTTCTCTGATCGACCCTGCCGAGCGGCTGGTCATCGTCTACTTGACCAATAAGATCAACTCTCCTGTGACCGACCCTGCGGCCAACCCCAACCAGTTCAACGGCAACTGGTATACCGCCTCGACGCTCGGCTTTGTGGCCCAGCTGTTTTATCAGGGATTGAAGAACCGCGCTGCCTCCCCGCGTGCAGTCCTTGACGCGCTGCTGGCCGACATGACCACCGAGCACTTCAAGCTGGTCGATCGTCAGGATGGCCCTCTGACCGCTTCACATCCGCTCGTCCAATCCGCCTATGCCATGCTCGAAGTTCTGGCAAGCCGGGCTGAACAGCCCTTCCACTTTACCGCCCTGCAGTATGCACAGGAAGCGTGCGACCTGCTCGATCCCGTCCGCGATGCGGACGAACTTGACGCAATGCGTACCCGTCTCTAAAGTTTCCGCATTATCGTAACCGCCCCATAATCGCCCGTCCCGACAGACCCAGCTACCATCCAGGCAGACCATATTGAGCATTTCAGACACAAAAAGAGCTGCCGCAGCAAGTGCGGCAGCCCGGGGCTCCAGGGATGTTGTCAAACGATTTTTGTTATTCAGGTCAAGTGAGGATTCTTTCTTCCGGGTAGTTTCTCTGTATGTAGTTGGAAAAGATCTCTATGAACTGCACAGCAGACGGGCGATTGTCCAGTGGGTATCCTGCAATTTGTACCAGCCTGGCAGGATCGTTTTTCCATGCAATGTCAGACAGCGTCCGGATATTGCTTTCGACAGATCTGGGCTGCAGATCGTATTCTTTTGCGATCACAGCATAGATCTGCTTGTGAACAGCCTGGATATCATCCGTTTTTTCGAGGACGATCTGGATCGCCCGGATCAGCTGCGAACAGCCCGTGTAGTTGTTGGTGATTTCAAAGGGCCGCAAAAGATCGAACAGGACATTTTTCAAATTCAATGATACGCGCCTCCTTTGCAACATCCAAAGCAAGGAACCCGATATCATCATAAATTAAAAATGTCCGCAGATTGTTTTTACGTAAAAATCCGTTTCAATGCGTTGAAATGTACAGATGGCATATAAAAAGAGCTCCCTTTCAGGAGCCCGGAAGTTCTCATTGCTTGATTTTACAATAGCCTGGCAAGTCTGGCGACCAGGGCAATAGAGGCAGAAGCTGTTCTTCCGCAGGGTCAGGGCCCAGTTTGGGCAATTCCTGCAATAGAAACATGAGATAGCCGAACGGGTCAAGACCGTTGCGTTTTGCGGTCTCGATCACGCTGAAACATAGGGCACTGGCATCCGCACCTTTGGCGGTATCGCAGAACAGAAAATTCCTGCGTGCCATGACAAAGGGCTTGACCGTCCGCTCTGCAAGGTTATTGGTCAGCTCCAGCCGGCCGTCCAGGAGCACTGCATCCAGAGCCTGCTTTTGATTCAGCGAGTAGTTTTGAGCCTTGTAAAGGGCTGTTCCCTCTGCCGCTTCAAAGCTGGCCAGGTATTCCCAATACCGGTCCAGTATTGGCTTGAGTTTTTCGCTGCGGAGCCTGCGGCGCTCTTCCGGCGCTGTGTCTTTCCAGGTTTGTTCCAGCTGGAACATCTGCTCAATAAGCTGGAACGCAGTTTCAGACTTGCTGCCAGCTACGGGTTTGCCATCCACAAAACAGTCTACCCATTTGCGCCGGGCATGGGCCCAGCAGCCCACATGGGTCACACGGTCCAGACAATGGTAACCTGAATAGCCGTCGGTCTGCAGGTAGCCGGAGAAATCTCCTAACATCTCTTTGGCTACCTGCCCTTTACGGCTGGGGTGGTACTGGTACAGTGCGATCTTCTTTTCCGGCGAGCAGTAGACCCACATCTGGGACATCTGTTTGGATTCACGCCCATCTTCCTTGAGGACGTGACATCTGGTTTCGTCGGCGTTTACAATGCTCTGCTGCAGCATCTCTTTGCGCAGCAGGTTCCACAGCGGTACAAACCACCTGGAACTTCGGATGATCCAGTTGGCCATGGTGCTGCGCCGCAGCTCCACACCCTGGCCTTTCCAATATTGCTCCTGCCGGTAGAGCGGAACGCCTTTCTCGAATTTTTCCTGCATGACATATGCCACGGTGGAAGGAGCCGCCATGCTCTTTTTCATGACCGGCACAGGAGCCTGGGCCTGCAGAATGTAGCTCTCTCCCGTTTCCTGTTCGCAATGGACACACTTATAGCTTGCCGCATAGTAGTCCACTACCGACACCTGAGCCGGAATAATAATGAGTTCGGAACGCAGGTATTTCTCCCCGATCCTCACCATCTTATTGCCGCATCTGGCGCAGAGCTGCTGGTCTTCCGGAAGCTCGCAGAGCACCTTCTTGTGCTCCAGTCCCTCGGTCAGCTCGGTTTTGGTACGTTTTTCTTTACGAGTGTGCGCCTTGACCGGTGTCGTTTTCCCAGGTTCCGGTGCGCCGGCGTCGCTGCAAGTCTCTGCCTCATTGAAGAAATCCAGCTGCTCTCCGTCTACATATTGGACCTTTTCGCTGGACCTCCCAAATGTCCGCCTGCGCAGATTCACCAGCTGCTCATTCAGAGACTGCATTTTCAGCAGCTGGTTCTTCTGCTGCTGGTTCTCTTCCCGCAATGCTGCAACCTCTGTTTCCAACGCCTCTATTTTTTCTACTCTGGTCTCAAGGGAGCGGATGTAGGCGGCAACTTCCGGTGAAAGCCTGCTTGTGTCAAACCCTGTCATTTCTGTCTTCCTCCGCTTCCTAGTTTCTTGTACCCATTATACAGCACGACCCCGAAAAAAGCTACAAAACCAGCTCTTTTCAGGGCCTTTGCAGGTGTAGATTTTTCCTGTGGAAAACAGGCGCTCTTTAGTCAGAATATTCCGCAAAAATGGACTGCCGTGTGGAAAGTCAGACCAGGGCTTTGGGCCTGCCTGGCTTTATTGCTTTGGGCTGCTCAATACTCAATCCCTGCATGAGCCAGGTGAACTGCTCCCAGGTCAGCTGCCTGACCTCCTGCGCATTCCGCGGCCACTGGTACCGGCCATTGTCCAGTCTTTTGTACAGCAGAACAAATCCGTCCGGTTCCCACAGCAATGCTTTCAGCCGGTCGCAGCGCTTGCCGCAGAACAGGAATAAACTGCTGGCATATGGGTCCAGCTTGAAATGTTGCTGGATGAAGGGAACCAAACTATTCAACCCTTTCCGCATATCTGTATACCCGCAGACGATGTAGACCTTCTTTGCCTGCCGGATGTCTCCCAACATCTCAGACCAGTCCTTTCACCAGGCTGGCCAGATAGCTTGCCGGCGTATCCTTTGGCAGATGGATATGGATGCTCCCGGTGCTGATCTCGATCCCTTCTCCACAAACCGCAGATGCAGAATTCGCCGGAAACGTTTCTGCACTCTGCCGCGAAACCTGTTCCGGCAGTTCTACCTGTACTGGTACGATCTCCTGCGCTGCCAGAAGTTCCCCGGCCAGTTCTTCCCGAAGCTGCCTTTGCCAACGCATGAAGGTCGAATATTTGACACCGTTCTCCCTGCACCATTCCCGTTTGCTCTTTCCACTCCGGGCGCATTGCTGCACAAACTGCAGGTATCTCTGCTTTTTCAAGTTCTCATATTCGTTTCCCATTTTTCCGCTCCCGTTGTGAGACTTATGAGACTCCTGAGATTTTTGAGACTTCCGGCACTTCTTAGACTTCTGAGACCTCTGATCTCATTTGTCTCTTTTTCTTATTCTCTCACTTCTTCCGCTGCTTTGCTAGACGGGGGATTATGGGGCGGGTACTATGTACCCGCCCCATGATTCCCGACTTAACAGATTTCATCACTATAAGAGCAGCACTTTCTGACCATTTCAGACGCAGAAAGAGCTACTGTAGCAAGTGTAGCAGCTCATGGCTCTAGGGATGGTTGTTAGACGATTTTCATTTTTCAGAATAAAGTGCTTAAAACCACCCTTTTCAGCGGCCTCTGCCGAGAAGGTGATCTCGATGGGCTCCTTCTCCACCTCATCGCCGTTCAGGTCGTAAAAGACGGCTTTGCCCGGAGTCAGGCGGGCCAGCTCCCGGTTGCCAATGTAGTAGACGTTGCGGGTGTATTTCAGGATCGCCGGCACGTCTGAAGCCACATAGGTCTCACCGCCGGCAATGCCGATGATCATGGGGGAATCTTTCCGGGCCGTATAGATCTCCCCCGGATAATCCTTGAACATCACTTCCAAGGCATAGCTGCCCCGGACCCGCACCATGGTCTTGGTGATGGCGTCGATGGGGCCCATCCTGTACTTTTTGTAGTAATAGTCCACCAGCTTGATAAGGACTTCTGTGTCGGTCTGGCTGTAGAACGCGTAACCATGGCGCAGCAGCTTTTCCTTCAGCTCCTGGTAGTTCTCAATGATGCCGTTGTGGACACCCACCACCTCAGACTCCACCGGCCCCGAGCCGGAGTGGATACAGTTGCCGCTGACGTGGGGATGAGCATTGGTGACGCTGGGAGCGCCATGGGTGGCCCAGCGGGTGTGCCCGATGCCGCAAGTGCCTGCAAGTGTATTGCCGTTGTCGGTCTTTTCCGCCAGATCCCGCAGTTTGCCAGTGGCCTTCACCACTTCGGCCAAGTTGTCCCCTTCCCGGACTGCCAGACCCGCCGAATCATAGCCCCGGTATTCCAGATGGGACAGCCCTTCCAGCAAAATAGGCGCCGCCTGCTGGCGGCCGGTAAAACCTACAATTCCACATATGCTGTTCCCTCCTCTATTTTTCAGGGCCGAGTGGCCCGCAGCGCAGCTCCCACTGCTGCCCCCAGAGTGTTAAAGAAAATATCGTTGCTGTCTGCCTGGCCGCGCCCCAGCAGGTACTGCGCGGTTTCACAGCAAAGCGATAAAGCGAAGGCACACAGCACAACGAGCACAATCCCTTTGGCCCTGCGTTTTGTCAGCCCTGCCGCCGTCCAGCCCAAGGGCAGGAACAGCGTCAGGTTCAGCAGATTCCCCGCCCAAAGCCCGGCGCCCAGCCAAAAGGCCAGATGCCAGCGGATCTCCTCGTCGTAGCCGGGGGCGCGGCGCAGCAGGGTGATATAAAGCACCAGAAACACGCTGTAAATCGCCGGAATCATCGGGAACTGCTTGCGCGCCAGCCATGTCAGGACGGCCAGCACCAGTAGGGCGGCAGCTTCCAGCGCTGACAGGTTCCCGCTGATCCCTTCCCTGAGCCCTTGCAGGAATCCTGTCATGCGATGCCGTAGCCCTTCGAGCGGATCACCGCAGTCACCGCATCCACATACTTCTGGCAGATCTCCTTCTCCGGTGCTTCCACCATGACCCGAACCACTGGTTCGGTGCCGGAGGGGCGAACCAAAATGCGGCCGGTGTCCCCCAGGGCCTCGGCCACTTTGGCCACCGCAGCCTGCACATCCGGGTCGGACTGGGCTGCGTCCTTGTCGCTCACGCGGACGTTTTCCAGCACCTGCGGATAGACTTTGAAGGGCGCAGCCAGCTCGCTCATCTTCTTTTTGCGGGCCAGCATCACCTCCATCATCTTGAGGCTGGTCAAGATGCCATCGCCTGTGGTGGCGTACTTCGAGAAGATGATATGTCCCGACTGCTCGCCGCCGATACGGCAGCTGTTTTTGGCCATGTACTCGTAGACGTACTTGTCCCCCACCGGGGTCTTGGCGTACTCGATGCCCAGCTCGTCCAGCGCCTTGTACAGGCCGAAATTGGACATGACGGTGGTGACGATGGTATTGTTGGTCAGCTTGCCCCGCTCCTTCATGTAGCGGCCATAGATATAAAGGATGGCGTCGCCGTCCACTACATTGCCCTTTTCATCCACGCAGAGGCAGCGGTCGGCGTCGCCGTCGTAGGCAAATCCCACGTCCAGGCCCTTCTCCACCACAAACTTTTGCAGCCCTTCGATGTGGGTGGAACCGGCGTTCCGATTGATGTTCAGGCCGTTGGGCTGGTTGTTGATGACGTAGGTATCTGCCCCCAGGGCATCGAATACAGACTTGGCGATGTTCCAGCTCGAACCGTTGGCGCAGTCAAGGCCCACTTTGACGCCCTTGAAGGAATAGATGCCCAGAGAGATCAGGTAGCCCATGTAGCGGTTCCGGCCCGCCACATAGTCCACCGTGCAGCCGATGCGGTCCCGGTGGGCAAAGGGCAGCTCGGGCCAGTCCTGGTCAAAAACGTGCAGCTTGCCGTCCAGGTAGTCCTCCACCAGCTGCAGGGTCTCCTCGTCCATCTTTTCGCCACAGTAGTTGATCAGTTTGATGCCGTTGTCGTAGTAGGGGTTGTGGCTGGCCGAGATCATGATGCCGCAGTCGAAGTCATCCACCCGGGCGATGTAGGCCACGCTGGGAGTGGTGGTGACATGGAGCAGATAAGCGTCCGCTCCAGAAGCCACCAGGCCGCTGACCAGCGAATACTCAAACATATAGCTGGAGCGGCGGGTGTCCTTGCCGATCACGACGCGCGGCGGGTCATTGTCGCCGTTGCGCTGGCGCAGCATGCCATAGTACCAGCCGAGGAAACGGCCGATCTTGTAGGCGTGGTCTGCGGTGAGTTCAATGTTGGCTTCACCACGGAAGCCGTCGGTGCCAAAGTATTTTCCCATTATTAAATTTTCCCTCATTCAAAGAGCTCATAAACGAAACATATGCTTTAGCCAGAGAGTAATAAGACACTCTCTGTTGCCTACTGCTCACCACGGAGAGGTAGCATATTCGAACAGCACAGCCATGCGCTGGCATGGCATAAAATCAAATCGTTGCAAAAAACTTATCTTCCAGCATCAGACACAGGCAATGATAAATCGGCAGGTGCAATTCCTGAATCATATACGTTTCCGTCTGCGGTGCCTTGATGCAAACATCGCTCATGCCCTTTAGCTTGCTATCTTTTGCGCCCGTCAGACCAATGACTTTCATTTCTTTGGCATGAGCCGTCGTTGCCGCATAAAGGACGTTTTCGCTGTTTCCGCTCGTAGAGATGCCAAGGAACACATCTCCTGCCTTGCCATATCCATTTACCTGCTGTGCAAAGCAGAGCAGCGGTTCACAGTCGTTCATATAAGCAGTCGAAAGTGCCGGATGACCATCCAGTGCGATGGCCGGAAGCGAACCCTGCAGATTTTTAGCCAAGACAGATCCAAGTTCCTGATTTTCAGCCACCAGCTTTTCCGCGAAGTCAGCCTTCGGCTTACGCGGCATTTTAAAGCCCTTCATCAGTTCGCCCACAATATGTTCAGCATCCGCAGCTGAACCGCCATTTCCTGCAACGAGCAGTTTACCGCCATTCTCGTAGCTTTCTTCCAATAGTAAATAGGCTGCAATGATATCTTCCTTTGCAGTCTCCAGAGAGGGATACCGTTCTACCAGTAGGTCGATGTGTTTCATCAGTCTCTTTTCCAGTTCACGCATTCAATTATCCTCCTCTTTGCTCAGATACCGTTCCACAAAGGATTTCAGTGAGGCAACCGTCACGATTTGTCCATATTCTCCTCCACCAATCAATGCAGTTTTGCATCCAGCATTTTGCCCCGCCTTAATATCATTTTCACCGTCACCAATCATCCATGACTGGGAGAGATCAATATTAAAGTCTTTAGCAGCCTTTAGCAACATTCCCGGCTTCGGCTTACGGCACCCACAGTCGATCTTCAGTTCCGGCCGTTCTCCTTCATAGCCCTTATGCGGGTGATGCGGACAATAGTAGATGGCATCCAGATACGCACCTTCCTTGCCCAAAAGTGTTTCCATCTTATTATGGATTTCTTCCAGCTCATCAAAAGAAACCTCACCACGAGCGATTACTGGCTGATTCGTCACAACAATTGCCAAGTAGCCAGATGCGTTAATCTTCCTGATTGCATCAACGGCACCACCAATCAGAGAAAACTCATTGGTATCCCGAAGGAAGCCTACATACTGATTGATTGTCCCATCCCGGTCAAGGAAGATTGCTTTCTGTTTGTTTTTGAGGTTCTTCCCCGAAACCCGTCCAGCTTTATAATCCGCACAGACCGAATCATATCGTTCTGGTGTACCCATGTCTTTCACATACTCCGGGCTGTCATAGCAGAACATTTTACCTGTCCCCGCAAGCGGTTTCAGTAACTGACGATCCAAGTCCACCTTTATTGGTTTACCATTCTCACCTATAGTACCGACCTTATTTGCGTCAATCCCGGACAGTTCAAGAACAGTAGGGCTGATTACATGGAGACCTGCATTCACACGATTGCGGTAGTATTCCGGGCGCTCATCTTCCTTCGCCAACCACTTCTCCACAGAGCCAGACTTGTCCGCAATGATCAAACCGCTATCATACGGATGACTGTTCGGATGCGTAAAGAGCGTAACCAAACCACCATGTTCTCTGTGGAAAGTCACAAAGCGATTGAAGTCCACATCAAACACAGCATCTGCATTCAGAAGAAGAAAATCTGAGGACAGTCTGTCCTTGATTTTGAAAAGCGCACCAGCATTACCGAGCGGCTCCTTTTCAAAATAATACTCAATATGGACGCCAAAGGGCTTGCCTGTCACCGGGGAAATTCCAGTTCCGTCTCCAAAGTAGTCCATGATGATGTTTCCCAGATGAGAAACAGTCAGAATAATGTCGGTGAATCCTTGGTCACGCAAGCATTCCAGTTCATGTTCCAGAACAGGCTTGCCTTCAATTTTTATCATTGGCTTGGGGATGTCGCTGGCAACAGAGGAAATACGTGTTCCTTTGCCACCGGCCATTATTACTGTTTTCATCTCAAACAATCCTCACTCGAATTTAGTTTTTAGGCTCATAAGTCTCTGGAGTGTAATGGATTACTCTTGTGCCACCATCTTCAAACTCAAACGGGATGTGCATCAAATCACGCATCGCCCATCGGACAGAATCCTGACGATCCGGCTGTACATAGAAGACTAGGAAACCACCACCGCCCGCACCGAGCAGTTTTCCGCCCAGTGCACCAGCAGCCATACCTTTTGCATAAAGCTCATCAATGCTGTTTGTAGATACTGCCGCGCCAGTCTGCCGTTTCAATTTCCATGTGTGGTCAAGCATTCTTCCAAAATCATCAAGATCTGCATTTTTGTCAGTAAGAACACGTTCCGCATCGTCGACCAAAGCAAGCATTTCCTTCAACTGTACTGTCTTATCCTGCTTACCAGCAGCATTTGCCTTCTGCACATCCGACGAAAAGCGAGTGAATCCCGTGAAGAACATCATCAAATTCTTATTTAGCTGCCTTTTACGCTCTGGGGAAATAATGACGGGCAGTACTTCATAACCGTCCGCATTGAAGTTGATACGGTTAAATCCGCCAAAGGAGGCTGCAATCTGATCCTGCCAGCCACCAGCTTCTTGACACAGATTGCGTTCCAGATAGATTGCCTCGTCCGCCAATTTTTTCTTGTCTGCGTACTTTCCCTTTAAGGCATAGAACGCATTCAGCATTCCGACCGCAAAGGAACTGGATGTGCCAAGACCAGAACGTGCCGGAAGATCAGCCTCATATGTAAGGCGAATCTCATGCATATCCAGCATCTTCATCGCATTCCGGATGGCAGGATGCTGAATGTCATCAATGTTTGTTACCCGCTCTGTCTTTGAGTAGGACAATTCTGTTGAATAATCAAAGAAGCGCGGGAGATGGCGAACATTCACATAGCAATACTTATCAAATGTGGTAGAAAGCACTGCTCCACCATTTTCCTTAAAGAAATTTTCCATATCTGTTCCACCACCAAAGAATGACATACGGAAAGGAGTTTTTGTGATGATCATTTATTTTTCCTCCAACACGTTTTCTAATATTTTAGAACATAGCTCTAATTTTCATGAGATGAAAAATCACCCTGTGTCCAGTATCCCAAGATGAATCAGGTTTAAAGCCATGTGCATTGCTTCTCACCAATCTTTTTACCAAATCCATACATTTGCCACGTTCATCACTTCTCGTTACAATTAATCTTCCGTAAAATGATGTACACATCAGAAGTAATTGATTTTTTCTTGATAAGGCCGCTATAGTTCCTCCTGGAAAAGAATCAAGCATTTCACATACTTTTTCCAGCCCTTTCAGTTTGCTAACACTATCATAGTCGATTTGCACATGACTTATTGATTGCACATTATCTCTATTATAAACATAGACAGCTTCATTTAATTTCGCAAATTTTTTTGTTCGATTAATATACTCTAAAACGAACTTCAAATCTTCGTAGCAATCCATCGTTTCATCAAACTGAATTGCTGGAGAGGTCTTTATTACACTTGAACGAAAAAGTTTATTCCAGATATACCCCCCTCCATTCCATTGACGGTTTACTCCAATTGTGTTGATCACATCTTGATCATCAATGCATTCCTTCTCGAAAAAGGGATCTATCTCTTCTTCCTCGCGCCCATTTATAAGTTCTCGATATCTCCCAATGCACAAGTCTTTTTTCTGGCATATTAGTGTATTCACCATATGTTCCAATGCATCGGAAGGGAGAAAATCATCACTATCGCAAAAAGCGATAAAGTCTCCCGTAGACATATTGATTCCAACATTTCTAGCTCGGCTAACACCTTTTTCTTCTAAATGATACGCCTTAATTCGTTCATTACTACAGGCGAGGTAATCAATGATTTCAGAGCATCCGTCTGTGGATCCATTGTCAATAAGTAGAACCTCAATGTCGGAATATGACTGTTTAAGCAGACTATCCACACATCTCTCGACGTATTTTCTTACATTATAAACAGGAACAACAACAGATATTTTGTTCATTTTCCGACCTTCTTTCTGAGCAATTTACTAATCAACATTCTTCGTTCCTCAAGGTCAAATACAATCAGCGCATGTATACATGCTCCGATAACAGCACAGAGCAAAGCGATTGCTATTAGTCCAATCCATGTGCACGGATAATAGATTTTTCTTACACCCCAAAAGACAAGAAGCAGCACCAGGCCACTTACTACATGACGCATGAGTGTCGGATAAAATGTGGTCAGTTTCACTTTTAGGCAATACGATACATACAGAGGGTTAAATCCAAAATTTACGATCCACGTTAATACCGTTGTAGTCAAAACAACAGCGTAGATTCCAGCATCAAAAAACTTTATCAGGACGTACATTCCCAGGACATTTAACAAACCAGAAGCAATCGTAACATAGCACGGAATTTTGTTTTTTACCATTAGATTGTAGCCGTAGTACAAAGGATATACCGCTCCCTCAATAATACATCCAATGATTGTCACTATCGTGACTGACTGAAGGACATTAACATCCTGACTTGGCGTCCATAACTTATAATAAACAGCACCAAATACTGTAAATCCAGCAAACGCAATATTTGAGATCATACCATTCAGTTTAATGCCAAGATCAAAAGAAGAGATCAATGCCTTTTTATCATTGTTTGCGTAGTACTTAAGCTGCATCGGTTGAAACGAAGTTGCCACAAGCTGGAACAATGTTGAAAAAATTGTCGATATAGTCTTTACAATCGCCAACTGACCTGCTGCTAAAGCGGATAGCATCATATTACTAATCAACAAATCAAGTCCTGTATTGAGTGTGTTTCCAAGACTATTTACGGAACTCCATATACCAGCACTTAGTAGTTTTTTTACAGCATCAAGTGAAAAGTGTCCCTTTTGCAGTTTCAAATCCGGAGTAAGTTTTGCCGTAAGGCCTATATTAATAAAAAGAATAACGCACGAAGAAATTATGAGTCCAATGCCAACATAGTAAATACGAGGTGACATGAGAGAAAATGCGATGAACAAGAAGGCTGCTTCTGCCAAATATGATATTGCTCTTGCAAGGCTTCCCATCTCTAACCGGTTTTTAATTGTTGTAGCAGTCACAAATGTGGTACTGCAGGATAGAATCAAAAAATTAATCGTATCCAATAAAAACAACTTTTTTACATCACTTATCAAGTCATTCGGTATTACCAGGAATTTATCAAGATTGACAATTATCGCCAACGCCACCCCAAAAATCGCGGCAGCCATTAAAATATCAGCAATAAATACCGAGTTGTAATATACATTTGCTTTCTCCTTATTTCCCTTATGATATTCTATGGAAATATATCTTGAGGAAAAAGAATTCAATGCAATCGTAAAAATGGAAGCATAATTAGAGAACGTCTTTGCTAAAGAAACAAATCCATATGCCTCCGTTCCGATATTCTCTGTAATAAATGGTGTAATTATCAATGAGATAAGATAATTCACTGCTACAGCAAAAAAAGAAAAGAATACCGATATTATAAATTGTTTACTTGTGCTTCTAGTTGACATTAATTGCTATTCCCTTCTTCAAAGCCCGCAGTCGCTAAGAAAATCCTCGAAAGATGAGTAGCTTGGTTCCGTGTTCAAAAAGCACTCACAAATGTCTTCATAATCATCACCCGTTAGTGTAAAAAAATTATTGTGAGCTTTTATGCTTTCCGCAGACCTTGGCGTATAAAGCCAGTAAAACCCGTCTTTCATTTCTTCGACTGTTGGTCTTCGCCCAGTGCGATGGTAGATTTCCAATGCGCACTTTTTTGCATCGGAAACCCACCGTGCCTTTCTTTTTTGATAGTATTCATCTAGTGTACAAATCACCTTCGCCGGATTACCTGCAATTACAACATTATCGGGATATACTCCCCCGACAACTGATCCCGCTCCGACAATGCATTTATTCCCTATTGTTGTTCCCGGACGGATAATGGAATTCATTCCAAGGAAGCAGTTATCGCCTATTTTAGTTGGGGCGGTCCCGCCTATAAACTCACCAAATACTCGACGAGCAACAGATATCGAATAGTCATGAGCCAATATAATTACACCCGTTGTAATCTTTCAATATGACCCTATTGAAACCAGATGCGGCTTTTGAATATCTACCGATGTATGTCTCGGCGAATAAAAAATAGTGTGATCTCCAACGTAAATATTATTTCGTTTAAGATAATTGATATATGCTTCATTCGAGCAATGATTAGGATCAATTATTTTCTTTAGCAAGTTAATCAAATTCATAATTGTTTTTCCTCTGTTCATCAAATTGTTCACTAAGCACCATCATATAGTAGACAAACATCGAAAGCGCTTGGCCGTAATAATTCTCCACAAAACTCATTATTACAAACAAGAGCTGAAAGTAAAAAGACGCTTGTACTGATTTTGACGCTATCGTGTCAATCTTTTTCATTTTATAGGAACGAATCAGCAAAAGTATGTAGGGTGCAAAAAACACCATTGCACCTATAATTCCTCTTTCGACCAGTGCTGCTATATATGCATTGTCAACCGAACCTCCACCGCCAGTGACATTGGCGCGCCCCACTCCATATCCAAACAGCGGATAATTCCACAGATTATCTAATGCAATTTTCCAGATGTTTTGACGACCATTCATTATATTGCCTGAAAGGCGACTAAATTTATCCAGAATACCTTGCATTCCAGGAATTTTGTCAATTCCAAAACACAGCAAAAACAAGATGCCAACTATAAGGAGCAACACGCGAGAAAATTTACTCTTTCTGGTATCGAAATATCCATACGTCAAAATCAATAATATTGCCAAGAAAGGCCCTCGACGAGTTGCAAACAAAATCCCTGTAACAAACAGAAGAATCAATATCAAATATGCAATTTTCTTAACAGTTTTCACTTCATGCTTGGCATTAACAGCGCATACAATTGCTCCAAATGTCATGTACATAGCTGAAACACTAGTTTGGACTGTAAAACCATAATACGACGAATTATACGTCATCTGGTATAAAATATCGCTATGTGAATAGGATGGAAGTAGCGGCAGGATAACACTCTTATACACGCTCGGAAGAAGTACTTGCACATAAATACAAATCAAATGAATCACACAGAAGAATAGTATTTGTGCCCTTATGGTTTCTCCATTTGTGTATCTGGCAATCATTGCAGCAACACAAAGATAGATAAAAAAGTATAATTCATTGCTTATGGCAGTCCATGGATCTGCTGAAAAAAAGCAAAGGAAAAATCCAAGAAAGGAGAAAGATAGGATTTCTAGCTCTGCGCCTTCAAGTTGAACTCTGTTATAAAGTGCCACTCCAATAGACACTAGAAATGCCAATGGCCAAAAAATCTTTGGGTTAAGCCGTAGCACGAACGATGATGCAAAGAAAAAGTGCCAAAGTATAATAAATGTTACAATATTTGAAACACTATACTTCTTTGTCTGTAATTGTCTGGCTGCCATTAGGTCTTATTCCTTTCATCCTTCACTTTCCACGCATTTTGAATAAATTCAGGATGCTGATTATAATTCAAAATTCTCGCAGGATTTCCCGCTACCGTTGCTCCATCCGGAATATCCTTTGTGACTACGCTTCCTGCCCCTATTGTGACATTATCTCCTATAGTAACTCCGCCAATTATACAGACACTAGGTCCGATGTATACGTTGCTTCCAATAGTCGCACCTACGTCATTATTTGTTCCTATCGTTGTAAACTGACTAATATTCACGTTGTTCCCAAATTTTGTATATCTGCTGACAACAATTGGACCTCCGTGTCCAATATAGAATCCATATCCAATTTGGCATCGGTAGCTAATCTGCATATTTTTATTTATAAATCTATTAAGATAGTAAAGACCTCGTGCCACCTTTCCTTTTAAGCCCTTTTCATTTCCTAGTCGCACATAAACTTGATGCCGAAACGACCTATTATAAATAAAGTTGACCATTGCCGCTGAAAGAGATGTTTTTCCTGAATACCTAAAGAGATCACTTTTTATATACTCATTCATTGATTTCCAATATCCTTTCCAAGAGAATCAGTACATTTTTATTCCAATCATATGTTTCGTTATAGTATTCGCTGATTTCTTGATTTTCTTTTCCACTTCTATTGATATTATATGTGCGCAGAAGTCTTCCAAGTTCTGCATCATCTTTAAAAACAGATCCAGTGCGGTCCTCGATAACCAACTCTTGTAGGCCATTAATATTCGACACAATTACAGGTTTTCCATATTTATATGCAATTGGCAAAACCCCACTTTGAGATGCTTCATAATATGGAAGAACAACAACACCGCAATGTTGAAAGAGCCATATCATTTCGCCATCACTAATAAATCGTGTTAGACACACCGTGTGATCTTTATCGGATGTTTCAAAATGTTCACCTGATAACTTCTTTCCTGCAATAACCAGTGGCAGTGTGTATTTTTTGTCCAAGCAGTTTTCAGCCTGAACCCTTACAAGTCTATCAACGCCCTTATATTCATCAATCCGGCCAAAAAAGAGTGCAAATCCATCCAAATCCTTGTACTTATTCAGTTCCTCTGGCATAATTGGAGATGCCGGCATTACATGCGCACCCAGTGGAAATATAACAGTCTTTCTTACATATTGTGGATAGCACTTACAGAAAATCCGATAAGAATTTTCGGATAATAAAATAACCCTTCCCACTCTTCTGTAAGCTTGTTTGGCAAGAGTTTTTCGGATAAATTCCGAAATTTCTTTATATAACGTTTTTTTCTGTGGATGTGGATTTACATCATGGATTACGATGCCACATTTTATCCTTTTTGAAAGAGCGCTTACAATGGCAGATGCTTTTATCGCATCGTCCACTGCAATAAAACAGCTCGGATCACTCTTGATAATTTCTGCCGCTAATTCTCTAGTTCTTTTTTCTGCGGAAAACGAAAACTTAGGCAGATTATACTCAACTACTGAATCCAAGACCTCATCTACGCACTTATTTTTACTTCCTACCGGAACATAAAGTGAGAATTCTCTTCCGATGCTTTTCAAAGTGATTGCCATCTGATTTGCAAGCTGGAGTATTCCCCCATGATTCAATGCCGTGAATATGATAACTTTTTTGCTATCCGGCATAGATAAATCCTCCTTTTTAACCCTCAGGCAAGCAGTATACTTTGTCTAACTCATCTTTATATGTTTTAGTGTCTAGGATACAAGCTGCCTTTTTTAGTGTTGCCTGCTGAAGTCTTTGATGCAGTTCGCTATTTTTTAGGATTTCAACACATCGATCAATCAACACACCATCATCATCGCTCAGATAGCCCGTCTTACCATTTTCGACAATTTCTTTCAAACCATCTGTCGGTGTACTTACGATAGGCACTCCAAGTGCCATCGCCTCCAACGCGCACATTGGAAGTCCTTCCCAACGTGAAGTCATAATCAGGATCTTAGCCTGTTTCAGCACTTTATATGGATTGCTACTGTATCCCAGCATATCAATAAATTGCTCTGCATGATGTTCAGCAATAGCCTGTTTCGTCTCAGCTTCCAAATCACCTGTTCCAACAATCGCAGCCTTCATTCCCGGATATTTTTGCGCCACACCTGCAAGCACTTTAATGAGCCTCTGCGGGTTTTTTGGATGGGTCAGTCTGCCCACATATACGATATCGTAGGCATATTCTTTCGCGTCCTCTGCGGCTTTTTTGTAGACAGCAGATGAGTCGATTACATTGTACAAAATACTACTTTTCTTCTCGAACTTTTCATGGAAGGCATACCCCTCATACGCTGATTTCGACACCCAGAAGATATGCATTGCTTTTAGGCCAGCAAAATAATACATGACCGATTTCAGAGAAATCCCCTGTGAATCGAAATTATTATTGTGGATATGCGAGACAAGGGGAATATTTTTGCAAACAAGTGCAGCGTAAAATCCGGCTCTCATATCGTGTGCATGTACAATATCCGGTTTCACCTTATGGATTACACGTTTGAATTCGCCTATCGTTGCTGCAGCCATCGGTTCAAAATCTATGTCTCGATCTTTTAAGGCTTCCCTAATTGGACCATCAGGACTCGCGTAGACAAATTCGAACCTCCCGTCATTTTTAAAGGCATTTATAATTTGACAAACGACATTCTCAGCTCCTGAAAAGCTGTTACTACACAGCATATGGACTATTCTAATTTTATTCATTCTCATCCTCGTCAATTCTGTCCCATGTATTCTGTAGGATTTCATGGTGAATATTTTCATTTAATATACGTGCCGGATTTCCTGCAACTGTAACATTTGACGGAATATTATGAGTCATGACACTTCCTGCGCCAATCGTCACGTTATTACCGATCGTCACATCTCCAACGATACTCACATTCGGTCCAATATACACATTATTTCCAATCGTCGCACCTTTTTCGCTGTTGGTTCCAATTGAAACAAATTGACTCAAGTTCACATTTGAGCCCAAAGGTGGTGAATCTGCTTACAATAACTGGACCACCATGCCCTATGTAGAGTCCATATCCTATCTTGCATCTATAGCTAATTTGGATATTGGGATAAAAGTAGCGATTTGCATAGTATAAGACTTTTGCAATCTTCCCCTGTACATTCCCCCGGTTGCTCAAACGGATGAAAACCTGTATGCGAAAAGCTCGGTTAATAATAAATTGCCTAATAGCCGCACCAACTGTTTTCTTCCCAGTATATCGATACAAATCACTTTTTATATACTCGTTCATTTTCAGCACCTTCTGCAAAATACACTTCCTGATACAATTTGATTACTGTATTCAAATCATATTTCATAGCTTCTTGCGCATTTATTTTAGAGATACTATTCAGTAACTCTTCATTCCGGAAAACGCTAATCGCATTTGCAAAGCCATCAACATCGTTCGGCTTCAAAAGTTTACCATTCATCGTCTCTTTCACAATGTCGCTACTTCCACGGATATTTGTAGCGATGATGGGAAGTCCACACGCCATGGCCTCCATAACAGAAACCGGAAGCCCTTCTCTGAACGAGGGGAACAAGAAAATATCTGCCATCTTGTAGAAGTCAGCCACATCCGTTCTGTAACCTGTAAGAACAACTCTGTCCCCGACTCCAAGTTCCTTCGCCAATTCTTTATGTACATCCATTAGCGGACCGTGACCATAGATTACATAGTAGACATCCGGGTCATTTAATTTGGCAAGAGCTTCAATACCAACTTTATGGTTCTTGTTCTTATTGACCTCACCAACAGAAAGCACCACTTTGGCATCCAGCGTAATACCAAGTTCCTTACGGATTTGCTGTCTTTTATAAACCCCCTGAAGGGTAAGATTTCTTACCTGCCCTGCCCGTAAATTTTGGTCATTTCATCTTCCACACTACTCAAATCAAATTGCTTGATTTTCTGCAATGCAGCGGATGCCAAACGGTCACGAAGATTTGTATCATTCCGCATTCTATTAATAGCCCCTGCCAATTCTTCGGGGGTGTTGTTGGAAATCAGACCTGTAACGCCGTCATCGATTAAATCCGTATTACCTCTGATATTCGAGCAGACAACCGGAATGCCACAAGCCATCGCTTCCATCAAGGCAACCGGAAGCCCTTCTTGATAAGACATAAAGACAAACAGATCTGCACAGTTGCAGATTTCGGAAATATCGTTGCGATAGCCCAAGAACTGAATATGGTCAGCTACGCTCAGTTCTTCCGCTAATTTCTTCAAATCAGACTCATACGCACCCTGACCACAAATCACATACTCAATATGCTCTAAACCGCCATTTTGCTTCAGAACAGACATTGCCCGGATAACTACTTCGTGATTCTTACGAGGAATTAGCTCCCCCACCGAAAGCAACACGAAGTCATCCGAGGCAACACCGATTTCCTTTCGCTTCTGTTCTTTATCAACGTAGCCCACATTGAACTTCTTTAGGTCAATACCAACGCCCGGAACATAGCACACCCTACCAGCCTTGAATGTCTTAGCTCTTTCATAGTCCTCTTTGTTGATCGTTATAAGGACATCGGTATAGCGGGACAACCATTTTTCAACCGGATAATACAGAAGCCAGTTGATTGCCGGTGCGCCTTTGTAGAAATGGAAGCCATGTGCCGTATAAAACACCTTTGTACCATTCTTTCGTGCCTGCTTTGCAGCAAGACGAGTCAGCATTGCACCAACAGGCGTGTGGCAATGGATGATATCATAGCCACCCTCATCGATAACTTTCTTCAAATCCGTATAGGCCTTCAGGTTTCCTGGCTTTAACGGGTTACGCGCAAATGGAATATTGTAATATGTATCACAATAGGGAATCACACAGTCAGCAGGATTCTCGTAATCATTTCGCGCGGCGACTGCTGTTTCCCAGTCCATTTCCTTGAACATTTTGAGATATGGAATATGGAACTCCATAATGTGCGTTTTTACAACCGTCGCAACAAATAAAACCTTTTTCATCTGTTGTTCCTCTCATTTTTCGTACCAACTATGCCAATCCTAAACGGCTGTTCTGTCCCCATTTTCTTTTCCCATCGCCGTCGTCGCCCCTTCCGCAATCCCCTCTGTGCTCTCCGGCACAAACAAAATCTTTACCGTCGCCAGCATAATCTTGAAGTCCTCAATGATACTGGGGTGTGCAATGTACATCAGATCCATTTGTAGCTTATCATAAGGAGACGTATTGTATTTCCCATACACCTGCGCATACCCGGTCAGTCCCGCCTTGGCCTGCAAACGCAGCGCAAACTCCGGCATCTCCTCGCAGTACTGCGCCGCGATCTCAGGGCGTTCCGGACGGGGACCGCAGATGGACAAATCACCTTTCAGAATGTTAATGAGCTGGGGCAGCTCATCAATGCGGCATTTGCGGATGATATGCCCCACCGGCGTGATGCGGTCGTCTTTATCACCGGTCGAAAGCCGTGCAACACCGTCTTTTTCGGCATCCACCCGCATACTGCGGAACTTCATGATTTCAAATGCCTTTCCATCTTTGGTCAAACGCACCTGTTTATAGAATGCCGGGCCACCATCCGACTTGATGGCAATGGCTGTCACCAGAAAGATGGGGCTGGCAATCACCAGTGCAGCGAGTGACAGCACAATGTCCATCGCGCGCTTGATGAACAGATATTCAGGACTTGCCATATAACGCCCGACCCGCAGCATGGGCAAGTGGAACATGTGCATAGGACGCGCGCCGCTCATGATGACATCCCCGACACGAGGAACCACAAACACGCTGATGTCCCGCGCCACACAGTATTTCAAAATAATATTTCGGTCATGGCTGTGGATGCCACTGAGGAATACTGTTTTCACTCCGTCTAGAGTATGCAGATCATCCAGACATTCCTTCACATACATGGTCACTCTGACATTGTATTTCGCATTCAGGTCATACTCGTTGATGAGTTTCTCCATCCCCTGACGCTCATCGTAAATGACCGCAGTTGCCTGGGAAGGAAATGTGTTATAATACCAGCGATGTGCTATGATTGCCCACAGTACAGCCATAACGCACTGACCTACAATAGCTGCGATACCAGGTATCAGGTTGCATAGTTTTGTGGAAAGCAAACAAATCACAATATAGATCAACCCGTCTGCCGCCATAGCTGCCAGGATCTGACTGTAAACCAGCTCTGAAACACGCTGCATGGACATCAGAAACGCATCGTAAACTTTTCCCAGGATGATGTACAGTATTGCATAAAGTGCAAGCATACAAAGATGCCCCATCCCTGTGAATGTCATATGGATATGTTCCGCATAGTAAAAAAACCAGCATACCGCAAACGGCACTGTAATAAGAAATATATCTAAAAGTTTCACAACACGCAGCATCACATCATGCTGAAATCTCGACATCGTTTTCCTCCACAATCCTTCAAAAAATCGAATTTTCCTCAAAATAAAGGCTGCTTCTCTGCTACATTCTGCGTCTGGAATGCAGCCCTTTTTGCAAATCCTTACTGTCTTTTATACATCTTCTTCAAGCTGTCTGCCCTTTACCCAAAGTTCTTTTCAGTCTTAACTCTGCGCCTATGCCCGGGCCATGATCATGATAGGAGACGGTCAAGTATGTATCTGCCTGTCTCAGGTTTTGTCTCTGCATCAAAATCAACAGCCATCTTATACTTTTCCAGCGTATCATCCAACATTTCGTATTCTACAAACTGCATTGTTTTCCCCCGCTATTCCCTAATCTTTAACTTTTCTCCTCCGTCATGTCGATATTTCTATCACAAATTTTCAAGGCCGCTGGCCTATGCGTAATAATCAGCACTGTTTTATCGGTCATCTGGCGCAAATTTGTCAGGAGCTGCTGTTCTGTCGCCTCGTCCAGCGAGCTGGTAGCCTCATCCAAAATCAGGATGGGCCGGTCCGAAAAAATCGCGCGCGCTATCGAGATGCGCTGCATTTGCCCTTCCGACAGACCCGCTCCCCGCTCACCAAGCCGCGTATCGACACCGTGCTCCAAAGTCATTACAAATTCGTCCGCACAGGCGATCTTCAACGCCTGCGAAAGACGCCCCTCTTGCTGCATCGCGTCTGGGTCTCCAAAAGCAACAACTTCACGAATCGTGCCGCTCATCAGCTGGTTTCCCTGTGGTACATAGGCAAACAGCCCGCGCCAAGCGGCTGTCAGCGGATATTCCACTGCCAGTCCTGCTTTTGTTGCTCTGATGTATCGTTCTCCGCTGTCCAACGGGTATAGACTCATCAACAACTTCAGCAAGGTGCTTTTGCCGCAGCCGGAATGCCCGGTAAACGCTACATATTCTCCCTTCTGAATTTCCAGATTGACATTTTCAAGTACGGTCAGACGGTCGTTTTCCTGCTGTTCATTCGTCCGATAAGAGAAACTCGCATCACGTACCCCTATACTCTTAAATTCTTCCTGGTAGAATTGATGGATCTTCTGCTCCGAAACCATCTTTTTATTTCCATCGTCAGGGTAGATCTCCGCCTCGATCAGACGTTCTGCACTGGCCGTCATGGCAAAATACTGCGGGATCACCCCAGTGATGCTGGCAAATGGCGACTGCACCTGCCCTATCAGCTGCAGAATGGCTGTAAAAGTTCCGTATGAGATCGTTCCCTGCAGGATCCCATAGCCACAATAGACTGCACCCAAAAGGTATCCGCAATCCACAATAAGGTTAAATCCAAAATTGCACAGATTCGAAAAATGATTTCGTTTGATACGCGCCGCCTTATGCTTGTTCATTCGCTGGATCGCATCCCCAATGGTCTGCTTTTCCATTAAAAAAACGCGCACGATCATCAGGCTTCCCAAACGTTCCTGCAGGAAAGAGAGTACTTCTCCGTTTGCTTCCTGTATCTGCTTGTGCAGGCGCTTCAAAATTTTCCGCAAGGAGGCCGTCACCAGAATCATCAGCAAACCGGCCGGGATAAGAATGTAAAAAAAGGCCGGCTCCAGAATAACCAGCGCTGCCAACGCGCCGATCAGTCTTGCCAGCATTCCCCCCAGACTTGGCAGAATATCCATAATGCCGCCGGCCACCACCACGGTATCCGATGTCAGACGAGATACCCATTCACCGGAGTGAACTGCCGTAACGGCAGCGTAGTCTTTATGCAGCAGGCAGGAAAACAACCGCCCTTTCAGCCTGTTTTCCAGCGAGGCACGCGTCCACTCATACAAGAAGCGGTTGAATACCCCCAGCAGATCTTCACCCAGGAATAGCCCCGCCAGCAGCAGCGCCATCAGAAAAAAGCCCGTCTGCTGCCCCCCTACAGCGCAGTCAATCAGCGCGCGGAAAAGCATCGCCGATGCTACGCCGCAGAGGCCGAATGTCACCTGTACTGCAAAAAGAGCAGCTACACCGCCTTTATAGTTTCCCGTAACATGCCAGAGCCATTTTAACGTGTTTCTATTGATTTTCGCTGTGGATTTCCGTTGATTCTTATCCATCGAAAACAATATTCTCCCATAACAACTTCAAACTTTATTTTGTTTTCACTTCGATTTTGTGGTGATGCCTACGATGCGAAAAACATTTTCTATTTCATTGTATGTTTGCACATCAGTACTCTTCATAAGTTCATTGGTTTTTTCCTTCTCTGCATACAATTTATACCGTTCCAGAAAGAGGATCCGGGCAGCTCGCATGACCCAATAAAATGGCAGCATCCAGGGATAACGATACAATTTTGGATAAGACTGCTGCATAATTTGCCGCGAAGGAAAGCATTTCTTTACGCGCGCCGCTAAAAGATCCCTAGTAAAAGATCCAGTTCCCTGACTGACAACTGCGGCCAACTTGAATGTATCTTTATCGCCATATGTACCAGCATCTGTCAGATATCTCACAACCTGCTGTACCTCTTCCATATTTGTTTCGGACAATATCTGACCGCTGAAACAGGCAAACGCCAACTGCTCCATTCTTTCTGCAAAAGTCGACAACCTCAGAACCTTCAGCTGTTGTTGCAGATAGGTCCTGTTTAAGCCATTCTTTTGCAGGAAAATATATATATCTGCCAATGGCCGGATCCCTGAACCTGCATACATAAAGTGTTTGTAGAAATGCAGCAGATGGTAAATATAAAAATCTTCGGCTTTGAGCTGATAAATATGTTTTGTTCCTTTTACAAGATTCCTCTCATCCCAAATTTGTTCTGTTAGCTGATCGATCCACTCTGTCTGAAGGTTTCTCGTATAATTGGCATCGATCAATTTTCGATGCAATTCGATCAGAACATATGGCGATTTTTTATATTCATCGTGAACCGGGTGGGTATTATTTTCCAAGTCATACCCTCTCGCTTCCATCCATTTCTGCATCTTTTGGCTGTCCATATCGCGGATCAAAACATCCAGATCCCCCATGCTGCGCATCAGCGGATCAGGATAGTAATTTCGCATGATCCAGCCCTTCATGGGTAGGCAGTCGATGCCGTCCTTTTCCATGTCGTCCAAAAGAGATTGGATCTCATATTCCTGGACCATTCCCTTGTGGATCTCGCGGTCATATACCGGTCTGAGGCGTTCTTTGAGCGGCCTCCAGGCGTCGTCTGCCTGCCTCATTATCACAGGATAAACCATTGTCACCAGGCTCTGGCGTTTGATCATGGCTTCCAGTTTTTCCGCGTCACATCCAGCATCCAACTGCACCGTTTGCTCATCGTCTGGATGAAGCGCTTTCCGTATCAGGCACAGCATGATATTTCTTTCGCAGCTGCAATTTTCCATGATTTCCTTCTCCTTGTTCATCCTGCGCTTTCAGTCCGGCCATCAGCGCATCCCGCGCGGCTTCCGCCTCCGGCTGCGGAGGCTGTCCCAGCAGATATTCCAGCGCGTCATTCCATTCCTGCAGAGATATACTGCAAGCCGGCAGCCGCTCTATTTCACGTGCCAGCCGTATTTTCTGTACGCTGCTGATCCCATGCAGATCCGACAGATATTCACAGCCTGCCTTCCAGCTCAAATATTCCAGCAGAGGCAATTCTCGCGATCGATCATTCATATACATATTTTCTATGTTTATAACCAGCTGCATAAAATGGTAGTTTGTTTACAGATTACTGTGCTGCAGTCACTGCAGCAGCGCCGTATTTGGCTTCGGCCTCGTTGACTGCTTTTTGGATCCGTTCCTCGTAGCCGTTTTTCCAAAATGCGCACATATTGCGGTCGCATCCCATCAGCTGATGTTCTCCATAAATCAGAGCCGTTGCCCGGCATCCGCCACCGCATTGATAGCGATACTCACAGGCATTGCATTCCGAATTTACTGCCAGTAAATCCTTGACCCGTCTATTGACAAACCCCATATAAGAACTGCTGCTCAGTCCCTGCTTCAAACCGATATCCTGTACCAGCGGAAACTTTTCCTGTTCCCGGCTGGATGCCATCGGCATACAGGGTAGCAGCCTGCCTTCCGGCGTGATATAGCAGGTCCGTCTGGTGATGCTGCACATATAACAATCCAGGCATTTTTCCGTCCCGTCATAATGCCGTGCTGTTATTCTGCAAGGCGCATCCTGCCGCAGCTCCGCTACGCCGCCCAGTTCCAGCCGTTTGATGGGTCTGCCATTCTGGTAATACCACGAGATATACGGCAGCATCGCATCGACATATTCCAGCCAGTCCATTTCGTTCCCTTCGCTGTTGCACCGCCACAGGTCGGTCATATCCACAGTGGAAATCTTCAAATCATCCACGCCCACAGCGCGCAGAGCCTCAATGGTCTGTGGGACCGTGTGCAGGTTGCCCTTGTGCACACACATTGCCACCCTGGTCTTAAAGCCCCTGCGGCTGCATACTTCCAAAGCCCGCAGCGCAGCCTGCTCTGCACCCGGGATACCGCGCATCCAATCGTGCCAGCCCACACCGTCAAAGCTGATCTGCACTTCTGGTTTCAGTCCACGTTTTTCAAATTTGTCCAGCAGTTCATCATTGACGAGCCAGCCATTGGTATAGACTTGGTTGATCGTCATTTTGTACGACAAAATGCGGTCGATCAGCTGCCACAGATCCTTACGGACAAAGAGTTCACCGCCGGTCAGGTCCACCTGCAAAACACCGCACTCTGCCATTTGGTCGATCAAATTCAGCGCCTGCTCGGTGGAAAGTTCTCCCAGCGCCCCGCTCGGCCCATCCACATAGCAATGACGGCACCGATAATTGCATTTGCCGGTAACCGACCAGAAAACACCCTGCACATAGCGATTGTGATAGTATCTATAGTACTGATCGTCATCCAGGGGCCTTGCCTCTGTACTCGGCTCAATATATCCCTCTTTTTCACACTCTGTCAGCGCTTTTTGCAGGGTATCGTCCAGCAATGCAGGGTCCCATTCGGTTTCGCCGTCACAGAGTGTCAACACCTGAAATTGTTCCTTTGTCAGCACTTTCCGGCGGTTTTCAGGCCGTCTGATCAAAACCCAGGCCATCCCCTCCCATCCACGCAGTGCATAGCAGGATTTCAGTCTGTAGAACATAGCCGGCTCCTCTCTTTATATGCTTACTAAAAGGCGAGGGCAGGCAGGTGACCATCATCTGCCTGCCCTCTATTTCCTTTGTTGAGTGGTAAGTTTTTATTCTGCTATCGTACGATTAGAAAGCAGGTACCTATCTCACCCTCACACAGATTTCTGAAAGTGCGCTTCTGCGCACTCCATAACCGCTGGCTCCGGCTCTATCTTACCAACCGTGATCGCACCGGATGTCTTCGTCACCGCCACTAAACACGTTGCTATTGCAGGTAACGCCGCTGGTAGTGATCACATCGGTATCATCGAACTTCACGATCTCAGCCATAGCCTTTTCGTAGGTCATAAGTAATTTCCTCCTTTCCACAAAGTTTTTATAATAAAAAACTATTTTGAAAAACAGCTTTTTATTATCACAAGTGTATTTTCACATATCAGCGGGGACGTCTTCCACCGCCAGGATGTCTCGGTGAGTCATGGTGGGTAGGACGGCTGCCGCTACCGTCCTCCTCTTCTGGTCTGTCCAACGGGCTGTCCCAGATTTCACTAGGACTTGTGACAATCACATCGCCGCCGAACACGATCAGCTCTGCATAAGCTTTTTCGTACTGCATAGTTCTATTTCTCCTTTCCGCAAAATCTATCATAAAAAGAACATTTTACTTTCAAAACGCCTTTTTACGCCACCTCTGAACGAGAGAGATCATCTTGCGTCGAACCCTTCCGGGGAAAGCGCGCATCCAAAGCAGCCAGTAACGCCGCCGGAGCGTTTTCAAATATCGCTGATATACTTCACTGCTGCAGGAAATGGGCCGGTCACGTTCATCCGGGTAATAATCGGTCATAACTCCAATGACCCACGCTTCCGGCACTGTTTCCTTCCAAATGCGGTTGTCACCGCAGATCACATAGGCTCCGTCCAGCACTTTGAGCACCCGGTGCAGCACATATTCCCCGGTTGGCCGGTGATACAGTGCTACATCGTACTTTTTCAGGGGCGCCTTTTTTGCCTGGATGATCACCGTGCTTTTCCGGTTGTGGAGCAGCGGCTCCATGCTGTCCCCCACCGTCTGGAAAAAGCTGTGGCCGTTCCGGGCCAATTCCTCCTCAATCGTTCGCTGCATCATGGTCCAGCGCCACGTCGATCGACTGGAGGAAAGCCCGCACATCCTGACGCGCCGTCTCTTCGTTTACGTTGGTGAACCGCTCCATCGTCTTGGCGACCAGACTGTCCTCGGTGGCGCCTTGTTCCAGCTCTTTCCAGTAGAAAGCGCCGGTCTCGTTCATGCGGATCATGCCGTTGAAGTTTTTGCTGGCTTCGCCAATGGCTACCACCATGTACTCAGGGCCCAGTTTGCGCAGTAAAAATCCTTTTTTTGCTTTCAGCATATTTCTTTCCTCCTCATTGTTTCGTAAGACAAACGCGCCGCTTCCAGATCGCGGTTGCACTGCAGCAGATAGAACGGGATGGTATCCAGCATCTTTTCCAGCAGTGCCCAATAGCGGTCAAGTTCTTCTTCGTTTTTGGGCAGCAGCAGCTGGTGGAAAATTCGCCGGGTCACTTCGCTTACGCTCAGGGAACGGATGTGGTTTTCCGGGCCTTGCTCCAAAAAGCAGACCGCCTGCACCGGCCGCATCATGTTTTCGCCCATGTGCTCTTTGCCCTGCCACGGCGTACCGCAGGCATACAGGGTACCGTCCACAAACCGGAACAGCGGCTTGTCTCCGTTCAGGACTTGCGCCCGCTCCCCCAAAAGCTCCAGCCAAAGGCGGATATGTGTGGTTTTTCCGGTCCCGCTCGGCGCGGTAAACACATAGGCTTTTCCGTCCACGGCAACCACGGCCGCGTGCATCAGAAAGGCCTGGTATCTGGCCAGCTGAAGGCAGATTTTCCGGTAAAGGCACAGGCTTTCCAAATAGCCGTAGCTAAAACGGCAGTTGTGTTCCCAGGCATCCCTCACTTCCTGTTCGGTCGCATGGACTGTAAAATCCGGTGTTTCCCCTTCGATCTCGTACCCATCGCACAGACGCTCAATATAGCTTTCCCGGTTGTCGATGCCAATGGGGATGCCGGCTATTTTGATACAAAACATATCTGCCGTTCCCTGTTACTGCTCCCCGCGGACCAGCAGCACAAAGGTGCCCAGGCTGCTGGGGTGCACGTCAAACGAGATGGTGCCGCTGCCCGCCGTGGAGG
>ERZ1090861.113-NODE-113-length-52862-cov-45.059102_pt1 | contig 52862 bp, 60 predicted proteins | sample MGYA00478482_ERZ1090861 | MGnify/ENA primary metagenome ERZ1090861 (study PRJEB33644, sample SAMEA5815744) | chicken gut metagenome | biome: Chicken; feature: Gastrointestinal Tract; material: Caecum | place: Ireland | collected 2019-01-01 | study: A study of the... | reverse complement strand
ACATCGCTCAGTGTCTCGTGGGCTCGGAGATGTGTATAAGAGACAGATATTATAGCATATATTTGATAAAATGTCAAGTAAAAAATTTTTGTTGACATATGTTACAATTTATGGTATAATTAGATTATTAAAATTATACAAATAATTGAAAGTAGGTGAAACAAGTGATATGGACAGAAATGAGTTATAATCAAGTTATTCTTAATCAAATAACTTTTAATAATAGATTTTATTTGGAAATTGAAGAACAAGTTGAATCAGAAGAAAATATAAATACACATCCCAGAAAGGATGAATAGTTATTGGCATTATCCAAACAAATATATTTATATTCTATTGACACAGATTTTTTGTATACGCCTGAAGAAAGAAATATCCACAACAAATTATCGCGGCTATATATCATACGAAAAAAATATGCGGCCAATCAATATTGTAAACAATTTTTAAATAAAATTATCAAAAAATATAAACAAGAATTGTCAGATTTATTAGATGCTAATACAAATAAGGACTTAGTCCGACAATTAGATCCAACACTTTTAACAGATAAACGCGTTATTGGATTATTTGATAGTAGTTTGACAAGGGCATTGAATCTATCTATCAATCAAGTTACAACAGAATTGTTTGTGCTTAATGTATATTTTTTTCAAATCTTGCATGATGTAATAAAAAATGGGTTTTTATATAATGGCGAAAAATATGTGTTTTTTACGGCATCTGCGGGGCAAATTAGAACAAAAAAATGTGTTTGCATTAAAGAATCATCTTATGAACGAATACGAAACACTTTGATGTGCGGTTTATCTGTTGAAAAAATAAATGCAGCTGGTGGAATAAATCCAAACAAGTATTTATCCTATCTTGCTCTCAGCAATTCTGCAACAGACGTATGGGATGGTTTTGATATTGATAAAGCGATTGTAGTTGATGATTTTGAAACAAATGTATTTGGAACAGTTGATTTTATTGATGATTCAACATATGAAATAACAAGACAACAAATGAATGTTCCAGTGCCGCATATGGATGGCGCAGGTATTATGTTGGATAATCCAACTCGAATGATACGCGGCCCATGGCTTAAAGGATTGCTGATATATTTTTCATTTGATAAATTTATCAAAGAAAAATGTTCTGATGGTGATTGTGTTGTAACTGACATTTGGGGACAATCGTATCATATTATTGCTGATGGGATAAAGTATATCTTGACAAAAAGTCAGATGAAATTATGGAAATACTATTCATCTTGGGCGGAATACAAAGAATATTTTAAAAAATACCATTGCGAAATATGTTATTGTAACATTGAAGAAGAACATATCCCAAAAAGTCGTATAAATTATCAAATGCTTCAAACTTTAACAGATATGAGTAATGATGAAATTGATAGATTGATAAAGCCAACTGTTAAAGAAATTGAATCTATTGGAAATGATTATAAATCCACTATGAGGATATTAGGCGCAACTGATTTTAACCAAGCGCCAAGTTATTTTCAACAAGCCCTTCAAATATATCCCGAATTGTTTAAAGATAAGTATTGCCGCAGTGTTTTAAAAGATACTAAAAAGAGTTTGGTTAAAAAAGCCAAATCTGGCAAATTAAAAGTAAATGGGGAATATTTATTTATTTCGCCTGATTTATATGCTTTTTGTGAATGGTTATTTTTAGGAATTAAAAATCCACAAGGACTTTTACAAAATGGTGAAGTATATACAAAGCAATTTGGCAATAATTCAGAACTTGCTTGCTTAAGAAGTCCGCATTTGTATAAAGAATGGGCAATACGCCGCAATGTTAAAAATGATAAAACAGAAAAATGGTTTGGAAATACAAAATGTTTGTATACAAGCTGCCATGACTTAATTTCCAAGATTTTACAGTAAACATTACTTGCTGTACCTTATGGAAACATAAGGATATAAAACTCCGTGAACTAGCAAATGCTAGGTGTGACTTTAACGATTAGTAATCATAGGAAATGATGATGAATAAAGTTGCTAACAGGGAAACAAAAAATGTAATCCTGTGGAAAGCTGAATAAATTATTTAGAATCTCTAACGACTATCGAACAGATAAAATAAACCGTATGGGTTTTATTTGAATAACTAAGTAGAGTACATATAAGGTGAAATTCCTTATGTGGAAGCGCGGAGTACCTAAGTCCGAAAGGATATGGTAAAGATATAGTCTACCTCGAATGAATGAGGTGTTGATAACGACGGGGATAAAGCCTTAGTAGTTAAGGATAAATTGCTTATCAATGTAGCAAAACGTAATATGCAAGGTGTTATGCCTTTATATTACCACATGAAAAAAGCAGTTGGCGGCTTGTTAAATTGGGAATCAATTTATAATGGCCTTGTTACTGCATTTAAAACTGGAAACATTGGGCCTAAAAGCAATTTGATTACTATTGTTCATAATAATTCTGAAACAGATAGAGAAGAAGCAAATACTGTTGTAAAATGGTTGACTGCTGAAACTAATTATACGATTAAATAAATAGTCGCTTTACATGGTAACATGTATTGAAAAAGTTGGTGAACTAGTAAATACTAGGTGTGAAAGTGTATTCTTTTGCTAACAAGGAAAATCTAAGTTGTTTGTTTTTTTATTGATTATATTCATAAAAAAGGTGGTGAGTAAATGGATTTTATAGATGAACAAAAATATAAAAACAATATAGGAATATATAAAATTGAAAATTTAATAAATGGAAAAGTATACATTGGTCAAACTAAAGAAAAATTTCAAAGAAGATATTGGTTACACAGATGGCAATTAAGAAATAATTCTCATGACAACACACATTTGCAACGTGCTTGGAATAAGTATGGAGAAGAAAATTTTTCTTTTGAAATCATTGAAATTTTAACAGAAGATAAATTAAATGAACGAGAAAAATATTGGATAAAATACTATAGGAATAGTGTTGGTTGTTATTGTATTCAAGACGGTGGTCAACCTAATAATCTAAATAATATAATTTCTCCTGAGATTAGAAAAAGAATAGGAGAATTAAATAGAAAAAGGATGTTAGGAAGTAAATTATCGGAAGAAACAAAACAAAAAATGTCTAAATCAAGAAAAGGGAAACCACAAAAGAAAAAGACCGATATTTTAACTTTAGACCAAGCAAAAGAAATTAAGCAAAGGTTGGTTAATGGAGAAAAAGCTCCTCAAATTGCGAAAGATTTGCATGTTCCTTATAACGCTGTTGCAAATATTTTATCCAATAATTCTTTTGGAACTACTGTTTATGTAGAAGGATGGGAAAATTTTCAGAAAAATCGAATTAAACGAAAAAGAATGACAAAAGAAAAAATTCAACAAATTTATGATTTATATGATAAATACCATAACTATTCAAAAGTAGCAAAAATTTTAGAAATTTCAAAAGAAACTGTAAAATATCATATTTTAAAAAGAAACAAACAATAAGACAACCATGTGCCAAGCCTCTAACGAGGAAGGTGCAACGACTATCCTGAAAAGGAGTAGCTTGTAGGTGAAAATCCTACTTGCGAAGTGCCAACCACCCTTTATTCGAGGGTGAAGATATAGTCTAAGCCCCTAAACAAATATCGGGAAACCGAGGGTATAACTGAGATGCAGCTAAAACTTTATACAACATACAACGCCCACCTGATGCAGATATAATTATAAAAAAACATACTCAATATAATTTGCCGCATTTTTTTATTTGGGCAAAAGATAAATCTGAACATCAAGTAGAACCAACCAATAAATCCACAATGAACTGTATTGCTGATAAAATACCATCCCCAAGAATTATATTTAACAAAAATATTGATAAGTTTGATTATCGTATGTTGATGAATTGGGATATTAGCTTCAATATAGCACAAGAAAATACTGTTGTCAATAAGTATAATTATTGGAATACTCACCAATATTTGTTCAACTTAGAAAATAATGATGGGGTTCACCAAGAAGATGTGTATATGTATCAGAAAGTGCGCCAAATTTTGTTAAATGAATGTGATTGTGATATAGATTGCATTGTAAATATTTTAGTATCATATTTATATACAGTGCGACCTAATTCGGCAAAAAAAATGTTATGGGCTTGTTTTGGGGATGTAATTGTTAAAAATCTTAAACAGAATACACAAACATTAGGAAGTATATGCCCGGTATGCGGCAAACGGTTTCAAAAGAAAATGCCATATCAAATTTATTGTTCTCAAGAATGTTATGTTGTAGAACATCGAGAGAAAGACAAAACTAGAAAAAGTCGCCAAAGGGAAAACATAAATAAACCTCTTGAAATTTAAGGGATTTTTAATGACATGGAACGTCATATTTAATAATTTAATAATACTATTATGGAAAGAAGATATAAAAATGCCAGTTAAAGGGATGCCAAGAGTTCAGAACGGAACTATTTATTCTGAAATACAACAACGGACTGGACTTCAAAAAGTAGTAATTAAAAGTGTTATGGAAGCATTTTTTGATGTTGTTAAAGAATGTGTTATTAACGGATTTGAAGTGCAGTTGAAAAATTTTGGATTATTTACATGGCGGCATTTTCCGCCAAGAAAAAATGTGCCGGGATATAATTATAAAACCAATGAATTTGTAATTATTGATGAATCACCGGGATTTTATGTGCCATTTTTTAAGCCGCATAAAAAGTGGAAAGATATTACAAAAGGGACAACAAAATATCATACAGAAGAATGGATAAAGGAACATGAGCATGGAGAAGAACACCAACAGAGAATTGACAAGTAAGGAATTTTATTTAGATGCGTGTCGTTTTGCTGATAGTAAATCAACAGCAACGGCTAAGAAATGGTGGCAAGCATTTGTTGAAGTGATTGTGCGGCAATTATATTTTAACAACTCATGCTATGTCCCATATTTAGGAATGTTTGGGCTTAAATATTTGCCTCAACAAACACAAACACAAAAGGCCCCGGATGGGGATGGTGTAGTCGTATATGAAGTACCAGAAAGAAATATCCCGATTTTTTCACCAAATGATTCATTTGTTAATGACGTGAATATGATTGGTGTAACTAAAGCGTTTAGAAAGCGACAGAAAAAGAATAAATTAACACAACGGGATTATTTACGACAACAGCGGGCAGAAATGCTTGGGGTGGAAGGAAGTTTGTCTGAGGCTCATCTCGAAGCCGCTAAAGCTCGATTTTTGGAAACGCTTAAAGAAAAAGCCGCTCAATCAAAAAGTAAGGTATTAGAAGATGACGATGACGAGGATTGATGGTGAATCATATTTTGAATATGCCAAGCGGTTATCTTTGGCCGTTCAATCTGGTTTGATTTCATATGATGATTGGTCAGAATATCTTATTGGCGAACGATTTTATTCTACTGAAACTTTGCGCCGTTGTTTTCAATTTTTTATTCGATATTTAAATGAGTTGGAAAATGATGAAATTAGCAATATATCTGATGATGCTGTTGTGCGGTCAATTCAAAACGCAAAACAAGAATTGATTACAGAACGTAAAAAATTACAAACGGTAAATCTTGAATACAATGCCAATTTGCGAAGCGAAGCTCGGGCTGAAATGTTCAATGAACAAGTTATTGAAGCTATTCGTAATTTGAAGCCTATTCAGTTTACTAAAAAATTATATAAAGAACCTGTTTTAGAAGCTACTGCTGTTCTTTGTATTGCAGACGCTCATAATGGTGTAGAAATAAATATGCCTTCATTGTTTAGAGAAGTTGTTAACGTTTATTCCCCTGAAATTCTTAAAGCAAGATTAAATAGCTTGGCAAATCAAGTAATCAAAGACAAAGAGCGATTCATTGATTACGACAAGCTGATTGTGTTTGATTTGGGTGATGCAATTCAAGGGATGCTTAGACTTTCTGATTTATCCAAGTTAAAAACAGGTGTTTTACAAAGCGCCATTGATTATGCAGAAATGATTTCTCAATGGTTAAATTTTCTTTCTAATGAATTAGAAGTTCCTATCGAGTATGTTTGTCTTGGTGGAAATCATTGCGAATGCAGATTCCTTGAAAAAGGCAGAAATTGGGAAGAAGAAAATTTAGGCTTAGTTATACAACATGTTATAAATTTAAGACTGCAAAATAATCCAAATATTACTGTTGACCCATATTCAGAGTTTGGTTTTAAAACTGTGCAAGGTGTTAACATTTTAGCAATTCATGGTGATGACGCAAAAAATGATTTTGATGAAATATCTTATTGGGAAAATTATCATAATATTAGTATTGATATTTTAATTATGGGACATGTTCATCATGGAGAGCAAAAAACAGTAGGATATGGATTAACTGGCGATAAAGAAGTAATTAAAGTACCTAGTTTGGTTGGCGTAGATAGTTTCAGTAAAAAATGTAGAAAACTTGCTAGAGCTGGTGCTAAATTTATGCTTTTTGAAGATGGAAGTAAAACTTGGGAAAAGACGATTATCTTAAATTAATATAAAAACAATTTCAGGACAGGAGATAGCTACTCTTTTTATAATCAGACAATTATAAATTACTGAAATTGTTTATAATTTTACTTTGTCGGAGGTAAATGCAAATTATGAAAAAAGAATATTGTGTCTATAAACATACTTGTATCATCAATGGAAAGATATATATTGGAATTACTCGAAAAGACCCAAAAGCAAGATGTTTGGGTGGTTCTGGCTATGTAAATAACAAGTATTTTTACAGAGCAATAGAGAAATATGGGTGGAACGAAGGTTTCGTTCATGAAATTCTTTTTAAAGAGCTTTCAAAAGAAGAAGCAGAGGAAAAAGAGCAATATTTAATTGCTTTTTATAAGTCTAATCAAAAAGAATACGGTTATAATCTTCAATCAGGTGGAAGTGTTAATTATACTCTTTCTGAAGAGGGAAGAAAACATATTTCACAAGCTAAAAAAGGAAAAAGAATAAATTTTAATTATGAAAAAGCAAAACAAAAGAGAACGCCTATTGTGCAATTAACCTTAGAAGGAAAATTTTTAAGATTTTGGGATGGAGTGGCTGAAGTTGAAGAAGAATTTGGATGCAGTTGTTCTTCTATTGCAAAATGTTTAAAGAAATCAAATTCAAAAAGAAGAACGGCATATAATTGTATTTGGATGTATGTTGAAGATTACATCGAATGGGATGGAAATTTAGAATATTATCAAACTAATAAAAATAGTTTATATAAAGGAAAACCTGTATCACAATTAAATGAATATGGCGAATTAATTAGCACATTTAAAAGCGGGAAAGAGGCAGAATCAAAAACAGGAATCAAAGCACAAAATATAAATTTTTCATGTAAAAATCCAAGTCGTACTGCTGGTGGTTTCTATTGGAGATATGCTTAATTTAATTATTGTGATTGGTCTAAAAATTATTACTTGTAATCAACATTGAGGTTGGAAAGGCACCCAACACTCCTATATAAAAGATTGAAAACAAATATTTGTCGCTCGTATGAACAACATTTATTTGTCGATAATTTACATAGGAACCTGAGATGCAAGATACGCCGCCTTGCCAATGTTGTATATATAAAAATATTTTGAAAAGGGGGTCACATTCTTTTGTCAAGTGTTGAAACGATTCAACCCAAATCGAAAGGATGGTGATCTGGCCAAGGCCATAAAAGGTACAGCCATATCTCAAAGCAAGTCTGAAAAGATACTGCTTTGTTTTGTTTGAGATAAAAGCTGGGGCATTATTGTCCCGGCTTCTATTATTGGATTAAAGGAGCTTACAAATGAATAGACATACTGAAAAAATGTGTGCGTGTTGCGATACAGCAAAACCATTTGACCAATTTTATAAAGATGTAATTCCAAACAGAAATCGGTATGTCCCATATTGCAAAAGTTGTTGCCGCGCTAAAATGAAGCAATATAAAGAGATTATTGGTAATGAGCAGGCGGCATTATGGTGTTTATTGGCTGAACTGGGAATACCGTTTTTGAAAGATGTTTGGAATGAAGCATCAAGAATTATTGAGGGAAATGAAAGTAAGACACGCAAGCCTGATATATTCTTAACATATATTCGTTGTTATAATGAAATGGGCATTGTAGCATATGGATTTTGGGAATCAGATGTTATGTTGACTGATTTTTATAATATTAAAGTTGAAGATGATGATGTTGAAATTAAGTCAAGTACGATTGACCTCAATAAAGAATGTGAAACATGGGGCGAATTTAGAGTTGACGGGATACTTGATGAATCGGCATATAAATTCTTAAATAAAACATACGATGAATACACAAAAGATTTGGGCGAATTAGACTTAAACGTTCAGAACCGTTATCGTGATTTATCAAAGGCTGAATGGCGGCTAAGAAAAGCAAATGAAAATGGGGATATTAGCGAAATTAAAAGCGCTCAAGATATTTTGAATAAACAGTTAGCATTGCTTAATTTAAATGATTTTAAAGATGAAGTGATCTCTGATGAAAAACGGGCTTATGAAAAACGAATAGCATATATAGAAAATAGTAAGCCAGCTGAATGTGAAGATTTAAAAAAATACCTTGATATAGTCGGATACGAAAAAGAAAAAGCTATTCCTATGCGAGCTATACGCAATGCTATTGCGGGGACTAAAGATTATCCAGATATTCCGAAGGATGAACAATAATGAAAAGTAGAATGGGCGGAATTCAACGGATGTTTCTTCGAGACAAACTAATGGGTATTAGTAACAATGGGGAATTACCAGAAGGACTTGAAGAAAACATTATTGAATGGACAACATTATTCCGTAGGAATTGGGATATTTATGCTGAATTTTTCTTAGGAATACCATTAAAACCATATCAAAGGTCAGCTTTACATGACATAGGTGTGTCTGATACGTTTTTTTGGCGCGCTGCTCGTAACGGTGCTAAGAGTTTTATTACGGGACTAGCTGCTATATGTAAATTGATGTTATATCCTAATTGTTGGATTGTTGTTACTGCATCAACAGTTGACCAGGCCAATAAAATTGTTGAAGATAAGATTGAAAAAGAAATTATAAAAAAATTAAGTCCATATTTATCTTATTGGTTGGCTAAAGGTTGGATAAAAATTACAAAGCCTACAGATGGATTTAGAGTAGAGAATTTATTAAATAACAGTGTTTTAAATGTTATGGGGCCTGTTCCTTCCAGTAGAGGCTCTCGTAGTAATTTTACAATTTACGATGAGATTGCTACAATGAAAAAAGCAGACGTTGACCAAATTTTTGAAGGTATGTTATATCCAAGACAACCAAATTATCTTGTAAATAATCCTAAGTATATGGGGAATAAACGATGGCTTGAAGAATCTAAGGCAATTTATTTGACATCATCTAGATATAAGCATCAATGGTGGTATGGGTTATGGAAAGATTGTGTCTCTGGTTATTATACTGATAAAAAGTCTAAATACAATGTTTTTGCAACAGATTATTTTGATAATATTGAGAATGGTTTGAAAACATGGGGCGATTTTAGACGTGCCAAACGCACTATGAATGATTTTGATTTTCGTATGGAAATGTTAAACGAGGCCATAGGAGAAGCTCAAGATGCTTTCTTTAGTTTAAAGTTTTTTACGGATAATCAACAACTTAAAGAGTATTTTAATCCATTGTCCGTTGCAGATATTTATGCAGGAAAACCACTGTCAATGCCGCAAAAAGAGGCAAATGAGAAACGATTGGTTGTTGCTGACTTGGCTTTTGCTGGGAATAGCAGTTATCAAAAGAACGACCATACTGTATTTATGTGTATGTCATTGCATTGGAAAGATTTTAGGTTTGAGCGGCATATTGATTATATTGAGACGCGGCCCGGTGGCGGTGCTGATAAAGTTGTTTTGCGGCTTAAAGAATTGTTTTGGCAATATCAAGCAGATTATTTGATTTACGATAATAAATCAGGCGGCGAAACTATATATGATTATTTATCTTCTAAAACAGCACATCCACAATTAGGTGTGAATTGGAATGATAGTGGATTTACTGTATGTAATGAATCTGATATACAGATAGCGCGTGAGGGCAAAATAGAAGAATTACGAGGCCGCACTGTTGATAAAAATGCTGTTCCATGTCTTATCCCGATTATTGGTTCAAGCGAGTTAAATAGTCAAGGATGGCAAAATTTACGCAAAGAGCTTGAAGTTAATAATATCAAATTTTTATTATCAATGCAAGATGCTCAAACTATGTTAGAAGATACTGGGGAATATTATGAATTGACATCTGAAGAATTGGCGCAGAGATTGTTGCCGTATGGTCAAACAGATATGTTGATTCAAGAATGTGTTAATTTAAGTGCTGAATATAGAAATGGGCTTGTTAAACTAACCGAGCCGCGCAGTGGATATAAAGACCGTGCTGTTGTATTATCATATGGTAATCTTATTGCAGAACGGTTAGATAATAGATATGCTAAAAATAACCAAAAAAATGATATTGATTTAAATAATCTTCAATTTGTATGGTAAGAAAGGAGGTATATAATGGTCAAACCTTTATCACAAGAACAGGTGCGAGATGTTATTGAATTTGCAAATAGTTTATATATTGCAGAAAATTATGGGAATTTGACACCATGGTTATCAAATGAAGTATTGAAAAATCTTAATACTAATCCTAGAATTCCTACAATAGATAAAATCAAAAAGGCTTTATCTAATTATAAATCAAATGAAAAAGATTTGCAAGGGTATGTTGAATTTATGTCCAATTTTGACATGATATTCAAACGGACATTATATAGCTATGCAAATACTTTGGCTTTTGATTTATCATATACTTGTGTTAATGCTTTCACACAATCGGATTATGAATCTGATAAATATATTAAAGATAAGCGCAAAATTATGAACTTTTTAGACAAGTTTAAATATAAGCAAGAGTTTCGTAATGTTGTTGTAGAATTGTTAATGCGCGAAACCTATTTTACATGGTTCCGCAAAACAAAATGGGGCAATAAGGGCATGAAATTTGCGCTACAAATAATGCCTCAAGATTATTGTATGATGACGGGATATTGGGAAAATGGTATTTTATGGGATTTAGATTATAATTATTTTCTACAAGCTGGCGTTGACATAAATGGCTTTGACCCGAGCATTATAAAACAATATGCTAGCATGTTTGACGGTAATGGCAGGTTGATAAATTATAGACCGACAGTTCCATTGAACGAACGTACGGGGCAATATGCTTATTGGGCGCAAACATCACCTGTTAATGGCGCATGGGTTAATAGAATAGCTCATGTTAAACGCATTGAATTGCTGGAACACCCTTAGAGCTTTATAAACTACAACATATAGATGAAATAGGCTAAAGTGTGATAGTTTAAAAATTATAAAGATTGGGCAATCAGCAGCCAAGACCCGAACAGGGTAAGGTTCAACGACTATCCCGCAAGGGAGTACACAACAAGCGATTGGTTGTGGAAGTGGTGCGCGTTCTTTTAAGGATGAAGATATAGTCTATTCTTATAGGAAACTATAAGGGTTTAACCAATCAAGAGTAGCGTCTTGATGTTATATTACATTGTTATTTTAAAGAAAAGAGGTGTTGGTTTGTTAATTACAAAAGAAGTTGATTTGATTGTTAATGGTAAAAATCGTAAACATTTAGAACAAAAAGGATATATAATTCCTAAAAGTCTTGATAATAGAGGAAGAATGAGAACACCAAGAGGTACGACTATTAAAGTAAAAGTAGAAGATTTGTCTCTTGGAAGTCATACTAGAGTTATAGTTAAATGTGATTATTGTGGTGCAATTAAAAATATTTCCTATAAAGATTACATAAAGTGCCATGATGAAGAATTGGGAGATTGTTGTCATCGTTGTGAATACATAAAATATCAAAGAACTATGATAGCAAAGTATGGTATTGACAATCCTAATTTTGTACCGGAAATAAAAAATAAAGTGTTAGAAACCAATCGTAAAAAGTATGGGTATGATTATCATATGCAAAGACCAGAGTATCAACAATATTATGAATTACTTATGCAAGATAGATATGGAGTAAAACGACCTTTGCAATATGAAGAATTTAAAAATAAGTTTATTACCACTATTAGTGAAAAGGCTATTTTTACTTCTAAACCACAAAAAGAAGTATTCTTCATTTTATGTAATCTTTATCCTCAAAAATGTTTTCTTGAATATCCTTATCGTGGTTATTTATTAGATTGTTTTGTAGATTTTGGAGATGTTAAAATAGATGTAGAATATGATGGAATGTTTTGGCATCAATTAAACGAAGAACATGATAAAACCAGAGATAAAGTATTGATTCATATGGGGTATAAAATTTTAAGGATTAAAGGGAATAAAAAAGATGATATTCCTACAAAAGAACAAATTCAACACACTATAGAAACTCTAGTAAATTCTTCTAAAAATTATATCGAAATAACAATGTAATATGTAATATAAAAGATTCAAATTTTCTTCAAATAATTTCGTATCTGTGCCTTATCTTGCTCCTTTCTTAAAAGATGCAATTAAGAATGATGAAATTGCTACTTTGCAATATGATAAAGATATGATTTCTGCATATGGTATTTTAGCTGGTGAAATTCGATTGTTTGACAATGCAAAATCAGGTACGGTTTCAGACCAATTTGCTATTGACCCTGCTACATTAAGTGTGTTTATGGGTAAAGCCAAAAGTGGATTAGGTAATTTAGTGAAACTGGCCGCATTACCAACTGAAAATACTAAATTTTATCAATTTACAGATAACAATACTAACATGTATACAGATCAATTAGCCACATCGGCGGGCGTTGGTTCTGGTATTAGCCGTGTTATTTATTCTAGTGATAGAATGAGTAATGCAGAAGTTGAAGCTGGTATTATAGACCAATATAATACAGTAAAGCCATTATATTCTCAATTTGAAAATTTCTTAAATTTCTTTGCTAATCAATTAACATCTCACTATAAATTTAAATTTACATTTGATGGTTGTAGTTACCCATTTGAACGTCAAAATAGAATTGATAAAGTTATGAAATTGGCGGACAAAGGCATGGTATTATCTCCAAGTGCATTTGCATCGGCTTTTGGATATGCGCCGCAAGATTTTGAACGCATGTTGGAAGAAAGCAAATGGGGCGGTTGGGGCAAACTATGGCAACTTCCTCTTAATACGAACACGACAAGTTCAAATAGTGTTGGACGGCCAAAATTGGACGATATGGATTTGTCTGATTCTGGTGAGATGAATAGAAATGTTTAAGAAAGGATATGAAACAAATGGCTTTTTTAAGTGATAAAACAAGTGAAGCATTAGATATTTTATTGGGAAAATGTTTCGATTTAAATAGAAGCGTCGATCGAATGGTGTCTGTGCTTCAAAATGTATTTTCAATGCCTCAAGCGGCTGACATTATCCATCATAAACATGCGCATTTGTGGCCGCTTATTGCTGATTTGATCTCAGATTTTAAAGACCAATATAATGTTTTAACTTATTATCCAGAAACCCATGGTGACGGCAGGACTTATCAAAAACTGTCTGATATGATGGAAACTTATCTTAAAGAGGTTTCTGATTTGTATGAAATGTCCAAGATGACATATGGTGTTGCTAAAGATAATGGAGATTTAAATGCGTGTGCTTTTCTAATGAAATTTATTAGAATTATTTCTATTGTGATTGGGCAAGTGTATACTTTAAGAGATAAAGCGGTTCAAATGCCTACTGATTTTGATAGTTATGACCGTCATATATCGTCTTGGGGTATTGATGGCGTTAATTTAACTAATCCACATGATGTGGAAGATGATGATTAAATAGGAGTTTTATATAAAAATAAACAAATTATGTGGAAGAAAGTAAGTGGTTAAAATCATTCGTGTGGGCACACCTTCACGGCTTGATGAATATTATATTGTTGATGATGATTGGATTATTTTACAACTTCATCAGCGGGGATGTTTACCGGCGTGGAAGGACGAAGAATGTTTGTATTTTAAGAAAAATAAAAAATTAAAAAAAGCATTAAGCAAAATTGGGATTGAAATAGATATAGAAGATTGAAAGGTGGTGAGATGTTGAAGAAACAAGTCACATTTCAATTAGAAGATATTGTACCTAGTTGGGCAGAGGATTATCCTGAAGATAAGTTTTCGATTTATAGGACAACTTTTTTGTCTACAAAGAAAAATTCTCACAATTTAAATATTTCTGAAGAAGTTTTGCGACGCGATGCTAAAAGTATCCTTGGGAATTTTTTAGTTGCTAAAATTGATGGATTTGACGCTGGAAGTCATAGCCCATCAGAGACAATCTTTGGTTATTATCCCAAAGAGCAAGAAATTATCTTTGAGGAATATGAGGATGATGTAGAGGGTAAAGTTGTTACAGCTAGTGCATATGCGGTTGTTAGCAAATTGTATGGTCGCACTTTGACTAATATTTTTACATCTGTAAACAAGCGTAATGGTTCGGTCGAAATGGCTGTGGACACTGACAATGATGATGAAAACAATGTAACAGGATTCAATATATATGGGCTAACATGCCTTGGTATGACCATCAAAGGTTCATGTCCTGATGCTAATATGACAGTTGTAAGATTCTCTGAAGATGACGCTGAATCTTTCTTTAAAGATAAAACAGACAATTTTGCTTTACTTAAACAATTTGCAAAGGATAGGCAATATAATATGGCTGAATCAAAAACATATAAAATTGATAAATCAAAAGAAGCAATGTCAACTGATGATTGGTCAAATGTTGATAAAACTGCAATGCGGAATAAGATTATGGATGCGGCCAATCGTGATACTTTGGTTAAATCTGTATATTTGGATGTTAGAGAGGGTTGGCAAGACGCGCCTTCTTCTGGGTTAAAATATCCTGTAATGCAGTTAAAAGGTGACACTTTTGTGTATAATCGAAATGCAATAGCGTCTGCAAAAGGATATGCAGAGAAAAATAATGAAACAGAAGTATTGAAAAAATTAAATAGTATTTATAAAAAGTTAGATTTGGATGAAGGAAAGGGGGACGATGCAAAAATGTCTGAAGTTGCGTTTGCTGCTGTTGATATTAGTCAGCTGTGGGGTCAATTATGGGATGCTCTTGCTCAAAAATATCCTGATAATGACTATGGTAGTGTTTATCGTATTGATGCTATTTATGAGGAAGATAACAAAAAATTTGTTATAATTCATTATAAAGGTGAAGCAACAAAATATCGACTTGATTTTTCATTAACAGAAGAGGGATTGACACTTTCTGATGAAATTGTACAAGTAACGGTAGAAATTGTTGAGACAGATAATGTGAAAAGATTTGCTGAGCCTGAAAATGCTGATAAATATAAGGAATTTGAAGGATGTCATGACAATGATGATAATGGCAATAATGAAAAAGAAGTTTCTATGGATGAAATGAAAGCAAAAGTTGACGAACTCACAAAAGAGATTGAAAACCGCGACAATATCATTATGGAAAAAGATAAAGAGCTTGAAGAACTTCGTGCATTTAAGGCAGATATTGAGAACAAAGAAAAAATGAGTTCTATTGATGCCATTATGAATGAAGTTAAGAGTTGTTTGTCTGAACAGCAATTTAACGACCTTAAAGAAGAAGGCGTGAATTGTGAAATGTCTCAAATTGATGGTTGGAAAAATAAGGTAAAGGCCGTTTGTTTTGACGCTACTAAGGGTCAAAATCAAGGTAAAAATGACGTATGGGCTTTTGCCGCGCCAACCAATATCAAATCTACACCCAAGACTGCTATTGAAAGACTTAAAGAGCAACTTGGCGAATAAGAAAAATATATAATAAAGGAGATAATAGATTATGGCTTTACATGGTTATGTAAATACTACCAAATGCGCTTGCTGGGATGTTGATTCCTATAACTGCGCCGGTGTTTATTCTACTGGCGACCTTGACAATGGCGTTTTTGTTACTCTAACTAATATCAATCGCGACACTACTGAATTTACTATCAACGGTTATGAATGGGTTGTTGCCCCTGCAACTTCTACTTCAACTCGTGTGTGGCTTGTTGCTTCGCCCGAAGTTGGCACTGATATTATGATGCAAGAGCTGGCTGATCCTCGTCAGTTCTACAATGCCGCTGGGCAGCCTATGTCCCTGAAATATCTGGTTCCCGGCGTAGATATTATTGAAGTTACAAAAGAGTGCTTTACTGACACTACTCTGCCCACTAATACCAATCAATATGTTACTATTGGTGCAAATGGTAAACTGACTGCTACTAGTACATCCCCTGCTGCTGGTACGAATGTGTACTTTACTTTTGTTGGTTATCATACTATCCAGATTGGTATGGAAAGTGTTCAGACTGCCCTCATTCGTATTGAGCGCAACTAATTATTTTTGTAGTAAAGGAGTTAATGAAATATGGCTATTTTAAATAAAGAAATTGTCAATTTCTGTGGCGGTCAGACTGCCTTTTATGAATCCATGGTTGACAATTATATGAATCCAAAGCCCGAGAATGATACTATTCTGAATCAGGGTTTCTTTGCTGAGATTGAAAGAATGTCTGGCGTTTCTCGTGATGGTATCGCTCATGATGCTTGGGCCTCTAATCCTAGCACTCGCTGGGCAACATTTGCAGTTGTTGATGCTGTGATTAATGCTATTCTGCCTTCAGTCCTTACATCGGCTTTTGGTGTGTTTATGGATCTGCGTTTTGTTGAACCCGGTGATATTATGAAGTTCCGTGTTATGCCTAACGCCCTATACACCACTTCATTTGGCGGGAAAGGTGAACGTACAACTTTCCGTCAGAAACAGTATGCTGGTGATGTTATTGTAGTTCCTAAAGAGCACCTTGTTACTATTTATGTTGACATGTATCGTGTGCTTGCTGGTAAAGAAAATATTAGTGATTTCGTGCGTCAGGTTGTTATGTCTGTTGAACAACAGATGTATGGTGTTGCTCTGAACGCTCTGACTACTGGCCTTACTGCTGTTACTGCTGGTACCGAATATACTTATTCTGGCGCATTTAGCATGGAAGCACTTCTGAAGATGGCTGAGCAAGTTCAGGTTTACAACTATGGTGTGCGGCCTGTTATTGCTGGTTCTGCTGTTGCTCTGATGAAGGCTATTCCTGATAGTGCTTATGGTTATCGCGGCAACTATGATGCTAATGGCGGCGCTATTGACCTTATGCGTACCATTTATGGTTTTGAAGTGCTGCGCCTTAACCAAGCTGCGGCTCAGGGTGGCGGCCTTGTGCTTCCTGACAACCAGATTTTCATTGTCAGCCCCAGCCAAGACAAACTTGTTAAAGGCGTGGTGTCAAACAGCATGACGAATTCCAATCAGTTCTATGATAATGCTGATATTACTCAGAACTTTACTTATCGTAAGAACTATGACTTTGTTTATGCTTCTGCGGCTAAAGCTGGCATTTATACTATCACTGACTAATGTATGTTGTCAAGTCTAGCGGCTGTAATTGCCGCTAGACTTTAATAAAATTGATTAAAGGATTGAAAGGATAAAAATATTATGGCTTATGCAAAAAAGACTGACACAACCGCAACTAAAGTTGAAAATAAAGAATCAACTGTTGATAATGAAAATGCTTTATTGAAACAACAAATTGAAGAAATGAAGGCCCAAATGGCGCTTATGTCGCAAATGATTACTAATCAGCAACCTAAAGTTGAGAAACAATCAGACCCAAATAAGCGTATTGAGTTTATCAATTTAACTCATGGTACTTTGGTATTGCGTGGTAGCCGTATTCATGAAATTGTGGGGCAGTTTAATAAACGAGATTTTAGCGAGAATGAGGCTCAACTAATTCTCAACAATTCTCACAATGCTGTTGTCAATGGGCTTGTTTATATTACAGACGCTGATTTTGTAAAAGAAAATAATCTGTCGACCGTTTATGAATCATTACTCAATGATAATGATTTGAAAACTATTTTGAATCAAAATGCAAACAAAGTTATTGAAATTTATCAAAATTGTAATGAAAGCCAACGCAAGATTATTTTGGATATGGTTGAAAATCAACAGTTGAACACACAAGATGTTGACGCTAATATTTTGATGAAACTTAGTGAATTGTCAAAGAAAGATTTGATGCGTATTGGAAAATATGACGAGGAATGATTAAATGGGGACTTCCTTTGATAAAGTTATTGATTTAGCATTGCTTGAAATCAATGACTATAAATTAGATAAATTATTTAATCAATCACAACAGGGTTTTCAAACATATTGTGATGGGTTTTTAATTTCTGCTATTCCTAATTTTGTACGATGCAAGCAAGATTTGTCATATGATGCCAGTACGCGGGCATTTGTTTCTGAATTGACAAGTCTTGAGCAAAGTATTTTAGCGGATTTTTGGGTTATTCAATGGTTCTCAAAAGAAGTTCAAGATGCTACATCTATTGCTAATGTATTACAAATTTCGTCCGCATTTTCTACACATAGCCCTGCTTCTTCATTAAAAGAAAAGGGGACATATTTAAATTATTTGCGTGAGAAAGTAATGCAAAAGATCAACTATTATTTAATATCTGATGTTGACGACATCCCACATTTCAATGATTGGTAATGCAATATGTATGTGGACAAAAACAAAGTTATTGGCAAATTGTTTTACATATTGTGTCAATTTGAAAAAGCGAGAGATGAAACATCAGATGTTACAATACAATCATGGCGCAACTATTTAGATAGGTTGTATGTGTGGTTTTTAGGATATGGGAAACTGGAAATATGTGTAGCAATAAAGGGGCTTCAAACTGCGGCAGATACGTTACAAATTGAAACGGTTCGGCGTGTAGTTTTTGATATGATTACAACAATAGATAAAGGGGGCTGATACTCATGCAGTTAAAATATTATTTTAATGCTTTGGAAAATGATATGTTATTGTCGCCAAATGATAAATGGCGAGAACAACAACAGGCATTATACAATGCGCAATGGGAAAATACGTCAGCCCGAATTGTAGTCAAGGAACAAGCTGGGATTGGGCTTGATATATTTGGTAACATAGAAGTTTGGATTAACAAGGCGATTGGGACTACTTCAACATTTATGAAAAATGGTGAAGATTATCGACAATTAGTATTTAAAGAAATTGATAAACCATGTTTGCGTGGAATTTATTATCAATTTGAAAATAACTGGTGGATTACAGATTTTGTCAATCCTTCGCAGGGGCTTGTTTCAGATATTGTTGTGCGGCGTTGTAACAATGTTTTGCGCATGATAGACCCTGACAATGGAAGCATTTTTACAATACCATGTGTTATTGATTATGACATGACTTCGCCAAATGTCCAAGTTTCTACACATATTATTACGCCGAATAATCACGCGATAGTTTTTGTGCAAGCTAATAAAGATACAATGCGGCTATTCAAATTAAATACAAGATTTTTACTAGGCGGCAGACCATTTAAATTAAACGCGTTTCAAAATGCTCTTTTACAAGAAACTTTAAATTCTGCCCCAACAGTATTATATCTTGATTTATATTTGGATGAATTGCACGCAAAAGATAATCAGGAACAACAAATTGCCTATAATGGCGATTTTGTTTATAATATAACGATTGATTCCAATAACCTTGAATTATCAAATGGGACTATGGGGATTTTATCTGCGAATGTATTGTTGAATGGCGAAGAAGTAAATCATGTTATTAAGTGGTCATCTAGTGATTGTGGTATAGTCAACATCAATCAGAATGGGGAATATTCAGTAGTTGGACAAAACAGGGATGTTGCAACTATTACTGCGGCATTAGATGGCAATGATAATGTGTGTGCTCAGATTACAATTACTGTAGCAGATGCTTCTACTATTCAACCTCTCATGGTTTTCTCTCCTGTTTTTGATAAGATAAGACAATATCAGACTATTACAATGGATATTACAGTATCTTATGGCAATGAAATTATTATCCCGCAAATTGTGCAAGCGGATAGCCCAAGTTCTATATTGGAATTAAGTTTAAATAATAATAAATTGAATATAAAATGTAATAATATTTCTGTTGAAAAGCAGTTAATAAATATACATGTGTCTAATGATAATCCGATGTTTAATATTTCAAAAACCATAGAAATTCAATGTGTTAGTATGTTAGGATAGGTGATTTGATGTATAATAGTTTATCAAGGTTGCCATATGTTCCATATAATATTCTGACATATTTAGCACAAAATGATGAAATTATATGGAAGTTATTGAAATATAATGATTATGGGGCTTTATCCAAGCCTGATTTGACATTTGAAGAAAAATTAGATTTAGTGTGGCGTGATGGGCCGCAAGAAGAATATGGGGTTTTTCTAACTAATTTGATTGAGGATGCTATTGCTGAATCAAAATGTATTTTGAAGTGTTATCAATATTACATTCATGCTGACGCACTATATAATAGCACTGTTGTATATGCGTTTGATTTTTTATATGGCGGCAAAATGTCATTGGTAGATTATAATGGGATTCCTGTATCTCGTGGAGATTTATTTATCAATCGTTTGCTTACGGTTCTTAACGGTGTTGAGGTTGGCGGTGTTGGGCAACTGATATTTCTTGATGATATGTCACGATATGATTTGGCGCGTAGCATTATTGGTAACTCTAAAACATTTACTGGGGTACAGATATTTTTGAGCACTTTAATTGGTGACGCAGGAGTTCAGCAAACTTGTGGCAATTAATATCCAATTTTTAACAGATGCTTATTTTACATTTGATAAAGACGTGCCGTATGAATTAAAATGCGGCAAAATTGTATGGATTAAACCAATTAAAGTTATTGATAGTATCTTGTTTTTTAACAGTATAGGGGTTATTAGTCAAGACAAGAACAGCATCCCTGACCCTAAAATTATTCAAATGTCTTATTTGGATTTTATTATAAATATTTTATTACAGGTTGATACAAACAATGGTAATAGATTGGCGGTCATATTAAAATATTGTTTAGGAATACAAGAACCTAAATTTGGCAAAGATGAACGCGGCAAATATTTTTTGGTTGATACAGATAACGATATTAAAATAACGGCAAAAGAATTTGAGGATATACGCCGCATTATTTTGTATCAGAATATTTTTGGGTTTGATGACGAATATATGAACCCTGAATTAAAGCAAGCTATGATGGAAACAGATGCTTTACGACATAGAGGTATTGATATGCCAGATTTGGAACGTAAGTTTGCAATTATTACGGCGCATTGCGGCATTTCTAAACGTGAACAAATTGATATGACATTGCGTAGTCATAGTGCTTTATTTAATGAAGTATGTGGCGAGGTTGAGTTTGAAACAACCCGTGCTATTGCTATGTTTGCTGGCAAAGGCAAGGAAATGGAACATTGGATTTATAAGAAGAAGAAAAATAAATTAGATGGATATATTACGTCTATTGGCGAATATCAAAAAATGATTGGTCAATAAAGGAGGACTTTATATGAATGCAAATAGGTTCTTGGCGGGTAAATAGGCCCCACATATCAAGTAATTGGTATGTTGTTCCGGGTTAAATGCTTTGAATCCCTAAAGCCATATACACTACAACATGACCATGAAACAAGGGTGAATGTGATAGTTGCGAAAGCAGAAAAAAGTTATATGGATGGTGTATGGTTAAATCCTAAGCACTGATGCGTCAAAAAATGGGTGTTTAGCAGCCACTTCTCGAATAGAGAAAGGTTCAACGAATATCTTGCATGGGCAAGAGTAGAACTCAAAGTGAATGTGAGAAGAAAAATCCGGCCCCTATATGGGTGAACAAATATTCTGGACTTATAGGAAACTATAAGCAGTCAAATAAAGACGGCATAAGAAGTTGCGTTCTTGTGTGAACATAAAATCATTTATCGCCCCGGTGACGCACTTTTGTTTAGAGGCGACAACCTTATTGGTGTGGTAAAATAATAGCCATGCACATTAAGTGATTAGTGTGTACTCTGGGTTAATTGCTTTGAATCCCTAAAGCTCTTGTAACTACAACATAAGGATGAAACAAGCCTAAGTGTGAAAGTAGCGAAAGCAGAAAAAATACAAGAGATTTCTATAAGGTTAAATCCTAAGTAGAAGTAAATGGGTGTTTAGCAGCCACTTCTCGAATAGAGGAAGGTTCAACGACTATCCCTTTGCGAGGGAGTAAACCTAAGTAGGTTGAAAAATCCAGCTTTTAAGTATTCTATATCTAAAAAAATAAATCTTTTCAAAACAATTAAAATATGATATAATAAAGGATGAAAGGGGGAAAGTTATGTTATTAACTCCTACTGTAAAAATTTGTGTAACTGCAAGAACAGTAAATCATTACAAGGAAAAAGGCTATCAAATACCTGTAAAATATAGTGAAAAATCTAAAAAAGAAGTTATTGATTCGTCAGTTCCTATTGACGTAAAGACATTAGACTTGCCTAAAAATTCACATACAAAAATTAAATATAAATGTGATAATTGCGGAAAAGAATTTGTTACTGTATTTTCAGATTGGAATAAGACTACTTATAAAGAATTAGGGGACTTATGTAAGTCATGTGCGGCAACAATTAAACTATCTCAAGCAATGAAAGATAAATATGGATATGATAATGCTTCCCAAGTTCCTGATATTATTGAAAAGAAAAAACAAACTAATTTTGATAAATATGGGAATGAATGGTCAATAGCGTCTAACTTAGTGAGAGGAAATATTTTAGAAACCATTAAAGATCGATATGGCGTTTCTAATCCAATGCAACATGAATTGATTAAAAAGAAAGCTAAAGAAACTAACAATAGGAAATATGGTGGGAATAGTTCTTTATGCAGTCCAGAAATAAAAGAAAAGTCACAAAACACATGTTTGAAGAAATATGGGGTTAAAAATGCTTTTCAATCTAAGGAAGTACAATTAAAAGCTAGAAATACTTTGTATAAAAATGGAACTGTTCCTATTTCTGGTGCAGAAAGAAAATTATGTGAGATACTTAAAAGAATGTATGGGGACGCAAATTGTTATCCTTCATATCCAGTTGGAAGTTTTTCTTTAGATTGTCTTGTGATTATTGATAGTTATAAAATTGATTTTGAATATGATGGCTTATATTGGCATAAAAATAAAGGACATAAAGACGGTGCAAGAAATGCTATTTTAATGAACGAAGGATATAAAATAGTAAGAATTAAAGCTAATAATAGAGACGATATGCCGTCAATTACCCAAATTCAAAATGCTGTAGATTATTTAATTAAAGAAAATCATCATTTAACATTTATTGATATGAATACTTAAAATGAACAAATAGTCTTGCCTTATATGAAAATATAAGCAGCTTTAATAAGCGGCATGAGATTAACGCTCTCATGTGAAAATTGCGCTAAAACTTTAACGGAGAGTACATTCAACTATAGTATTACTGCTGAAGAAGTTCGTGCTGGACGGAGTAAATAATGCTCTCTATATTAAGTAATTAGTATAGATTCCAAGTTAAATGCTTTGAATCCCTAAAGCCTACATACCTAAACAGTAATTGGAAACGATAAGCTGAATGGTTACGAAAGTAAAAAAAAGTTGTAGGATATTCATAAGGTTAAATCCTAAGTGAATGTAAATGGGTGTTTAGCAGGGAAATTTCTAAGTATTATTGACTGTTTAATAAAAATATGTTATAATATATGAAAAACCCTCAACGATTATCCTCTTACGGAGGAGTAGAACCCGAAGCAAATGCGGGAAGAAAAATTTGGCCCCTATATGATAGGGTGAACATATAATCTGCTCTTGCAAGAAATTGCAAGCGGTCTGTCAGTAATGATAAGACGGTATAAGGTTTGCGCCCTTATACGAACATGGAAATAATTAAACCATAAAATACTTATTAAAAGGTGATAATGTGTTATTAAACACATATGCTATTCAAAAATGGAATTCTAAAAATAAAACATATTATATCAATAAAGGATATGTTTTTACTACTATGGGAGATGAATTTCAAGTAAATATTGAAGATTTAACTCCAAATAGTAAAGCTGTTGTTGAAGTTAAATGTGATTATTGTGGGATTATTGTAAAAAAGAATTATCAGACATATTTAAAACAGCATCATGATAAATTTGGGGATGCTTGTAAATATTGTCAACCTCAAAAGAATAAATTTTGTTGCTTAGAAGCATATGGGGTTGATAATGTAATGAAGGATAAACAGGTTGCTCAAAAAGTTAAAAACACTTGTTTGCAAATATATGGTGTTGATAATGCTTCTAAATCAGACGAAGTAAAACAAAAAATTGTAAATTCTAATCGAGAAAAATATGGTTGCGATTATTCTTGGCAAAATAATGATGTAAAGAATAAAATTAAAGAAACTTCATTAAAAAAATATGGATGTGCATATCCATCACAAAGTGAAGAAGTTAAAAATAAAATTAAAATTACTAATTTAGATAGATATGGATTTGATGTTCCTTCAAAAAATCCTTTGGTAAAAGAAAAGGTTAAACAAACTAATATTAAAAAATTTGGAGTATCAAATTATTCTATGACAGAAGAATGTAAAGATAAAATTAAAGCAACTAATTTACAAAAATATGGATACGAATATGTTTTACAAGTGCCTGAAATTAGAGAAAAAATTAGCAACTCTTTATTAAATAATGGAACATGCAAAACTTCAAAACAACAACTTGAATTGTTTAATCTCTTAAATGAAATGTATGGTAATTGTAAGTTAAATTTACCATGTGGGTGCAATAGTCTTGATTGTGTTGTTGATATAGATGGTGTTAAAATTGATATAGAATATGACGGATGGTATTGGCACCAAGATGAACAAAGAGATAGACGTAGAGATGAATATGTTAAATCATGTGGATATAAAATTCTTAGAATTGTTGGCGAGAAAAATATTCCAACAAAACAAGAGTTGAAAGAGGCCATTGATAAATTAGTTTTAACTGAATATAAATTTTATAAAATAAATATGGTTTAATTATTGTTAGGCAATGCTCTTTTTGGTTAAAAGGTTTCGTGATGCCTTATGGCCCGTTAGTCAAGTAATTGGCTAATGTATCCTCTTTAATTGCGGGAACGTCCTTAGAGCTTTAACAACCAAGTTATATTGGTAACAATATAATGGCTTAACTAATCATTAAGGTATGGTAAAATTGTTAAAGATTGGATAATCCGCAGCCAAGTATCCTAATAGGATAAAGGTTCATCGACTAAATGTAAACCCTAAGTGTTTGAGGGTTGAAACAGGAGGCCCCTATATGGGTGAATGATATAGTCAATTCTCATATGAAAGTATGAGGGATATTTCCCATATAAGTGTAGCGACTTATATGAAATACGAAGCGTTATTATCACGACAGTAATTTGTCAGTAACTTTAACTGATGTGATTTGCATTGGTTAATCAGTGATGATTAACTATTAAGGGTTAATTGCTTTGAAAATCCTAAAACCTGTCAGCCTAAACAGTAACTAGAAATGGTAAGCTGAATGGATAAAAAAATGATAGGATGTAACAATGGGTAGTTTAGCAGGGAAAATCCTAAGTCTGATAAGATATGGATGACCTTCAACGACTAGGTTTTGACGAAACCGTAGACTATAAGCTAATGATAGTCGAAAAATCCTTCTCTCTATAATTATAGAGATGAACAAATAGTCTAATCTTACATGAAAGTGTAAGCAGTTCTTATAAGAACGGTATAAAGAGTTGCGTCTTTATATGAATGTTATGCAATGTTCAACCCTGAGTATCTTGCCGCTTCATTTGGTACTGACATTCAAATGGGTGGCCCAAGCATTATGGAAGAAGAACTCACGGTTGGTGTCACTGGCAATACTGTTACTTTAACACAAACCCCTCTGCCTTATCAAGGTACATTGATTGGGTGGTATAGAAAACCTACTGATACAGTATGGTCGATTGGAAATATTACTGGTAATGTTATGACAATTACTGGTGGTGCACAGAATGACCATTATTGCGTCAAATATTTCTATCAAAACGCAAACGCTCAGTCAATTATTGTTCCTGTTGACTGGGTTCCTGCCGAGCTACATGTTGTTATTATCAACGACTTGTTCTCTGGCGATATTACAAGCGGCACTAACAACTCTCGTGTTGGCCGTTTGATTACTGATATTCCTAGGTATCAGCTAGATGGTAAAATTTTTAAGCAATGCGCTTAAAATGCCACGCACATTAAGTAATTAGTGTGTGCTCCGTGTTAATTGCTGGTAAATCCTAAAGCCTTTATTACCACAACGTAGACATGAAATATAGTCAAGCGTGATGGTTGTGAAAACAGAAAGAAAATAAAGGATGACACATGGTTAAATCCTAAATGTTATATAATGGATGTTCAGCAGCCAATGTCCAAATAGGATAAGGTTCAACGACTATTTCCTTGTGGGAAAGTAAATCTAAGTAGATTGAAAAATACGGCTCTTATATAAAGATATAAGATGAACATATAGTCTGCTCTCATGTGAAAGCATGAGTTGTTTATTTGTTAAGAGTTCAAATAAACAGCATGAGATTAACGACCTCATGTGAACATAAGGTAACCAGGATTTAACTCTATCTGCTGGTTCAACTTCAACAATTTCCCTCACTGGTGTTGCTACTGCTGTTTCAACTGGTGATGCTTGTGAGGAACAGGCTTATTATGCTACTATTACTCAAGAAATCTTTGGTGAGACGTGGCAGGATAGCGTTATTGCACTAGCCCTTGAAGATGCCGAAATTGACCTTGGCGCAACGGGTGACACTGCAACACTAGCCGTTCGTGTTATTTTTAGTGGTACTGTTGCTGCTCAGCGTAAGGACAATTCGTTCTTTGACTTTACATTTACTGAGGGTACTGCAACTGGTACTACTGTTGGAAAAAATACTGGTTTGATTACTGCCGGTGCTACAAATGGTACTGGTTATGTTACTGTTACGTTGAAAGATAATCCTACTGGCCCTTCTGCCATTGCCGAAGTAACAGTTACAGGCAACTAATATATTATGGGGAATGGCTATATAGCTGTTCCCCATTTTTTTATAAGGATGGTTAATATATGTGTAATTGTTTGATAGACAATATTTGTAATATTACAAAAGAAGCGTGCCCATATGTTTATTTTTGTTATAAGAAAAACAGGTATGAACCATTAAAAACAATGCCAAATAATTGTAAGGTTAAACAGCCAAAGGCGAAAGTACCACGAGGATATTTTGAAGTAGTGTTTGAGCGTAAAGGCTGGCTTTATGTAAATGTTCGAGGTAATCTTTATAAGTTTAGGAATCCATATGGAGAGATACCACCATATGTAAAACTTTGTAAAGTTAATGGGGCATGGGCCATTAAGGAGTGATATTGTGGCGGATGATATTGCTGTGTTATATAGCAAATGTAATAAATTAGATTCTAGGGTTTCTAAAATTGAAGCAGCTAGTCCATTTTTAGAAGAAATGATTGCTAGAAACATAGCTAGCAATGAAAAATTAGGAAATACATTGCAAGATATTCAGATTTCAATGGTAAAAATGAATGAGAAAATGGACGAACAAGCACTAGCTTTAACTGCAATGAAAGCAGAATTTGAAGAAACTAGCAGATTAACAAATGCTCGTATTGATGATGTTGATAAAAAGGTAACACAACGGATTCAACAAGTAGATAATCGGGTTGATACTATTGAAGATAAAGGTAAATTTGATATTTCATTGTATTTGAAAACAAATTGGCCATGGATATTGATTATATTAGGACTTGGCATAGCGTATGCTTCTCAAATAATAAAAGTATAAGTAGATCAGGAAGAAAGGATAAAAGGGTATGAAAGAATTAACGGCAGATGTAATTACTCTTGAAAGCTATGGGATTACTGTTAATAAATATTTAACATATGCTCAAGTACAGCAAATTGTAAATAGTGCTTTACATTGTGAAAGTTGGGCTGAACAACAGCAAACTATTGATATGTTGATGTTGTATCATGCGGCCAATATCCCACTGGAAGAATTGGAAAATATTGGACATGATAAGCTGTTGCAAAGTGGTTTGATTGATGTTGTTAAAGAGAATGTTAGGAATTATTATCAAATTTTTGATGGAATAAAATATACAACTTCTATTAATCGTGCTTTAGGGCAAATTTTCAAACAAATTTCTGAACTTTTACCAACACTAGAAAAGGTGGTAAAGCGTGGTAAATCAGCTCAAAACACCAAATGATTTACAAAATTATGTAATGCCAAAAATACAACAGGCGGTTGATTATGTCGTGCAAAAAATATGGAATGAAAATAGGGAAATTATTCGAAAAATAGTATATGAGGCATATCAACCAACAGAGTATGAACGCACCTATGAATTTAAGGAAGCGTGGGATTTTGATGTTAAAACATTGGGTAATTATGTAGAAGGAAAATTCTTTTATGACCCAAGGTTATTAACAGTGAATCCAGAAGAAGGGCAACATGCTTCGGTAATTGATGGAAGTCCAATGACAGAATACTTAGCAGAAATAATTTATCAAGGTATGTCTGGTAAAATTTTTGGTAAAGGCCCATGGACAAGAAAAAGAAATGCTTGGAATGAATTAGTAAAAGTTGTAGGTAAGCAAAAATTAAATAATTGGATGTATGAGGGGCTTCAATTAGCTGGTTTAAAGGTAAAACGACATAGAACTAGCATTGAGGTAATGTAATATGCGGAAAAATATAAGAATGGGGCTTGATTGCAGCACTACTAGCACAGGTTATGCTATTTTTAATTGGGATAAATTATTATGTAGTGGGACAATCAAACCCAGTCAAAAATTAGATTGGCGAAGCAGAATTCAATATGAATGGCAGGCATTGAACAATATTATTAAAGAATATAGGCCAAATACATTGTATGTGGAAGATGTGCCGTTAAAAGATGGTAAATTTACCATTCAGAAATTGAGCGTTGTTCAAGGCATTGTATTAAGTTTATGTGCTCAATATGATATTGATGCTCAATTTTTATTACCGTCTGAATGGCGTGGGAAATTAGGGATGTATGATGGGACTAATGAAGGTAAACAACGTGCAGTATTAAAACGCAAAGCTGTTGAAATGGCGAATGAGATATTTCATTTGAATTTATGTTGGAATGGTGAAAGTAGTAAAAAAACAGAAGATGATAGAGCAGAGGCCATTTTAATATGTTATAGCCAAGTAAAAATCACATAAAAGGGGTGTGATATATGGCAAGTAAATCTAATTGGAATTATTCTTTACTAATTGGCACTGAATACGATTTAAATTTAAAAGAGTTGCAACGGCAACTTGAAAATGCGTCAAAAAAATTAAAAATCAATCTTAATACAAAGTCTACTGTTGATGGATTAGATGCTGTTAAAAAATCTGCTAAGGATGCAGCTGATGCAGGAGAAGATTTAACACTATCCTATCAATCGGCTCAATTTGCATTTGATGCTGTAACAACTGCAATAAAAGCAATGACGCAAGAAGTTATTAAGATGGACGGCGTAATGACAGAATTGCGTAAAGTTACAGATTTGTCTGGCGATGCGCTTACTCAATATCAACAACAATTAGCAGATATGGGTTCTACTGTCGCGCGTACAGGTTGGTGAAAACTGAGCCTGAATGTCAAAATAGTAAATTGGCATTGAGAACATCTCTAAATCCAGTAACCCCTAAAGCCTATTTAACTACAATGGTGGCTTGAGATTATAGTACCATGAATGTGGGAAACTGTCAACAATAAATAGGATGGGATATGGTGGAAACATCTAAGTCTTATGTCATATTTTTAAGTTAAGAAAAATGTGTAAAATTCACAAAAACTCACTATAAAAAATGTGATGCAATGGGTGATTGGTTGCGAAGTCCTGATGAGGGATGTGTCAACAGACTATACGGGATGCCCCACTAATATTATGGGTGAAGAAATAGTCGAAGAAAATATGAAAATATTTTTATTGACAATTATTTTTAGATGTGGTAATATAGTAGTAGAAAATATGAAGGAGTGTAAATCATGGAAAAGATCGCTGCTATTTTATCACTTATTGGGTTTGTTCTTATTTGTTTAGATACGTTTATTCTGAAAAAAGACAAAGACTGTGATTTAAAAATTATCATAAAGTATATTGATTGTGGTATTTTATTATTATCGGTAATTTTTAATGCTTCTAATTTTGCGTTTGTTGCTTGTGGTTTATATGGGGTTGTTTATTGCTTTGGTAGTGCAATAATGTTATCATCTAGTCCAAAATATAAATCTGAAGAACAAAAAAGAATTGAATTAAAGAGGGAACAAGAGCAAGAGCAATATTTTAATGAATACGGCGACCCAAATGATGATAAATAATTGTTGAATATAGTCAGAAATGGTTGAAGCTGCGACAGAATTTAGAAAGTCCAACTTCAACGATCAAGATAGTGCGACATTAGCATTAGTTTCATCTATGTTTCAAAACGTGGCAGATGAGGCAATCACAGCAGGTGACGCAGCGTCATTTTTGATTGCTCAAATGTCGGCGTTTGATATTCAAGCAGAAGATAGTATGTCGATTATTGATGCCGTGAACGAGGTCAGCAATCAGTTTGCGGTATCATCTGGCGATTTAGCAAATAGTTTAGGCATTGTATCTTCTGCGTTGGCTGTTGGCAACAATGAATTCCAAGAAGTCCTTGGTCTCATGACCGCGGGGACAGAAATTACAAGAAATTCAAATAAAGTTGCCAGAGGACTTGTTTCAGTTCAAAGTCGTCTTAATCAAATTGTTGATGAAGGTTCTACTGTTGGTAAAGCATTAACAGAATGGTATGAAAAGCATGGTATTGCTATTTATGACCAACAAGGACAGTTGCTTAGTTTATACGATGTACTTACTCAAGTGGCCGAGATTTGGCCTACATTAACAAAAAATGAACAAGCGTATTATTTAAATCAGCAAGCGGGTGAAATGATGCCCCTTCAAGGCGGATATGCGGGAACCTACTTAGAGCCTTATATACTAAACTATAATAGGGATATTATAGTGGCATGACTAATCATCATGGTAAAGTAATCAAGTATAAGGATTGGGGAATCCGCAGGGAATTGTTCAGAACGGACTTGCCCTCAACGACTATTCGATAAGCTGGGTATACAAGCCAGCAAAAGAAGTACGGCCCAAGTCAAGGGTGGGTGAAAACCCCTTAAATGGAAGTGCCTTGACATATTTGTAAAAAAATATGAAGATATAGTCTGAACTTCATGGGAAAACCATGAGAAAGGAAGTTTTATATTGGGAAGTAAACATATTAAAGATTTTGCATCTAAATTTAGAGATAGAGGACTTGAACCATTAGAAGAAATTATTGATGCAAAACATAAAATTACTTGTATTGATAAAGAAGAATATAAGTATTATTTATCTTATCGAGGTTCTATTTCTGATAAGCGAACAAAACAATTTGATAAATGGGATAAGACAAATCCATTTAAAGCGTATAATATGAGATTATATGCTAATCGAGTTCAAGAAAATGTAGAGATAATTTCTGACGATAGTATATTAGAACAATCTTCTACTCAAAAGATAACATTTCGTTGCCCTATTTGTGGTAAAGAATATCAAAAGAAATGGTGCCATTGGATAATGCAACCATATAATAATCATGTTTGTCCTGAATGTGTAAATAATAGTTATGCCAATGGTAATTCTTCATATTCTATATTAACACAAGAATGGTTGAATAGTTATAATATTGAATATATGAAAGAATATAAATTTGAAGATTGTGTAAATAAAAGGCAACTTCGGTTTGATTTTTATATGAAATGGAAAGGAAATGTTATTTTAATTGAAGTTGATGGTATGCAACATTATTATTTATCTACATGGACAACACCTGATAGATTAATGCAAAATCAAAAACATGATGCAATTAAAGATGAATATTGTAATAAAAATGGATATATTTTAATTCGGATACCATATTGGCTATATAGAACAGAAACTTATAAAAATATTTTATATAAAACTTTCTTTGGTTAGACTGACAATCTAACTTAACATATTGGCAAATCAGACCCAAAATTTAGCGGCTATTCTGCAAAATTTTAATCATGCAATAGAAGCAACAGCGACCGCTTATGATTCTGCTGGTTCAGCGGCAAGAGAAAACGAACGATACATGGATTCTATTCAAGCCTCAATTAGTGCTGTTGCGGCTGAATTTGAATCTTTTGCTAACAATGTTATATCAGGTGATCTTGTAAAGGGCGTATTAAGTGCAACCAAAGTGCTGTTGCAATTTCTCAATGCGCCTTTTGGTAATTTTATTACACAAATTGGTTTAACATCAGCGGCTATCTATACTTTACATAACCGTGTTAAATCATTGAAAATTTTTGATAAATTATTTACATCATTAGGCAAAGGTTTAACTACTATTGGCAAGTCTTTGAGCAATTTACAAAATGCTCAAACTCCAATAGGTAAAATAGGAACGGCATTAACAACTGCTGGCGGCGCGGCGGCTGGATTTGGTAAAGCGTTGTCGAATTCAGTCCCATATTTGAGTGCAATAGTTATTGGTATTCAAGCTGCTATTGGGATTGTAGATGCTCTTACAACAAGTTTAGCAGAACAACAAGAAATTGTATCTAATCTTAAAAGTGATATATCAACATTAAATGACGAATATCAACAGTTGGTTGAAGTCCCAGAAGAAGATTTGACGCAACGCCAAAAATCACGTTTAGCTTATTTAAATGCGGAAATTACTGCCCGTGAAAAATTATTAGAAATTGAAGAACGTGAAGAACGAGAAATAGAGCGGAATGAATCTACAGCTATTATCGGTGGGTTAGGGAATCTTGGGGATTTTAATGCTCAACAGAGATATGAAAGATCTGAATCTAATATTCGTTGGGGTTCACAATGGCTTAAAAATGTTCAAGATTTAACTGCTGAAAATGCTTCCTTAAATGAACAATTAGAAAAACTTAAAGAAAATGAATCGGCAAATGCTGATGAAATTGAAAGATTAACAAACAAAATTGCCGAAAATGAAGCCAATATTGTAAAAAACGAAGAAGCCTTATCTGAGTTAATTATTGAAATAACCACATTTATAGATGTAATGGATAAATCTATTGAAGCTGGGGACGAACTTGACGAAACTGAATTAGCACTGTATGAGATTGGGAAAGCCTTAATAGAAGATTACAATAATTGGGTTGGAACAAATGAATCATTAAGTGAAAGTCTTGGTGATTTAGGCGCTTCTGAGCAATCAGTAGTTGAAACAACTGAAGAAATACAGGATGCTATGTCTCAACTGTCTGAAACTTTATCTAATGTTGATGCTTCATATTCTACATTACAAAGTGCTGTTGAAGAATATAATAGCACAGGGCAGATAAGCGCAGGCACTTTATCTAAATTGTTAGAGTTAGATAGTGAATGGCTTAATATGCTTGAAATTACCAATGGGCAATTATCCATCAATAAAGAAGCATTGCAGAAATATAATGATACGCTTATTCAAAATGCTTTACAAGCTAATGCGGCAGCATTAGGTGAGGAATTGTTGGCGCTTCAAGCATCTTATCTTGAAGGCGATGTAAAAAGTGCTAAAGATGTGTTGGTAGACACTAACGATACTCTAACTGATACAGCCACAAATTCTTCTAATGCGGCATTAGGTATGATGGCGTTAGCTCAGGGAATTAGAGCAGTTACAAAAGAGCAGTATTATCAACATCAAATGTCTCAATGGCAAACTGGTGGGCCTGGTGATACACCAACTATACCGATATTATTCGGTGATGAAGATTTCCAAACCGAAGCAGATAAAATTATTGAATACCGAAGAACATTAGATAATGTGATTAGGGAGTTAGGCACAAGTAACGCGTCGTTTTCCACTGGCGGTACAAGTGGTTCTTCATCAACTGAAAAAGTTTTAACAGCAGAAGAAAAGTTGCAAGAACAAGTTGATGCTAGAACAGAAGCCTATGACCAACAAATAGCGGTTCTTGAGCATGAGTTATTTTTGTTAGAGAAAAATAATGCGTCTGAGGACGAGCGGATTGCAAAATTAAAAGAATTACAAGATGCTACTCATCGGTATGCTGAAGATTTGCGCGGATTAGGATTGGACGAAGATACATCTGAAATAATGGGCGCAAGTGAATCATGGTGGGGCTATCAAGATGATATTGTAAATATTCTTGATGATATTAAGCAAAAGAACCGTGACAATCTTGATGCGATGATTCAGGATGTTGAGGATTATATTAGTGACCGCCAAGAGCTTGATGATATAGGTGCGGCAGAAGAACTTCAAATCTGGACAGAATTGCTAAAAGATATAGATGACCTCTATGCGCAAGGTTTGGTTGATTATGAGTATTACATGGAACAACGTAAAATTATTACTCAAAATCAAGCTAAATTGGAAAAGCAAATTTGGGATGAATTTTGGGCAGCAGAAGAAGAACGATGGACAGAAGAACAAGAAAAAGAAATACAGAAGCTAGAATCCCAACAACAGGCATATGAGGCGTTGTTTGGTATTATGGCCGAAAACATCCAAAAAGAGATTGAAGCTCTTGAGAAAGAAAAAGCGGCCATTGAAGAACGGTATCAAGCCCAAATTGATGCTTTAAACGAAACCAATGAAGAACTTGAGGACCAAATTACTTTAGAACAAGCTCTTGATGCTTTAGCGCAAGCCCGCTCTCAAAAAGTTATGGTATACAAAGATGGGCGATTCCAATATGTATCAGACGTTGATGCAGTATCAGAAGCGGCTTCATCTTTGGAAGAAGTGCAGAGAGAACAGGCTTTGAAAGATGAAATTGCGGCTCTTGAAGATTCTCGTGATGCAGAAATTAAAGCTATTGATGATAAAATTGCAAAATGGGAAGAATATAAAGAAGTATGGTCTAATGCTCTTTCAGATTATGAAAAAGCCCAAAATGAGATTCTTATTCAAGAGCAGCTTGGTATGGATTTATCTGGTGAAAATTGGAAAAATTATTTAGACCAAGTTGAAGATTACATCAATCAATATGCTGATTTAATGGAGACTTTAAAAAATTTATCATCTCAAACTTGGGAAGATGTATCTAAAGACCCAGGAGAGTATATTGAGGGTGCTATTGGTGGAGCTATTCATGATAATGCTATGGATATTGGTAATGATATCGCAACCGATATTGCTCAAGGCATTATAATAGGGGGACCTGTAGGCGGCGTTATAGGCGGGGCTATAGGCGCTGTAGATTCTGTTATGGATACCATTAAAGACAGGTTTGACTTAGGCAGCTCTAGTAATAAAAAACCATCCTCAAGCTCTAGTAGTAATAAAGATACTTCATCTTCTTCTAATAAAAATTCATATAAAAACCCAGCTAATCAGGCATTAGCAGATAGTATTACCGCACAAATGAAAGAAAATTCTGAAAAATGGCATAGTGCATCCGCTGAGGATAAAAAGAAATTAGAACAGGCTAATGTTGAATTAGCAAACAAATATTATGAAGAATTAGGACGTGCGCCAACTTATAATTCATCAACAGGCAAATGGGATATATTAGAGTATGATGCAGCAGGCACAACATCTGCACATGGTGGTTTATCTATGGTTGGTGAAAAAGGCCCAGAGTTGCGTGTGTTAAATTCCGGTGATGGAATACTGCCCGCTGACATTACAAAGAATCTATGGCAATGGGGCACAACAAAACCTGCTGATTTCTTGAAATCATTTAGTGGCTTAGCAAGCATGGGCAAACAGGCTGTTATATCAATACAAAATCTCAACTTGCCCAATGTACAGGATGGGCCGGGCTTTGTTGAATATATGGAAAATCTGGCAAATAGTTTTTGGCGTAGGACAGTACAATTTCAAACAAGTCCAGTATAATCAAATAATGATAAGAGGTGGGATATTCTCACCTCTTATTTTATAAAAGGGGTGAGAATATGAATGGCAATACAAATGTTGTTATTGATGAAATGTTACGTAGTATTCAATACATGATAGATAAAGCAATGAGCAAGACTACGCAATGTTATGATGGGTTAGTAATATCTAATGCTGGCAATGGCAAATGGAATATTATGTATAATGGAGAAACACATGCTATTAAGGGATATGGGGTAGCAACGCCATCAATAAATACAGTAGTAAAAGTGATTATTCCACAAGGCAACCAAGCTCTTGCGTGGTTTTTTGTTCCCATAAAAGGAGCGTGATTAAATGACATTAACAAGGCCGACATTACTTAATGTAACGGCATTTGACGCTACACAACAACAAACATTTATTTTTGTAGTTACTGGAAGCTCGGCACAGATAACTGCAAATAGACTTACAATTCGTAATCAAGAAACTAATGCGATTGTATATGATGAAAAACAAGAGACATTTAGATATGAACATATTGTAAATGCTAATGAATTAACAAACAATACTTATTATAATGCTGTTATTACAGTATTTGATGCAGATGATAATGAATCGTCTGCTTCAATTCCTATTCAATTTTGGTGTTATTCTGAACCAACTGTTGAATTTACAAATATTCCTACAAGTGGAATTATTGCTAATGCTTCATTTACGTTTGAGTTTACATATAACCAATCGGAAGGCGAAAGAATCAATAGTTATATATTAAATCTTTATAATGCGTCGCAAGAGCAAATATCTACATCAGGATTGCAGTATGTGCAAGAAGGAATCCCGCCTTATAGCAACAGTTATACATTTACAGGGTTTGAAAATAATGGTGTATATTATGTTGAGTTAAGTATTACGACGCTTGAAGGTACAGTAGTTTCAACAGGGCTTGAGCAATTTACGGTTCAATATGAGCACCCTGACATTTTTACTCTGATTGAATTGCAGAACAACTGTGCGGATGGTTATATTGTAGTCCGCTCTAACTTTGTCTTGATTGAAGGTTCTAGCAATCCTGACCCGCCTACTTATATTGATGATAAAGAGGTCGATTTAACAGGGGATGGAAGCTGGGTTAAATGGGATGAAGGATTTAGTATTAGCGGCGATATGTTAGCCCGTATGTGGTTTAGAAAGCCCAATCCTTACACTCAAATTGCTTCATTTAGCAATACAAGCGGCCAACAAATTATTGTAAATTATATGCTAGGTTATGAAAATGTCGAGGCCGCTGATATGAAAGCATATGTTGAAATCTATGTTACATCATATGAAGGAACTCAGTATTATATTTTTAGTAATTATATTCCACCATTAGCGGACACAGAGTATTATACAGTATATTTAACTCGTGTAGATGACATTTATCAACTACAATTATTACCTACAAATTAGCGAGGTGATACAGTTTGTTTCAATTTATAGGCTATAATTTTTTTAGCGATGGTGATTGTTTGAGCAATGCCCCTGCTAATGTAAATAATATTACCACAGTTGAGTTACGAAATGCAATATGGGATCATTTCAATGTAACAAGAAATACTGACACGCCTGTTTCTCAAGATATCCCTACACAATGGGATTATGATACGATTATGAACGCAGATTTCAATGGAGATTTAGATGCTGGCAACATTGACTGGATTATCAATGAAATTACGGCCATTGAAATTAAGCGGCGTATTGCTGGTGGCTATGAATGGATTACTTTGGCTAGGGTTCCAATCAATAAAGTAGAGGATTTGACATTTGTGTTCAATGACAACCTTAATGCTTATGGTGTCCAATATGAATATGCTTTTGTGCCTATTCTTGAAGATGTTGAGGGTGAGTATATTATAAACACTATTTATTCAAAATTTAATGGTGTTTTTGTTGCAGATTTAGATACTATATATAAATTCTTATATGGTGTTGAATATAGTAATAATACTCGGAATCAACAAATTGGAACATTTGAAGTGTTGGGTAAAAAATATCCTGTTATTGTTGCAAATGGTAATTTAGCATATGAAACAGGTAGTGTGACAGGGATTGTATTGAATGATAATTTTGAAGATGGTAATGTTATTGATAGGGTTGCTACTACAAAGAAATTGAATGAGATGAAAGATTTCTTGACAAATAAACGCGCCAAGGTACTCAAAGATTATAATAGCAATATTTGGCTCGTAGTTGTTACAGACAATCTTACTGTAACATATGATAATAGCTTTGGACAAGGCGTGCCGTCATTGACATTTAACTGGACGCAAATTGGTGATGCAAACAAACAACAAGATTTGTATAATAGCGGATTAGTAAAAGAGGTGTAATATATGGCTGGTATCAATATTACATCCAATCAATTTCGTTCAGTTATGCAGAACATGCAAAGCCGTTATGTTCGCATAGAATTGTTAAATTATCAAATGCAAACTGTTGATTTATTAGAAGGGGTTTGCACAGGCGGCTCAATATCTATTGATGCAAATGCAGATATTCGGCGCACATGTGATTTGACGTTAGTAATTGATAATAGTTCATTTAATGTGGCATCTGGCGGTAGAATTTGGTTAGACCGCTATGCTAGAGTATGGGTTGGTATTGTATCTTTAATAACTGGCGAAATTGAATATACAAACTGTGGTGTATATATTATTGATGCGCCAAGTTATAATTATGACGCGGCCACAAACACTTTATCCCTATCTTTGTTAGATTTAATGGCAAAGTTGACTGGTTTGAGGAACGGTTATTTACCCGGTGTTCCTGTTATTTTAAAAGCAGGTGAAAATATTCGCGAGGCCATTATTGACACGTTGGCTCTTGGCGGCTTTACTAAATATGTTGTTGAAGAAGCTCCATCACCCGGAACAATACCAAATGATTTAGAGTTTGGACAAGGCGCAACTGTTTATGAATTGTTATCCGGTTTGCGTGATATATACCCAAATTATGAAATGTATTTTGATGTAGATAACGTATTTTATTATAAACCAATTCCAACAGGTGAAGATGACCCTGTGTATATTGATAATACACTATGGAAAGAAATTGTTATGTCTGAAACAATAGACGTTGATTTTCAAAATGTTAAAAATGTGATTGAGGTATATGGCCGCACACATGACCCTGCACATTTTTCTACTGAAACGACTGTGAGTAACAATACAATATCTTTGACTATTGCGGACGTTGAAGAATATACAGAGGATATGATTTATGGGTTCACATTGACTGATAATCCCGGATATGGGGGTGCTAGTTTGAAAATCAATAGTTTAACCAGTTATCCAATTAGATTGTCAGATGGAACAACAGCGGCTGAAATTGTGGCCGAAGAAGGCGAAGTGTATTTTTGTGTCCAATTTAAAGGCACATATTGGAATTGGCTAGGGCATCTACAATCATATGGATATGCAGAGGATGATAACCCTGATAGCCCATTTTATATAAATAGTACGGTTGGGGAAATACGATTACCGTTGTTTGGTGGGGAATACGAGAATATATTTTCAGACGACCTTGCTCAACAGCGCGCAGAAAGAGAGTTGTTTTTGCATAGTAATATGAATAATAGCATAACTTTATCTTGTGTACCTGTTCCTTGGCTGGACGTAAATACGTTATGTTCTTATACAACACAACGAGATAATAAAACAAGTAAATATTTGATTAAATCATTGAGTTTTGGGTTTGAAGCAACAGATAACATGACAGTTAATATGATACAGGTTTATGAATAACAAGGAATAATTATGAGTAAAAAATATAATATTGAAGAAGCAAAGAAAAAATTCGCAGAAGTTGGTTTGATTTTATTAGAAGAAGAATATAAAAATAATAAAACAAAAATGCGATGTTTTTGTCCAAATCATCCAGATAAAGAACTTTGGTTGAGATTAAATGATGTAGTAAATGGCCATGGATGCCCATATTGCGGTGTAAATAAAAGAGTTGAACAAAGAAAAATTCCTTTTTCTAAAATAAAAAAGAGTTTTGAAGATATGGGTCTTTTATTGTTGTCTGAAGAATCTGATTATAAAAACAGCAGTTCAAAATTATTATTTGTATGCCCTTTACATCCAAATGTTATTCAAGAAAAAACTTATAATTCTATAAGAGGCGGGCATGGTTGTAAATTATGCTCTAATTATCAAAACGGAGTAAGGCAAAGAATAAATTTCGGAATAATTCAGCAAGCTTTTTTAGAAAGAGGATATACTCTATTATCTACTAAAGAACAATATATAAATAATTCTACAAAATTACAGTATATTTGCCCTAAACATCCAGATGAAATTCAAGAAATATCTTGGAATAATTTTAGAGATGGGCATGGATGTCGTTATTGTGGAAATAAAAATTCTCAAGGAGAAAATTATATTGCTAATTTTTTAAAACAAAATAATGTGATTTTTGAACGACAAAAAAGATTCTCTGATTTAAGAAACTCTAAAACTGGCTATATGTTATATTATGATTTTTATTTGCCTGATTATAATTTATTTATAGAGTATCAAGGTGGTTATCATGATGGTAAAGTTCATGAAAGGAATCCTAAAAAACAAACAATAGAACAGTTAGAAGATTTACAAAATCGAGACGCTATAAAAAAGCAATATGCCTTAGACCACAATATCAATTTTTTAGAAATTTGGTATTGGGATTATCAAAATATTGATATAATATTAAGAAAGGAGTTAAATATAAATGCCAAATAATTTATACCCGGATTTACCCCTCACAAATTTCCCTGAAAACATAGATTCATTTACTACATGGCTTGATATTATAGCAAGTGATGGTGCATTAGTGTTGCAGTATCAACAGGCTATGCAAGCTGGAAATACAGTATTGGCCAATCAGATATTGACTCAAATCCCATCTGCTTCACAAAAGATTATCAAAGCCACAGATTTAAACAAATTAACTCAAGCTATTTTGGCGGTTGAGCGGTTTTACAAGACAGATGTTGAGCCATACATTCAAGAACAACAAACAAACTGGTTAGATACGATACAGCGGTTTTCATATAAGGGTGAGTGGGCATCTGGTACGACATATGAGGTAAATAATTTTGTATCATATACAGTATCGGGCGCAACATTGATATATTTGGCAACATCTAATCCACCTGTTGGAACACCACCCACAAATACAAATTATTGGCGGCTTTTAAGTATTCAAGGTCAACAGGGTCCATCGGGTGAGGGTGTCAGTTATAGGCAAGAGTGGAACTCGTCCACTCAATATTATACGGATGATACAGTAACATACGGTGGTGCATTGTGGATTGCAACGCAAGATTCACAGGGACAAACACCACAATCAGGGTCTCAATATTGGCAACTTGTAATGTCGTTGGGGCTTACCACATATCCTATTCAAGATTCAGAGCCTACAGGACAAGAAGTTGGAGGCTTATGGTTTAATACACAAACAAATCCAACAAATTATTATCAATTAGCAACTCTTGAAAATCCTGCTACTGCGGCACAAATTTCAGCAGGTTACGAAGCATATAATGATGATGGAGAGGTTATTACGGGTACACAAAGTATGGATGATTATTTAAGAACAGATGGCAGTAATGCGATGACTGGCATATTACAAGCTAATGCTGGGATTAATGTTACATACAATACTTCAATTAATTTACAATATTCAAACAGTACTGTGGGATATGTGACAAGCAACGCTTCTTTTAGAACGAATATATCAGGGTCTAATGGTGTAGAGTTAAAAAGTGGCGAAACAACAAAAATGCTTATATCTCCAACAGGTATATCTGCTGAAAACAATCGTATCACGAATCTTGCTAATGGTACAAATGATACTGATGCTGCTACTGTTGGGCAAGTTAATGCTGCTGTTCAAACAGGGTTAGGAATTGAAGGTTTATCATATCCAGCCGCCCCAAGCTCTGGTGATCAATTTACATTTAATGGGTTGATGGTTCGAGTAAATGCAACTGTGTCTAATGGAACAGACATTGATTCACATGCTACAAGTAATTTTACTGCTTTATGGAATTGGTGGACGAATTCTGAATCTTTACAAACAGGCAGCACACTATTTTTTATTGGTGGTAATTTAAATATCCCAATTAGTTATAATGCAAATAATTCAAAGTGGCAAGTTGTGAGTTCTGGAACAAATTATCCTCGACAAAACATGTTGATGTTATTTACTGGTGCTTATCGTCCATAATTTTAAATAATAAAACAAATAAAAAAAGGTGGTGAATATCATTGCCTAATCCAAATACTATACCTTGGTTACATTATCAAGATATACAGATACCAGATGTAACAGTTAGAACAGAATTTGAGAATAATATATTGGGTGGTAATTTTACAGAAGCATTGCAAATATTACGCAATAATCAAAATCAGTTGTTGGGCAAAGCATTTATTGCGAATACTATCAATGTAATTACATCAGGTATATCATATCTTGAATCAAAATTTAATGATAATGTGTTGATATTCTTATCTGATTTAGCCACACAATATAATAATTTGATTAGCAATTTTAGGCGGCGTGGTACATGGAGTGCCACTGAATCATATGTACCATATAATTTTGTAGTATATAATGATGAAATATATTTGTGTATTGCTAATTCTCCTGTTGGGACATTACCGACTGATGAAACATATTGGCTTTATTTGGGGTTATTAGGTCCTAAAGGTGCGGTTGGTGTTGATGTCAATATGCAATTTGATTGGAATGGTACAACAACATATCAGCCTAATGATTTAGTGGTATATGATAACACATTATATGTAGCACTTAAAGAAAATATCAATGTTATTCCGGGCACAGACCCTACTACATGGAACGTATTTTTGACTTCGGTTGATGGCTATATTGTTGTGGGTACAACAGCCCCATCAGCATATGTAAATAATACAATATGGTTCCAAACGGAATCTGACCCATTAACGGCAACAGATGTAGATACACCAATATTGGGGCAGTTTTTCAGATGGAATGAGGGTCAAGCATATTGGGAACCTATGTACCCAAACACATTTTTTAGTCTTGTAGAATATAATACGGATACTGATGCCCCACCTGTTAAGATATTGGATGTCAATATTGAAACAACAGAATGGGTATCTGCAAGTGGACAGTGGACGTATAGTATTGATATGTCAACATATGGGATTGATTTAAATACATTATGGGTGCTTGATATTTTACCGGGCGCTAATATTACAGAAGCACAATATGAGGTTTATAACTATATTGAGCTTTCACAATTAAATAATATAATAACAATAACATATACAGAAGCTACAAGGCCAACAGTAGTATTACCAATTATTATAAGGGCACAGTAAAGAGGGTGATAGAAATTGGCAGTTAATTTTAGATTAGCATATAGAAGTGGCTTAACATATACAGATTTATTTCCTATGACAAATATTGAGGCGGTTACAGATAGTAACTTTCTGAGATATTCAACAATAGCGAGCGTGTCAATTCCTGTCCCTTCTGGGAATCCAACCACACAAACTATTGATATACAAACAACGGCGGCACAGGTCGCCTCAAATGTTCGTATGGAGTTAGCAACAGGCGAACAAGATGATTATAATACGATTGTTCAGTTTGAAATACAAACAAATCAACTGATATTAACAAGATTGTATGAGTGGCCTACAAATGCAATTACTGTTAATTTGATATTTGAAGAACGAGGTAATTGATATGGCAGTAGAAGCTCAAGGTTTTAAATTGATGGTAAAAAACAATGAGAACAATTATATCTCATTATTTCCAAGAACTATTAAAAATCAAGTTATAAATTATTCAATGGGGTCAGTATATGGCCCCTATAACTTTACACTTGAAACTACAGGATGGACATTAGATTCAACAAGTGGCATGTATAAACAAACGGTTACTTTAGCAGATGTACTTGAAACTGATATCGTATATTGTATTAAAGTATTAACAGGAGATGCCGCTACAATGATAGCTCAAGACGAGGCATATTCATTATTGCATCCATATTTAGGTATTGAATCTTTAAATGGAAGTTTAGTATTTTCTGCAACTGATTTACCTACAGTAGCTTTTCAAGTGCAAGTTAGTTGGACACGATAATGAAAGGGTGATAATATGACGATAGTCAATTTAGTGTTGATGAATCTGGAAAAAGTTGGAATTGGTATCCTATTGTTTCTTGGGGCTTATTTGTCCAATATGGGGCTAGGCATGTGGAAGAATATTAAGATTGATGGAGCGACATTTGACAAACAACTAATTCTACAAAGCGCTATTAAATTTGTAGTGCTTGGTGGCAGTATTGCTTTGTTAAGCATTGTTGTTGGACTTGTGCCAGAGTATATTAGCTTTATTGGGCTTGAAATTGCCCCTGAAACTCTTGAAACTATTGATTCATTGGTAATTATTGGTGCATTTTTAACTGCTACAATTCGTTATATTGGGGACGGCATTAGTAAACTCAAGAATATTTTAGGAACAAAATAAGTGGGTGATACTATGGTAATTACAATTAGTGGCACTCAAGTACAAATTATTGGAGAACCGGATATTATTTTCCAAAATAATAATTTGGTTAATACATTAGCGGCTGTAACAGATAAAGATGAATCATGGCAATATAATGTAGATATATTTATGCCCAATTCAAACAGATACAATTCAATCATTATGACCCGCAACGGTAATATGTTATCGGTTGATTTAACACGGCAAATGTTACCAGAAAATGGCCGTTATGTATTCCAGTTTAGGGGGCAAAGTGGGGATGCGGTATATCATACAGATAAGTTTTGCTTATGGGTTAAGGATTCCATTGATTTAAATGAAGCATATGACCCTATGCCTGCTGAATTTTATCAAATGGAATCAGAAATGAAAGATATCCTTAAACAAGTACAAGAAACTGCGGCTGAAACATTACCAGAAATCAATGAAAATACAAGCGGTCAATATCTGACTAATGACGGCACAGAGGCTAAGTGGGGCACGATTGAAATTGAATCTGGAATTACACAAGAACAAGCCGATGCACGATATTTGCAATTAACCGGTGGCACAATGTCAGGCAATATTGATATGGGCGGCAGTCAAGTTAGAGGCGTAAGGTCTATTGCAGCTGATGGGGCAACTGGTAATGCTGGTATTCAATTTGCTTCAAATGGCAACTTCACTAACATTGTGTGTGGCGTTTCCACATCTGCTTCGTTCAGTGCTAATGCTGTTGATTTTTACAATCATAATCTTGATAGAGTAAATAGTGTCAATATGACAAGTGAAGCCACTATTGAAGATGCTGAATATGTTGGCGGTAATGTTGAAGAAGCAAGCCGCACTGCCATTGACTTCACCACTGAGAACGCTGTGGGTATTTGGGCTGAAGGAACTAAACGAGTCAACATTGATGCTAACGGTGTAAATGTTAATGGCAATGATATTACAGGTGCACACAATATTATTGCTGAGGGTTCTGCTACTGATGGATTAAAGCTTGAAAATAATGGATCTACTGCTCGCTTTCTCTGTGGTGGCACTACATCTATTAGTTTCTCTGAAAATGCTATTGATGCTTATGAACATAGAGTGGTTAGAGTAGGAGAACCAATTAACAATACTGATGCTGCCCGTAAGCAAGATGTTGACGCTGTGCAGACTGCTGTTGATACTGTCAGTGAAACCGTTGATGGAATTATTGATGGTACCGAGCCTATACCTTATTTATCAGAAGATGGAGGTACTCTTTCTGGTACTCTCAATATGGGTAATAATAAGATTGCTATGGGTGCTACTCCCACAGATATAACAGATGTAACTAACAAAGGTTATGTAGACGGTGTTGTAAAAGTAGTGTCAGATGAAGTAGATGGTATTCTTGCAGGTACAACACCAGTTGCAATCCCTGCCGCTACAGAAACACATATTGGTGGAATTAAACCTGGTGCTGGTACTGCTGTTAGTGGCGATGGTACTTTGACTATTATTGTTCCTGTACCTACAGTAGAAGATAATGGTAAGATACTTGTAGCTGAAAATGGCGTATGGGTAGCTAAATCGCTAAGTGAAATTCAAGGTTCTGATAATATTTAAGAAAGGATGGTTTTTTTATGGCATACATTAAAACTCCTGACGGTGGTTTCTATTTGAGTGATGAACAATTTGATGTTGACTATAATGCTAAGACTGTTGAGGTTATTGGTGGTGGCAGTGTTGGTCCGCAAGGTCCTGCCGGTAAAGCAGCTACTATTCAGATTGGTTCTGTAACTAGTGGTGCTGCTCCTGCTGTAACTAACTCTGGCACTGAAACTGAAGCTGTGCTAGACTTTGTACTACAACAAGGACCTGCTGGTCCTCAAGGACCCAAAGGTGACAAGGGAGAAACTGGTGACATTGGTCCACAAGGTCCAGAGGGACCCCAAGGCCCAAAGGGTGACGCTGGGGAACAAGGCCCTGCTGGTGCTAAAGGTGACCCAGGTGAACAAGGACCCCAAGGCCCTGCTGGACCTTCAAAACAAGGCACTGCGGTTCCTGACGTATCTGGTTCTGAAGTCACTGATGCTATTGCAACTATCAATGCTCTACTTGCTTCTCTTCGTGCCGCTGGTTTGATTGCTTCTGCTTAACGAGGTGAAATAAATGGCTAACTTCTGTGGTGGAATTAAATTAGGAGAAAGTTTAGCGGTCAAAAATGGTATCATTTGTATTGCTTCTGAAGAACCAGAGACAGATAATGTAGTAACTCCGTGTGGTATGTTATTTTCAGGTAATGATTTTGAAGTATTGCGGGTTGATGGGCGTTATGTTCTTTCTTCTATCCATACTGATGAAGAACAAGATATTCAAGTTTTAATTAGAACTAATTGTGGTATTCTTGCAAATGGAAATTATTTTTCTATCAATGAAAATGGCGCACTTGAATACGAGGATGCTTTTATATTAGAAGTGTTGGTTGACCCTCATGACGCAACTATTGCTGTTACATATGGTGATGCCGATACTCCTGTTGAGCCTATCTCCGGCACAACAAATATGTTTAAACTTGTAGAAGTTGATGAAACTTATACTGTATCTGCAAGTAAAGATGGATATACTGCTCAAGAGCAACAGATTACAGCAGACCAAAATCATATTGTAGAATTTACACTTGTGGCCACAGGTGGCTAATATTATTTATGGGATAGATGGATTATACCGTCTATCCCATTTTTTTTATTTTCCTTTGAGGGTTTTAATTTGATATATTATTTCTTCAATGCGCATCCAGCTATGCGTTCGATATATACCATTATATAATCTGTTCCATGGTTGAGTATAACAGATAGTGGTATTTGGGAATTCGTTCAAATGCCGCATATAATCATCAATTAAAACGTCCCCATTGACGATTGATTTATTTTGTGTAATAATTATGTTATTTTCGGTCAATTTTCCTTCAAATGGCTTTAGGGTACAAGCTACCTTATGATGTAATTCTGAGGTAATTTTTGATGCAGAAACTAAATAAATTTTGTGATTATCAAGCAACATGCGGTTAATTGCACATACAGCTGCCGCATTAACTTCTACTTCATTCCAAAAATTACTACTTCTAACAAGTGGCCATGGATTGTCAAACGTTTTATCAAACCAATCATAAGTTGTGACATTCTCAATCAGATATTCTGTGTTGTAATATTGGTTACAGTATCGCAATAATACTTGACTAAAATTGTTAATACAGTTATCAATATCAATTAAAATTGTCATTTTGTTTACCTCATGTAATATATTTTGTGATTTTATTATACATAAAACTTGAGTATATGTCAAGCAAAATAGCCGCCTACAATAACGTAAGCGGCTATTTTTTTATTTAATTTCTTCTTCCCATTCTCCAATGTCATCAATAGCATCATTATAACCATCTTCATATCCAGTAGAATATTGTAATCGCAATAATGACACTAAGATGTAATAAGCGTATCCAATTTGTTTTTCAGGCAATTCAATGGTTAATTGAGACCCATATGTATCTGTTGTGTAGAATGAAAGATAGGATTCATTTGTGATTTGATTCAGGTTTATAATGGGATATACCATATTTATTTACCAGATGAACCAAATCCACCTTCACCACGTTCAGTTTCATCAAGTGCCTCTACTTGTTCAAGAGTAACAGATACTACAGGTTGAATCAACATTTGAGCAATGCGTTGCCCGTGTTTGATTTCTTGAATTTCATCTGAATCATTATGGAGCGCAACCATAACTTCACCGCGATATGAAGAATCCACAACACCTACACAATTTGCGGGACGTAGACTTTGTTTTGACGCAAGGCCAGACCGTGCATAAATTCCCCCAAAATATCCCTCTGGAATTGCCATTGCAAAGCCGCAACTAATCATTTTTGTAGTGTGGGGGTCAATAAGGCAATATGATTCAACTTCTGATTCAATATCTTCTTGTAGTGGGTGCAAGTCTGCATATAAATCCATACCAGCATCATTTGCATGGGCATATGCGGGCATTGTAGCTGTTTCTGATAGTCGTTTAATTTTAATATCCATGACTTAGCCCCCAATCAACCCATTTTGAGTAAGCATTTGTTGTAGATTTTCTGTTAAAGTTGCTACATCCCCATCAATATAAAAAGTACTTTCATATGTGGGAAAGTTAGTGTTGATAAATGCCTCAATTACAGCATTGGATGTTGTTGAGATTGCAGCATATAGCAACATCAGTTCTTTATTGTTCATACATGCACGGAATTCATTATATGCTTTATCAATAGTTTGTTCACAAATTTGCATTGTTTATTCATCCTTTCCTGTCATTGCAGTATAAAATTCTTTACAATATGTGATATTATCAAAACATTCTTGTCTGAATTGTTCCCATTCGTCAAGTTTGTGGCCTTTGCGTTGCTTTAGAATGGATAACACTGTTTGCATTGACCCGTCCCATGTGCGAAGCTGATTATAAGAAGAAGGAAGAAGCTGAATCATTTGCCACCAATATTTCTTGTCTTTGGTTTCGAGATATTTTTCTCTGGCGACATTAAGGCTTGCAATTACGTTATCCATACAAACCATCCAATGTTCTTCTTTACAGTTTTCAAGATGTTCAATACTAAAATCTTCTCGTTTAAATCTATTTGCATGAAGTCGGTGCATAGTGCTACATGAGTTTGCAATTGTTCCGACTTTGTAAGTGTCAGCTTCTTTCCACCAATAAAGAGGAGCAGTAATGTCCATTTGCACATGAATCATACGCAAGAATTTAGCGTGTTCTGGGCCAGCTTTAATGAGACGGCAAGCCAAATCAAGGTCGTTTTGGCCAAGAGAGAATCTACCGATAAGATGTCTATCTTCTACTGCTACCGTATCTACAGTATAGAATTCACTATCACTTTTATCCCAACTATTCATTGGGTTTCTCATTCCTCTAATTGCTGCTTCCCAGCCCCATGATTCAATATTAGCAACTTTTAACATTACTCAATACCTGCCATTTCATTAAAAAATGGTTCAACATTTTCACAAATACCAATACACAAATCATTGCCTACAATTTTTGACATTTGGTTTTTATTTTCGTCTAACCCATTATCTTCCCAATCAACAAAGTAAATTTCTGATGTATTATCATCATAATATACTTCAATACTTGTAATATCATCATATAACTTTACTCTGTTAAATAAGGATTCACCACTAAATTCTACGCTGCTATTGGCTTCAGGAGTAAATTGCAGATATATTTTTTTTGCATATGTTTTTTTAAGGATATTTAACCCATTATGGGCAATTTCAGATTCAAAATCAGACATATACATATCTCTAATATGTTCGGCAAGAATAACTATATATTCACAATTCTCAAATGTGATATCAACTTTTGTAACTGTTTTCATATATTATTCCTCAACTTGTTTTAAAATTACATCAGTATATGTGCTGTCTGTATCGTAGTAGGTATGTAATTCTGATACAGTATATGATGCTAAATCACCAAAATAAATATATTCTCCAACATGAGGAACATATGGCTTTGTGTCTGTTTCAATGGTGTGTATCAAACCTTCATAATCGTCAATACATTTGAAAAAGCGCAAACAATATTTCATTATATCACCTCACATTAACCACAGTGCGAAAACCCGCACGATACACAAAAATCGCAGCCCCCACTATGTTGCAAAAGTTCCCCACACTCAGGACATACATCATGTTTTTCTTGTTCTGTTTCCATTATATCATTTTGTAGGGATTTGTCAATAGGTTTATCAAATATAATATTTGATTCATCTGCATTTAAATCACGTTGCATTTCTTCCCACATATCAACAAGAGCATTGCCAATAGCCATAGGGCAACACGAACCTTTTGACGTATCATGTTTTGTTGCAGACCTAACGGCATATGATGGACAAGCGCCTGTTGAATCTAATTGGTCTTTAATATCGTGCACAGCTACACCTGCTCGGCATAATAGAGAAATCATACGGCTTAAACCTGTCATATAATTCGCACAGCCGCCTGTACTTCCTTTATTGAGGTATGCTTCCATCAAATCCCCATTATAAGGGTCAAAATATGCAAGAATATGTGTGCTTCCACAATTTCCTGTTATAAAAATATTATTATTTCTTCTTAATACAAGCATAGTAGAAGGAACAGAAAAACAATAATCATATCCATCTTCTGGTTGAGTTAAAGGAAAATCTTTCTTGTTCTTTTCTATAACACTTCTTAATGTCCTATTACTCCAATCAACTCTATAACAGATATGTGAATTTTTGTTTCTAATTCTGTTATCAATATAAATTGAAGAAGATTTGCCAACAGCAGAACACACAAATTGAATAAAATCTGCATTTTCTTTAAAAATGGTAGTATATTGATTTTTTTCTTTTTCGTACCCATCCCAATTAAACACTTCATTAAAAATTACTTGAAGTTGATGTTGAGAACAATTATACCAATTTATGGGGAATGTTTTCTGTCGTCCATCGATTGGCGGATAAAATTTAATATGATAATAGCCATTATTTGCATAACGTAAATTATATTCATATCCCGCAGACTTTAAAATTTCAACAATTCTGTCTTTCTTTCTTTCTTTACGTACAGAAATATCACATTTTTTAGAGGTTGGAGAATAAAAACACCCATCTGCAAAAATAGCAACACTTAAACGAATTTCATCATCAGTCAAATCGATGCCAGGTCCGTCATAAATAAAGGATTTTTTAAACTTTCTCATAAATCCATATTTATTTTTTTTGTGAATTTTAAGAAGTTCTTCGGTCGTACAAATAATAGGTTTACTATTTTCTTTCCAGAATGTTACATTCCTGTGGTCAGAAGATACCATCATATCTAACCCATATTTGGTGTAGATATGATATTGTCCCTTAGATTCTCTTTTAATATATTCAAGAGGTTTTACAAGATTAGCTGTACCATCTGCATTATATTGTAAAACTAGGTCTCCTTCTTCATATTCAGAGATTTTTTTCCATTCTTTTCCATTGAAAAATTCTGTGTCTGCATCAACACAACCTGTCATAATTTTGCGTTTTTTACCAACTAATGAATCATCACATGAAATAATATCGCCACGTTGCAAAGTTTGGGATTGCTCATTAGTTTTTTCTTGTTTTGGGGTATCTGTTGTTAGAACACCCAATCTTTTACAACCATCACGGAAAATTGTTAATCCTTTTAATCCTTGTTTCCATGCTTCAAGATAAATTTGAGCCATTTGTTCTTCTGTTGCTGATTCTGGTAAATTTACAGTAGAACTAATAGCAGTATCTACATGGTCTTGCATAACTGCTTGAGTAGTAACACGAGATTGCGGGTCAATATCGGAAGATGATACAAAATAAGTAGGAAGTTCAGAATCAGGGTATAGTTCTTTATACTCTCTTGCGGCCTTACAATATACTGTATAATAATGGTCTTGATTATTGGTTAGCCCAACAGTACGGCGAGTATAAGAAATGGCGAACTCGGGTTCGCACCCGCCTGATTCATTTAATAAGCTGGATAAGGTGCCAGTAGGTGCAATAGAAAGTAAACTACAGTTACGAAGACCATATGGCTTCATTTTCTCAATTTCAGAATTAGTAAAATGAATCTTGATAATTTTACTATTCCATAGATTGGCATTGTATTTGGGGAAAGAGCCTAATTCTTTAGCAAGTTCATTTGATGTTTTAACTGCTTCACGGAACATTCGATGAAATAGTCCGTCGGTAAATTCAATGGCTTCAAGTGAACCATATTCCATGCCCATTTTCATTAACATAGTAGCATAGCCAAATACACCAAGCCCACAATTACGGAAATTGAGGGAATTTTCACGTTGCTGAGGAAGAGCATGGTTTGGGGCGTTTAGGTCGATGATTTTATCAAGATAAATAATACCTTGCTTTACAGCTTGGTTAAAAGAAGACCAATCAAAAGATGCTTTGTAAGTATAGGGGCTATCAACAAATTCGGATAGATTGATTGAAGCCAAATTACAGGCTCCGTGCTTGTTTAAGGGTTGTTCCAGTTATATTATCGTATAGGCTTTTTATCCTATACTTCTGGGGATTTCTCCCATACGTTTTTAATAAACGGTACGTCTGTCAATTCAGACCAGCTTAGCATATATTTTCTTTAGTGAATCTAAAGTCCCGTACTCGTGGGTAGATTATTGCTCTCTTATCGCTCACTACCTATGCGTTACATTCCTCTATGATGTAGTAGGAACTCGGTATTACCATGCCTTTTGGTTTAGGTTTCACCGATTTTACGGGATGATTTACATGAGGCAAATTTTACAAAAACCACATGGGTTGCAAGTTTCAACCTGATATTCGTCACAATATTCCATCATATTGTAATTTCTGAATCTATTCACAAACAAACACCCTGG
>ERZ1090861.112-NODE-112-length-53252-cov-8.608192_pt1 | contig 53252 bp, 46 predicted proteins | sample MGYA00478482_ERZ1090861 | MGnify/ENA primary metagenome ERZ1090861 (study PRJEB33644, sample SAMEA5815744) | chicken gut metagenome | biome: Chicken; feature: Gastrointestinal Tract; material: Caecum | place: Ireland | collected 2019-01-01 | study: A study of the... | reverse complement strand
GCGGCATAGCGTTTATAATACTTCTGATATAACGGAATGGCGGCATTGTCCGCCATTTTCTTTTTGTAGTTTTCCTGCGCCGCAAGCTCCTGACAGTTCCGGGTTTCACCCTTCGCTACACGATCGCAGTAGTTTGTATCATAATTGCCTTTCATAATGAAGTATTTTCCGCAGCGCTTGCACTTGCGCAGTCGCACGGACTTTGTAAGCATTTCCCAAAACTCAAACATCAGCATATCTTCTATGGAGGAGCATTGAAACCTTGTCATAGGATCACAGGTGCGTTCCGTGATCGCATCGATTTCTTCCGAAAGAATGTGGTGCTTCACACAAAAAGCTCGCAGTTCGTCGTTTTCGTATTCCTCATCTTCGACATCAATGAGTTGGGCTACACTGAAATATTTGCTCAGTGGTTTACGTTCTAATTCTGGATAATCAAAAATGTACTGGTATTCATACCAGGCAGAACAATTGTTTGCTCTGCAATAAAGCGCATATCGCTGATTGGCGCTCATTTTTTTCAAAATAGAGGGGTGATACTCCTCATCAAAAACAAAAGTAATCAACTCCATCAACCGTGTTTGAAGGGCTTTCAGATATGCAAGATACGCTGAAAGCTCTTTTTTTGTGCGCTTTTTCAGAAACGGCGGGAACAGCATCGTGTGCAAAGAAGAATAAATCACAGGGCGAAAATGCTTAACTGTTTCGGAAAGGCACAGGTAATCAAAAACTTTCTGTTCTGCTTCGGATTCAAATGGAACAGGGCGCATTTCATGCTCCGGCTCAAAAGTGATTTGCTCAGGAACACACGCCGCCTCAAAGTCAGTATAGAGGAAATTCAAAAGCCCCTCTCCCAAAGGAAAGTCAACGTTACCACCGCTGAGCGGAATCAATCTTCCCACTTCAATTTCGTATGGATCAGCGTCCAGATTGGGGTTCGGCACAATCTGCATGGATGGAAAGCATTCAAAATGGGATGGAAAACCCCCACAGACATTCCAATAGTTTTTGAGTCCTCTGTCGTTTTGGTCGGGCGGCGCAAGGAAGGGAAGGTGCTTTCCACAGGCAAGCATGGAGATCGAGGAGAGCTTCTCTTTTGGAAATGTCCGAGAAGCGGCGTCTGCCTCAGCGAATTCATAGGTTTCCTGCACAGCGATACAAAGTCTTTTTTGTTCGGGATCACACCAGACGAGATTTTTCGCTTTTCCCTGAATTTCATCGTTGGGTGAATCCAGAATTTGGAGCACTGATTTTTTATCCATAGTCTCACCTGTATTTTGGAAAATGTCAAATCGTTATTATTTGTAAAATCAACATCACTATAAAGAACATTGTACAAAAGTGTTGCCTGGATGTCAATACACCGATATAATAAATTTGCAAATATAAATTGCATTAAATTTAATTATCTAAAACAGAATGACTGTCCAAAGGAAATAAACCGCCAAGATCTTACCGAAAGGTAAAGGAGCGCCTGTGTTTTTATAACTTAGGACTACACAGCGCCCGCCGACAAACGGGAATGCCTGTAGGAATCCGGAGGGTGAAACGGCAGCAGATATCGGACGGCACGATGATCCTCACGCCGGTATCTGTCTTACATAGCCATAAAAAGGAGGATGGAAGCGCTATGAAAAAATCAGAGTTAAAAGAACTCTATAAACTGATGTTTCCGGAATACCCGGACATCGTGACCGTCACCCAGCTTCGTCAGATGTTGGGCATTAGCCGGCAACTGGCTTATGACTTGATCAACGACGGATATATCCAAGGGGTCAAGATCGGCAATGCCTTTAAGATTCCAAAAGTGAATGTCATTAACTATGTGATGGAAGAAAGGAGGGAGAAAAATGCAAGTTGAAAAACTCAAGACCATAGATGCGGACACGCTTTTGACAACGCCGCTTCATAAAACTTTGTTTGTGGTGGAGGGGTTAATCCCGCAGGGACTTAGTGTTCTGTCAGGCTCCAGCAAAATCGGAAAGAGCTGGCTTATGTTGTGGCTTGGTATCCAGGTTGCAAGAGGAAAGCCCGTATGGGAGTTTAAAACCCACAAGTGTGATGTGCTGTATCTCTGCCTGGAAGATACCTACGCCCGCATTCAAAGCAGGCTGTATCAACTGACCGACGAAGCGCCATCCGAATTGCGAATTGCCACAACGAGCTATCAGATCGGATGTGGTCTGGAACAGCAGATCGAGCAGTATCTCGCCGATTATCCGATGACAAAGCTTGTGATTATCGACACCTTTCAAAAGGTGCGGGAATCCAAAAGTATAAGCGGGAAAAACGGAATGTATGCGGGTGACTATAACGATATATCCGCACTAAAAGGTATTTCCGATCAGTACGGAATAGCGGTGGTTGTTGTTCATCATGTTCGCAAGCTGAGAGATGCAAACGATCCATTTAACGAAGTGACCGGCTCCACGGGAATTACTGGTGCAGCGGATACAAGCTTTATTTTAAAGCGCAGCCGTTCCAGTGAAGCCGGTACGCTGCTTGCGACAGGTCGTGACATTGCGTATCAGGAGCTGACCTTGAAGTTTAATAAAGACTCGCATCTGTGGGAGCTTGCGGAGCGAAAGGATATGGACGATATCCGTCGTGAGGAAATCCCTGATTTCCTGTTTCGGTTGGCAGAGTTTATCACTGCACAAAAATCTTGGCAAGGTACGGCGACAGACCTACTTGCCGAAATGAAGGAATCGGAAATCACTTCCAATGTGGTAACAAAGCTCCTTGCCCGTTTTTCGGCTGAGGTGTTAGAGCCACGGCACATACAGTACAGAACCAAACGCACAGGGATGAACCGATTGATCAGGCTTCGCTTCTGTGACAGCGATGACGCAAATGACGGTGAAAGCTCTCTATAGAAGAAGCTGTCATAACCGTCACAGCCGTCATAAACAACAAACGAAAGAGAGGAAACTCAAATGTCAAAGAATTATGAGCTTGTAAAACGAATTGCAGTGATCGGAGGAAAAGAGGGCGGCGTTACCAAAGAGGTCAATCTGGTAAAGTGGGGCGTTTTTGACCCGATGATTGATATCCGCCGCTGGCAAAACGGAGAACCGAGCAAAGGGATTTCGCTGAAATACGAAGAAGCCGAAAAGCTGCTTACTGTGTTGGGTGCAGAACTCAAAAATAACGGGAATGGATAAGCGGCATGACAGGTAATGCCTTTGCGACAACGTAGCGAGCATAGGTTTTGTGTTGCCCGAAAGCCCCACAAAACCGGCGGCATTTGCCGAAAGGGGTTTTCACCCCTGTAACCCCAAAAGGAAGGAATGATTTTATGAGAACAAGAACGGTAGCAATCAATATTCGAGTGACCGAAGGTGAGAAAAGAAGAATGGAAAGCGCCGCCAAAAAGTGCGGCATTTCACTCTCCGCTTATCTTCGAAAGCTGGGACTCGGCAAGGAAGTTCAGGCGATTTCACCGCCGAGTTTTTATGAAGCATATCGGGCATTAACACGGCTTCGTGACTGCTGGAAGACGCTGCCCGATGAAACAATCGACCGGTATTTTGATGGTGTGATTCAAAAATTTTTGCAGGCTTATCACGAGCTGGAAGGGAAAGAAAGTCAGCGTGAAACGCCGTGGCAGTAACAAAAATATGGGCGGTTACCGACAGCATCAGCCGTGTGATTCAATATGCTGCCAACCCCGAGAAGACGGAATTTTCCGATATAAAAAAGGCACTGCACTATATTGGAAATCCAGAAAAAACGGTGATGGAAAACGAGAAAACAATCTATGTAACAGGCGTTAATTGCACCGCTGAGACAGTGTTTCAGGAGATGATTTCCGTTCAGGAACGCTTTGATAAAACTACCGGGAATGTGGCGTATCACGCTTATCAGAGCTTTAAAACCGGTGAGGTTTCACCGCAGCTTGCGCATCAGTTGGGCGTGGAGCTTGCCAGAAAGATGTGGGGCGATCAGTACCAAGTGCTGGTCGCCACTCACTTTAATACCGGCACCTATCATAACCATTTGGTAGTCAACGCAGTGAATCTTTGGAACGGAAAGAAGTTTAACTGCAACGAGGGAGCGTACTGGAAACTACGCAGTTTATCCGATGCGCTTTGTCGGGCGCACGGACTGACGGTGATTCAAAATCCTAAAGGCAAAACCCCACGCAAGCTTTATTTTGCCGAGAAAAACGGCGAACCGACACGGTATAACCTGATGCGGGAAGCGATCGAAAAGGCACTGACCATGAGCACCAATGAGAAAGCTTTTCGCTATGTGATGAAGAAACTCGGCTATGTGGTGGAATGGAATCCCTACCACAAATACGCCACCATTCGTTCGGTGAACAGCAAAAAAGCAACACGCCTTTACCGGCTGGGTGAAGCATATGACCGAGATGCGCTCTATCAGAAAATATACGATAACGGGCGGTACAACCGGCAGGAAACTTACCGTTCCTATCATGCGTTTACCGCTAAAAAGCCGTATGGAATGACCATCCAGCCCAGGCGATACCGTATGAAAGGCAATTTTCAATCGGCAAAGAAAATCACAGGATTGCGGGCGCTCTACCTGCACTACTGTTATCTGCTTGGTGTGTTTCCAAAGCAGAAACAGCGCCGACCGCTGTCGCCTGAAATGCGGGAAGCCTGCCGAAAGCTGGATCGGTATTCTGAGCAGGTGCGGCTGGTCTGTAAGCAAAAGCTGACAGATATATCCTCCGTAGGGAACTTTATTCAAACCGCTGAAAGCGAAATAAAGCTGCTCATCGATTATCGGAAAATCCTGTATCGGAAAATAGATTCCTGTCACCAACCGGAAGAAAAGCAAACGCTTCTTGCAAAACGGAATGACTGCACAAAGGCGATCACACAGCTTCGCAAGGACAAGAAAACAGCACTGGGAATCCTCAAAGATTATCCAGAAATCAAAGAAAAAATCCGCATCGAGGAGCAGATGCGGCAAAGAAAAGACGCTCCAAATAAGAACAGAAAGAGAGGTTATGAGCGATGATAAAACGAAAATCCGATTTTGCTTTGCCGACTTATTCGTTGGACGATCTGTTTTCTTCCCAAGAAGAACGGGACGACGCAAAGCTTGAAAGAGTCAAAGACATTCCGCTTTGTGAGCTTCATCCGTTCAAGGATCACCCTTTTAAAATCCAAAACAATGAAGAAATGAAACACTTAATCGAGAGTATCAAGCAGTTCGGAACCATTACGCCTGCACTGGCCCGACCTTTGCCGGAGGGCGGGTATGAGCTGATTTCAGGGCATAGGAGATTTGCAGCGTGTCAGGTACTGGGTATTGAAACCATGCCGGTCATCATTCGAGAGATGACCGACGATGAAGCAGTCATTGCAATGGTGGACGCTAATCTGCAAAGAGAAACCATCCTGCCCAGTGAAAAAGCGTTCGCTTATAAGATGAAAAGGGATGCTCTAAATCACCAAGGTATAACTTCTCCCCAACTTGGGGAGAAGTTGCTCACAGTAGAAAAAATTGGTGCTGACGGTGGAGACAGCAAAAATCAAGTGTTGCGTTATATCCGTTTAACGCACCTAATTCCCGAACTGCTCTCTATGGTAGATGAAAACAAAATTGCTTTCAATCCTGCGGTGGAACTTTCCTATCTTTCCCAGTCGGAACAGCTCATACTGCTGGATGCAATAAAGCAAAACGATTGCACACCCTCCCATGCGCAAAGCATACGGTTAAAGAAGTTGTCGCAGGAGGGGACACTCAACCGTGATGCCATTTTTGAGATCCTGGCAGAGCAAAAGCCGAACCAGCAAGAACAGTACAAATTCAAGCGGGAAGATATCCGAAAATATTTTCCCAAAAGCTACACGGACAAGCAAGTATATGACACGGTTATAAAGCTTTTAGAGCAGTGGCAGAGAAAACGGGAACGAGACAGAGAGGCTCGTTGATTCGAGCCAAAGTGTTTGCAAAATGACAAATTGCACAGTGGCAGAACCCACACCGACGCGGTAGAATGGCTTTGTCGGTGTGAGCTGTCCTGTATATGCCAAAACTTAGGAGGCGAACGAAAACATGGTGTCAGGACACTTAGAAATTAAAAAGGGATACTACTATGTAGTACTCAGCTATGTAGATGTCAACGGGAAACGACACAGACCGTGGATATCCACTGGACTTCCCCAAAAGGGAAACAAGAAAAGGGCCGAAGCGGAACTTGCCCGCATTCGCAGTACCTATGAGCCGCCCACGGAACTGGAAGAACTAAACTCAGATATGCCTTTTGCGGATTATCTGCTGCAATGGTTGGATATTGTGAAAGTCCGGGTGAAAATCGCAACCTATGCTTCCTATGAGGGCATGGTCAAAAGCAGTATTGAGCCATATTTTCGCAAGAAAGGCTGTACTTTGCGGGGATTGGAACCCCGGCACATTCAGCAGTTTTATACGGAAAAGCTGAAAACCGTAAAGCCGAATTCCGTTATCCACTATCATGCCGTGATTCATCAGGCGCTCAAATACGCCTTGAAAACCGATCTGGTATCACAGAATGTGGCGTTGAAAGTAGATCGACCAAAGAAGAACGATTTCCAGCCGGTGTTTTTGGATGCGGCGGAGCTTCAACATCTTTTTGAGGTAATCAAGGGTACCAAGCTGGAATTACCGGTTTTGGTTGCCGCCTTTTACGGTCTGCGACGTGGAGAAGTATGCGGACTGAAATGGGACGCTATCGACTTCGAACGGGGAACGCTGACAGTGAAACGAACGGTCACTTCAATTCAGCTTGACGGGAAAACCCAGATGATCGAACAGGAGTCGGCTAAAACAAAATCCAGTATGCGCACACTTCCCCTTGTGGGCAGTTTCAAGGAGTATTTTCAAAAGGTGAAAGAAGCGCAGGCATTGAACAAAAAGGTTTGCGGTAACTGCTACAACTACGAATACGACGGCTTTGTATTTGTGGATGAGATGGGCGATCTTCTGAGACCCGACTATCTGACCACACAATTTCCCGCATTTATTCAAAGGCACGGAATGAAAAAGATGCGTTTTCACGATCTTCGCCACAGCTGTGCAAGCCTGTTACTGGCCAATGGCGTTCCTCTAAAACAGATCCAGGACTGGTTGGGACACTCGGATTTCAGTACAACCGCAAACATCTATGCACATTTGGATTATTCATCAAAGATATCCTCCGCACAGGCCATGGTGGGAGGAATGTTTTTGCCGGGCGCTGAAGGATTTCAGAGTAAGTGGAGTGAGATAGAAGAATCTGGCGATGAGGCGGCTGCAAGGTGAAAAATATCTGTGTTTGACTGTTCTGTCCTGCAAAAAATGTTGGGCACAAACCACTTGGAGAAAAAAAGAAAAGTCCAGCAAACCCGCATGGTTACTGGACTTTTTGGCGGAGAGTTAGGGATTCGAACCCTAGGTTCCTTTTGGGAACACAGCATTTCGAGTGCTGCACCTTCGACCACTCGGACAACTCTCCATATGTTAAGCCTGAAATTCTGAAAATACCGAGGACAGAACAACAGGGCAGAACAGCAAAATATTCACTTTTTTGAACTGAGATAAACCCGCATCACTGCTGGATTTTCGGGTGGACAAAACGAACAGTCTAGTCGACCATTTCGAGTCAGGCCCGTTATGACCACTTCGATACGCTTCCGTATATGTTAACTCGCTTTCGCGAGGTTAACGCAATATTCAGTTTTATTAGAATTTTCATTAGAACTCAGCATGCCGCAAAATTGTTAATATGCCGAGAACCCCCATTGTTAAAGGCTTTGTGCAGTTTTGGTTTCTCAAAATAGCACAACATTTCGAGTGCGCCCCGTTATGACCACTTCGATACGTCTCCGTATAAAATGTAAGTAAGGAAGACGAAAATCGCCTTGCCTTATTGCTCAAATATTTTAGCAAAAACAGGGTGGGATGTCAATACAAATCTTCGGAGAAACCAAAATAACGATGATGGCTTTAGACTTATCGCAAAATTCGTGTCGAATCAGCGTAAACCAAGGAGATGGTTCGACGTCCCCAGAAGGCACAAAGCCGCCTTCTGTGTTTTCTGCCGAAGCGGCAAGCCGTAAAAAAGAAAGACAACCCGTGGTATTTAGCGGCAAAGTCCGTTTTTTGGGACACACGGTATGCTATATTATAAGCAATCTGAAACGAAAGGGAGGTTCTGTATGCGAATCAAAATCAGATTATCCAAAAAGAAGTTGCAAAAAAGAGCACATGCGGCGGAGCTTCCCGCCGTCAGAAAAGCGGTCGCGCCGTCCGTGGTGCGGGTCTATTTCCCTGCGCGGGGCTTTGCCTGCACCTATTTTAACGACAAATTCGATCTGCGGCGCGGCGACATCGTGTATGTGGACGGAAAGTTAGAGGGCTTACGCGGCTTTGTGACGGAGGTTTCCTACAACTTCAAGATCAAGCTGTCGGAATACAAGCGCGTGATCGCGCAGGCAAGCACCGAGGTCAAGGGCAAATTTTATACGGCAGGGGAACAGCTTATCACGTTTTCCCCCGAAACACTGCCCTACAAAAAGGCGGCCGCATGGTTCTTGCCGCCGGCAGACCCGGATGAGACCTATGTGCGCGGCAGAAAAAAAGGGGAGACGTTTCGTTTGGAAAAGCTCACCGAGCAGATGAATGCACTTGTGGTCAATTGCGGGCGGGAGATCCGCATGGAGGACAAGGTTTTGTGTCTCGAACTCGCCGGCACGCGCGGACGCGCTGTTGTAGAGGGGAGAAAACCCTACGAAGTGGAGTTCGCCTATCAGAACGGCGAAATCGGGGGCTTGCTTTGCACCTGTTACGAGGTGTCTGCATGCAAGCACGCAGCCGCCGCCTTGCTGCAGCTTCGCGAGCTGCTTCAAATCATCGAAAAGCAGTATGCAGAGCAGTTCGAGCAAAGCGGATATTTCGCCGCCGTGCGTAAAGCGACGTTACTGGAATACGCCGTTGATAATCGCGAGACAATCGGCTTTACGCTGGAGTGAGGGGAAGGACACTTGCAAAAAATCTTTTGTGCACTTTCCCACAGGACTTTTATAGAAGGAAGAGAAAAATGAAACACGAATTATCCGAACAAGAAATCAAGGAATTGGTGGAAACCGTCAAAAGAGCCGTTCCTTATGCAGATAACGATCCGATTTGGAACGAGTATGATGGGGAACTCGATAGCGCCAGGGTGAGGGCAAGTTTCGCAAAACGGATTTTAGAAGAATACTATGCAGAGCAGGCGCAAGAAAAAGAGACACTTTAATGGATGAGTAGTGCACATTGCCAAATCGTGTGATACAGGGTGGTGTGTATATGCAAGAAGTGTAAGGCACCATTATGCGTAAAGAAATCAATAAAATGCATCCGAAATTCTCTGAATATATTGCCGAGTGTGAAGCACTTGCGAATGATTGCTTTCAGAAAATTGCGGCAGCGGAAGCGAAGTATCCAAACTGGAAGGGGCTTGACCATCCGGCGGCGCATGAAGTACGGTCGATTGAAAGAGACTTCCACGATAAGCTAAGACAGCTTCAAGCAAAATATGTATTTCTCTTTTCCGAAGTAGATGCGCATTAGCAGAAAAAACAGGGACGGTTCTGTGCCTTTGAGAAGACACAGAACCGTCCCTGTTGGCTGTTATACGTTCAGCCCGCTACGCGATGATCTCCATTTCCTCTGCATTGAATGTAAATGAATCCGTCTTTACTTCGTTTTCGCAGAACGCGAGTAACTCTTCATACGACGCAGTGCGGATGTCGATGCGCTCGACGTCCTTATTGAAAATGCCCCACTGCTCGCCCGCGTTGAAGGTCTTGTATGTCCATTTGATGCGGTTGATGTCGTTGCGGCGGTACTTGCGCTGCGCATAGCTTTCTTTTTCGCCGTTGTTGTATTCGCCGACGAGTACGGCAACGCCCCAGTCCTCACGCGCGGTTTTCAGCTCGTTGACACGGTAGCGCACCATGCCGCGTTCGGTGTCGTACAGGTGCAGCTGGTACATAAGATTTTCATAGCCTCGGCTTTCGGGGTCGGGCAGCACTGTTGTGGACCAAACGCCCTCAAAGGAGATCACATGGTTCGGGTCTATTTCGCGCACGGCGTGATAGAGCGTATCATAGGCCTCGTTCGTGCGGCGGGTCGCCTCTTCGCTTTCCGCTTCCCAGGCGTATTCCCCTGTGTAGCCGCCGTTGTTTTGCGGCTCGTTTAAAAGGTCATAGGCGGCGACTGCTTTGTTGTCCTTGTACCGTTCAGCGATCGCTTGCCAGAGTGCGACGGTCTGCGCCATGCGTTCTTCGCTTTCATAAAGCTCGTTGCGCCCCGCCTTGCCGGTGCAGTGGTTCATGCTCTGCCCGCCCGGCGCGCCGTGTAAGTCTAAAATGACGTAAATGCCGTGTGCCGCGCATGTTTCCAGCAGCCAATCGAGCCGCTGAAAGCCGGGATTGTCAGCCGCATTCTGCGCAAGCCACACGCCGTCCTCGGTCATAAAATTGCGGTACCAAAACGGCACGCGCACGCAGTTGAAGCCGAGCTTCTCAATTTGCGCAATGTCCGCTTCCGTGATGAAATTTTCCTCATACGCCGCCACCAGCGCGGCGGTCTGCTCCGCGCCGAACCGCTCGGTTAAGACCTCCAGCGTGTCGTAGTAGCCCCAGTCCTCCGTGTATTCCTCGACAAAGCTCATCCACGTTTCCATAAGCATCCAATTGCCGAGGTTGACGCCGTGGAGCACCACCGCCTCGCCCGATTCATTTACAAGTTCTCCGTTCTGCACGGTCAGAAGCTGTAAATCTTTCGGATTTTCATTGCCGTATTCCGCCAAAGTACGCGGCGCGCTTTGGCAGCTTGCTAAAAGAATGCAGACCGCCAAAATGCACGCGAACATACGCGCAAAAGCCTTTTTCATTTCGAAGTTCCTCCTTTTTATGGATGGCTTATTTCTGTTCGATCGCCGCTGCTGCTTTATTTGTGGCTTTGATTTTTTGATAGGTTTCGTCTGAAAATTTCGGCGCACGGTCATAGGTGAACAGCCCGTTTTGCTCCTGCTCCACATCGTAAAGCTGGGTGTAGCAAAAGCCGAACATTTTGCGATTACCGGTAAGGGCTGTTGTCAGCCCCGCATAGCGTGCGGCGAAATCGGTCTCGTTGTGCACGTCCTCGCCGTAGCCCCACGATTTGTATTGCGCGTCCGCCGCCCACTTGATACCGCCGTATTCGCTGACAAAGGTCGGCTCGCCGTTATAGTGCTGCCTGCCGGGATGGTCGTTTAAAACGTGCTCATACAATTCGCCGTCTGTCTCAAGCCGGGCAAAGGAAGCCTTGAATTCCGCCGGGTCGTAGCGGTAATCGTGCACATCGTAAATATCGGTTTTTACATGGAAATTGCCGCTTGTGTCGATGCATGGGCGGGTGGGGTCAAACGCCTTGGTCGCGTCATAGGCGGCGGCAAGCAGCCCGTCGCGCTGTTTTCTGCCGTGTGTATCCCATGTTTCGTTAAACGGGCACCAGCCCACGATGCATGGGTGGTTGCAGTCGCGCGCGAGCGCTTCGAGCCACTGCGGCAAAAAGACTTCGAGCGCCGCGGGAGCGGATGTGTCTAAGCCCCAACTGCCGAATTCGCCCCAAACGAGATACCCGTACCGGTCGCAGAAATACAAAAACCGCGGGTCGAACACCTTTTGGTGCAGCCGTGCGCCGTTGAAGCCTACGGACTGTGCAAGCTCGATGTCCCGGATCAGCGCCGCGTCGTCGGGCGCGGTATAAATGCCGTCGCGGTAATACCCCTGATCGAGCACGAGCCGCTGAAATACGCTCTTCTCGTTGATGAGAAAACGCATCCCGTCCAGCCGCACTGTCCTAAGCCCGAAATAGCTTTCGACCGTGTCGCCGGAGAAAGTCAGGCGCAAATCGTAAAGCCTGCCGTGCCCGGCTTCCCACAAGTGCGTTTCCGCAAGCGGGATTTGCACGACCGTCTCTCCGCAGGCGTTTTTGACCTCCTGCACGCCGACAGGCTTTTTCTTATAGAATGCCTCACAGCGCAAATCGCCTTTGCCGCAAAGCACGGTGTGTACGGTCACGCTCCCCGCAGAGGGATCGGGGTAGAGACGGATGCTTTTGATGTAATTTTGCGGTGTGTATTCGAGATACACGCTCTGCCAGATCCCCGTAGTGCGCGTGTAGCTGCAACCGTAGCTTTTTTTGCGCGCGCTCTGTTTGCCGGAGGGGACAAGTCCGTTGCGTGTGTCGTCCTCACAGAGAATGAACAATTCGTTTTCGCCTTCCCGGACAAGGTCGGTGATCTCAAAGGCAAACGACGTGTAACCGCCCGTGTGCCTGCCCGCCGGTCTGCCGTTTACAAGCACGGTGGTCAGGTAATCCGCCGCGCCGATGTGCAAAAACACCCGCCCGGCGCCTTTTTGAATTTCTACAGCCTTTCTATACCACGCAAGGTTGATGAAATCCGTATAACCGATGCCGGAAAGCACGCTTTCGGGACAGAACGGAACTTGTATTTTTTGCGGATACGAAGCGGCTGCACAGAGCTTTTCGGCACGCGAAAAATCTTTTGAAAACCGAAAGCCGCGCGCCGCTTTTTTGAAGCCGAAATCCCATTCGCCGTTTAAAGGCTGAAAGGTCGTGCGCGCAAACTGCGGATTCGGATGTACACATTGGTTTTCCATAGCTTCACCCCGTTTTTTGTTCAGAACAATTCATCCAGTAAAGTGTAGTAGCGGATCTTTTCCCAATCGGGCTTTATGGCAAGCGCATCAAATAACAGCTCATCCGAAAAGCCCGGTTGCGGCTGACCGCTGAATTTCCCCGCGAAATTTTGGCGCAGACTGCGAAGGCAAAGCGCGATGTCCTGCCATTTGTCTGCCGTGCCCGCGCGCCCTAAATCGAGGAATCCGCTGATTTTGCCGCCCTGCAAAAAGATGTTCGGCAGGCAGTAATCCCCGTGCGAGAGCACAGGCTCTTCTTCGGGACGGTTGTCGCAAAGCCAAGAAAGCAGATGCTCCGGGTCGCGAAAGCCGCCCGCACCGAAGGTGTCGGGCTCGGCGTCGCCTACATCCACCGAGCCATGCTCTACGTTGTATTGCGCCGCACGCAGTTTTCGGTCGAGCGTGCTTTGGCACGGACAATCGGAAATATCCACCGCCCAAAGCATTTTAAGTCCCTGCGCCAGCAGCCGGACGAGCTGTTCGGGCTTTTGCATATACGCCTTGTCACATGCAAGCACGCCTGAAAGGCGCGACATCAGCAAAAAGCTTGTATCGCTTTCACACGCATGAAAAAGCACCTGCGGCACAGGGATCTTCCCCGAAAGCCATTGGAGCATTTGCAGCTCGTTTTCTGCTTCTCTGCTTTGCGGGGCAACTTTCAGCACGGCGTCATCAAACAGGAAAATCTCGGATTCGGATTGTCCGAGCGTATCCACTGTAAAGTGTCTGCCCGAAAGCCGCGCTTGAAGCGCTGCGGGCAAGGAGGGCAGCAGCATAATTACACCTCGCCGTAATAGATGCACGTTTCGTATGGCAGCGGGACACGCCCGTTTTCCGCATATTTTCGGAAAAGCGCGTGCAGCGCCGCAACGTAGGCACCATACGCCTTGTCGCCCGCTTTCGGTGCGTAGGAGGAAGAAAGACTGCGCCCGACGAAGCCGTCCTCATCTAAAAAGAACGGATTTTCGAACGTCTTATAGGCGACGTGTCCGCCTTTGAAAAAGTCGGCGAACGCTTCCGGCGTCTGGGTTGTCCCACCCGAAAACCCTTTGAAATTCGGGCAATAGGTACGGTTGATCTCGGCGTTTTCCAGTACGATCGGGCTTTCAACGCGGTTGTTGTATAGGATGATGACTTTCCCGTCGGGCTTCAAAATGCGGCGGCATTCTGCCTGAAACCGCGCTTTGTCAAACCAGTGGAACGCCTGCGCCGCCGTGACGAAATCCACACTGCTATCGGCAAGCCCCGTGTCTTCGGCGGCAGCATCCACGGCAAAATAGCGCGGGTCGTCTGCGAGTTCGGCGTCCGCTGCTTTACGCATGTCCGCGTTCGGCTCGACCGCATAGATTTTCCGAACGCCGCGTGCGAGCAGCAGCGCGGTCAGGATGCCCGTCCCCGCGCCGATGTCGGCAACGGTGCTGTTTGCAGAAAAGCCGATCTTATCATATAAAAAGTCCAGCATAGCGTCGGGGTAGGTGGGGCGGTATGCCTTGTAAAGCTGCGCCTTGCCGCTGAATTTTTCTTCGTTCATAGCACGCCTCCTGCTTTTTCCATTTTAGCATACGAAGCACACGAACACAAGCGCAAAAACGTTGGATTTGTATAGCTTAATGGGGGATTTTATACACATGCCGCTGTCGGCGTTGCGCCGGTATGCAAAATATGCTACACTAAAGATATAACACACAAGGGAGCGCACTATGCTGATCCGACAAACCAGGAATTCTGAATTTGCCGAAACGGAAAATTTGACGCGCGAAGCCTTTTGGAACGTATACAGCCCCGGCTGCAGCGAGCATCTGATTTTGCATAAGCTGCGGCAGTCGCCGCAGTACGTGCCGCAGCTGGACTGCGTGCTGGAGCACGAGGGGAAGCTCGTCGCGCATATCGCCTACGCCGAGGGGACGCTCACGGATGAAGCGGGCAGCACGCAGCCGCTTTTGCTGTTCGGGCCCGTCAGCGTCCTGCCGAAATTTCAGAATCGCGGCTTCGGCGGCGCGCTGATTTGCAATACGCTCGAACAGGCGAAGCGGCTCGGCTACGCGGCGGTCGTGATCACGGGCAGTCCCGCGTATTATCATCGCTTCGGCTTTGAAAGCGCTTCGGCACATGGTATATTCCACAAGGAATTCCCGCAAGGGGAGGGATCGCCGTTTTTCATGTACAAGGTTTTGGATGCACAAAAAGCGCAGACGTTTCGGGGCGTTTATCAGGATCCACCCTGCTATTTCGTGCAGGCGAACGAGGTGGAGGCGTTTGACCGCGCCTTTCCGCCGAAAATCAAAGAAAAGCGGCCCGGGCAGCTTTCGGAATAAGGAGACGGACTATGCACAGCTTAAAAGTCGCGTTGTTACAGCTTTTGCCGGGGCATACACAGGCGGAAAATTTGCAAAAGGGGCTCGACGCCTGCCGCAAGGCAAAGGCGATGGGTGCAGACATCGCCTTGTTCCCCGAAATGTGGAATACAGGATATTTTATTCCGCAGGATGCGGCTGTTTTGCGCGCGGCTGCGGTCTCGGCGGACAGCGACTTCGTCCGTGCCTTCTCGGATGCGGCGCGCGAGCTCCAAATGGCGGTGGCGGTTACCTTCTTGGAATCTTTCGACCCTGCGCCGCGCAATTCGGTGTGCGTGTTTGACTATAAGGGGCAAGAGGTACTGCGCTATGCCAAGGTGCATACCTGCGCGTTCGACCTCGAACGCCCGCTTGCACCGGGCGACGGTTTCCCCGTTGCCGACTTGGAAACGGCGGGCGGTACGGTGAAGATCGGAACAATGATCTGCTTCGACCGCGAATTTCCCGAGAGCGCACGGCTGTTGATGCTCGGCGGCGCAGAGGTGATCCTTGCGCCGAACGCCTGCCCCATGGAGATCAATCGTCTTTCGGCACTGCGCACCCGTGCCTATGAAAATATGCTCGCCGTCGCGACCTGCAATTACCCCGCGGGGCAGCCCGACTGCAACGGACACTCGACGGTGTTTGACGGCGTGGCATGGCTCCCCGACGAGCCGGGCTCGCGGGATATGTGCATTTTGGAAGCACCCGAAACAGAGGGGATATACTTAGCAAGCATCGACCTTTCCCGGCTTCGCGCATACAGAAAAGAGGAAGTCATGGGCAACGCCTATCGCCGCGTACCGACATACGGCGCGCTTTTAGACCCCAAAGTGCACGAACCGTTTGTGCGGAACGAAAAATCTGAATAAAACCAAAAAGACAAAAAGCAAAGCCGACGCGAACCTGCGTCGGCTTTGCCTATATATAAAAGGACTATTCTACATCCTGCAGCGCGTCGTAGCCATGCTCGTTGGTGCTGACCTTGATGACGTCCTCCACATCGTAGACGAAGATCTTGCCGTCGCCGATGTTGCCCGTATACAGGACTTTCTGCACGGTATCAACCAAAACGTCGGTCGGGATCTTGGAAATCACCACGTCGATCTTGACCTTGGGCAGCAGCCGCGTTTCCACAGGCGCGCCGCGGAAATAGGTCTGGTGACCTTTCTGCATGCCGTGGCCGAACACGTTGGTGATCGTGATGCCTGTTACGCCGAGCTTTTCCAGCGCATCCTGCAACTCGGCGAAGCGCGACTGGTTGGTGATGATCGTGACCTTGGTCATCTTTACACCACCCGCCGCACGCGGCGCATGGACAACGGGTACGGCTTCTTCTGCCGGAGCGGATGCCGCCGGTGCCGCGGGAACCTTTGCTGCTGCGGGAACAGCGCCGTCTGCTGCGGGCGCGCTCACGGCGGTGACCGGCGCAAAGTCCGGATATGCCACGTTACCGTGCTCGCCGATGTCAAGGCCCTCGATCTCCTCTTCGGGCGAAACGCGGATGCCGCAGGTCTTTTTGAGCACCAGCCACACGAGCGCGGAAGAAACGAAGGTGAATGCGCCGACCGCAAGAACGCCGAGCAGCTCCACACCCAAAAGACGGAACCCGCCGCCGTAGAACAGACCGTTGACGGTAGAAAGCGAGGTCACGCCCTCTTTGGCGAAAAGGCCTACGCAGATCGTGCCGAATACGCCGCAGCCGAGGTGCACCGAGGTCGCGCCGACGGGATCATCGATCTTGATACGGTCAAAGAATTTGACGAACAGGACGACCAGCACGCCCGCCACGGCGCCGATGATCATGGAAGCACCTACGCTCACATAGGCGCAGCCGCCTGTTACGGCAACGAGCCCTGCGAGGCATCCGTTGACCGTCATGCCAAGGTCGGGCTTGCCGATGAGGATCCACGAAGCGATAGTGGAAGTCAGCACCGCGACGATAGCGGAGGTGTTGGTGGTCATCAGGATATGCACGATATCCGAGGGGTTCTGGAAGCTCATCGTAGAACCGGGGTTAAAGCCGAACCAGCCGAGCCACAGGACGAAAAGCCCGATGACTGCCAGCGACATGCTGTGCCCGGGAATAGCGCGCGGCTTGCCGTCGCTGCCGTATTTTCCGATGCGCGGGCCTAAGATCATCGCGCCTGCAAGCGCCGCCCAACCGCCGACGGAGTGCACGACCGTGTCGCCTGCAAAATCCATAAAGCCGAGGTCGGCGAGCCAGCCGCCGCCCCATACCCAGTGCCCGATGATGGGGTAAATGACCAGCGTGAGCACAAAGGAGAAGATAATGAACGAAAGGTACTTGATGCGTTCGGCGACCGCGCCGGAAACGATGGTCGCCGCCGTGCCGCAGAACACGAGCTGGAAGAAGACCTTGCCCCAGAACGGTACGCTTGCGGTCAGCGTATCGTCATAAAAGCTGAGATCGCCGCCGCCTAAGATAAACAGATGCTCTGTGCCGATAAAAGGGTTGTCGCCGCCGAACATCAGGCCCCAGCCGAGCAATAAAAAGCCGAGGGACGAAACGGCAAACACGATAAAGTTCTTGGAAAGAATGTTGACCGTGTTTTTTGCTTGCGCAAAGCCGGCTTCCACCGAGGCAAACCCAAGGTTCATAAAGAACACCAAGATCGCCGCGAGGAATACCCACAGGGTGTCGATGAGACTGAATTCCATATGCATCTCTCCTCCGAAATAAAAAAGAAAAACAGAGGGCAGCTGACGCCGATTGGGACGTCACTGCCCTCTGTTTTGCATTATCATATCATAGAACTTGCAGACTGTCAAGACAATATTTTCTGTTTCTTACAATAAATTTCAAATAAAAAATCGTTTAAAGTTACTTAAGCTCGCGAAAATATAATGCTATAACAAAGAAAATCGGTTAATTTCTACAAAAATATCGGCTGAGAAAGCAAGAAGCACTACAAAGATGAAAATTCGCAGAAAGTTAAAATTTGCAGGAAAATTTCAAAATCCTGCAAGTTGTCTTAACGGCGAAACGCCGGAACGCAGGCGGCTGAACCCTGCGCAAAAATCGCTTCTCCGTCTTTGTAAGTCGCAAGCACCTGCAAGGTGCGAAGCGTCTGCGGCGGCACGCACAGGGGGTTGCGGTCTAAAATTACAAGATCCGCACGTTTGCCGGGGGCAAGCGTGCCTTTTTGCGCTTCTTCCCCGTATTGCCAGGCTGCCGTGCGCGTGACGGCGGCAAGCGCATCCTTTGCAGAGATCGTCTGATGCAAACCGAGTGCAACACCGCTTTTGGTCTGCCGGCAGACCGCACACCAGAGCGTTTCAAGCATGTCGGGTGCAATAACGGGCGCATCCTGATGAAAAGTAAAAGGCAGCCCTGCGCGCAGCGCCGATGCGGCAGGGCTTAAATTCTCCGCACGGTTCTTGCCGAGATTTTGCAGGTGCACATCGCCCCAGTGGTAGGCGTGTGCGATGAAAAAGGACGCGACAGCGCCGAGCGCGGCGGCTTTTCGGATCTGATCTTCGCCGAGAAACTGCGCGTGGATCATCACGGGACGCAGCGCTTTGAGCGTAGGAAACCTTTCCTCGGCGCGCGCAAGGCACCGTAAAAACTGTTCGCATGCCGCGTCGCCGTTGCAGTGCGCCAAAAGCTGCGTGTGCCTTTCGGCGGCAAAGCAGAACGTCTCATATACCTGCTCGTCCGTCATCACGCCGTAGCCGCGATAGTCGGGATCGCCGCCGCCGAGGTATGGTGCGCGCATCCATGCCGTGCGCCCCTGCGGCGAGCCGTCTAAGAATATTTTGACGCCGCCCACGCGGCAGTGCGGATTGCCCGATTGCGCAATCAGTGTTCGCGTCGTGTCAAAGCTCTGCAAATCCGTGTATACGACCAGATCCAGCTGCAAAAGGTCACTCGACAAAAGGTGCCTGTATGCGGGCAGCATTTCCACCGTGCACATGCCCTCCTGCACGGTGGCGATGCCGTGTGTGGTGTACAGATCCTGCGCCCTGCGGTAGCCTTGCAGGAGCGCCGCATCGTCGGGCGGCGGCATTTGCTTCAGATAATGAAAAAAGGCGTTTTCCTCCATGTAGCCGGTTGGCGCGCCGTCTTGTATTTCGATCCTGCCGCCGTCGGGCGCTTTTGTCTGCGTTGTCACGCCAAACGCTTCAAGCGCCGTCGAATTGAACCAGCCCATGTGTCCGGATTTGTGGCGGATCACGAGCTTGTGCTGCGGTGCGAGCGTATCCAAGTCCGCAAGACTTAGGGTTTTACCGCTTTCCATGTCGGCGGGATCGAAATCCCACGCTGTGACCCAAGCGCCGGGTGCGATCGCCCTTTCTTGTGCAAAATTTGAAATACGAGCCTGCATTTCCCGCAAGGAGCGCACGCCGTTTAAGGAAACCTGCAAAAACGAATAGGCGACCTGCGTGAAATGACTGTGCGCGTCGATGAATGCGGGCAGCAGCGCCGCACCGCCGAGTTCCACCCGACGGCATGTGCCGTCGGCCTTTTCCGACGCCGTGCGCAGATCGCCGATCTCGAGGATCCTGCCGTCCTCTGTGAGCAGTGCCTGTGCTGCCGCGCCGTGATCCATGGTCACGATGTCACCGCCGTAAAACAGGGTTTGCATGCCATAAACACTCCTTTTGCTTCCTGCATTTATCCTGCGCGCGGGAGTGCGAAATATCCGCCCGCCGCCTTGGAACCGAAAATCGGGAAGAGGTGTGGGAAAAATTCCCACCGACTCAAAATATCCCTGTGGGCCAGGCGAAATATACGCTTGTGCGTACAAACAATCGCGAATTTTGCCGATTCTTTGTAGATTATGGTTAAAAGCTGTCCGAAATATTTGTTCAAAATTTTCGGAAAACCGCTTGCAAAAGCGGGGCGGATTGATTATAATGGTGGTACTAATAGGAAATAGAAGTAAGTTGAAAGGCACTCAGAGGAAATAGAAGTACCATTTTGCAAGGTAAGTGGAGGTGAACGGCGGTATGATGTTTCAAGGCAACGCGGAATATACACTGGATGCGAAAAACCGTCTGTTCATCCCTGTCAAGATCCGGGAACAGGTGGGCGACAGCTTCATTTTGTTCCTGCCCCCGCGCGAAAAATGCCTGTATATATACAGCGAAGCGCGCTGGGAGGAGGTCGCACGGGAAGTGCTTGCCAAAAACGACCGTGGGTATGAGCGCCTGATCTTCGGCAATGCCGTCACGGCGGAAACGGACAAGCAGGGGCGCATTACCATCCGCGCGGACTTCTGCAAACGTATCGGGCTGAAAAAGTCCGTTACCATTGCGGGCACGGGCGAACGTCTTGAGATCTGGGATACCGCTACGCGCAACGAAGAGCTTGCGCGGCTTGCCGAATCTGCCGATACCTATTCGGATATCCGCTTTTAACGGGAGCGCGGCGCTATGGATTTTGTGCATCATCCCGTATTGTTGTCTGAAACCATCGACGCGCTGCATATCCGCCCGGACGGGTTGTACTGTGATTGTACGGCGGGCGGCGGCGGACACGCAGCGGCGATTTTGTCTCACCTGAACGAACACGGCAGGCTGATTGCCGTTGACCGCGATCCGGATGCGATCGCCGTGCTGCAAGCGCGTTTTGAAAAGGACGCGCGTGTGCGCGTGGTGCACAGCACGTTTGACCGAATTACAGACATTTTGCGCGGCGAGCGGGCGGACGGCGTTCTTGCCGATCTCGGTGTGAGCTCTTACCAGTTGGACACGCCCGAACGCGGCTTTTCTTTTCACAAGGATGCGCCTCTGGATATGCGCATGAGCAAAACAGGGCTTTCGGCGGCGGACGTGGTGAATACGTATTCCGAAGCTGCACTGCGGCAGATTCTGCGCGATTACGGCGAAGAAAAATATGCAGTCTCCATTGCACGCAGCATCGTGCGCGCTCGGGAAGAAAAACCGATCGAAACGACGTTCCGCCTCGTGGACGCCATCAAGCAGGCACTGCCGCAAAAGGCAATGCGTGATGCGCATCCCGCGCGGCGTACGTTCCAGGCGATCCGGATTGAAGTCAACGGCGAGCTTTCCATGCTCGAAGGCGCGCTGGACGCGATGTTCGATTCGCTTCGCGTCGGCGGCGTTTTGGCGGTCATCACGTTTCATTCTTTAGAGGATAGATTGGTCAAGCGGCGGTTTGCCGCCTTTGCCGAAGGCTGCACCTGTCCGAAGGAATTCCCCGTCTGCGTGTGCGGCAAAAAACCGCGCGGGGAGGTCCTTTTGAAAGGCAAGGCGCCGGCAGAAAGCGAGATCGAACAAAATCCCCGTGCGCGAAGCGCCAGATTGCGCGCCGTGCGCAAACTGCGGGATACACAAGAGGGCTGACGCGGAATACACGCGGGCGGCAGGAAAGGGAAGGCAGACATGGCGAGATACCAAAAATACAGTGACGCGGACTTCGCAAGGTTTGAAACGTCTGCGCCCGCATACAATCAAAACGCGGCGCGCAAGCTCGCGCCGAAGCCCGAAGCGTCGCCGAAGCCGCCGATGCGGCTGGTGGAGCGCAAGAAAAAGACGGTCGCCCAAGCGCGGCGGGAAATGAAGATCGGCGCACGGCAGGCGGCGAAGATTTTGGCTGTATCCGTTTTTCTGATGTCCATGTTCGCTGTGCTTTTGTACGGCAGGCTGCGTGTGGACGAGCTCACCCGCGAAGTGGATGCGGCTGCTGTGCAGCTGCAGGAAGCACAGGATGAATACACGCGATTAAACATGCAGCTGGATTCCGAGTTTTCGCTTGAGCGCGTCGAGACTTATGCGCAGGACGTGCTGGGTATGACAAAGGCGGAGGGGTATCAGATCGAGCATATCGACCTGTCCGGAGAGGATGCAGTGGTCATCTCCGGAGACAAGACCCTGTCCGAAAGCAGCGAGGGGTCTTTTGTTGAACGGGTTTTGGAATATCTGAAATCGGAATAAAATAGGTATGAAAACGAGGGTTGAGGCTAAGGCAGCCTTGACTCTCGTTTGGTTCATCAAACCGTTACGTGCATTTTTTGCACAATGTTTTTCTTAGGAAAGGAGTGCGTACCGTGCGAACACGACCGTCCAAGCAAACGGCACAGCGTGCCACGTTTGCATTGGTGCTGCTCTCTTTGGGCTTTTTGTACTGCATCGGCGCGCTGGCATACGCCGCTTTGATCAAAGGCGATGAATACCGCCTGAAAGCCGAGCAGAACCAGCTTTCCGATACGCAGATCGCCGCTGAACGCGGTACGATCTATGATTCCAACATGAAGGTGCTTGCGCAAAGCGCCTCTGCCTGGCTTGTGTATGTGAACCCCTCGCAGGTGAAAAGCAACGAGCAAAACGAACTCATCGTCCGCGGGCTTGTGGACATTCTCGGCGCGGATGAGGAGGATGTGCGCTCGAAACTTTCCAAGGCCGAGACCGGGTATCAGAAGATCGCGGGCGAGATCGAGACCGACGTCAAGGAAGCGTTGGAGGCTTATATGACCGAGCATAAGGACGCTTCGCTTTCGCAGGTCATCGGCATCGATCCCGACACCAAACGGTATTATCCGTATTCTTCCTTCGCCTCTACCATCATCGGTTTTACCAATGCCGACGACGAGGGCATTGCCGGGGTGGAGATGCAGTATAACGATGATCTGACCGGCGTTTCGGGCAGGATCATCACCGCGAAAAACGCACGGCAGGGCTCTATGGGCAGCAGCTACGAGACGACCTACGACGCCGAAGCGGGCGAAAGCCTGGTGCTGACGATCGATGAGGTCATCCAATACTACCTCGAGCAAAGCCTGGAGCAGGCAATCACGGATACCGGCGCGAAATATGCTTACGGCATCGTCATGGACACGGATACCGGCGCGATCCTCGCGATGACCAGCCAGCCGGATTTTGATTTGAATAACCCGCGCGTGATCTCCGATACGACAAAGGCGGAAGAGATCGCCGCCATGACCGACCCTACAGAACGTTCTACGGCGACCACCAACGCGCTGTATTCCCAATGGCGCAACCGCACCATCAGCGATACCTATGAACCGGGCTCTGTTTTTAAGACGGTCGTTGTTTCCGCTGCACTCGAAGAGGGCGTGGTGGATCTCGACACCACCTATACCTGCACGGGCTCGATTCGTGTAGCCGACCGCATCCAGCATTGCTGGAAACGCGGCGGCCACGGGACGGAAACGCTGACCGAAGGCTTGATGAACTCCTGCAACCCGTTCTTCATCACCATCGGGCAGAGCTTGGGGCAGGAGACGTTCTATAAATATTTCGAAGCGTTCGGATTTACCGAAAAAACAGGCATCGACCTGCCTGCGGAGGCGACCCCCGTCGCCGGGCAGACCTATCACGCGCTTGAAGATATGGGGATTACCGAGCTTTCGTCCAGTTCCTTCGGCCAGACCTTCCAGGTCAGCCCCGTTCAGATGATCACGGCGGTCAATACGATCGCCAACGGCGGCAAGCTCATGCAGCCGTATTTGGTGGATTCGAAGCTCGACGGCGACGGCAACGTGGTCTATAAGACTACGCCGACCGTAAAACGGCAGGTCATTTCCGAAAAGACCGCCGACACCGTCGCGAATATGATGGAGCAGGTCGTTTCCATCGGTACAGGTAAAAACGCCTATGTGGCGGGCTTCCATGTGGCGGGCAAGACCGGCACGAGTGAAAAGATCGGCATTGAGGGCGCATACATTGCATCGTTTGCGGGCTTCGCGCCGGCGGATGATCCGCAGATCACCATTTTGATCGCCATTGACGAACCCGTCGGCGAACACGGCGGCGGCGCGGTAGCGGCGCCCATCGCGGGCGAGCTGCTCGAAAAGATATTGACCTATCTCAATGTAGAACCGCAGTATGAGGAAGATGAGATCTCCAACATCTCCTCCGTTGCGCCCTCGCTTGTGAATATGACTGTGAGCGAAGCGCAGAGTACGGCGTCTAAATTCAAGCTGCGAGTTGTCGGCGACGGCGATACGGTGGTTTCGCAGATCCCGGCGGCAGGGCAGCAGATGCGCACGGGCGGTGTGATCGTGGTTTACACCGATACGGAAACCCCGCGCGAAACGGGAACGGTTCCCGACCTTTCCAACATGACCATGTCACAGGCGAATTCCGCTGCCGTGAATGCGGGCTTCAACATCCGCATCGCAGGCAATACGCATTCCGGCGAGGTGCTTTCCTATAAGCAGAGCCTCGACGCGGGCAGCGAAGCGGAGCTCGGCTCTGTGATCACGGTGTATTTCAAATCCAATGTGGATGTACAAGACGGCTGATTTTTGAAAATCAGCTTTGCGGATGCGGCAAAGACGAAGGTCTTTTAGGAGGAACAGAATTGCTGGTTTCAAAGCTTTTGGAAAGAATGGATGTGCGCGGAACTTATGTGGACGCACAGGCGATGGATGTCACGGACGATTCCCGCCGTGTGCGTAAGGGCACGGTGTTCGTGTGCATCTGCGGGGCGCATTTCGACGGGCACTCGGCTGCTTTACAAGCGGAGGAGAACGGCGCCGTACTGATCGTCGCAGAACGCGATACGGGTGCGAAAAATCAAGTGCTGGTCGAAAATACGCGCAGCGCCTATGCCCGCCTTTGCGCGGCGTTTTACGGTTATCCTGCGGAAAAGCTGCACCTCATCGGCGTGACAGGCACCAACGGCAAAACCACCACGACCATGCTGCTTAAAGGCATTCTGGATCGCGCGGGGATCCGTGCGGGGCTCATCGGTACGGTGCAGAACATGGTAGGCATGCAAAGCTATCCTGCTGCGCTGACCACGCCGGACTGCAAAGAGCTTCACCGCCTGTTTGCGGATATGGTGGCTGCGGGCTGCACGCACTGCGTCATGGAGGTGTCGTCCCAAGCGCTCGACCAGCGCCGCGTGGACGGCTGCCGGTTCGATCTGGCGGTGTTCACCAATCTGACGCAGGATCATTTGGATTATCACAAGACGTTTGAAAACTATTTGGCTGCCAAGCGCCGTCTGTTCGAGATGGCGGATACTGCCGTTCTCAACACCGATGACCCGCACGCCATGCAAATGGTGGAAGGGCTGCCTGTAAAGGTAGTCACCTTCTCCGTCAATCGCGATGACAGCGACTATACGGCGAAAAACATCAAATGCACGGCGGGCGCAGTGCAGTATGAGCTGCTCGGGCACGGCCGCATTGCGCGCGTCCATGTTAAGATTCCCGGGCATTTTACCGTTTATAATTCCATGGGGGCGGCGATCTGCGCCATAGAAGCGGGGCTTGATTTTGAGCAGGTCATCGCACTGCTTGCCGAAGCGCGCGGCGTGCCCGGCCGCGTGGAGGTCGTGGACACCGACACGCCGTACACGGTCATCATCGACTACGCCCATTCGCCGGACGGCTTGGAAAACGTCATCACCTCTTTGCGGGAGATCGCGCCCAAGCGCATCATCACGGTATTCGGCTGCGGCGGCGACCGCGACAAGACCAAACGCCCGAAAATGGGCAGGATCGTCGGCGAGCTGTCGGACGTGGCGGTTGTGACCTCCGATAACCCGCGCACCGAAGACCCCGATGCGATCATTCAGGATATTTTAGCGGGCATGCAGGGCTGTAAAGCCAAATGCATTGTCATAACGGACCGCACCGAAGCGATCCGCCGTGCGCTTTCCATCGCAAAGCCGGACGACGTGGTGCTGCTGGCAGGCAAAGGCCACGAGACCTATCAAATTCTTAAAACCGGAAAGATCCACTATGATGAGCGCGAGATCGTCGCGGACATCCTGAAAGGGAAGAAATAAAATGGAATTGACGCTGCGGCAAATCGAACAGGCGACAGGCGGCAGGCTGTACGGTGAGGACGTGCGGCTTTCGAGCGTTGTCATCGACAGCCGCGAAGCGAAAGCAGGCGCGCTGTATGTCGCGATACGCGGCGAGCGGTTTGACGGGCACGACTTCTGCGAAGCTGCCGTGCAAAACGGCGCAGAAGCGGTCGTTTGCGAGAAAGAGCCCCGGACGAATATGCCGTACGTGCTGGTCAAAGACACCCGGCAGGCGCTTTTGGATATTGCGGGGCTTTATCGGGACACCCGCAAGGATGTAAAGCTGATCGCCGTTACAGGCAGCGTCGGAAAAACGACCACAAAAGAAATGACACATGCCGTGCTCGCGCGGAAATATAATACGCTCAAAACCGAGGGAAACCTCAATAACGAGATCGGTATGCCCAAAACGCTGTTCCGCATCACGCCGGAAACACAGGCCGCCGTCATTGAAATGGGCATGAACCATTTCGGCGAGATCGCGCGAATGACCGCCGCCGCAAAGCCGGACGCGGCGATCATCACAAATATCGGTGTTTCGCATATCGAGTTTCTCGGCTCGCGTGACGGGATATTAAAGGCCAAGACCGAAGTCATCAACGGCATGCCCGTCGGAGCGCCGCTGCTTGTGAACGGCGATAATGACAAGCTAAAAGACTTTACAGATTCGCGCTGCCGCGTAGTACGTTTCGGGATCGATGCACCGCATGCGGATATCCGAGCGGAAGACATCGTGGAGGAAAACGGCACTACACGCTTTACCGTGCGCTTTAACGGCAGCGCCCAAAGCGTAAAGATCCCGCTTATGGGACGCCATCAGGTGTATAATGCGCTTGCGGCGTTCGGGGCGGGGCTGTTGTTCGATGTGCCGCCCGCCGACATTGCCGAAGGGCTCGCCGCGTACACGCCTGCGGGCATGCGGCAGCGCATCCGGCAGGTAAACGGTATCACGGTCATTGAGGACTGCTATAACGCAAGCCCCGATTCCCAAAGGGCGGCGCTGAACGTCCTTGCGGAAACTAAGGCTTCGCGGCGCATTGCCGTGCTCGGCGATATGCTGGAGCTTGGCGCATATTCGGAAGAAGCGCACCGGCAGGTGGGCGCATACGCCGCGCAAAGCGGGATAGACGCGCTGTACTGTTGCGGTACGGCGGCAAAAGCTATGGCGAAAGCCGCCGAACATACCGTGCCGACCGCATATTTTACCAATAAAGACGATCTGTTTGCCGCGCTGTCGGCGGCGCTGCGTCCGGGGGACGCGGTGCTGTTCAAGGCAAGCCGCGGCATGGCGTTCGAGGAAGTCATACAAAAACTCTACGGGGAGTGGAACGAGAAATGAAGATACTCGCAGCGATCCTGCTGGCGGTCGCGATCGCCTTTTTGCTTGCATTTTTACTGGGCTTTGTTGTCATTCCGTGGCTGCGGAAGCTCAAATTCGGACAGACGATTTTGGACATCGGCCCCGCATGGCATAAATCCAAGCAGGGCACGCCCACCATGGGCGGGATCCTGTTCATCGTCGGCACGCTGGTCAGCTTTATCGTCGTGCTTGTGACGGATCATTTGCTCGGCGGCAATTTGTTTGAAAGCGGCAGCGTTGTTACCGACGGCGTGAAGGTCAAGCTGGTTGCAGGCGTGCTCATGGCTGTGGGCTTCGGATTGATCGGCTTTGCGGATGATTACATCAAGGTCGTTAAAAAACGCAACTTAGGGCTTACCATTCTCCAAAAATCCGTTGCCCAGATCGCGCTGATGCTCGCGTATCTCGCCGCGCTGTTCATGTCGGGCAATACGTATATGTATATCCCGTTTGCCGGCAGCGTGGACCTCGGCTTTTTCTTCTGGTTTTTCGGCATGGCGGTCATATACGCTACTGTAAATGCCGTAAACTTTACAGATGGGGTCGACGGCCTTTGCGGCTCGGTCACGGCCACGGCGGCGATCGCCTTTGCCGTTGCAGCCGCCTTGCGCGGGATGTTCGGCGCAAGTATTCTGGCCTGTGCACTGTTCGGCGGGTGCGCGGGGTACCTTATCTGGAACCATTATCCCGCAAAAGTCATGATGGGCGACACGGGCTCGATGTTTTTGGGCGGCATGGTGGTAGCCCTCGCCTATGCCATCGACTGCCCGCTCATTATCCTGTGCTTCGGCGTCGTGTATGTGCTGGAGTTTTTGTCCGACATCTTGCAGATCGGTTACTTCAAAGCGACGCACGGCAAGCGGATCTTCAAAATGGCGCCGATCCACCATCATTTTGAAATGTGCGGCTGGAAAGAAAAGAAGATCGTGGCTGTGTTCACACTTGTGAATCTTTTAGGCTGCGCAGTCGGGCTTGCGCTGTTTTATTACGGCGTGATCGGGCAATAATCTGAACATAGGATTGATTTACTGTATTTGGGAGGCGGCATAGTGGCGGACACTGCGGCAAGGCGGCGCAAAGCGGCGCCGGCGGGCGCAAAGCATGCGCCGAAAGCGAAACGTCGGTGGGATTTCTTTGCGCTCGGGCAACTGGATATTCCGTTTCTGCTGTTGGTCATCACGGTTTTGACCATCGGCCTTGTCATGCTGTTTTCGGCGAGCTACACCTATGCCTATTACAATGAGGGCGGTGACAGCGCCTATTACTTCAAGCGCCAGCTCGTGTTTGCGCTCGTCGGCGTGACGGCGATGCTCGTTGTCTCCAAAGTGCGGTATGATTACTTTAAGCTGTTTGCGATTCCCGTGATGCTCGTGTCGTGGCTGCTGCTCATTATCGTGCTGTTCCTGCCCGCCGACCGCGGTTTCCACCGCTGGATCAATCTCGGGCTGTTTACGTTTCAGCCGTCGGAGATCGCAAAATTTGCGATCATCCTGTTCTGTGCGTGGAGCATGGACAAAAATCATAAAAAGATCATCGGCAAGCAGGTCAACAACGCAAAGCTCAGCCGCATGGTCAAAGGCATCTCAAACGGCAAAATCGTCGTGTATGAGTCCTTCGTCATGCTTTGCTTTTACGCATTTATCATCGTATTTACCGCAGGGCTTGTTTATCTCGAAAATCACCTGTCAGGCACGCTTTTGCTGCTTGCCATCGGCGTTGTTATGATGTTTTTGGGCGAGGTCAAACGCCATTGGTTCGTGCTTATCGGCATTGTCGCGGTGATCGCAGTCGTGTTCTTTGTGCTCAATCCCGAGATCCTCGAAAAATACGCGGGCGAACGCATCACGGCGTGGCTTGACAAGGACTATGAGCCGCGCGATGCGCGCTGGCAGACAAACAACTCCCTGTATGCCATCGGCTCCGGCGGACTGTTCGGCGTAGGGCTTGGCAATTCCAAGCAAAAGCACCTGTATGTATCCGAGCCGCAAAACGATTTTATTTTTGCCATCGTCTGCGAAGAGCTCGGCTTTATTCGCGCGGCGGGCATTTTGCTTTTGTTCCTTTTGTTGGTGCTGCGCGGCATAGTGATCGGCTTGCGCGCAAAAGACCGCTTTGGTGCGCTGCTCTCAATGGGTATTGTGTTCCAGGTGGGGCTGCAAACGGCGCTGAACATTGCCGTTGTGACCGACGCGCTGCCGAATACAGGCATCAGCCTGCCGTTTTTCAGCTACGGCGGCACATCCTTGATGATGCTGCTGTTTGAAATGGGGATCGTACTTTCGGTCTCACGCTATTCCAGACTCGAAAAAGCGGACACAAGTGGGGTGTTCAAAGCATGAAGGTCGTATTCGCCGCCGGGGGCACCGGCGGACATATCAATCCGGCGCTTGCGGCGGCAGGGGAACTGCGCGCCCGCTTCCCGGAAGCAGAGATCCTGTTTATCGGGACAGAAGATCACATGGAAGCGCGTTTGGTGCCCGCAGCGGGCTTTGCCTTTCAAACCATCGCGATCGAGGGCTTCCAGCGTAAACTGTCACTGCAAAACCTGAAACGTAACCTGCATACGGTAAATCTGCTTTTGCATTCTACAGGTGCGGTCAAAAAGATTTTGCGTGACTTTGCACCGGATGCGGCGGTGGGCTTCGGCGGCTATGTCAGCGGACCCGTCATCCGCACGGCGGCAAAGCTCGGTATCAAGACCGCCATCCACGAGCAAAACGCCTATCCCGGTGTGACGAACAAGGCGCTTGCAAAGCTCGCAGATCGCGTTATGCTGACGGTCGAGGCGGCTTCGGCGCACCTGACCTGCAAAAATCCGCCCGTGGTGACGGGGCTGCCCGTGCGCCGCGAAATTTTAGCAGCGGACCGGGATTTTGCCCGCGCAAAACTGGGCGTGCCCGACGATGCGCTTTTGGTACTGTCCATGGGCGGCAGTCTCGGCGCAAAGGCGATCAACGAAGCGGTCGTGGGGTTCATTGCCGCGCGCTGGCAGCAGAAAAATCTGATGTTCCTGCACGCGACGGGCAAATACGGCAAATGGGTGCCCGACAAACTTCGAGAGATGGGCGTGCCGACGGACGCCAAAAACGTAACGGTGCGCGAATATATCGACGACATGGACACCTGCCTGCCTGCGGCGGATCTCGTCATCGGCAGGGCGGGGGCTTCCTCCCTTGCCGAGATCGAGGCAACGGGCAAGGCATCTATCCTGATCCCGTCCCCGAATGTTGCGGAAAATCACCAATATCACAACGCCATGGCGCTTGTCAACAACAACGCCGCGCGTATTTTAGAAGAAAAAGACCTTACCGCGCAGTCGCTGACCGCGCTTGCGGATGAACTTTTGCAAGACCCCGAAGCGTTGAAAACGATCGGGGCGAATGCGCACAAAATGGCAGTGCTTGACTCTGCAAAGGTGATTTGCGATATTATTGTTGATCTCATAAAAAGCGGCGGCTGAACCGAATCCCGGCATCCCGCATAGTATGGAGCGCAGAGGATTTTTCCTCCTTCCTACGATAGGGGTGCCAAAGTCATGGAAAAAATCATCATTCACGGGCAAAAACGGCTGTGCGGGGAGATCGAAGTTCACGGCTCCAAAAACAGCGCCCTGCCGATTTTAGCGGCCGCATCGCTCGTGCACGGGGTATCGGAGATACATAACTGCCCGCAGCTTTCCGATGTGGATGCAGCGATCCACATTTTGCAGCATCTCGGCTGTAAGGTCGTGCGCGACGGGCACACCGTTACGGTGGATTCCACCGGCATGAACGGCTATGAGATCCCCGACCGTCTGATGCGCGAAATGCGTTCGTCGGTCGTCTTTCTCGGGGCGATCCTCGGGCGGGCAAAACGTGCGCGTCTTTGCGCCCCGGGCGGGTGCGAGATCGGGCTGCGCCCGATCGACCTGCATATTTCCGCTATGGAGCAGCTCGGTGCCCGGCTTCAAGAAGAGGGCGGCCGGCTGGAGTTCACTGTGCCGAATGAGCTTGTGGGCGCGCGAATCACGCTTTCGTTCCCCAGTGTCGGTGCAACGGAAAACATCCTGCTCGCCGCCGCGACGGCAACGGGCAGAACGGTGCTGCAAAACGCCGCACGCGAGCCGGAGATCAGCGATCTTGCCGATTTTTTGAACGGCTGCGGCGCGCATATCCACGGTGCGGGCGACAGCACCATTATCATCGACGGCGTAAAGCATTTAAGCGGCACGGGGCACACGGTCATTCCCGACCGCATCGCCGCATCCACATATCTGCTTGCGGGCGCCGTGACGCAGGGACGCATTTGCGTTAAGGATATCATACCCGCGCACCTCGGTGCGCTGCTGCCCGTGATGAAGGAAGCGGGCTGCGATATCACCGCAAGCGGCAGGTGGATCTGTATGAGTGCGCCGCCGCGCCTGCACCGCGTCAAAATGACGCGCACGATGCCGTATCCCGGTTTCCCGACCGATGTGCAGGCGCCGCTTTCCGCAATGCTGACTGTTGCGGACGGTACTTCCGTGATTATTGAAAACATTTTCGAAAGCCGCTATAAGCACGCCGCCGAGCTGCTGCGATTCGGCGCAAAGATCAGCGTCGAGGGTCGAATGGAGGTCATTGAGGGCGTGCCGCGCCTTTTGGGGGCGCAGGTAGTCGCCCCCGATCTTCGCGGCGGGTTCGCCCTGATCTTGGCGGGGCTTGCGGCGCACGGCGAAACGGTCGTGCGCGGTGTGGAGCATATAGACAGAGGGTACGAAAAGCCCGAGCAGATCCTGCGATCGCTCGGCGCGGACATACAAAGGATCCAGGATGATGAAGAAGAAGGTTTCGGAAAACACAAGGAAAACGAATACGGCACAGGGCCGAACACCTCGGCGGACGTCGGCTCGGCAAAAGCCGACATCGAGGCAGACACCGCCGCGCCAGGCGAATCGGCAGACGGGCAGCCGCCCGGTGATGTCGAATGATGAGCGCAGACGCGCCCGCGCACTTGCCGCACGCCGCCGGCGCAGACGTCGGCGGATCATCATCGGCGTGGTCTTGTCGGTCATACTGCTTGCCGTAGGGATCGCGCTGTGCTTGACGGTGTTTTTTAAAATTTCTGCCGTCGAAGTGACAGGCGACGAGGTGTACAATGCCGACCAGGTGGTAGAGGCATCGGGCATCACGCTCGGGGAAAACCTGTTTTTGCTGCCTGTAAACGACATTAGGACACAAATCGAAACGACGCTGCCGTATGTGGAAACGGCCGAGATCTCGCGCAGCCTTTCGGGAACGGTGACGGTGCATATCACGGCGGCAAAAGCGGCGGCGGCCATCGACAACGGCGACAGCTATACGCTTTTGAGCGCTTCCGGTAAGGTGCTTGAGGACGGTGTGATGTCCGTCGGCGAGGATGTGCTGCTGCTCGATACAGGCGATGTGCTGTCCTGTGTGCCCGGCGAGATCATAGAGCTTGCCGCCGAAGATGCGGTCACCGATATGGCGACCGCGCTGAAAGCTTTTGCGGATGCGTCGTTTACCGGGCTTACAAGGCTGGATGTGCGGGAGCATACCAACATAAAAGCGGTCTATCAGGGCAGAATAACGCTGGAACTCGGTATGGCGTCTACGATTGCGGATAAATTGGATTTTGTTTTGGCAACGCTTTCGCGCAGCAATCAAAACAATCCGGAGTTTCGCGGAACGATCGACTTTACCATAGAAAACCGTGCATACCAAAACGCTGAGACAGAAATCCCTGCGACACAGCCTGCTTCACAGCCGGAAAGCACAACGGAAAGCCAGACAGCTTCACAGGCAGAAACAACTACGGCGGCCGCCGCATAATAAAAAGCCCGTAAAGATGGTTTGCTTGTCATGACAGGTGATTTTCCTTTGCAGATTTGAAAAAAGCGGTTGAAATTTCAAACGAACTGTGCTACAATACCCAAAATAGGTTTATTATGTTGTGTGAAAGCAAAAGAAATACATAGGAGGATGTTCCAACCATGGCATACGAAATTGATAATGAACAGCAAAACGTAACCCATATTAAGGTCATCGGTGTCGGCGGCGGCGGCGGAAATGCCGTCAACCGCATGGCGCAGGCCGGCTTTTCCGGCATTGAGCTCATCGCCGTGAACACCGACCGCCAAATGCTCAATTTCTCCAAGGCAACCCAAAAGATCCAAATCGGCGAAAAGCTGACGAACGGGCAGGGTGCCGGTGCGAAGCCCGAGATCGGGAAAAAGGCGGCGGAGGAAAGCCGCGACGCGATCATTGACGCGCTCAACGATACCCAAATGGTCTTTATCACCGCCGGTATGGGCGGCGGTACGGGCACGGGTGCAGCGCCTGTGATCGCTGAGATTGCAAAAGAAAAGGGCATCCTCACTGTCGGTATCGTTACAAAGCCCTTTGCATTTGAGGGCAAGCACCGCATGGATCAAGCGGAGGCGGGTATCGCCGAGCTTGCCGGGCATGTGGATTCGCTCGTTGTCATCCCGAACGAGCGCTTAAAGCAGGTCTCCGATCAGAAGATCACGCTGGCAAACGCCTTTGAGGTCGCGGACGATGTGCTGCGCTCGGGCGTGAAGAGCATTTCCGATCTGATCATCAACCCCGCGCTTATCAATTTGGACTTCGCCGATGTGACCGCCGTTATGAAGGATGCGGGTCACGCGCATATGGGTGTCGGCACTGCCACGGGCAAGGACAAGGCGGAGCAGGCGGCGCAGGCGGCGATCTCCAGCCCGCTGCTCGAATCCACCATCGACGGCGCAAAGGGCATCATCATCAGCATTTCCGCTTCCGAGGATATCGGCCTTGAGGACATCGACACGGCGGCAGGCATCGTCCGTGCGGCTGCCGATGACGATGCGAACATTATCTTCGGCGTCGACCTCAAACCGGAGCTGGAGGATACCATGACCATCACCGTCATTGCGACGGGCTTCGGCAGCGATGCGAATGGTATGCCCAAAAAGCCGACCGATGCGTTCGGCTTTGAAACGGACAAGCCTTTGGACGATATTTCCAGCACCAGCACGGGCTTCGACCCGAACGATGGGTACATCGATGTGCTGGACATCTTCAACGGCAGAAAGTAACTATTCTTGCGGTTTCTGTGTGCACACCCCGCAGCGTTTCGGCGCTGCGGGGCTTTTTTCGCCCCTTGACACGCCGGGCGGAATCTCGTATATTGTATTTATTCGTATACATTATTTATGCAGGGAGGAAGCAGCTGTGAAACTTACAGTGATCGGCGGGGGCGGCGTGCGCTCTATGTTCTTAGCAAAAAGCATTGCGCAAAAGGCGGAAACACTGCATATCGACCATCTCTGCTTTATGGATAACGATCCCCAAAAGCTGCGCATTTACGGCGGCATGGCCAAGCAGGTGGCGGCGCGCCTTTGCCCGGCGCTTGACTTTACCTTGACGGAAAACGCCGAAGAAGCCGTTCGCGATGCGGATTATGTCATCACCACCATCCGTGTGGGGGGCGACGATATGCGTGTGCGTGATGAACGCATTGCACTCGGCCACGGCATTCTCGGGCAGGAGACCACAGGCGCCGCCGGTTTTTCGTTTGCCATGCGCAGTGTGCCCGCGCTCGCAGCGTATTGCGAGCTGATCCGCAAATACGCAAAGCCCGGCGTGATAGTGTTCAATTTCACGAATCCTGCGGGTGTTGTGTCGCAGACGCTGCGCGATATGGGCTATGATTTTACTTACGGCATCTGTGACGCGCCCTCCGGGATGCTGCGCTCATTTGCACTGCTTTACGGCGCCGACCCTGCCAAGATCCGCGGCGAGGTCTATGGGCTCAACCACCTTTCCTATTTCAAAAGCATCACGCTTGACGGACGGGAGATCCTCCCGGAGCTGATCGAAAACAACGCAGCCTATGAAAAAACGGATCTGCGCTATTTTGAAAAGGATCTGCTGCGCGACCGCGGCTGCATTTTGAACGAATACCTTTATTATTTCTATTACCGTGAGCAGGCGGTGCAGAATATTTTGCATGCCAAGCAAACGCGCGGCGAACAGATCGCCGAGATCAACCGCCATATGACCGCAGAATTGTCGGCATTAGATCCGGAAACGGATTTTGACGAATCTTTATGCGTATTCAATCATTGGTACGGGATGCGCGAAAACAACTACATGGCGGAGGAAACGGGTATCCGCCGTAAAACGCCGTGGTCGTTTGACATTTACACGCCCGACGAGGGCGGCTACGCGGGTGTGGCGCTCTCCTTTATCCGTATCGCACAAAGCGGTAAGCCCGACAGCATGATCCTGTGCGTGCCGAACGAAGGTGCTATCGACGGACTTTTGGATAGCGACGTGGTCGAGATCACCTGCACGGTCACAGCGGACAGCTGCACCCCGCACAAAATGGGCAGGGTGGACGAGCAGAATTTGGAGCTGATCCGCCGTGTCAAAAACTATGAGCGGCTCGCGTCGCTTGCATTGCGCACCAAAAGCCATGCAGCGGCGGTGCAGGCGTTGACGCTGCATCCGCTGGTCAATTCGTATTCTCTTGGGAAAAAACTGACACAGGAATATATCGAACACAACAAGGACTATTGCGATGGCTGGGAATAAAGCGTTTGCCGCAGGCATCGGCAGCACGAATATAGATTTATTGTATACGGGGCTGAAAAACCTTCCCACCGAGGGTGAGGAGGTCTATGCCGACGGCTTTTCTCTGCAGCTCGGCGGCGGCGCGCCTGCCACGCTGCTGCTGCTCTCTAAGCTCGGCGTACCCGTAAAAATCATAACGGAGCTGGGCGATGACCTGTTTTCACAGTTCGCCCGTGCGCAGTTTGCCGTCAACGGCGCGGAGCCCGTCAACCTGTACACAGATGTCGGCATGCCGTTGAATATTTCGTCCTGCCTTGTTACGGCGCGCGACCGCAGCTTTGTGTCTTACGGTCCCGGAAACCCGCGTGCGGACGAGGCGGCACAGGCGGCAGCGCTGGAGGCTTCTCAGGGTGCAAAGGTGATGCTCATGCAGCCGGGCGGGTTCCTTCCCGTCTATGAAAAGCTCAAGGCGCAGGGGACGACGCTGCTATTCGACTGCGGCTGGAGCGAGGATCTTTCTCTCGAAAAATACCGCCCCTATTTGGAACTTGCCGATTATTACACGCCGAACCAAAAAGAAGCGTGCAAATTGACGAACACAAGCACCCCGCAGGCGGCGGCAGAAGTGCTTGCGCAGTATTTAGACCGTGTGCTCGTCAAGCTGGACCGCGACGGCTGCTTAGGGTATGAAAACGGCGAAATGTTCACCGTGCCGCCCGTTTCTTTCGGTAAAGCCGTGGATGCTACGGGTGCGGGGGATGCGTTTTCGGCGGGATTTGCGTATGGGCTTTTCCACGGGTATGCGTTTGCGGACTGCCTGCTTTTGGGGAACATCACGGGCGGCAAATGCGTGAGTGCCGTCGGGTGTTTGGGTGCCTCCCTGACGGAAGCGGAACTGCTGGAGCGGTTCCGGAACGAACAGGTAAAACGCGGCATTTGCGTTTAGATATTTCGGATTGATCACGAACAACGCCTTACACTTTTTTAAGTGTAAGGCGTTGTTTTGTGACAATGCATTGTGCGGCGCGGTCAAACCGTATGTGCCTGTAAATACGCATGAATCAACGGCAGAACTGCCTCGTCATATTCGCCGAAGATACTCATATTTTCACGGTTGAAGCCGTGTCCCGCACCTTCGATCACGTGCAGCTCGGCGTGCGCATACGTATCCGCCGCGCGCTGCGAATACGAAAGCGGTACTACCGGGTCTGCCGAGCCGTGTAAAATCAGAACGTCGCGGGTATAGCCGCGGATATTTTCATATACGTCGAACCCATGCAGCGCGCGCACATATTCACGCCCGACGGGCATCCCCGACATGGCAAAAGCGCTAAGCTGCAGGTCTGAGATCTGATCGGGGTCCCAGAAAAAATTTGTGATCTGCTCCGCCATGCTGAACCCCGGGTACATGAGGATCAGTCCGCGGATCTCCGAAGGATGGCGTGCCGCGGTCAAAGCGGAAACAAGTCCGCCCTGGCTTGTACCCAGCAGGAAGATATTGTCTTTGTCGATGCCGTCCATCGCTTCAAAACGGCGCAGTACGGCTTCCAAATCCGAAACCTCCGTGAATACGGTCATATCGGTCGTTTCGCCGTCGCTTTTGCTGTTTGTGCTTCCGCCGCAGAAATCGAAGCAATATGCGGCATAGCCGTTTTGCGCAAGGTCGATGCAATAGGCGTTCATCGACGCATGCGTCAGTGAGAAGCTGTGCGATAATAGGACGACAGGCAGAGGCGTGGGTGCGCTTTTTGGCAAATACAGCTTGCCGTAAATATCGTTTTCCCCGTTTTTGCACCAAAGCTCCTGTACCGAATAAGCATACGGTATGCCTGCTTCCCGGTTCGGCGTAGACGTCTGGGGCTTTGTTGTTTGTGCGGCAGAGGCGGTCGCCTGCGGTTGCGTTTCTGACAGTGCTGCCGAAACCGTAGTGCCGGGCGAAGCAGGTGTGGTTACAGCCGTTTCCGGCTGATTGCCGCATCCCGCAAGCGACAGCAGAAAAGCAAAGCCAATGAATAAAGCGAAACTTTTTTTCATAGTACCCTCGTTATGCTCCCTTACAGAATGTGTCAAAATTACCCGATCCCATCATAGCGCCCATATCGCTGGAAGTCAAGGGTATTCAAAGCGTAAAATACGGGTTCCCGCAAAGCGCATTTTTGGCGGATTCTTCAAAAATTTGTAACGACTTTACCTCTGATTATTTCAAGCCTGTTTGTTCCGCAAAATACAAAGCTATAATTTGGTTTTGCCGGCTCTTATTTTAATTGAATGCTTTGTATGCATCGCGCTGCTGAATTCCTTTCCGGCATCCGCAGACAAAAAAAGAATACCCCGTCATCTTCCGACGGGGTATTGCTTCTTTGGAGCGGCTGATGGGAGTCTCCCCCGGACTGTTTTTTGCGCGCTGCGGCGCGCCGTCCTGTTCTCCTCCACACATCCGCAAACCAAAAAACAAATACCCCGTCGGGGGACGACGGGGTATTGGTTCTTTGGAGCGGCTGATGGGAGTCGAACCCACCTGTCAAGCTTGGGAAGCTTGCATTCTACCGATGAACTACAGCCGCATATGCGAATGACGCGGCAAAACGCGCGCGTCATTCGATTTGGTCCGAGTGGCGAGACTTGAACTCACGGCCTCTTGACCCCCAGTCAAGCGCGCTACCAGCTGCGCCACACCCGGATATACTGCATTTGCCGAAGGCATCGGCAAACTGCTCGAATATAGTAGCACAAGATTCAGAAATTTGCAAGAGGATTTTTACATTTTTCCGTATTTTTGTGCTTTTCGGCTTCGGGAAAGCTGCGCACAGGCGGATTTCGCATATTTCCTTTTCGATTTTCAAATTGACAAAGCAGACGTACACTTTTATACTGAACATAAAGTTATGTGCGGCTATTGTGCAAGCGCCGCCAAAAGGAGCATCCGCATGAAAAAGATCATCGTTGTTTCCAAGACCCATTTGGATCTTGGGTTTACGGATTTCGCCTCTGTGGTTTGTGAAACGTATCGCAACACCTATATTCCAAACGCGATTTCTCTTGCACGGGAACTCAACACGCCGCAGCATAAGCGGTTTATTTGGACAACGGGTTCCTGGATTTTACAGGACACGCTGCAAAACGGGACGAAAAAGCAAAAAGAGGCGTTGGCCGCCGCGCTTCAGCGCGGGGACATCGTGCCGCATGCTCTGCCGTTTACCACGCACACCGAGCTTTTGGATGCGGATACGCTTGAATACGGTTTGTCCATCGTGGAAAAACTGGATAAGCTACGTGGAAAGAAGACCATCGCCGCCAAAATGACCGATGTGCCCGGGCACACGAAAGCGCTCGTGCCGCTGCTTGCGAAGCACGGCATCAAGCTTTTGCACCTCGGCGTCAACGGCGCGTCCGCGCTCGCCAAAGTCCCGCCGTGTTTTTTGTGGAAATGCGGTGGCGCCGAAGTGGTCGTGATCTATTCTGGCGATTACGGCGGCGCGTTTCAAGACCCGCGCGTCGAAGAGGTTTTGTATTTTGACCATACGCTCGACAATCACGGTACGCCGAGCGCGGACCATATCCTCAAAAAGCTGAAAGCGATCGAACAACAGTTCCCCGGCTATACGGTCGAAGCGGGTACGATGGACGAAATAGCGGAAGTGCTTTGGGAAAAGCGGCACGACCTGCCCGTTGTCACCGAGGAGATCGGCGATACCTGGATCCACGGCAGTGCCGCCGATCCATACAAATCCGCCGCTCTGCGCGAACTTATGGTACGCAAAAGAAAGTGGCTTGCCGACGGCTCCACGACGCGGGAAAGTGCAGAATATGCCGGGTTTAGCGACGCGCTGTTGTGTATTGCGGAGCATACCTGCGGCATGGATATGAAAAAATATTTTTCCGACTATGAGCACTACTTAAAGCCGGATTTCGAAGCCGCGCGGAAAAAAGACTGTGTGCATGTGCACCATCCGTTCCGCGACTTCCCGCAGAATTTTCTGGTGGTGATAGGAAGGCTTGCGCGTGAAAAAAAGCTCTGCTCGTACAGCACCATGGAGCAAAGCTGGGCGGAGCAGCGCGCCTATGTGCAAAAGGCGTTGGATGCCCTTTCGCCCGCGCACAAAAAAGAGGCGTTGTCTGCGCTCGCTGCGCTTCGTCCCGAGCAGCCCGAAGAGATAACGGACGCAGCCTCGCTGCAAGCGCACGCGCCGCTTGTCTGCGGCAAATGGCAGCTTACGCTCAACGAACTCGGCGGCATCGAAAGTCTGACCTGTAATGGGAAAGAAGTTTTGCGCCAAAACGACAGCCCGCTTTGTGAATACCGTTCGTTCGGTGCGGAGGACTATGACTACTGGCTGCAGCACTATACCCGCAACATCAAAGAAACCTACGCCTGGGCAGTTGGGGATTTTGCCCGCCCGCTGCTTAAATATGTTTCGGGGAAATACCCGACAGGCAGATTCCCTTATACCTGTACGGCAGCGTCCGCGCCGCAGGTCACGGACAGTATGGCGGAAATCACCCTGCATTTGACCTGCGATAAAGCGGTGTGCGAGCAGCTTGGCGCGCCGCGGCTCGTGCAGGTCGTTTACCGCCTGACCGATGCGGGGCTTCAAATGGAGGTGTCGTGGTTCGGCAAGGACGCGAACCGCTTGACGGAAGCGTTTTACCTGCACCTGTTCCCCGCAAAAGGGGGCTTTACCGTCCGTAAGCTCGGCACGTACCTTTCGCCGTTCGATGTGGTGTCCATGGGCTCGCGCAGCCTGCACGCCGTCGAGTGCGCAAATTTACAAACCGAGGACGGGACGTTCGAGCTTCGCAGCCGTCACGCGCCGCTGCTGTGCCTTGGCAAAGGTAAAATTTTGGAGTTCGACGACAAAACAGAGGATATCGAACGCGACGGGATCACCTACATTCTCCAAGATAACGTTTGGGGCACGAATTTCCCGCTGTGGTACTCGGACAATGCGCGCTTTGTATTCACCGTGCGCGAAGCGGAAGCCGATGCTGCGGAAAAATAAAATTTAAAAAAATCGGAATTGACAAAATTCGTGCCGCATGGTAGAATTTAAAAAATTTGCGCGGCACGCGGGAAAGGAATCGAAACGATGCACGGCTTTTTTCAAAAATCCCGGCAAAATTTGTCCGTCTTTCCCTTTGCATCGGAGGGCGCTTTTTCCGTTTCCGTTTTTCCTTTTCCCATTTGTTTTTAAAGCGGCGGTTTTACCGTCGCTTATTTTTTGGCGCGCGGCGAAAATACAGCGGCAATTCGGTTGAAATCCGATGGATTGTATGCTACAATAAACTGTTGAAATGTGTGTATTCGGAAAGGATCGGTGAAGGCTTTGAAGGCGTACTTAATGCTGGAGGACGGCTCCGTCTATGAAGGACAGGCGCACGGCGATTTTCGGGAGACGGTGTGTGAAGTTGTATTTAACACCTCCATGACGGGCTATGTGGAGATATTGACCGACCCTTCGTATGCCGGGCAGGGCGTTGTGATGACCTACCCGATGATCGGCAACTACGGGATCTCCCGCGAGGACTTTGAAAGCGAACGGCTGCAGCCGAGCGCCTTTTTAGTGCACGAGCTGTGTGACACGCCTTCCAATTTCCGCTGCACCGATACGATCGAAAATCTTTTAAAAGAATTCGGCATCCCCTGTATGTCGGGGCTCGACACGCGCGCCGTCGTCAAAAAGCTGCGCGAATCGGGTACCATGCGCGGCGTGCTGACCGGCGACATTTCCGACAAAGACCGCCTAATGCAGGAAATCTATGCCTACAAGCAGGAAGGGCTTGTGGAAAGTGTCTCCTGCAAGGCACCGTATGTAGCAGGCAAAGGCAATACAGGCGCGAAGATCGCACTTTACGACTTCGGCACAAAGCGCAATATTGTGGAAAGTCTTGCTTCGCGCGGGTGCGAGGTTACGGTGTACCCTGCGTGGACAAGCGCCGAAACCGTGCTTTCTACGCATCCCGACGGCGTGATGCTCTCCAACGGCCCGGGCGACCCCGCCGCCTGCGTAAACATCATCCGCGAGATCCGTAAAATCTACGACTACGGCGTGCCGACCTTTGCCATCTGTCTCGGACATCAGTTGACCGCGCTTGCCGTCGGCGGCGAGACGGAGCGCATGAAATACGGTCACCGCGGCGCGAACCATCCGGTCAAATTCCTGCATGAGGATCGCACCTACCTTTCCTCGCAGAACCACGGTTATATGGTAAAGGCCGAGGGCCTGCCGCAAAACGCCGAGGTGCACTGCGTCAACGTCAACGACGGCACGGTGGAGGGCATCCTTTACCACGGCAAGCCGATTTTCACGGTGCAGTTCCACCCGGAGGCGAACGCGGGCCCGCGCGACACGGCGTTCCTGTTTGATAAATTCCTGAAAATGGCGGCGGAGGGCAGATACGATGATTGACAAAAGCATTAAAAAGGTTATGGTCATAGGCTCCGGCCCCATCATCATCGGGCAGGCGGCGGAGTTTGACTACGCGGGTACGCAGGCGTGCCGCTCCTTGAAAGAGGAGGGGATCGAGGTCGTGCTCGTCAACTCCAACCCCGCCACGATCATGACCGACGGCGACATCGCCGACAAGGTCTATATCGAGCCGCTTACCATCCCGACGCTGACCAAGATCATTGAAAAGGAAAAGCCGGATTCCCTTCTGCCCACCCTCGGCGGGCAGACGGGGCTCAACCTCGCGATGGAGCTTGAGGAAAAGGGTATCCTGAAAGAGAACGGCGTGCGGCTCATCGGCATCAACGCCACGGCAATCAAAAAAGCGGAGGATCGCCAGGAATTTAAAGATACCATGGAAAAGATCGGCGAGCCTTGCATCGAATCGCTTGTCGTGCATGATGTGGAATCCGCCGTGGAATTCTCTGCAAAGATCGGCTATCCCGTCATCGTGCGCCCCGCGTATACGTTGGGCGGCACGGGCGGCGGCATTGCCGACAATGAAGAAGAGCTGCGCGAGATCTGCGCGAACGGCCTGCGGCTTTCGCGCGTGACGGAAGTTCTCATCGAAAAGTGCATCGCCGGCTGGAAAGAGATCGAGTACGAGGTGATGCGCGACTCCAAGGGGAACTGCATCACGGTCTGCAATATGGAAAACCTTGACCCCGTCGGCGTACATACGGGCGACTCCATCGTTGTGGCGCCTTCGCAGACGCTGATGGATAAGGACTATCAGATGCTGCGTTCGGCGGCGCTGAATATCATCACGGAGCTCGGCATCGAGGGCGGCTGCAACGTGCAGTTCGCCCTGCATCCCGATTCGTTCCAATATGCCGTCATCGAGGTCAACCCCCGTGTGTCGCGTTCTTCTGCGCTCGCGTCTAAGGCGACGGGCTACCCCATCGCGCGCGTTGCGGCGAAGATCGCTTTGGGGTTAGGGCTTGACGAGATCCCAAACGCCGTCACGGGCAAGACCTTTGCGTCGTTTGAACCCGCGCTCGACTACTGCGTCGTCAAATTCCCGAAATGGCCGTTTGATAAATTTGTCACGGCAAAACGCACGCTCGGCACGCAGATGAAAGCGACGGGCGAGGTCATGGCGATCGCGCGTTCGTTTGAAGCGGCGCTGCAAAAGGCGATGCACTCGCTTGAGGAAAACCGCAAAAGCCTGTTGTACCCCGAGTGGCTCGAAAAATCGCTGCCCGAGCTTGAAGAACTGTTGGAAAACATCGACAACACTCGTATTTACGTTGTCGCCGCGGCGATCTATAACGGCATGGCGCTCGAGAAGATCCATGACATCACCAAAATCGACATCTGGTTCTTGCAGAAGATCAAGGTCATCGTCGATATGGAAAAGCTGCTTTCTACAGGCTGCTGCGACCGCGATACACTGCTCGAAGCCAAGCGGCTTGGCTTTACCGACGACGTGATCGCGAAAAATGTCGGCGTGACGGAAGCGGCGATCAAGAATCTTCGTAAAATGTGGAATATCCGCCCGAGCTTTTCGGTGGTCGATACCTGTGCGGCGGAATTTGCGGCGCAGACGCCCTACTACTATTCCGATTACTGCGTCGAAAACGAAGTAGATACCACAAAGACCCGAAAGAAGATCATGGTGCTCGGCTCCGGCCCCATCCGCATCGGGCAGGGCATTGAGTTCGACTACTGCTCGGTGCACTCCATCTGGGCACTGAAAAAAGCAGGCTGCGAGGCGATCATCGTCAACAACAACCCCGAGACCGTCTCCACCGACTTCGACGTGTCCGACAAGCTGTATTTCGAGCCGCTCACGCCCGAATACGTTACCAATATTGTCGAATTGGAACAGCCCGACGGCGCGATCGTCCAGTTCGGCGGGCAGACCGCCATCAAGCTGACAAAAACGCTTAACGACCTCGGCGTGACCATTCTCGGCACGGATGCCGACCACGTGGATGCCGCCGAGGACCGCGAGCGGTTCGATGAGATCCTCGAATACTGCGACATCGCACGCCCGAAGGGGCAGACCGTGTTCACGACGGAAGAAGCGCTCGCCGCCGCGCACGCGCTCGGCTATCCGGTGCTGGTGCGCCCGAGCTACGTCCTCGGCGGGCAGGGCATGCAGATCGCTGCCAACGACGACGACATCAACGAATTTATGGGCATCATCACCCGCACCATCCCTGACCTTTCCGAGCACCCCGTGCTTGTGGACAAGTATTTGATGGGGCAGGAGGTCGAGGTGGACGCCATCTGCGACGGGCGCGATATCCTCATCCCCGGTATTATGGAACACGTCGACCGCGCGGGCATCCACTCCGGCGACTCCATTTCCGTGTACCCGGCGGTCACGCTTTCCGAGCGCGTGCAGAAAACGATCGTCGATTACACCAAGCGTCTTGCCTCCGCGCTGCACGTCATCGGCATGATGAACATCCAGTTCATCGTCCTGCACGAGGAGGTCTATATCATCGAGGTCAATCCCCGTTCCTCGCGCACGGTGCCGTATATCAGCAAGGTCACGGGCATCCCCGCCATTTCCCTTGCGACGCGCGCCATGCTCGGCGAGAAAATTCAGGATATGGGCTACGGCACGGGGCTTTACCCGAACAGCGGCTACTATGCCATCAAACTGCCCGTGTTCTCGTTTGAAAAGATCATCGGTGCAGATACGGCGCTCGGCCCCGAAATGAAATCCACGGGTGAGGTGCTCGGCATTTCGCAGGATTACAACGAGGCGCTTTTGAAAGCGTTTGAGGGCGGCGGTATCTCACTGCCGAAGGACGGCAAGATCATCGTCACGGTGCGTGATAAGGACAAGCCCGAAATCTGCGAAATGCTCAAAGCCTTTAAGGATTCCGACTTCCGCTTTTACGCCACGCCCGGCACGCGCAAGGCGCTGCTGGAAGCGGGCTTCCAAAACGTCAAGCCCGTCAACAAGATCTCCGGCGACAGCCCGAATATTCTCGACATGCTTTCGGCGGGGGATGTATCGCTTATCATCAACACGCCTACCCACGGGCGGCTGCCCGACCGCGACGGCTTTAAGCTGCGCCGCATCGCGGTGGAAAGCGGCGCGTCGTGCTTAACGTCTCTTGACGCGGCGCGGGCGATCATGCAAAGCGCCTATATCGTGCCGAGCGATAAAATGTCCTTAACGGACATCGCCACGCTGCAGATCAAGAAGTAAACAAACCGCATAAAATGAGCACGGCCCCCGCACTGCGGGGGTCGATTTTTAAGATATATATTGATATGTTATCATAATTGTGCTAAAATAATGGCGAGGTGAAAACGATGAAAATGATTCGTCCTGTTTCTGATTTGCGCAATCACTTTGCGGAGATTTCCAAAATTGTGCATGAAACGGAGCAGCCCGTGTTTTTAACCAAAAACGGCTACGGCGATATGGTCGTGTTGAGCATGGACGCTTACGAGAATCTGCAATTCGAAAGCGAAGTTTACCATAAATTACAGGCGGCAGAGCGGGAAGCCGCCCTGACCGACACCCGCTATTCCGCCAAAGCGGTGTTGCAGGCGATGAAAGAAGAAATCCAAAATGGGACGGTATAAGCTGGCGTTTTTGCCTGCTGCACGACAGGATCTTTTGGACATCGTGCACTACATCGGGTATGAGCTGCAAAATCCACAGGCGGCGGAAAACACGGCAGAAAAGCTCATACAAGCAGCACAGCAGTTAGAGGATTTTCCGTACGCTGACCCGGTTTATATCCCGCAAAAGGCGCTTTTGAACGAATATCGAAAGCTCGCTGTGGGGCATTATGTATTATTCTATTGGGTGGACGAGGCGAACCGCGTTGTCACGGTTGCGAGGGTGCTTTACGGGAAACGAGATCGAGAAGCCGCCCTGAAATAGCGCGGCGGGTGTTGTAAAACCATCTGTTATAGACAAAGAGGCGATATGGTGCTGTTACTCTATCTTGTCTTGGCAATTTTATTTTTAATTTTGCTGTTTTGCCTGATCTTCGCGTGGGCGGTGCTGCGCGCTGCGTTCGGCAATCGGCAGGAGGGGAGTGCGTATCTTAACTATTTTACGGCAGCGGATTTTGAGAACCTTGCAGCCGAAGCGGTGGAGTTCCCGAACCGGCGCGGCGAGACCCTGCGCGGCAATCTGTATTTTGAAAGCGGACGCACGGATTTTCGCGCGCTGTTGATCTTTGCCCACGGCATGGGCGGCGGGCATTTGAGCTATACCACGGAGCTGGATTTCTTTGCAAAGCAGGGCTTTTTGGTGCTTGCCTATGACGCGACGGGGACGATGGCTTCGGACGGCAAATCGCTTCGCGGCTTCGGGCAGAGTGTTTCAGACCTGCAAAGCGCGCTTGCATTTGCCGCGCAAAATGAGAAAACAAAAGCACGCCCCGTAGTGCTCTGCGGGCATTCGTGGGGCGCTTACGCCGTGTGCCGCGCACAATCCCCCGCTGTGCGCGGTGTGGTCGCGTTTTCCGCGCCGGAGGATGCCGCAACGCTGCTGTGCGCACAGGCAAGCGCGCAAACCGGCGCGCCGTTTGGCGCGTTAAAGCCGTTTTTACGCCTTTGGGAACGGCTGCGCTTCGGCAAAACGGCCGCCGCGCAGACTTCCAAGGTATTGCGAACCGCAAACGTCCCTGTCTTATTGCTCCACGGCGGCAAAGATGCAGTCGTGCCGCTTTCCAACGCGGCGGCAAATGCGCCGCACCTTTCCGAAAACCCGCATATAAAACGTGTTATCTACCCTGAAAAGCGTCATAACGTCTACAACACACTGGAAGCGGAGGCGGGCGTCGCCGAAATGCTCGAACGCTTTGGCGTACTTTCTAAACAAAAAGACGGCGGCGCCGATGCGCTTGCCGCCTATGCAAAGACTTTGAATTTCCGTAAGCTCTGCGAGGAAGATCCCGCCGTCATGCAGACCGTCGAGCAGTTCTTCGAGGACTGCTTGCAGGAGCAGTAGGCTTGATTTGCCAAACAGAAGCTCCCACTTTCGCGGGCTTTATTTTTTTCCCGTCGAGCCGAAGCCGCCCGCGCCGCGCGCGGTGTCGTCGAGTTTGTCACACTCCTCCACGGGCATCATGGAAACGGGCATCACCACAAGCTGCGCGATGCGCTCGCCCGGAGAAATGGTATAGCTTTCCGCGATCTGGTTGATGACGCCGACTTTGATCTCACCCCGATAGTCGCTGTCGATAACGCCTACGGAATTCGTAAGCCCGATGCCGTGCTTGATGGCAAGCCCGCTGCGCGCAAAAACGAACGCTGCATAATTCGCGCTCGGCAGTTGGATGGCAAGCCCCGTCGGGATCAGCGCCGTTTCGCCGCCTTGCAGGGTCAACGGTTCGTCGATGCACGCGCAAAGGTCAAGCCCTGCGCTGCCGTCCGTCGCGCGCACGGGGATTTTTGCGTCGTCGCGTACCTTGCAGATTTTAAGCGTTTCCATACTATTCCACACCTCTGTAATAAAGTCCTCTGGTGAATTCGCCGCGCGGCGCGGCGCCGGCTTCGAGCGCATCTAATATTTGTGCGCATTCTTCTTTAGATTCCATCGTAAAATCCAAAAAGTAAAAATCCACGTTTTGAATTTCCCGCAGCCGGTCGAGCATATAGGTTGGCCGGGAGTTGTAAACCTGCGAAAAGCCGTTCTCGCACCGAACGGGGAACCGCACGCCCTTGCGGTCTGTCAAAAAGCCTGTCCGATCACATTTTGCACAAGGCGTCCCGTTGCGCACCGGGCAGTTGCGCGTGAGCATCAGGGGCATGTGCCCGTAAACGCACACCCCGCGCGGCAGCGCTCCGCCTAAAGCGGCGATCTGCGAAAGGCGCAGTTCATGGGAAAGCACCGCTTCCGAAACGCCGATCTGAGCCGCTTCCTCCAGCGCAAGGTTGTTATACAGATTCAAAAACGCGCCGCCGATGACGGGGATGCCTGCTTCTCGCGCAACGGCGACGGCGTCGAGCGTGTCGCAAAGCGTATACAGCGCGCCGCTGTCGAGAAGCTGACGGCGCACGGCTTCTTCCGTGCCGAAGATCCCGCGCGGAAGATATACGCCCGCATGATAAGCTTCCAAAACGTCCTGCGGCGTGCCGAGCGGCAGAAACATACGGTCTGCGCGCGCGTTTTCGGGGATTTGATCGAGCGAACAAAAGCGCAAATACCGTTTTGGAGCTTGCGCGATATGCGACGCAGAAGTAAAGCCAATGTCCTTTACGGAAAGCGGCGTTTTTCCGCAAATGGTCTCTTCCAACGCTTCGAGCGCCGCGCGGCGCATGGCGTTGATCTCCGAGAGCGGCAGACGCAGGTTTTCACCGATTTGACAGTCGATGGTATCGGTAAAAAACACCGTGCCACCGCACTTTTTCAGCTGTTTTTCTACCGATTCGGCAGTTAGCGGCACGTGCTGTGCCGTCTCGCACGCCTGCCCGCCGTTGACGGTTATGCGGTGCGTGCCGCACACCGCTGTAAGGCTCGGCAGCTTGTCGGCTTCGGCTTGAAACGTGAAGTCCACCGCGCGCACGGCAGGGAGCTTTTCGTAGAGCTTCGCATAAGATTTGAGCAGCTGAGACGTTGCCGCCGTCACATTTTCCTTTTGCCGTGTGCCGAACATCGTGCGCCCGCGGCGGTTTTCAAAATACCCGTCCGAAAAGCCGGAGCGCGAGAACAGCGCCTGCAAGTCGGCGCGCTGCTTTTCCGTATACGCGCCGTTTTGTGCGGCTTTGCATGCCGTGACCGCCGCCGCAACATATTCGGGGCGCTTCATTCTGCCCTCGATTTTGAAGCTGTTTACGCCAAGCTGCTGCAACTCGGCGATATGCTCGATCAGCGACAGATCCTTGAGGCTCAAATCGTGCCCCGTACCGCCTTTTGCGGCAAAAGGCAGACGGCACGGCTGGGCGCAAAGTCCCCGGTTGCCGCTGCGCGAACCGAGCACGGCGCTGAACAGGCATTGCCCCGAAACGCACATGCACTGCGCGCCATGGACAAACACTTCCGTTTCCAAAATATCCGCTTGACAAAGCGCTTCGATCTCGCTTTTAGTTAGCTCGCGCGGCAGCACCGCACGTGAAAATCCGCGTTCCCGCAAAAGCCGCAGACCCGCCTTCGTTCCGACACTCATCTGCGTGGAAGCGTGCAGCTCCATTTCAGGGCACATCGCACGCACGAGCCGCAGCACGCCGAGATCCTGCAAAATAAGCGCATCCGCCGAAAGCCGGCAGACGCGCGCAAGTAAAGACCGGCAGCGCGGCAGCTCCTCGTCGGAGACCAGCGTGTTGAGCGTCAAGTGCCACCGCGTACCGTAAAGCCTGCAAAGGCGCGCCGCTTCCCGAAGCGCCTTGTCATCAAAATTGGAAGCCGCGCGGCGGGCGTTGAATTCCCCCGCACCGAAATAGACCGCATCTGCGCCGCAGCGCAGCGCCGCCGTCAGCGAATCAAAGCCGCCGCAGGGGGCCAAAATTTCTGCTTTAGCCATTGTCCTGCTGCGAGAAAAGGTTGATCTGGTTGGATTTTGCCTTTGCTTCGGTGCGCACGCGGTCAAGCTCACGCTTGTAAAAGTCGCGTTCCGTCTGCGCTTCGGAGGCGTCCTTGAGGTAATCCTTGATCTGCGAGCGATACCCCTCGGCGGTCTGCTCTGCCTTTTTTGCCTTATCGGCGAATTCCAGCGCCGTGAGCACCGCCGCCTGATTCGTGGACATGAAGGGATTTGCCGCCTGCAATTCCTGCATTTTTTCGTTGATCTCCGATGCGAGCGTGTTGGTGTATTCCGCCGTCTCGTCGGTGCGCAGCGCATAGGTGACACCCGCAATGGATACCTTGACCTTATTCATTTCCATATTCAAACACCTCAAATCAGCCGATTTCGGATATATATTTACATTTCTTATATTATAACGGAATTTGCCGCAAACTGCAACAGCTATTCTTGTGCGGCGCGGGGTGAATCCTCCGGACTTTCTGAAAATGCGGCGGGGAAGAAGTCCCGCAGCAGCGCCTTCCCCGTTTCGGTGCGGAAAATGCGTGCATCGCCTTTGCGCACGGCGTCTGCAGAGAGCGTATCCTCGCAGGCGTTGACGAGAAAATCCGCTTCGATAAGCGCACGGTACACGGGGTCTGCGTCCTCTGTATAGGTGTGGTGGCAGGCAACAAGCACGCCGACGCGCTCCGCCGTTTCACGCGCTTCTCCGAGCGAGAGCAGGAGTCCCACCGCCTTTGCCGGCCCGAATTCCTCCTGCATTTTGCCCGTACAGTGCCCAAATTCCCGCTCGCAGTCGCGTATGGCAATATCGTGCGTAAGCGCGGCAGCTTCGAGCGTATGCAGCGCTTTCGCAGACAGCCCCTCGCGTTCACCGATGCATTTTGCGAGCGCGTGGACCTTCAGAAAATGCTGGATACGCCGCGTGTCACCCTGAAAGTAGCTGACCATAGCGCGGCAAAGCGTGCTGATTTCCATCGTGTTCCCTCATTTCCATTCTCATGATAGAGGAAACGGCGGCAAAATGCAAGAGATGCACGCAAAAAGTTGACAAAACCGGTACGGTATGGTACGCTACAAATAGAGATGACCCTCTCGGAAATTGCCGGACGCACGCAGCCTTTTTGAGTGCGTTTGCTTTCCTGCGGCTGCGTGCAAACGCAGCCGCTTTTTGCGTATATGTGGAAAGGAGGGAAAACGAAAAAGCAACGAACACATTTCTATAAAGCGGAGGACATTATTTATTTGATGCATTTGGAGGGAAACATATGCAAAACCGCATCAAACCATGGACGCTTTTCACCGCCGCCGGTGTATTTTATACGCTGCGTGTATGAGAGATGGGTAACTTTGAAAACCAAGACACGATGTATTTTATCGATTGTCCTAAGCGTTCTGCCCGCCTTTTGGCAGACAGCGCAGCAAGCGGCGGGCTTGCTTTCTGAAGAACACCCGCACGCGGCTTGGGTGCTGGGTGATTTCTTCGGTATGGCTGTTTTGGGAGAAAACACCATGTGACTGTATATCCTTTATCCGATCCTTTGCGCGATCGCGGCCTGTGTCATGCACCGCTTTGCACAGGCGGACATCCCTGCGCACCTTGAAATGCTGCTGCTTGGGTTTCCTGTTGCGGGCGGAATTGTCGGGATATTGAACTATTTTTTAACCGGTTGGGTGATCGGCTTCGAGGTATTTTTGCCGCTGACGATACTTTCGGCTCTTGCGCTGCTCGGCTGGCTTATCTGCAATATTGCGGCACTGGTTTACCTGCGGCGGGAAAAGCGGCAGGATAACGCATAAACCGCAAAGCAACTGATTTTTTCCTTGCAATTCCCGAAAAGTGTGTTATACTATTAGTCGCAAACCGAACTGCAAACGCGAGGAAGAAGGCAGTAGGCAAAAGTTTTCCCCGCCCGCAAGAGAGAATGTGCCATGGGCTGTAAGCGCATTTCGGGCGTCTTTTCGCTGAAATTTCACTTTGGAGCGGCGCGGCTGAACAAAGAGTAGGTCGCGACGGGTGCCGCCGTTATCGGGCGCGGGAGTGTCGGCTCCTTTACAAACAGGGTGGTTTAAGGCTTTTGCGCCGTCCCTTTTGGGACGGCGTTTTTTGTGTTTGCACAAAAGATACAGACGGAAAGGAAGATTGGCTTTGAAGCAGAAACTCGAAGAGATCCGCGCGCGCGCCAAAGAACAGCTCGAAAGCGTTTCGCAGCTCGGGGATTTGGAAGCGCTTCGCGTGGCCGTGCTCGGCAAAAAAGGGGAGCTGACGGCGATCTTAAAGAGCATGGGCACGCTCTCCAAAGAGGAGCGCCCGAAAATGGGACAGCTTGTCAACGACGTGCGCAAAGATATTGAAACCATGCTCGCGGAAAAAACACAGGAATTAAAGGCGCTTGCCGAAAAGCGGGAGATCGAAAGCACGCCGCTTTTCGATCTGTCCATGCCCGCTAATCTCACCCGCGGGTCGTATCATCCGATTACGCTCGTGCAGCGCGAATGTGAGCGCGTGTTCAAGTCCATGGGCTTTACCGTGGAGGATTACGCCGAGATCGTCAGCGACTATGAATGCTTTGAGTCGCTCAATATCCCGAAAGCACACCCCGCGCGCGATATGCAGGATACGTATTACCTCGAAAACGGGCAGCTTTTGAAAACGCAGACCTCCGCCGCGCAGAACGCGATCTATAAGAAATATAAGGATGCGCTCATAAAAGACGGCGTACCGATCAAGGCGATCTTCCCGGGACGGTGCTTCCGCAACGAAGCGACCGACGCCTGCCACGAAAACACCTTTTTCCAGATGGAAGGCGTGATGGTCGACAAGAACATCTCCATCTCAAACCTGATCTACTTTATGAAGACCATGCTTTCCGAGGTGTTCCAAAGAGATATCAAGGTGCGGCTTCGTCCGGGCTTCTTCCCTTTCGTCGAGCCGGGTTTTGAATTGGACATCAGCTGCCTGATCTGCGGCGGCGAGGGCTGCGCTTCCTGCAAACACAGCGGCTGGCTGGAGCTTTGCCCGTGCGGCATGATCCATCCCGAGGTGCTCAAAGAGGGCGGCATCGACCCGGAGGAATACACGGGCTTCGCGTTCGGTCTGGGGCTTACGCGCCTTGCCATGATGAAATACGGCATCAAGGATATCCGCGACTTAAACAGCGGCAGCTTGAAATCGCTGTCGCAGTTTACGGACGACGAATAAGCGGGAAGGAGGAGAACTTATGTTTTTATCGATGAATTGGCTTTCGGATTTTGTAGATTTCACAGGGCTTGATAAGCTGGAGCTCATCCGCCGCTTTTCGCTGTCTACGGCTGAGGTCGAAAACGAGATCTTTTTTAAGGGCAAGGATCTTTCCGGCGTCGTGGTCGCCGAGATCAAGTCCGTCGAGCCGCACCCCGAATCGAAGAAACTGCATCTTCTAAAGGTAGATGCGGGCGACGGCGCTTTGACCGACGTGGTCTGCGGCGCACCGAACGTGCGCGTCGGGATGAAGACCGCGTTTGCCAAGGTGGGCGCGCAGATCGGCGATATTACCATTACATCGCGCAAGCTCGCGGGGTACCCCTCCAACGGCATGTGCTGCTCGGAAAAGGAAATCGGCATCAGCGATGACCATTCCGGCATTATGGAAATCACCGACGATCTTCCCAAC
>ERZ1090861.110-NODE-110-length-53296-cov-11.961571_pt1 | contig 53296 bp, 49 predicted proteins | sample MGYA00478482_ERZ1090861 | MGnify/ENA primary metagenome ERZ1090861 (study PRJEB33644, sample SAMEA5815744) | chicken gut metagenome | biome: Chicken; feature: Gastrointestinal Tract; material: Caecum | place: Ireland | collected 2019-01-01 | study: A study of the... | reverse complement strand
CCGCCAATGAACAGCGGCGCATGATTTATGCGGGGCGGAGGATTTGACGTTTACATTAATAATAAGATCGGTATCACAAATATAGTACCGAATAACTGTCATTTTGTCAAAATATTAGGCCACTCTTTTAGAAAATCGTAAGCTTTGGCTGTTTTAAACATTGCTATATCCTCTATGTTTTGCCAGCAGGCCCCATCGGTATCCAATCTCATAGTGTCTCCCTGTAAATCTTTCATGGTACATATTTAGCTGGACTTTTCGCAAAATGAAAGCTGCTGGCGACTCTGGATATAACGTAAATGAATAAAAAATTATTGTCAATAAGTTACGTGATACCATACAACTGAGCCGCTTCCGATAAGAAAACTTATCGAAACCGGCTCTATCCTGCTCACATATTACCAGTTAATTGAAATCTGCCCTGTGCCCGTTGTTGGTACAGTATACGTTCGATTATCTCCATCCTGCCATGTCACATTGCCACTTTCATCTTTCTTGATTGCTTTAAATTCAATGTTGCTTCCCGCCGGTAAATATACTGTCAGCGTCCAAGCCGGATAATCTGGACACACAGCCGGACCAACCGCCTTTTCAGGATCCCAATTTCCAAGTTCATCACAGTTACCTGTAATATATACATTTTCACCCCAATTTGTTGTCGCATTATTTACAGTAAAAGTGACCGGAACCAACGGATCTGCATCTTCATCAACCGCATAAATCTTTGAGCTGTTCCCCGTTAAAGAAATTGTGATCTTCTTATCAGAAGATACTGTAATTTTGTCATTAGGATTAAATACATTCACCAGCGTAGTTCCCGGTGCGATAGAACTTTCAGCACGTATCGACATTGTTGTAGTCTCTGTCCCTTCAGCATTATGGAACGCACAGATTAGTTCCTGCCCTTCATTCTCTCCTGAATCCACTCTCCTTGAGAAAGCGTAAGTATGCATAGAAGTCCACATTTCTCTCTGTGTTCCATCTGCCAAAGCCTCATATTGGCTGCGGAGTCCGTTCAAATCAGCAATGAGCTGATAGGTATCTGTAGAAGTGTCAAAATAATCCTTTGTGACATTGCCATTTGCATCTTTTGTCTGCATTGACCAACGATTCCATGTATCAGCGATCCCACTTATTATCTGGCCATTGGCATTTCCTCTATTCTGCTCAGTCCCCTGAAATACCACCGGGATCCCTCTTGCCGTATAGATAAAGGTCAAGGCATTGTGCAGTTTATCCACATCACCACCGGCTTCAGTCAGGAAGCGGTTTCGGTCATGATTATCAATAAAAGTCACCATATCATTTAAGTGATCGCCATACATCCAGTCCTGATCAAGTACCGCCTGTATCGAAAGTTCCGACGTATTATTGAAATTCTGTCCGTAGGCAAAGTCATTTACAATTGCCTGAAACAGTGGAAAATCTAACATTCCTGTTTCGGCATTGTCACCGACCCAGTCCTTAACAAAACTCACATCCATATCAAAATTTTCACCAAATGTGGCAACGCCTAAATATTCCTGCAATTCATGAATATCAGATGGTTTCATGCATTTTGCTGCATCAACTCTGGCTGCATCAGCTCCTGTATATGTAAACCAATCTTTAATAGAATCATAAATTGCACTTTTGGCATCTTCATTATCCAGGTCAATATCATCCAGTCCTCCCAAATCATGGTCTTCCAACATCTGTGTACTTTCTGCCGTGTGTGGATGCTCTAAATCCCAATTGATGTCTCCCAAATTATGATACCACTGCACATTATTAAATGGTGCAACTGGTTGGAGCTGTGTTCCTTCCTTTAATCCAGTAGAATCCGTAAGATAATGTGCATCGCTCCCTATTCCCTGAAGATAATCTCCTACATGATTTGGAACAACATCAATAATCACTTTTATTCCGTTCTCATGGCAAGTATCAACTAACTCTTTTAATATTGCCTTGCTTTCCTGTGGATCCTCTGCTCCAAAATAGCGATTAGCACGATTAGGATTATAGACATTATACCCGTGATAAGCCGTCGGCCATTGCGTACCATTTGCATCCGGAATTCCCCATAACTGAGGATCGGTTACTGGGGAAATCCAGATTGCCGTATATCCCATCCCTTTAATATAAGGGATCTTGTCTATTATGCCTTGCCAATCTCCGCCATGCATATATCTGTAATCGTCCTGTGTATTCTCTGTATAGCGAAAGGCTTCTCCTGTTGCATTGTTTGTGGGATCTCCATCATAGAACCTATCTACCATTATCTGATAAATAGATTCTCCCCGTAAACTGGTTGCCGCTGAAGCGGGAATTGCCGGCAAAATTGTAAAAATTAATGCCATACAAAGGATCGCACTCATCAGCTTGGCAATTCTTTTATACATCCTTTTCATACGTTCACCCCTTTCTAAGAAAAAATTTTTCTTGTTTCTAAGAAAATACCGGTATTTTTACAGCAATTATACCAATTAATATCCGAATATAATATATTTTTCAGCTAATCTGCTTGATTAAATCAGGTAAACGTTATACCATTGACCCATAAGGAAGGGGTACTGTCATGTCAACAACAATTAAAGATGTAGCGAAACAAGCTGGCGTGTCTATCGCCACAGTATCTAAAGTAATCAATGGGAAACCTTCTATTTCTGAACCCACACGGCTTCGCGTACTGGAAGTAATTAAACAACTTAATTACCACCCGAATGCACAGGCCTGCAATTTTGCCCGGGAGCGCTCAGATAACATTATCTTTTTAGCTGTCACGGAACCGCTCACTGCATTCCATAATCCTCATATGTTTGAAATTATGTCCGGAGCACAAAAAGTTGTTTATGAAAAAAAATATAATTTCAGCTTCCTCGGCGTAAAAGATAAAGACACCGCCTGCCACGAGGCTGCCGACATTATAGGGAGACGGGCTGCAGATGGTATATTGATCCACGGTTCTTCTACATCCCGCCCCCTTGTGGATCTACTTGTAAAAAAGAGTTTCCCCCATGTAATCATCGGTAGGCCTCCCTTTTCTACTGCAGCCTGTTGGATTGATATCAACAACCATGTTTCCGGACATCTAGCAACCGAATATCTGACGAAATGTGGATATACCCATATCGCGTTTATCGGCGGCCCTCAGACGGACGAAATCTCAAGACATCGACTGCGGGGCTTCGTTTCATCTATGCGGATCTTCGGTCTGGATGTTCCTGATTCTTCTATCAAGTACGGAACATATAGTAAACAAAGTGGTTTTGAAATGATGGAAGAATTACTCAGGGGAAGTTTCCTTCCAGACGCCGTAATATGTGAAGATAACAAAATCGCTATGGGTGCCGCATCCGCAATCCGCAAACGCGGCATGAATATTCCAAATGATATTGGCTTGATCACTTTCGACGATTACCCGCTGTCACAGTTGATCGATCCGCCATTAACAGTTGTAGATATCAACGTCAATAAACTGGGCCAACAGGCGGCTGAAATCCTGATGAAAAAGATCCGTAATCCCAGCTTAAATATGCAGTCATTTACTACAGTACCTGAACTGATCATCAGATCATCTACACGCAATATCAGCGATGATATACTATAATAAATCCCGAGGGCGCTGAGAAACATAACTCTGCGCTCTCGGGAAACAATCAGTTTCAAATAATTATTCTATTTATTACTCAAAGTAATCCGGTATCCTTTTCGTTCTATTGTATCCTCTTCCCCATCCGTTCCGGAACTCATCACCATCTTTTCCCCCTCGGATATCGGGCAGCACAAAGGTTCCATCCCTGCATTAATGATTACCCGCAGAGTTCCGTTAAGCCCCGTCCGTGCAAATGCGAACACGCCTCCGCGGATCAGCTCCCAAATCGGTCTATAGTCTGTTTTTTCATCTATATAGTTATTCCGGATCATAATAAGCTGACAGATAAAGTCGCTAAATGTGCGCTCCTTTCCCCATGGCATGGGCTGCCGGTAATCTTCTTCCAAAACTCCTTCCACACCACACTCATCCCCGTAAAATAAGCTGGGTACTCCCGGCATCAACATCAAAAGAATGCATCCCAGTTTCCACAACGAACTCTCACCATGACACATAGAGAGGAATCTCGGAACGTCATGGCTGTCCAAAAGATTAAGCTGCCCTTTCACTATATTATCAGGATATCTCAGCCTCATCTTTTCAAACTCATATGCCGCTGTTATCCCGTCCGGTTTTTCTTCTGTCAGATAATCCATGCATATCCTACGGAACTCATAATTCATTGTGGAATCAAATGCATCCCCCTTAAGCCATGACTGGGCGTTCTCCCATATTTCGCCGATCAGCACTGCATCCGCATCTGCAGTTTTAACCGCTTTTCGAAATGTCCTCCAGAATTCCCGGCTGATCTCGTTTGCCACATCCAGCCGCCATCCATCTACATGGTATTTTTTGATCCAATAGGTTCCAACATCTGCAAAATAAAGCTGTACCTCACGGTTTGATGTATTGAGCTTTGGCATCTTTCTTTCGTATGCAAAACATGTATAACCCGGGATTTTATCCGGATCGTCCGGACGCATTACCGGAAACTCCAGATCATAAAACCAGCTCTTATACCGAGATTTCTTACCATTCTTCACCACATCCTCGAATGCAAAAAATTTCCAGCTGCAATGGTTAAAAACACCATCTATTATAATGTGCATTCCTCTTTTGTGCACGGCCTCTACAAGCCGCTGAAAATCCTCTTCCGTTCCAAAGCATGGATCAATATGGTAATAATCCACTACATCGTACTTATGGTATTCTCCTGCAGCGAATATCGGATTCAGGTAAAGGCAGTTAAATCCCATTTTTTGAATATGATCCAGATTCTCTGTGATCCCATCCAGTCTTCCTCCCAGCCTTGCCTTAACGGTAACGCCGTTTTCCAGTAATTGCTCTTTTTTGTGAACCCGCAGCACGTGTTTCCCATTTGCATAACTGTCCGGAAATATGTTATAAACCACAGCGCTCTTGAACCATTCCGGCACATCCGGGATCTCATCCCTTAGGATAAATGGATATTGATAATATTCGCTCCTGCAGTCTATTAATACTCCGTCCGCTGTTCTGTCCGGAAGCTTTTTCGTAAAGCGGTCTGCATAATAGTAAGTCCACTCCTCCCCTTTTTCCAACTTAAAATAATAGCAGACCCGATTATATGGGAGCGTTAGATCTGCTTCATAATAATCAAAGCATTCATCCGTGGCGCAAACCCTCATGTCTGTTCCTGAAAAGCAAACAGGGGTTTCCCTGCATACCCGGTCCGCTGTGTAGAGTACACATCTTGTCAGATCGCTTTTTTTTGCCCGCAGGCGGATTGTGATACTATATTCTGAAGTAGCAAAGGCGTACTGCGACAGTGGAATATGCAGGATTGCCGCTTTATCTATCTTTCCCGTCTGATTCATCCTTTTACACCCCCTGCTGTAAGTCCCGAGATCATATATTTCTGAATACAGAAAAATACGATCAGTATCGGAATAGATACAAGGATAGAAGCTGCTGAAAACAAAGGCCAGCTCCTGCTGTAGTCATTTGACTGAAGTTGATATAGCCCTCCTGCCAGCGTGTAACTGCTTTCATCCATCATAAATGTAGTTGAAAAAAGATATTCATTCCATACATAGATCAGTACCATTACTGCCGTGACAATAATCGCAGGTCTTGCCAAAGGCAGAACGATCCGGGTAAGAATCTGTCTTCCACTTGCTCCATCAATCTGCGCCGCCTCCTCTATCTCCACCGGAATCGTATCAAAATATCCTTTCATATTCCAGATACTGAAAATACACATGCTTCCGGCGTAGACAATTATCAATCCAATATACGAATTCAGCAGATGAAACGTACGGAACAACCGAAAAATCGCAAACATAGATAATATTTGCGGGAACGCATTTAAAATAAGTAACATCTGCAGGACAGCCTTTCTTCCGCAAAATCGATATCTTGAAAATGCATATGCCGCTGTCACCGCGGTTCCCATTGCAACAACCATTGTGCCAACACTAAGTATTGCAGAATTTTTCAGCCAGAGCAAAAATGGTTCTTCCAGCAGGATTGCCCGGTAATTATCCAAAGTCGGCGTCTCCGGAATAAATGTTAACCCCGAACTCAGCGCCCCGCCGGAACCGCTGAGTGAAAGAGTAACTGCATAGAGGATCGGCACAAGTGTTACGATACAAATTGCAAGGAAGATTAAATTTAACGTGGTAAGCCCTACCAGACGTCTTACTTTTTTCCGATTACTCATACTTCTTTCACCCCTCTGTTCGTAAACATGGAAAATATGATGATAAATAAGAAAATGATGATCGATACTGCTGATGACAGCCCATAATTATTTGATACAAACGCATTTTGGTGCGCATAGGTGATCACTGTCTGGAGCGTGGCGCCTGAATAGGAACCTTTCTGCATTGTCAGCAAATACACGATATCAAACTGCTTAAATGTCGTAAATGTAGTCATAATAACTGCCGGAGCCAGAACCGGTTTAATCGATGGTATCGTAATATACCAATTCCGTGTCCAGAACCCTGCTCCATCCAGTTTTGCGCTTTCATAATAACTTCTGTCCACGCTCTGCAGTGCACTATCCATCATCATGATCATAAACGGGAGTGCCATCCAAAGATTCAGTACCATGCAGGAAATAAAGGCTGGCACATTTTCCGACAAAAAGTTCATCTGACTCAATCCCATCGCCGCCAGCAGTTTATTTAAAAATCCGAACTCTGTATTAAACATGCCGACCCGCCACAAAAGGATCGAAACATATGCCGGCATTGCCCATGGAAACATTAAAAGTGTCTTATATACTCTTGCCAGTTTCAATCCTTTCACATTTAACCCAAGTGCTAAAAAAAATGCCACCACAATTTGTATCACCATATTTAAAACCGTCCAGATGATTGTGGTTGCCAGCGCAGAAAGAAATCCGGAATCTACTTTTGTCAAAGCTCTTTGGAAGTTCTCCAGTCCAATAATGTGATAGTCATCCCAATGATACATATTCATATTAGTCAGAGCGATATAACCTGTATATAAAATAGGGAATACTACAATAACTCCTATCAGGACCAGCGCTGGCGTTCCATATTTCCACGGTAAAAATCTGTTTTTCTTTTTCATCATTTATCGCCTCGTCTCATTCTGTAAAAAAGAAGGGCTGGAGGCAGCCTTCCCTGCCTCACAGCCTTCCCTGAAATAATTGCACTATTGCATATCAGCAATCGCTGTTTCCGCCTCCTGCTGATACTGGTCCGCTGCACTGTCGATATCTGCACTCGATTTATTAACTGCTGCCAGAAGCGCTTCCGCCGGCCCCCACATCACACTCATTTCAGGTATGTTGGGCATTGGAATGGCTACTTCTGCAGTAGATTTCATTGCCGCGATCATTTCATTGCCTGCAACTGACTCATCTTCATAAGACGTCTGATTCGCAGGAGCACAATTAGATTCTTCTGCAAGAGCAACGCCAACTGACGGATCTGCTAATGCTGTAAACACCTTTGCCACAGCATCTTTCTTGTTTTCTGCTGCTTGTTTCATTACGCCGATGCCCTGTACTCCGGAATATGGAATCAATGTATTTCCATTTGGAAGTTCAAACTCTGCAAGCGACTTAATCCCCAGATCTATACCGGCATCCCTGATCCCCGATACCAGCCATGGCCCGCCAATGATTGCAGCAGCTTTTCCTTCATTAAAGAGTGTAGTGATCGTATTGTAATCTCCATCTGCTTCCAGCTCGGCAAATTTCTTATTATATTCGATCGCTTCTTTTGTTTTTTCATCGTTCAGACCCGGCTTCGCATTTTCATCAATGATATATCCGCCAAATCCATTGATTACCGGTGCAACATTGTAGGCTGTTGAATGCTGATTGACCAAAGCATATGTGCTTTCATCTGTATGCGCCGTCATATATTCATAGAGTTCCTCCGTAGTGTTCGGAACTTCGCCCTCCCACAGATCTTTGTTATACATAAAGAGGAGTGTTTCATAATAAATGGGCAGTAAATACTGCTCTCCCTTATACTGGCCTGCCTCCAGTGTCATTGGCAGCATATCCTGGTAGACGTCCTCGCTGACTACATCTGTGATCGGCGACAGCACACCCATTTCCACAAAAGTTCCCAATGAATCATGGGCATACATATACATATCGGGGCCATTTTCCTCGTCGCTGCCATACAATTTGATCTGATCTGTCAACCCTGTCTTCTTTTCAAAACTTACCGTAATATTTTCCTTGCTGAGTTCCTCATTCACTTTGTCCTGTATCACTTGCATGATCGCCTCATCTCCGTCATGCCAAATGCTTATTTCCGTACTTTCAGCTGTTTCTCCGCCGCCTGAAGCGCCCTTGTTATTCCCATTTTCACTGTTCTGTCCGCCACATCCTGCTAACAGTCCTACTGTCATTGAAACGCATAATAAGATTGCCAGTTTCTTTTTCATATTCTCCCTCCTGACTATGTAAAAATATTTTCTCTTTTCTCAAATCTATCAGATATATATCAGATATTTTATGTATTATTTAACATATTATATTTTATTAGGCAATCATTATTAGCTATTTTAACCATTTTTTATGGGTAAACGTTTTCTTTAATTATGTTTTTTATAATCATCTCCGCCCTGTCTACAACGGAAAAAAAAGAATGAGCCTGCTATATGGCGCGCAATATCCTCACCACGATTGCACCACCTCTGCTAATGAAACGCCCTGCTTTTTATTATTCCCCTATATATTATTTAAGCAAATGTCCTTTTCTTATGGCAGACATAATTTAATGTACATCTTAGTGAAAGTCGATGTCGATAATGAAATGCAACTCGCCACTGATGAACATTTACATGGCATCCGTGGCTGCTTAAAAACAAGTTATGATGAATTGCTAAAATAGATACCCCCTATGTTTTATACGTCTGCTTTTCATACTTATTCCGCATATACTGACATTGAACTCAATTTGCAGGATTGACTTTTCCGGTCATTTTTTCTATATTTAGTTCAGTAATCGTACTGGAGAAACTTGTGAAGCCTCCAGTCCGGGAGGCTCCTGCAGGGGCCTTTCGTTATTTTATCGAAAAGAAGCGGAAAAATAGTTAAGCCTTTTAAGACCTATGAAGACCTGCTTATATTTCTGCAGGATGAAAAATCTGACCATAGAAAATATGGATGCTGCCACACATATCCTATTAAAAACAAGCTATTTTTCTCTTATCCCCGGATATAACAATATTTTAAAAACCCGACACCCCATATATGCTTGTTGCCACAGTAAGCAGTTGGGAGCTGTACAGGACGGGCTCTGTTGCGGACCTTCGTGGCAACACGGCTCTTTTCTTGCTGAATAATTATAAATTACTACTATATTTTTCCTGAACTGTATCTGGTAATTCCTCAAACTGCGCTTCTGCCCAGGTAACGACACCACGGAATGGTGCCACTTTCAGACACAGGAACGCATCGTCTGTAAGAATTTTGCTTGTTTCAAAGGTCAGTTCTTTTTCATCCCCGTTTTCATCGCAGGCAGCCAATGTGTACCTGTAGTTCATGGCTCCATGCGGTGCGATCTCCGTAACCCAGTCGTTGTCGATCTGCGTATAATAATTTGTACTTTTCTGTGTAGCCAAGAAAGCAATCGCAATAAATGCTATCGCCAAAATAACTACAACAGCTATGATCCCAACTTTCTTCTTTGCATTCATACCGATACTCCTTATTCAATTTCAACGGATACAGTCCCGTCAGCATGGTCGCCCCATACTCCGACATAAGTGCTCGTACCATCCACCTCTACCGTGTCATCGTACTCTCCGCTTTCAGAGAGAAGAATGACCGGATCTTCTGCGCCGGAGCAAAGAAAAACTGCTGCCTCGCCACTTTCAAGAGAAAGGGAACAATTGATGCGTATCGTGTTCCCCGCCTCACGCTTCAGAGTGGTTCCGCCGAACAAAAGCTCTGTCCCTGCAAAATCGGTATATGTTGCTTTATAGGATCCTGTATAATCATCTATTCCTTTCTCCCTGTGGCCCTGTAATTTGTTCTGGGATGTCAGTGGGACTGTCCCCGCATCGTCAACAAGTGCGCTAAAGGCTCTCAAAATGCTGTCTTTTGTCTGGCCATCATCCTCCTCCGATAAGAAGCTAAGAGCCTGATCCGCTCCATCCGCCAAGTCATTCATCACACTATCCGTAGCATCCGCCAATCCGTTCAACATGTCATCCGTCCCATCTGCTAAAGACTGCAAGGCTGCCGAACATCCAGACAAGCTTCCGACACAAAGAAGTGCACAGATAACAGTACAGATTTTTCTTGCATAGTTGGAATTCTGCATACGATCTCTCCTTTCATTAGGCGCGACGCCTGCCGCGTCCTTTTTTACTCTTTTTCTTTTTGCTGTTGCCTGCTTTTTTGCTGGGACGTGAAAGCAGTAAAATCGCCATCGTCAGCGCCAGCACCACCGCCATACCCATCAGCGCCAACAAAATACTGGGGGCTTGCGTAGCGCCGTTGTATTCCTGCATATCAAAACCAGCAAGGATCAGCGCCGCTGAAAAGGGATATGCTGAAAGCAGGAAACCACTTTTGAAAAATAAAATGCAATACCCAAGGAAAAATGTCAGAAGCGAACCACCAAGATAGGCACCTCGCATCTGGCCGAAAATTAAAATCATCGGCATACAAACCAAACTGGTATTGAAAGCAGCACCCACCACCTTCACACCCTGTTGCAATATGACAGCAGCGGAAAGCCCGCCCAAACCAGCGATCGTACCAGTCAGAACTGTAACTGCTACACTATAAATTCCAAACAGGATTGACAGGAAAATCGTGACGATCAGTTTCCCTCCCAGCAGCTTTGGGTATGATACCGGCACCGTCAGCAGATTCTTCATGGTGTCATTGGTATTTTCCCGGTCGATCAACCAGCCGCCGATCATGACAAGCGAGATTGGCAGGAAAATCTGCGTGTTGCCCCAAATCACGTTGGCAAACAAGCTGACGAAACTATAATTAGGATCCCGGACTTCCGGATTGACGATCAACTGGGTGCCATATTGTACTACGGGACAAAGCGCCACAGCCACAATACCGACCAACAGAATCTGACAACGCCTCAGCTTTCGCCATTCACCTTTTAGAATACTCCACATGACTCACACCTCCTTAACAGCTCTGGCGCTTATATACCAGCGCAATCAAAGTCAAAAACACTGCTGACTCCAGAATAACGACCAAAAATGCCTGTGGCGTTGTAACAAAATAGGGACTGATCCGTTCCATCAGCTCTGTCATCTGTGCACTGGAGACTGATGTATCAAGATACTGAAAGAACCAGCGGAAAGTCAGCGGTCCGGGCAACAGAGTGCCGGGATTGAATCCAAACGGCTGCATGATAAAAAAATCGTTCGTTCCGAAGATGTAGTTGACTGCCGTATAGAAAAAGGTAATGATCACAGAAATAATGTAACTGCGATTCAAGAGCACCACCAGAAGAACACAGGGCAGTGCCCCGGCCCACATCATAATCCCCTGGCCGATTCCGACACAAAAAAGTCTCCAAAAGCCGACAGGCTCCAGTCCGGAAGCCAGCACCATCATTAAGTTTACCAGACTGCCGACGACCATAAAGGCGATGGCAAACAGAAAAAGCAATATCATCTTCGCCAGAGCCAGTGCAGGTTTGCTCACGGGAACAGTCATCAGGTTCTTTAAGGTATCGTTATCCTGTTCTTCAAACAGCAGGTTGGAAGCGAGTACGACCAAAGCAGGCATAAGAAGCAGATACGCGCTCATCTGAAATAATGTAGACATCAGGCGGTCAACGGCTTCTGCGCCGCTTGAAAAATCCTGCATTTCCGGCAGGAACAGCGCACATCCCAAGGGAATCAGGGCTGAAGCAGCCGATGCGGCAAAGAACAGGGGCTTTCGTTTTAGTTTGGCAAATTCACTGCGCAAAAGTCTAAGCAATACCCTCACCCCCTGTAACCTGTTTGAAGTAATCCTCCAGGGTGTCCTCATAAAGATGTGCATCGGACACGGACAGCCCTGCATCCACAAACAAGCGAACCGCCGCGCCAGTGTCCAGGTGAAGATCGCGGACCGTCAGCTCATTGGCGTTATCCACCTGGACATTCTGGATCCCCAACCTGCTCTGGAGCAGATTAGCAGCCAGGCCGGCATTGGAAACCGTAAAGCGGAAGTATTTTCCATTCTTTGCTTCCAGTTCCTCACGGCTTTCTTCTTCCAGCAAAACACCGTGGTCGATGATCCCGATATCGTCAGCCAGCAGGGAGATTTCTGACAAGATGTGGCTGGAAATTAAAATAGTTTTTCCGGTGGCGTTGCACAGTTCACGAATAAAATCACGCACCTCTGCAATACCAATGGGGTCAAGTCCATTGATCGGCTCATCCAGGATCAACAGTTCCGGGTTGTGCATGACAGCCAATGCGATGGCCAGTCGCTGCTTCATCCCCAGCGAATATTGGGAAAACAGTTTTTTGTCCCGGTACGGCAGGTTAACGACCTCCAATGCACTCTTGACATATTTGGAGCTTTTCAGTCCCCTCAGATCGGCGAAAATTTGAAGGTTCTCCGTTCCTGTCAGATTCGGATAAAATCCCGGTGACTCAATCAGGGAGCCAATACAGGGCAGGATATTTTTCTCATTGCCACGAAGGGACTTGCCAAAAATCTTCACCTCGCCGGAAGACGGGGCAGTAAGGCCCAGCAGCATCCGCATAGTGGTTGTTTTTCCGGCACCGTTGCGGCCCAGCAGACCATAAATGCGTCCCTTGCGCACATGCATAGACAGATTGGACACACTTTTCTGTTCTCCATATTTTTTGGTAAGGCCACGGGTTTCAATTACATAATCGCGCATAAGCGAATACCTCCTTTCATGATGGTATAAGCATATCACCCGAACCTTGAGATAACGCTGAGCCAACCTTGAATTATCTCTGAGATTTCAGACACAAAATAGGCATCCGGCTCCCTTTGCGGTATAATGTAGACAATGATAGGTGGTGAAAGAATTTGTTTATGACGAATCACAAAATACTATTGGTCGATGATGATCGTGATTTATTGGAAATGCTGCTCTCTATTTTCCGGCGGGCAGGATATACGAATCTTAAGACTGCCGTATCCGGGGCCGAAACGCTGAGGATATGGCATGAAGAACAGCCAAGCCTGATCGTACTAGATGTGATGATGCCGGGCATGGACGGATTTTCGGTTTTGAAGGAGATACGCAGGACAAGCCGGGTTCCCGTTCTGATGCTCACAGCCCGCGGCGAAGCGGAGGACCGCATTGAAGGGTTAGAGATCGGTGCAGACGACTATCTTGCAAAGCCATTCTTACCCAAAGAATTGCTGCTCCGGGTCGGCGCGATCCTCAGCCGTGCTTACCCAAAACAAAATGAAATGGTAGAACTTGCCGGGGCCACCGTGGACATGGCCAATGCAGAAGTGCTGAAAAAGGACGAAAAACAGACACTGACCGCCAAAGAAATGCAGCTCTTTGAAAAGCTGTATCAGAACGCAGGTCGGATCGTTACCACAGGCACCCTATGTCAGACGATATGCGGAGAGTTCTGGCAAGGGTATGAAAGCACCCTTTCTACCCATATCCGACATCTGCGGGAAAAGATCGAAGAGAACCCATCAAAACCGGTTTCACTTGTCACCATAAAAGGCATTGGCTATCGCCTTAACCTACGGGAGGTGTCGCCATGAATACGGTAAAGCGCTTTTTCCGGCGGTATATCTTTTCAACGATCGGGATCATGATCTTGTTTTTATCTGTCAACATTGCATTGCTCTTCACTATCCTGATCCTGGGAAGCATGAGCGGATCCGACAAATCTTTTTCTGTCCGCGATTTTTCAGACCTTGTTGTGCTACAAGACGGAAAATGGACCGCAAATGACGATGCACTTTCCATGTTAGAAGAGCAATCTGCCTGGGCGATGCTGCTGGATGAAGATGGCGATGTCATTTGGCAGCAAAATTTACCGGAAGATCTTCCGCACTCCTATACGAGTGCAGAAGTGGCTTCTTTCAGCCGCTGGTATTTGGAGGACTACCCAGTAAAAATATGGGCACGTTCTGACGGCTGCCTCATGGTTGTCGGTTATCAGCCCAGAACATTAGTGAAATATTACTTCTCACTGGAGTGGCCCTATATGGGGATCATGTTTGGTGGAATCGCAGTAGTGTTTATCATCAATCTGCTGCTTATTGTTTTCCTAATCTTGCGGAACACACGAAAAGTAGAAAGAGCAATGACGCCTATACTGCAAGGCATCCAGAACTTAAGTCACGGAAAAATCCCTCATTTGGAGGAACAGGGTGAGCTGGCCGAGATCAACGCCGGCCTCAATCGGGCATCAGACTATATGAGAAAAAAGGATAACACAAGAGCAGAATGGATTCGCGGGGTATCCCATGATATTCGTACGCCGCTCTCAATGGTCCTGGGGTATGCCAGCGAGCTGGAAGATGACCGCACCCTTCCGTCGGACGCCAGAAAACAGGCAGGCATCATCCGCAGGCAAAGCGAGAAGATGAAACGGCTGATTGACGATTTAAACCTCACTACCAAACTGGAATACGCGCTTCAGCCTGTTCACTTCAAAGATGTGGACTGGGTGGAGATCAACCGTCAAGCCGTCAGCGAAGTACTGAACAGCGGTTTAGATGATCGATACGAGATTATATTTACCGAAACGCAGCCAGGACGTTCCATCCACCTTTTGGGGGATGCTGGACTTTTGCGGCGTATTCTGGATAATCTAATCCGCAACAGCGTCACTCATAATCCGAAAGGGTGCAAGATCACACTTTCTGTTGGTGAAGAAAGCGGGTACTGCCTTTGCACGGTTACGGATGATGGTGTAGGGATCGCGCCGGAACTTCTGAAAACACTGAATCGTGGGGATGACATCGCAAGCACCCAAGACAGCGACGGAAAATCAGAACATGGTTTGGGGCTAAAGCTAGTAACGCAGATCGTAAATGCCCATCGGGGAACCATTTCTTTTGCCAGCAATTCCCCGCATGGATTAGAGGTTACAATTTCTTTGCCGGTTTAACCACTTCTTTCATAAATCCCAATAATAGTAAACTGTATTGTTCGGGGTTAAAGAAAAAAAGAAGCGAAACATAGAGAGGATAACAGGGTAGGGGATAGTCATTTACCCAGCGATTGTACATCACATGGAACTATCATAAATACGGTCAGTTCTCAGTCTGCGGGTTCTGATCGTATATAGTTTCTTCTATATCCTCTCTGTGTCTACTGCCCGGTTATTCTGCGCTGATTAACCACTTTTCACAGTTGCCTAATATCTATTGGTGTTTATTTCTTCTTAACCATTCATAATAACCAGCTTCTAATAACGATTCGATAAATATAAAAAAATAGAAATGCTCAAAATATCTACTGCTATCAGCACGATTACTTTATAAATTTCCACATGGCCATTTATTACTGGAAACATCCAGAACAAACTCTTTTCCGTAATCACTTTCATCTCACATAATGACCAATAGCCCAAAGAACTCAGGTATCCAGCAGTCTGACTTCCGCTAATTCTAACCGTTAATAATCCCATTAGTCCAAGAAAAATCGCATATCCTGTTGCCGCAAAAATGTAAATCCAAAACGGAAATTCACATCCACACCATCTCATAACAATTGCAAATCCTGTAACCAAACACAATAATATCAGAACAGATACAACAACTCGAAATGTCAGGACCACTCTCAGTGATATGCTTTTGGTAAGAAGCAGTTCCTTTAGCCCCATATTTGCTTGGCCACTTTCCCACCGCATAGCCGGAACAATCAGAATGATTCCCAATATGGAAAGGGAACTTGAAAAGCAGTCGGCCGATCGAGCCGAATCAAGATTGGATATTCCCCGGATCATAGGGATTGCCGCCAAATATACAGCTGTAAGGATAAGACTGCTTTTAAATACTAATGGAAAATCTCTTAGCAAGAGCTCCCAGCCACTTCGGCATCTTATTTTTTTGTTCAAGCTTTCCACCCCGTTTCATGTCGTAAATAACTATGGACAGTAAAACAAGCAAGACGGCCACCCCTGCCATAATCCCTCTATTCATCCAGATGATACCCAGATCCTGTCGGATCAACTCGCTCCCATTCAAAAGGTTATGGCGAATCATTAGTGTAAAAAGTCCAGTGTCTCCACTTAACTCCGTAAAGGATGAGTCCATAAACCACCACACTAGTTGAACGATTACTGCCACAGGCGTTCTTGTCAAAATGGTCAGGAACATCCCAAGTGCCAGAACTATCATAGACGTTGGCAGAAGCCACCACAGGATATATTTCGCAAATGCAAATAGATCAATCTCGATTCCTGTCTCCACAGAAAATTCAACTAGTGGAACAAGTGACTCTAAGCTGAGAAGAAAGACAGGAATAAGTACTGCTGCCAGAAGGGCAAGATATCGCACTATAATTAATTTTGCGGTACCGATTGCTTTCACATTGATTAACTCCTGCATCCGGCACCTTCTGTCTCTCATCCACATAGCGACAGCCAGAAAAACGGGATAAAGCCCCAATGTTCTGGATAAATAGTCACAGAACAGCCGTGCAAAGGCAATAGTCACTTTGTCGTCGTATATAGTTGTATGATATTCATCCACTGCCTCTTCATAATCCATTTCTACCTGTCCATAATACAAAAGCAGGTTATCTCTGGTATAATTGGATCCCGGTCCAATGATATCCGAAGCTTCTGCCATTAATTCCTTAAACCGATCGTATGTAACCTGAGATATAAAGTGTTTTGTATAATCTTTTGCCTCCGCAGCAACATCCGCTTCCCCGATATCCGCTGCTATATCCATTTCAGTTTCTGCTCCGCTCTCCATATGGATAATATTGCCGTTTACACGGGGGAAATAATCATCTGGGAGATTGCTGATTTGCTCCTCATTAAGTCCCGTAATCTCCTGGATGATTTCGAGAATCTTTTCCTGTTCTTCTTCGTCTAAGATAACTTCCTTATAATAACTGACTGGATATGTTGCATAGGAGTTATTCAGATACTCAATGATCAGCTTATCTGTGCCGCCGCACATGATCTTCTCCGGATTTTCTTCTGATTTTGTTCCATAACTCCCCGTCTCCGGATCAGGTTCTGCCAGTATTGCCCCTCCTGTTACCGTAGAATATACCGACGAATCTGATTCGTAGGCCTTTCTAATCTCCTTCTCAGTCACACCATAAAAATTCTCGTACCAGTTGTAGATCATCAGGGCAAGAAAAAGCAAATAAACTACACTACATACCGTTTTTTTCATTTCTTTAAGAAACATTATCTGCCGGCACCTCCTTCACGGAATCTTCTTATCATATTGAGATAGCTTTCTTCCAAGTTACTTCCTCCGCCACTCTCCACAAGTTCCTGAATACTCCCCTGAAAAATCAGCCGACCTGCGCTTAAAACTGCTGCCCTTGCACAGACAGCTTCTACATCGCTTGCTATATGTGTCGAGATAAGGATGCTGCGATGCTCTGCCAGTTCAGTGAGAATATCATAAAACCGGTTTCTCTCCTCAGGATCCAAGCCCGCAGTAGGCTCATCAATAATCAGAATTTTTGGATCATTTAATAACGCTTGGGCAATACCAAATCTTTGCTTCATGCCACCAGAAAGATCCTTAAATCGTTTCCGCCGTTCAGTGTCAAGATTTAACCTTTTCAGTAGGAAATCTGTCCGTTCTCTACGCACCGACCTGGGAATTTCGGACAAAACTCCAAGATAATCCATTGCCGCCTCCACTCTCATAGAAGGATAAACTGAAAAATCTTGAGGAAGATATCCAATTACCTGACGGATCTTGTGCTTCATCCGCAGATCAGTTCCGTCAATCCTCAAACTACCGCTTGACGGTTCCAATACTGTCGCCAGAATCCGCATCAATGTTGTTTTTCCTGATCCGTTTTCACCGAGCAGTCCGTACATACCTTCCGGAATATTCATACAAATGTTGTCCAACACCAACTTCGTACCATATGTTTTACACAGATTCCGGATCTCAATCTCCATAAAAAAACCTCCTCACATTTTATGTAAGGAGATTATTTCATATAAAAGTCTACTTTTTGTAAATTAATGAGAATATTCACTGTTTTTCAGCCTGAGCCGGACGCAAGCTCCGCCATTTTTATCATTATAAATTGATATCGTTCCGTTTAGCTTTTCACATAGAACCCTGCTGACAGAAAGGCCAATACCATAATGCCCATTTTCCTTGTCCGAACTGTAGAAATATCCCTCTGCTTTCTGCAGAGACTCCTCAGAAAATCCGTTGCCATCATCCTTTACAGTAAAACTCATATTCTCAGTATTTTCTTCAATCCTTAATATAACAGAATTTTTCGAATACCTTACTGCATTATCAAATATATTTTCCAATATTCGCATCAACATATCTCTGTCTGTATATAGAATTTCCCTCCTGAAATGATCCTGTATCTGAAACTTTCGTCCACGCTTCTCAGCTATCAGCGAAAAACTTCTTTCTATGTCTGCCTTCAGGTCGATCATCCTACAGGGTTCTTTCCTTATCTCAATGTCGTCCAGATTTTGTATATCCCTGACGCAATCTATATACCTTTCCATCCGTGCAACAGCCTGCTGCATCTCTGAAATGATTCGTATCAGAACCTCTTCTGACAGTTTTTCACTCTTTTCTGCTTTCTGTAGATACTCCAAATATCCTTTTACCACCGTTATGGGAGTGCGAAGATCATGGGAAACAGAAGCTGTCAGCAATTTACGCTCCTGTAACATCTCCCACATTCGAGAATTACTCTGGTATACCTCTGTGCGCATTTCTTCAAACATTCTGCAGAGCATCCCAGCCTCATCCTCCTGCGTACATCGGAGCTGAAAGTCAAGATTTTGGTCAGATATATGTTCCATTCCCGTTTTCAAAAGTTGAAACGGCGTACGCAGCTTTATCCTGTAATAAATTCTGGCAGTGATTACCGCTGCTGCCGCCGCATACACTGTTGGCAGAGCCGCCCTCAAAACCCCGGCGGTCCAATACGCAGCCTGATCCTTCCACTCCAAGGATCCATATTGAAAATCATTTACAGTGACACGGAACCCCTCCGGACCGCTAATATCCTGATCATTTTCCACCCGATGTTCTGAATAATCCAAGACTATAATCGGCCTCTTATCCAAAATGTCCTGCCTGACATCCGATGCAATCCATATTGTAATAATTGCCAGAATCATCACAGACGCCAAGCTAATTACAAAGAGCAACACCAACGTCTTCTTCAGGGACATTTTTTCTAAACACTTTCTTACTTTTTCCATCTGTAGCCCACTCCCCATACTGTTTCGATGTACTCTTTATCCGTATAAGCAGAAAGTTTTTGACGGATTCTGCGAATATGTTCCTTGACCACACTGCTGTCGCCATTCCCTTCCAGGCCCCAGAGATGTTCATAAATCTTCTCACGATCAAAAACTTGACCTGCATTCATGGATAAATAGCGGATAATTCCGAACTCTTTATTGGATAGCTCTATATCATTCCCCTTAACAGTCACACGATGTCCACCATAATCAATAAACAGATCTTCCTGGAATCTCCCCTTTATCTTTCCACCTCTTCGCTCTTCTCTGCGCAAATGAGCTGCAATCCTTGCCAACAGCTCTTCCATATCAAAGGGTTTAGTAATATAGTCATCACCCCCTGCCTTAAAACCATTTACTTTATCCTGACCCGACACTCGTGCCGTAAGAAACAGAATCGGACAGGATATATAGTCTCGTATAGAACTGCACAAATCAATCCCATTCATCCCCTGCATATTGATATCCAATAATATAAGATCCGGAGCATTCGAAAGTTGAGTAAGCGCTTCCCGCCCTTCGGTTGCTGTCATTACCAGATAACCTTCCAGCTCCAAATGCATCTTAACCATACTCAGAATCGCTTGCTCATCGTCAACAACTAAAATCTTGTAATTTCTGTTCATTCTCATATTCCTCACAAGTTTATATATCATTATCTGCGGTATATCATAGAAAAGTCAACTTTTGGTCAAATACCTGTCACTATAATTTACAATTAAGCCTAAACATACTTCTCACATTTGCATAAAAACAAAAAAATACCTGGCGGAATACTTTACCACCAGGCTTAATTGAGTTGAGTGTTTTGCAATACTTGGGTGTGTATTGATATCATTATCATAGAGCACATATCCGTCAATGTCAATATAAACTATTCCAGAAGCATTTTAGTTAATTCGGTATAAGGATGCTCTTCACTGGACTAAAAGATATCAACATCAGACGATACTTTTAGTCATAATATCATAAAATATATACAGTACTGGGGCGTTTCCTAGACCTGCTGCCCTCGCTCTCATCAGAAGTTTCCGCAAGCTATCTTTGACTCTATTATTATTTGGTATGCAATAACATTTCAGATTACAGTTCGTGTCGCCCGAGAGGAACAGATTAGTAGGTGGATATGGTCAAAAATGAAAAAGAAGAACAGCACCATATACTATGCCTGTATTTAATCATTTGTCTGAACAATTATCAATGATATCATCAATACGGAAATATAGTACAGAACAAGATGGAGGAATAGAATGGATTCAACCCCTTCTATTCCCCTTGTTCTACCTTAAATAATTCAAACTGACCGTAAAATAACAGAAAATTTTAAGGTTATTTTAAGATTGATCCATCTTTCGAGAAAGATTCCTGTTCTATATTAGTGCCATCAGGTAATAATAAAAATTGGAGGTTAGCTTATGAACGAAAAGGAAATCTTAAAAATAGAACATCTGCAGAAAGGTTACCGAAACCATCCAGTCCTCAAGGATGTCTCCTTCGCCCTGAAACAAGGACATATCCTTGGACTGATTGGAAAAAACGGTGCCGGAAAGACCACGCTGATGAAATCCATTCTCGGACTAAATACAGATTATACCGGACAGATCAGTTTCTTTGGAAAACCGCTAGGCTCTGGAGACAGTGCACTTCGAGAACAAACGGGTTCCCTTGTAGACGTGGTATTTTATGAGGACATGACCGCACGGCGTAACCTGAAGCTCCTCTCCTCTCTGAGCGGTCTCTCCCATGATATCTGTACAAAACAAATCAATGAACTTCTTGATTTTGTCGGTCTCTCATCTTCCGCTGATAAAAATGTACGAACCTTTTCCTTCGGCATGAAACAACGTCTAGCCCTGGCCCAGTCTCTGCTGACAAACCCAGATCTGCTGATCCTGGACGAACCATTTGTTGGATTGGATCCTGTAGGGATCGAAGACACAAAGCATCTGCTTCTGACACTCTGCCGGGAACAGAATACTTCCATCATTTTTTCCAGCCATCAGCTGAATGAAGTCTGCGACCTGGCTGACGATATCATCATACTCTCAGAAGGATTTATAAAAGTTTCAGACACCTACAAGAATCTGGAGAATTCAGGGGTTTCATTCATCGATCTGTTAAGATAGACCAGCTGTTATATGAAAGCACACCGCTTCCTTTTGTATAAATAATCAAAGAATAAAAAGAAAGAAGGATACATAATATGCAATTAGCAAATGTCGTAAAATCTGAACTATATAAAAACTTCTGTCGGAAAAGCACTTACATCCTGCTGATCCCGGTTCTCCTATCTTTTCTCATCACCCTGGGATTCCGCACGGGAACGGTAAGTTTAAGTATGATCGGAAACAGCAGCAAAACACTTTCCTGCATGGACTACCTGTTTATGAACTGGATGGTTCTGTCCTCCTTAGGCATCATCGGACTGCTTCTCCTACTCTTCTCTGCCCTTCAGTTTTCCGGTGAGATTGAGCGCGGTCAGATCAAATTTTTCCTGCTCCGCAGTCACAGCCGCGCAAGCGTACTATTTGGAAAGTATATCTCTACAGTTTTTGTCTCCGCGCTGTCCGCTGCCATTGTCCTTATATGCACTGTTCTATTCTATTATATAATGATCAGCAATTCGTCTCAGGGAAACGGATTATTCGCTGCCTCAGCAGGAGGGCTGACAACCAGCAGCGTTCTGGGATACATTGGACTGAGTCTTGTCACTTTCCTCCTGTGGATCGCCATCTCCTTCCTGCTCGGCTTGTACTTCGGACCATTTGTAACCTTTGTACTCTCAGCGGTTTTCCTCTACGGGGGAAACTATATTTCCACTCAGGATATGACGGTCTCCAGGCTCTTTCCCTCCTACTGGGGAAATCAGGTACTTCTCGGCAGTCAATCGTCAGATTATCTGCTCCCCGCGCTGGGCAGTGTGCTTCTAACGGTAGTTCTTACAGTTATTATTTTAATTTTTACCACGTGGAGGTTCAATAAAACAGATATCCGATAAGTTAGCTCAATTCAGAAAATACTGACAGAAAGTACCATATACAAGCGTATTAACCTAGCCCCAGCTGTTTTTAGTGCATCTATATCATAAAATAATCTATGAATGCATTCTTAAAATGAATACTTTCAACGAACATAGATGTCCGACTGAAGATCCAATCAATGTATATGATCATCTATGACCGCTAATTATCTGTTCCTCTGGTTAGGAGAGTTCCTGAATTAAGTCCAATAGAAATGACAAACTGCAGGCATAACGCCACTGGACAATATCATTCGGATAAATTACAATATTTCACAAACATATAATTAACGGAGAATTCAAAAAATGAAAGAACATATATTGATCGCTGACGATGAAAAAGAAATTCTAAGCCTCTTAAGACTTTATCTGGAAAACGCAGGCTATCGTGTTTCAGAGGCATTGGATGGAGAAGCCGCATATTCTTTGATCCAAAATGAAGAATTCGACCTCGCCATCTTGGACATCATGATGCCAAAACTGAATGGATATGCTTTAATCCGCCGTATCCGTGAACACAATAATCTTCCCATCATTATCCTTTCCGCCAAAAATGAGACCACCGACAAAATTATGGGTCTGGGACTGGGCGCTGACGACTACATCGCCAAGCCTTTCGAGGGTTTGGAGGTCATCGCACGGGTGGAGGCATGCTTACGGCGTTTCTCGCGCGCAAAGGCAGATATATCCTCTGGTCCTTCTATTCTGACCGTCCGGGATCTGTCTCTGGATACTGATGCCTGCGTCCTGATAAAGGACGGTATTTCCATCGAGCTTACTTCTATAGAATACCGAATCCTTAAGCTCTTCATGGAATCTCCTGGTAGGGTTTTTACCAAAAAGCAGATTTATGAAGCTGCCTGGGGCGAGGATTATGTCGTAGATGACAACAACATCATGGTCTATATCAGCAAGATCCGTGAGAAACTCGGAGAACGCAGCGGCACTTCCTATATCCGGACTATACGAGGATTGGGCTACAAACTGCTTCCCTGAACATACCACTACATCTCTATGAAATTTTCGGGCAAAAACATTTCATCAAAACAGAAGGATACCATTATGAATAGAATTTCTAAAAAGAAAACATTAAGTCGTTATATAATTAAAAAATATCTTTCTTTCCTCATTGTCATCCTGCTCCTCTTTTCCCTAATCCGTAATTTAAGCGCTCTGCTTTTCTTCGGTAGTGACAACCTGAACTTCTCCCGTATTCTCGATGCCAACGCGCTTATCACAGAGGATTACGAAAACACAGACATCTCCGGACTCGCGGACATCGATGGCTGGATCGAGATTCTGGATGAAGAAAACAGGGTCATCTTCACCAAGGGAAAGGTCCTAGACCCACATTCCGAGTACACACAAAAGGAGCTTCTGGAAATGAATGCTCTAGGCGGCTTTCTTGGAAAAACTTCCTTTACAATCGGGGGCATCCTGAACCTTACGTATAAAGGGAACGAACATGGCACTTCCAGATACCTTGCGACCTACACAGTCTTCGAGCGGGGAGGTCAGTCCCTAACTGGACTGGTTCGCTTTCCTGCCGAAAAGGTGTCCGCCCGCTTCACTTTCCTCAATCCTTCCGGAGAGCTACGCACTGCCATGTTTCAGACCGGAGTCGCACTCTTTGCCGCCTGCACCGGGGTATTCCTGTTCTTTCTCTTGCGATATGCGCGTGCGATTCGCACTCACGTCGCTGCACCGAATGAAACGCTGGTAACTGGATTACGAGAGATCACTTCCGGTAACTATGAGACTCGTATACGTCTCAACGCAGAGTATGAATATCGGGAAATCGAAGACTCCTTTAACCAGTTGGCAGATGAGCTGATGACTGCCACTAAGGAGCGGGAACGGCTCAACCGGGAACGGCGTCAACTCCTCAGCAATATTGCACACGATCTCAAAACTCCCATCACCACACTTCAGGGATACGCCAAAGCGCTCAGTGACCATGTGGTGAAATCACCGGAACAGCAGGAGGAATATCTTTCTGCCATATACCACAAATCGGTTCACATGGCAGGCCTGGTGAATAAGCTTCTGGAATACAGTCGCCTAGAAAACGACACCTATCAGCTCCATCTTGAGGATACAGAGTTCACCGAATTTGTCCGCACCGTGATCATAGATCAGTACGATGCATTTGAGAACCACCAAATAGAACTGGATGCAGAGATACCAGACGGCGAGATCCATCTCACTATTGACCGAATAGAAATCCGCAGGGTTCTTCTGAACCTTCTCGGAAATTGTATCGTCCATAACTCGCCTGAGACCTCAGCACATGCCGTAGTTTGGTCAGACGGCCATTTCTGTATGTTCGAGCTCTGGGATAACGGAACGCCGATTCCCGCAGAACTCAGAGAATCTATTTTCGAACCGTTTGTCTGCGGGGATGCATCAAGGCAGTCGGGAAACGGCAGCGGTCTGGGTCTTTCCATCTGCCGCAAAGTGGCGGAAAAACATGGCGGGACGATTACTCTGCAAGAAGGTCCTGACGGATATAAGGGGTTTATCCTCAGCCTCCCATGCATATAAAATAATCAAAATAAATGGGTGCTGAATGTATCGAAATATACGGCTGAAGCCGTAAGACTTCAGCCGTTTTAGGGCTTAAATATTAAATAAGCAAATTAAATACTAACAGAAGAAATATTTTCATGAATAAAGATAAATCATACAAAGAATGTTTCGTAACACGAAATATAAATTAAAATCCTCTAGAACTATATTCTTAAAGTTTCGCTAAATATACCTCCATTTTTCTAAAACTCAATCTGAATTTGATAAAGCTTAATACATAACATCGTCTGTACTAACATTCGCTGGAACTAATAATTCCTATTTTCTGACATCCCCCACTAATCATTTCCCTCATAAGTCTTCAGGATCTATTTCATAATACCGCTGTCCTTTAAAATATTTTGACGCAAGTTTTTCTGCTGCTTCTGTAATCAAAATATTGGGATCATCAATTATTCCCTTATCGAGAATAGTCTTATTTCGATAATAAATCGTATACGAATAACCGCTATCAACACAATAAATATCTAAATATCCCTTTTCGGCACAATAAGCTAATCTTGCTGAAAAATATCTTCCATAAAACAGATCTAAAAACCCCTTCTCTTCGGCAGATACTATATCCTCCATCTGCTCATAGTCACCCCCGACCAGGATAAATCTTCCGAAATTCTCAGCACAAAACTCATCAAGCTGTATACACGTTTCAGGAAGGAACAAAAATTCCCCATTATTCACGAATTCCCCTTGTATCAAACTGATACCTTTTCCCTTTCTTTGAAACAGGGAACACGTATTAATTTCTAAATTAAGAACAAGCAAAGCCTGGGCATCATCAATAAATTTACATATATACATAATTATTTCCTCCTATATCATTTCTAAATAAAAAAGACCGGTCGCCCGATCTTGTTAGTGTTATTTGATTATCCTTGTTCGAATACTCTCCGGATATTCTCTTTCATTTTTTCTGTGGGGAGCTGATCTATAAACTGACGTTCCCATGAATGAATCTTCTTCTGCTCTTCCTCCACATCTACGCAACCATACCCGATATCCGTTTCGATTGCAGTTCCGATATTCTCCAGCAAATCTTGATGCTCCATATCAAAAGACATACCCAAACTGTAGAATCCCAACTGTGAAATCAAAAAACTCAGTCTTTCAAAATCCTTTGTTTCCATTTTAAGTTTGCCGAGTACTCTATCTGCGTCCTGGTTCGAGCACATTGCCAGAAATAAATATCTTTCTTTTTCAACGCTCCGATTAATAAATCGCTTTATTATATCAGATCTAATACAAATTTCTTGTTTATCTAAATCCATTTCTTCCTCCCTGTCTTATCTTCTATTTTATAATCTTGTATTTGTGTTTGGAATGTATTCATTCCAATATTATTACACGATCTATTTAAAATCAATATGTAATGTATTCATTCCAAACATGAAAGGGTTCAATCGTGTCTAAAAAAATTAAGCAAGATATTTCCATCGGAAACAATCTCCACAACCTTCGTATCCGTGCCGGGTTATCACAAGAACAAGTATCTGCGCAGCTGCAGTTACGAGGGCTTAATGTCAGCCGTGAAATCATCTCCCAGATGGAGCTGGGTAAATACAGTATCCGCGTCAGCGTATTACTTGCCTTAAAAGAAATCTATCAGGCCGAATTCAATGAATTCTTCGATAACCTTGCATAAAGAAAACAGTGGAAAGCAATCCACTGTTTTCTTTATAAGTTAATTATTTAATTTCTTTTTTAATTATTATTCGTCTTTTGCTATACTATTTCAGTATTTAAGACTCCTCCTCTAATAGACCTCTGCTCCAAATGGCATTAGAGCAAGTTTGGCAAGCTTAAAATGCTGCATGCCAAATGGTATACCAATAATAGTAACACAGAGTACAAGCCCGAATGCAAGGTGTTCTAGCGCCAGCGGTATTCCGGATAGGATCAACCAGATTATATTCAAAATGAGCGAACCTGCTCCGCCGCCATACTGTACTTCTTTTCCAAACGGGAAAAAGCTAAGCGATGCAAATTTAAAGCACTGCATACCAACCGGTATCCCAATTATTGTGATACACCATAAGCAGCCTGCAAGCCCCCAGCTTAGTCCACTGACTAAGCCACCGCAAATAAACCATAAAATATTACCAAGGCATCCCATACTATTTGACCTCCTGCTGTAATCTGATACTATTGATGATTGATTCTACGTGTGTTATTGCATCATCAATATCCTCCAGCGTTTTCTGAATCTCACTCTGAATCAGGTAATCCGCTATCGGTCCATCAAAGAAAAAATCTGCAAATGAAAGAAAGCTTCCTATCTCCATCCTAAGATCTGCCGGAACCTGGATATTTTTTAGCTTATCCTCAAAAATCAAAAGATCTTCTTTTGCCTTTGCAATCTGTGGCCCGGCCGTATCTATTTTCGAATGCTTCACTAAATCTGTAATGAGACCTCCGCCAAACAAATCTACGAATCCCCATCTTTTTGCACTGGTTAGAGTATCTCTTACCAGATATAAACTCCATAGTGCATTCTCGCCTGCCGTCTCAGCCTGAGACAGATCTTTTTGCATTAAACTTTTTCCCATTTTTCTCTCCTTTTCCCGCAAGTTATTGTGGGAGAGGTATAAAAAAAGACTTTTACCATGACCTCTGCCACAATAAAAGTCTTGCTATCTCATTTGCTACGGGTGCCTCTCGACACCGATTGTCGGTTACAAAACCACCTATAAGGCGTTCAGCTACTCCCTTTCAATTGCTTAGATGTAATATAACATATTCCATAATTGCTGTCAAATAAATCACAGGATTTTTTCATCTTTTCTGTCAATTATAATGAGGGCAAACTGGTAGGTTTATTAACTTCCCCCCTTTGTTGTACATGGCCAGGTTCTTTTGTAAACACTCAAAAGACCCCGCCAAGAATAATTAAAATTCAAATTTAGAAATACCGTATATAGGGATCGTATAGATATTGCCTTCTACCCCGCCATGTGTATTTCCTTTTGCATATACCAAAACATCTACTTTTTTATTATTTAAGACATCACGACTTGTCTTACTGCTGTTTTTTCCTGTTTTTACTTCAATCCCATAAACCTTTCCTGTATTTAGTGACTTTGCAAAGAAATCAAGCTCTCCTGCTCCAAATGTGGCAAATGCCGGCATTTCTGGTGCCAATTCACGCTCGTTGTTAATTCTCGATCTGAGATTCAGATAAACAAAGTTTTCATTTACAACTCCATTGATATCTGACAGATCACAGCCGATGCTCTGAAGAAAATATGTGGTAAGCCCCACATCAAGGAAATAACATCTCGCTTTTGCCCTGAAATCCATAATATTGCAATTTGTCACTTTCCCGGCGAAACCTATAATCCCGCAGCTATGCAGCCAGTCAATTGCCCTATTTACCGCTGCTTTTCCGAGGTTACTGGAATAATCCTTTACCACAATACTCTGCAGCTCTTCGCTGAAGCTGTCTTCCTTCAACCCTTTTTTCTCTTTTACGAGCAACCTCGCCACACTGCAAAACAAATTCTCATAAGCCTCATAATCCAGAATATCCGAAAAATATCTCCGGCTCTCATTTGTAAATAATTTTATGATACTTATAAGTTCATCTTGGCAGGCTTTAATATCCTGCTCTTCCAAATATCTGAGTACTACAGCAGGATACCCACCAATTTGGCAATATATCTGATACCATTTTGACAAACATTCATAAACTGAACTTTCACTTCCGCCAAAAAGATCCAGTGACTTAAATTGATCAATCGCATCTACTGCATACAGGAATTCTTCAAAATCCAATGTATGGATCTCCAGAGATACCATATCTCCAGCTGAGTATTTAAACTCTTTATTTAATACTCTCCCCAGGTAACTGCCAGTAACAATAAAATCAGACTTCATATACCTGGTAAATTCGCGGATACGATTGTATATTTCTGCAGATTCCTGTATTTCGTCAATAATCACGACCGTATTTTCACCATCTACAAACGTCGGATTATATCGTCTCATCAGCTCCAGTACCGGATTTGGCAGCTGTAATCCGTTTTTCATGTCTTCACGGATCTGACGGTAATGGTCCATAAGCAGTTCACCACTCATTTCCAACAAATTAATATACTCTTTATGCGCATATTCCTTATCTGCGAATTTGTTAACTAAATATGTTTTTCCAACCTGTCTTGCACCAGAAACTTCAAGCGTGCGATGTCCACCTCTCCGTTTCCATGCAAGCATCTGTTCATAGGCATTGCGTTTTAAGTCCATAAACTCACCACCTAAACCTTTCATCTTCATTGCTATATTATAACAAATACCATTCGCCTTGTACAATATTACCGAATAATACTTTCTCCCTACTATTCATAGGGCATAATACCGGCGGAAAATATCCACATCATTTTTTAACGATTCAGCACGTAGAAAATCAGCTTCTTTTCTACTCGTGATTTTTGCCCTGCCTATATTACAGATATCATTTATTCCATAGGTTGTTGGCCTGAAATAGATTTCAGCTCCATAGACTTGGCAGTCGTAACAGCTCGTGTATTGAACCCACATGAGTTTAATCTTCTCTTCGTTCACATCAATGATTTCAGCAGTTCCAGCGCCATCATCATACAAAGCAATTTCAGCATACTTTCCCATATATGATTTTAAATCCTTCATTTCCATTATTTATTTTCCTTCCTGTCCTTCATTTATACAATTATTATCTATTTTGCAGACATTTTGAAGTTATCTATATTTTGTTACTTCATCATAATATAAAATTAGGATTTTCCGGCTGCATGATCCATTTCATCATGCAGCACGGTATATCTCCCGTTAATCCAGCTTATTACTCTGCTCTAATTCCATCTTCAGTAAACGATTCTGTTCCCGAATACTTTCGTTCAGTTCTTCATTTGATTTCGCCAATCTATTTACTGATTCTATCAAAGCCGGAAACTGTTTCTCATAAAAATATTTTCCCATGATTGTTTCCCAGAATTCTCCCATACTAATCTCCTTTCCTAGCCAAAACACAAACCCATCTGTGATTTTGCATTGTGTCCGTTATCTGTGCCTGATGCTAACCTCATATTCTGAAAATAATACTTCGCCATCTGCTTCATAGAGGAAAAATCCGTTTTCTCCGGCAACTTGATAGAGAGTATTGCTCCGTCACAAAATTTCCCCTGCTTCGTAATATGAAACAGCTTCTTAAACTCGCAACAACTGCCGCTGCCATCATTTTCGATTTCATCCCATTCGCCGTCAATTTCTAAAAGAAATTTTCTCGTCTGAGGAAATGTCTCCATTTCGTACACACATTCAGAAGGTGTATCCTCACCCATAATACGACTAAGCAGATCCTCACGCGCAAAACATATAGACATTGAGCACACCGGGTTCTGATCCGAACCATTTTCAGTTAAGATCACCCCTGCACTAAAGCAGTTTGCAGGACTGTAATCTACGATATGACCTCTATGTTCTCGCTTTCCATAGTCCTCTGAATTACCAAAAACAATATAGCCCGGCCGTTTTACCCTATAAATTTCTTTTTTCATTACACACCTCTCCTGTCTTGAAAATACACTCAACTTAATCGATAAAGTCCCGTCAAGTATCCTTGGCAACAAAAAAAGGCATCCCTTATAGGATGTCTTTCCTGTTTCCTTATTTACTAAATCTTGTCCTATCATTATTTGATTTCGTACCTCCTTTTACAAAAAAATAAGCACCTAATTAAAATCAGATGCTCAATAACCTGTTGCCAGGAATTTTACTTTTAAAGCCTGCATAAGCCGGCAAATATAATAAAACAAGATTTCTATATCCTTATAATACCTGAATACAGAATATATGTCAAAACAAGATTGTGTACACGCTGCTGCTTACAATTGAGTACTATTTTCCTTTCGCCTGTCCTAACATGAGTTCCATATTTTTTTCCTGCAGGCTGCTAATCAGCTCATATAACTTTTTTAATTCCTCTTTATGATCTTTTTCCAATGCTGAGACTTTCTGCTCACCTTCCAGTTTTGCCGCTGCAATTTTTGAATCCGTGCTAGCCTTTTCCTGTTCCAGTCGACTATTTAAGCTTGCATTTTCCTTCTCAAGAGCAAGTATCTCAGCATCCTTTTCATCTTTTGCGGCCTGAACAGCCTTATCCTGCCGTATCTCCGCTTCACGTGCATCACTCTCTGCCTTACGCTGTAAATCGCTTACCTGTGCTCTTAACTCGTTCGTTTCCGCTTGTAGAGCATCATATTTCTTTGCCTTTTCATCAACTTCTGCCAAACGAGACTGCAGCATTTGATTTAGATTGTCCTTATCCATTGCAGCCTGCTCTGCTGCTCCCTTCTGTTGGAGAGCTGTTTCCATTTTTTCTTTTGCTTCTCTTGCCTTGCTTTCGGCAGCTTCACGCAGATCTCTGACAACTTTTATCTGGGCCTCGAGGTTTTCTTTTTCTGCCTGAAGATCCTGAATGGTTTTATCCTTTGATTTTAAATCCATTTCATACTTATCATGCATTCTTTCATCTGCATTTTCAGCAAGTTCAAGACTATTTAGATAAGCAGCCATAAGTGCTTTTATATGACGCTCAAACTCTTCAATCTCAGTTTCTCTATTGACCAGCTGATCTTTTGCCTTATTAAGTTCAATGATCTGCATGATATGGGCTAATCCCTGCGCTTGATTAAATCCGTTTTCCTTACAGTAATCACGAAATTTATCTGCAGCTTCAGGTGTAACTCTAAAATTTGTCTGTTTTGCTTCTTCCATTGCTTTCCCTCACTATTGATATCTTTTATTTATTTTAGCATTCATTTCTTGACATGTCAAATGTTATGTATATGTTATATATTGTTATTATAGTATATCTTAAAACATGAATTTATGTTATACATATGTTATACATTGTTACGTTATGCATAACTTTACAAGTCTGTCACAAAAAGTTCAAAAAAAATCATCATTGCAAGATTACAATGACGATTTTTTAAATAGGATTATTCAACATGAACGATGCCATCCGCAATCCGTCTTGTTTTCCATTCAGCCGGCACCCTAAATGATAACACTATACAGACCAGCAGCGCCCCAGCAGCAGCGATCAGGAACCCTGCGGTTTCAAACACGAATGAATGTCCGAAAGCAAGCATTTCCGAATCCGAATGCAAATATTTCAGTACCGGCCACGACAGAATAAACGCAAGCATGATTCCCACCGCCCCCATGGCACAATTTTCAAATAACAGCATTTTTATAATCATTCTCCTTGTATACCCGACGGCTCTCAACATACTGATTTCTTTTGTCCTTGTCTGCATTCGGTAACGTAAGGTATTAGTCATGTTCATAATAACCAGCAATAACGATACCAATGCAATGCCTGTTATGTAAACCATTCTTTTGAAATAGAACATTTCATTACGCTCGATCTCATCTATCAGGCTGCGGGTAGATATGCTTGCATTTTCACTTCCAAGTCTTATAAGTGTTCCTTCCAACTCATTTCTCTCCTGTTCAGACAACGCAGGATCTCCGTCAAGATACATACATTGAATCGCACTGCCAGGCGAAATAGTTTTCAAATATGAATCGCTTGTAATAAGCAGCGGGTAAACCGTGTGTCTGCAGTCATACATAAACGGAAACGAGACCACTGCGGCTATCTTGTAAGTTTTATAAGTATATTCTGCATCTGTATCCGAAAAGTTCTCATACTCTTCCGTATCCGTCCGAAAATCATTCCTGTATTTGATTTGAATCTCGTCCCCCGCATGATAATCCATCATAGGAGATCCTTCTTTATAAGGTCCTGGCAGCCCTCCGCCCGCACGCTGATCCATTCGTAATACGCTCACTATAATCTGGTTGTCTTTCAGATTCTCCGGATCAAAATCCCCCTCTACAATATACGGTTTGAGACATCTTAAAGCTTCCTCGTTATATCCGTTCAAAAACGATTTATACACCTGATCCTTTCCATCATAACCCGCATCGCTGTACCCGTAAATTTCCATCTGCCTTTCATATAATTCATCATAATACTCTTCATTTCTTCCAACTGCTTTGTTATCAATCACTCTCACGGGTAACGATGAGCTGGTCCGCACTTGGCTGACTCCGTTGGTACGTGCTATTTTTTCTGCATTTGCTCTTGAAATCCCCTGATCGGTACGATTATAGTACAACATTGTCATAGCATATTGTCCGTTTAGATAAGACAGCTCTTTCGTGTCATTCCTATAATGCTCAAGCGTCCGCGCCTTATATGCAAGGCCTGTAAAAAGCATGACTCCAACACAGACTGTCAGGATTGTAAAGCACATTGTTTTTAGATCCGATACTAGATATTTGCCTCCCATCCGCAGAACCATTCCGTTCTTACTTTGCGCATTATCGATAGAAAACGAATCTTTTACGCGTTTTTTTCTTCCATTTTTCTGTCTTATTGTATCTATGATCCGCTGCTTGCCTGCCCGATTAGCACTTGCATATCCAATACTGCCTACAAGTCCACCAGTAATCAAAATACATACAGCAATTGCGAACCAGGGAATGGTAATCTGAATTTCCGTTCTTTCACCGAATAGGAAAATCTGTTGCTCCATGTCACCGGAAATTTTAAGGATCAGCCACGCAACACCTATTCCAAGCGCCATCCCCGCCGGTACACTAGCAATATAGATCTCGTACAATTCCAAAAGCGCCATATGCGTCAATTGCCTGCGTTTCATACCAATAGCACGCAGCATTCCATACTGCGGTAACCTTGTTAACAGCATAATCCGATAAATCCCGTAAAACACGACCATGCAGACTGCAATAACTACGCCTATTATTTCCGCTTCAAGGATGTATAAACTTCTATAGTTTGTTCTCGCAGGACATTCTTTAACGCTGTCACTCTTAATTCCTAGTTCAGTTTGTAATTCTTCCACCTTTTCGTTATATGGGACCTGATCCTTAAACTTTATATATGCCAGGAGGGACTCTGTTGATGAAGGTTCCATGCCCGTATGTATCTGCATTAAACCATACCTTTTATTTGCATAAATGTCGGATAAAATGCCAGTTAATATAAATTCTTCTGCATCCCCGGTCTCAAAATCAGTAAGCTGAATCGTCCGGCCTATCGTCGGTTCGATTCCAAGATTTAAAAGCACCCACCTTTCCACCGCCACTTCTCCGTATTTTTGAGGCAGCCTGCCCTCTACTACGCCAGCCATCATCGTAGCAGATAATTCGTCCCCTCTAACCAGGTAGGCTTGCTGATTGTTCCGTGTATATATCCTGCCTTCTCCCTGTTCAATCGCAATCCAAGATATATCCGGATCTGTACGCAGACTTTCAACCTGCGCGTTATCTAATCCATCAATATAGCAATCCGAAGGGGTAAATTCCGTCTTTGCCTGAAGATCACTAATCCAGAAATTTGTATGAAGGAGGATCAAAAGTACTGTCATCAGCAAAAATGTAAGCGAGAAGCAGAAAAAGAGCGCTATTGTGTTTTTCTTGTATTTTCGCAAAAAACGACTATGGAGCCAGAAACCTTCTCCGCATTTCCGCATCTCTATCACCTCCCTGCAATCTTTCCATCCTCTATTCTGACAATTCTGTCTGCCAGCTGGGCGATTTCTTCGTTATGTGTGATCATTAATATTGTCTGGCTGTATTTTTCTCCCGTAATCTTTAAAAGCCCCAATACATCTTGGCTTGTTCTAGAGTCCAAATTACCTGTAGGCTCATCTGCAAGCACAATCGCAGGCTTCGCCGCAAGAGCTCTGGCAATCGCCACTCTCTGTTGTTGGCCTCCAGATAATTCTTCAGGCAAACGCTCTTGTTTGTCTGCAAGTCCCAGCATTGAAGTTACTTCACCAAGATATTTCCTGTCAGCTTTGACCCCGTCCATCTTAACAGGAAGAATAATATTTTCCCAGACATTCAGCATGGGAAGCAGATTATACTGCTGAAATATAAATCCAATCTTTCTCCTGCGGAAGGCCGTCAGTTCATCGTCAGAAAAATCATTCAACCTTTTCCCATCTATGATCACCTCTCCGCTGTCAGGAACGTCCAGGCCGCCAAGCATATTGAGCAAAGTAGTTTTTCCACTTCCTGATGAACCCACGATCGCAACAAATTCTCCCTTTCTAACGGATAGGCTAATCCCATCCAAAGCCTTTACCCTTGCTTCACCGCTTCCATAATATTTCTTTATTTCTCTTGCTTCGACAATTCCCATATACCTATCCTTTCCAGCTTTAATACTTATAAACCGATAAAAAATATAGCCTGTATTTCTTAATACAGACTATACCACAAAACTATCACTATCCCGTCTCCACAATCTCTCAGTTTTGAGACATTTCATCTTTCAGGAAGTATAATGAAAAAGTACTGCCGCTCCCATATTCCGATCGAAGGCGGATATATCCATTCTGCGCGCGCATCACTTCACGAGCAATATATAACCCAATCCCGACTCCCCGACTGTTAGACATCTCTGCTGACCGGTAGAAACGTGAAAAAACAGCGCCCTGCTCTTCCTCTCGTATGCCTATTCCGGTATCTGTTATATCAATACGGACCAAAGACGGAAGCACCTCTGTATGAATACTGATTCTTCCACCTTCCTGCGTATATTTAACCGCATTGTCAACAATATTGGCTACTGCTTCCAGTGTCCATTTACGATCAAATACAGCCATCTCTTCTGTGTCTTCTATCAGGAAGTCAATACCTTTATTCTTTGCTTTTATCGCAAACTGCTGTTTTACAAGATCGAGCATCGGCTTGATCTGTTGTTTTTCAGCATTAAGATTGATGATTCCGTTCTCCATTCTCGATAGTTTTACTAGAGACTGTATCAAAAAGTCCAGCGTTCCAATTTCATCCCTAATTGCAGTGATTTCGCTGTTAATCTCTGATACCTCGGCTTTGGTTAACTGCACGTTTTCAATTTCATTGGTTTTAGTTCCAGTAAACCCGTTACTCAGATTTTCTTCCAATAGCTGTGTGTACAGAACAATATTTGATACCGGAAGAACAGCCTGATGAGCAATATCAGAAATCTGGCTCTGCATCCGCTGCCGATCTCGTTCAATTCGCTCCATTGCCGTTTGCCTGTTTTCTAAATAGTTCCACATCCTGTTTTCCACTTCCGAAACGGAAGTTTCATCAAATCTCTTTTCCTGAAACAAGCCTGATGAAGCCTCTTCCAGCATTTGCAGTATACTTATTTTTAGTTTCTTTTCTCTTTTCCTATAGATCAACGCAGCACATGCCAAAAGCAGGCATAGCAAGAACAAAACCACCATCAATACTTCCATACCTATTGCTTTACCCATGCATATCCGATTCCATACACGGTCCGAATACACTCTTTATCCTCTCCCAATTTTCCACGAAGCCTGTTAACTGCCACTGTAAGCGCATGGTCATCCACATATTCTGTATCCCCCTGCCATACAAAATCGATCAGCTGCGTGCGGCTGACTCCCCCTTTTTTCTCCGTAAGGCATCTTAACAGCCTCTGCTCTGTTTTAGAGAGCTCCAGGCTGACATTATCCCGGAAGAATTCCATTTTTCTGAAATCAAAAACGAATGGGCCATCGCAGAATACTTCGCTCTTCTTTTTCGATTTTCTCAGTTGCACGTCAACCCGAGCGCGAAGCACCATCAGACTAAACGGCTTTGTGATATAATCATCTGCTCCAAGTTCAAGAGCACTGACAATATCCATCTCCATGTTATTAGCAGTAAGCATAATAACAGGTATATCATCAGTTTTTCTGATTTCCGTCAGGAAATCAATCCCATCTCCATCTGGAAGGTTAATATCCAGGAGGACCAGATCATACTGCTGCTGATGATACATCTCCCGTGCCGATGCAATATTATAAGCCTGACTGCAGACAAAATCCTTTTTTAGTGCCAACCTGATTCCGTCGTTTAGATGCTTATCATCTTCTACGATCAATATTTGATTCATAATAAACCTCCGCGCTATAACTTCATAATAATTCTATATTCTTTGATGACTTCCTGCAACAATGAAATCCTGCTTCTTTCTGTCAACAGCCAATCCCCTTTGAATGTCTTTCGAGCGTATTGGGTCACTATTATTCTAATTCCATCTAATTCCGGTATATTATCCATTGTAAGTCGGCAGAAAAACTGCTATACTATACACGTATTGATGCTAAATCCTTTCGGACACAGCAAGATAAACCTCAAAGAGAGGTGTATTCATAACTGTATTTAATCGAAAGGAGCATCCATGATTACCAAAACAAATTTCGAAGATATGCTCTGCAAATCTGCAGAGCTTTTTTCTTTTTCAAAAAAGCACACTGACCTCTTTGTGCTTCTCCAGACCAATACTGTTACTTATCAGCAGCTTACTGTTTCCCATCTTCACGGAACTTCCTCAGCATCCGCTCGTCTTTCGCTAAAACGACTTGAAGCATCAGGATATATAGAGGCTAGAACGCTGAGCAAGCATAATAACGAGAAGTATTATTTCCTAACTGCAAATGGCCGTAACTGGATCCGGTCCGCTTTTCCACAAGGCTTTTTAACACAAATGCAAATTGCCTGGTCACGGCGTCCGCCTTCCGGATCACAGCAAATTCTTCACAGGATAAGGACTAATGACTTTTATTTTGCCTATATTGCAGCAAAAGAAAGCGTTCCGAGAATTTGGGTTCTTGAGCATCCACTCGCCTCCAAAGCCAGATGTGAGTCATCACCTGCAAGATGTGATGCCTTATTCTCCGGAATCAGCAGAGACTATTATATTGAGCAGGATAATAATTCTCAGTCCGAAACCGTAATTCGTAAGAAAATATCACAATATGCAGATGCAGGGTTTTTCGGCTTGACACAAGGGAACCCACCTATCCTCGTTTTTTGTCTTTCCTTTCCTGCCTGCACTCATGCAGAGGGTACGGCGCCTTTTTCAACCTACAGGCTATTATTGAAATTCTGCAAACTCTGGAAACTTTTAGAGCAGAAACATGGTATCGAACTGGACTACGAACAATTTAATAATACGCTGAAGGCATCCTCCCTTGGAGTAACGGTTTCAAACATTGATTTCCTTCGATTAGAGCTGATACACAAACAGCATCCGGATACAGATACCCTAATCGAATTAACCCGGCTCAAGAACGCGTATTTGGCCGATTCTGGGGATTCTATCGAACTTGCCCATGAACGTGACGCTTTCTACAGAAAACGGCTTAAATCGCACTATTATGCGTTGTATAAGGCATTTTCCTGTCTGCATGCGTCCGCTCGCCGCGCAGTTCCGCTTTTTGTTGTGCCTAACCACCGCTTAACAGCTATCATGCCATTCATACTGAAAGAGGAATTAGCATTGGGCACCAAGCTCAGAATGTATCTGCTTCACCAAAATTTGATCCTCGATGGATGGAAATACGAATCTCCGATCGCGATCCCCATAGGCGGGTCAAATAATCTCTATTTTTTTGCCGGACTGAGCCATCCATATTTAGGATATTTAATTTTAGAAATTCCGTACCATGACATAAGCGCTTTGCCAAGAATTGAATATAACATGAAATTTCTAGGCGGGCTACAGGATGTGTCATTCTTATTCTTTACTGACAGGGATCTTTTCAGTAATCTGCAGGATGCCTGTTGGCAAAATGGATGTTCCAGACATCACACGGTTTTAGCGTCCGATATTTACCATATATTTGATCAAGACGAAGAGATAAGTCCAATGTATCAGTTTGATGATGATAAGGACATACATGAATCGTATTTTGAAGTCGATCTTTTTTACGGTAAACTTCGCACCATTCGGAAGGAGGATGTTGTATGAGACTTAGTGATCGTAAATCAAAGTTTTTTATATCATTCAAAACAAGTATACATAAAGTTTCACTTAATACTCTCATATCTGTAACGGGGGCTGTCTTTTTATCGGCTAATTTAATTTTTTATTCATCCTCCCTGTGTGCAAGTCTCTATCGAATCGATTATTCGCTTGCTCCTCATGGTTTTTTCTATCGGCTGGTTTCAATGTCACTCCCGCCGCTATTATGGATATATGCCACGACAACGAACGCATTTATGTACAACAACATCAGGATTGGGACTTATATTTCAGCAGGTATATATGAATGCTTTTTCCTTTGTGGTATTGTCTATCAGCTTCTGTCCCGTTTATTTCTGCCAACAGTTATGTCAATTAGGACTGACGACATATTTACAAAGGATATGGTGCTAATACTTGCCAGAATAGCCACACAGCTTCCTCTCATTTTCTTTGCGTACCTGATAATAAAGAGCTTCCTGCGCCCAATTTTTGACGAACGATCACGTGAAAAGCTTCTTAAATTTCGGATTCATATATCCAGGAAAATGTTTGGTAAGCAGCATATAGAGTATACTCTTTCTATTGCAAATGACATAGAGACAGGACATCCAGTTATAATCAGCGAGCGCGATCGGTATCTCCATACACTAGTAGATGGGACGAGCGGAACAGGTAAAACTTCCTCCACTATCCTACCTGCAATCTATGGAGATCTTATGAATCGAAAAAAAGCTCTCCAACTGCGCAAAGATATTATGCAAAGGGTAAGGAACAAAGACGCGGACTGCGAATCTGTCAGATCACAATTGGATCAACGGTATCCGGTATGTGGAATTACAGTCCTTGCGCCTGACGATTCATTGACAGATGATGTATGCAGGTTATGCGAAGGGCACGGGATACCATATAACAGGATTGATGCAACAAAAATGCCAGACGGGGAACGCAAAGCACACTGGACCGGTATGAATCCTTTTTTTATTCCCGCTTCTCTTAAAGGAGAGGCCCTGCATGAGGCAATCGTTAAAAAAGCGGTTATCTTTTCAGATATCATGCTTGTTATTAGTGATTTAAAAGGGAAGTCAGACTCGTATTTTTCGGGTCTAAACAGACAGATGCTCACAAATATTGCAATCCTCATTATGTTGACCGTACCGCATTTATTTAATCGGCAAGCAACCCCTGAAGATCTCCAGCTTCTGATCAATGATTTTGATCTTCTCCCTGAATATGTGAGCAAGTTGGAGGAAATCAATCGTACACAGCGTAGATATACCTTCATTCTTCAATATATCAATAATGAACTTCTCGGGAAAGGGCGAGCAAAGATGGAAGATCAAAGCAGAGGTACTCGTAACATTATAAATGAATTTCTGATGATGCCGGGTAGCCGTGATGTCTACTGTTCTCAGGATTCGATAGACTTTGATAAAATCCTCTCCGAAGGAGAAGTCACAGTATGTAATTACGACCTTGCTTCTGGTGATACAAACGCAATCGCTTTCGGGTTGTTTTTCTTACTATCTTTTAATAATGCCGTTTTATCTAGGCCCGGCACCGAACAGACACGCTCACCACACTTTTTTTATGTCGATGAGTTGCCCGTTTTAATACATTCTTCTCTGGAAAAGAACTTCTCTCTTTTTCGGAAATTCAGAGTTGCAATGTTCTGTGCCATTCAAACGCTTGATCAGTTTGAAAAGAACGAACTTACAAAGTATCTGAAAGGAGTAATATTGGGCTGTGCTAATATCTTTGTTTTTGGACGTTCCTCTCTATCTGACATGGAAGTATTTTCCGCATTGGCCGGTGTGGCTGATAAGCCTGATGAGCAGAAAACTGTTTCTGAAACCGCCCTCTCCGATGACTCACCTTCCCTCTCCTATTCTTCCCGGGAAATGTGGACACAGAAGAATACACTTGAGGGGATCGATATTCGTATGAATGATTTTCAGGTAGTAACACTCTTTACAATACGCGATGGTGCTCCTTGCCCTCCAATCAAAGTCAAAGTGCATTTTCTCAAGAAGTCAGACTGGGGATATGAATCTGTCAACACAGCAGATACTCTCATTAGGGCAAAAGATGATGCGGATAATATGAAAGTAGCTCTCCTATCGCAATATAAAAAATCAGGATTTAAAGGCGACAGACCTCCCGCCGCTAAAAGTATTGAAAATAAAACTGCACCGCACCGTGAGGTCCATTCGATTGACGAAAACGAATCTGTTTCTGATCTGTTTAATTGAGGTGACTTGTAATAATGGTTAATGAAACGAATACCAATGAATTAAGCTTAAAACTTCAATCGTCTCCTTTTCATTTGGAAGAAGATTGGTTTATAATCTGCGAAAACAGAAATAAAAATTGTTCCCAGAAAGAAATTGATGTTCTAATTGCAAAAGAGATTATTAATTATATTGATCTGGAAATCATGCGCTTACTATGCCGTTTTGGTTTTATTAATACTTATAACATTGGATATGCACTATCTTACATTCTTCCGCCCGGCTATAAAAAAAATTCCTATCAACGAAATATCCAAAAAATGGTGCGTGCAGGAATATTATTGAAATATAGCATACGAACAGGGAATACAGTAGATGATGACTATGCTTCACCTATGCGTTTTTACGCTTTATCTGCTGGTGCACGCTCATATATCGAGCCACACATTGATATTCTATTTTCAAATAAACTTGTTTTATCTGCATATGACATAATTAACTGCCTCGCTGTATCACAATTGTTGATTCACTTTTTAAAGGATCATGGCAGTGACTGTATTGTATCGTGCAGATCAATTATAAAGTGCAAAGGATATAAAAGCATTATACTAGATGGTTTAATCCAATTTAATAAGCCAAGTTATTTTAGGGTACCTACACAAATAGCTTTAATCAATATCCGTGATAGTGCAGAATCCTATGCTCATGCCGCAGACAGGTTGATGGATACATTTCATGTTTTTAAGGAGAATTATTCTAAATCTGATTTAATTATCATTATTATTACAGAAAGTGTTTCATCAATCAAAGCTATTACCGAAGTTATTATGTTAGATGAAAGAATGGATGGAGTTGTATGTCCGTATTATTACACTACCGATAGTCTTCTACATACGGATCCGCTTTTCGAAAGTTTATTTGCGGTAACCTTCGAGTCTAAAGACAATGTTGCTGTTATAAAGCGGATCCACCTCATTCCTCAATGAGCATCAGAACCGCACGGTGCGGTTCTGATGTTCATTTATGTATCATTTTGTGTTTTATGTATCTATTATCATCAGCAAAATCATTATTATTCTCTACATATGATATCCTTAATTAAACATTTATATATAATAAGCAGCTTTGGCTTTTGTCTTATTCTGCTTAAAACTGCAATTATGCAAAAGCATCACAGGTTGTTGCTACTTATGCTGCTGTATTTTCAGCAGCAGAACGGAGGGATTATGGGTACAATCCGAAATGTCAGCAAATCCGAGCCATGCCCGATTTGCGGCAAGACAGACTGGTGTACTATCCTAAAACCAGATCAGGAATCATATCCAGGTCAGGAGCTCTATATCTGCCGAAGGATCCAGCAGGATACTGTTTCTAATAATGGTTTCGCCTATTCATTTATTAAAGAGCTTTCCGATGGGTCCTCACTGTATACTATAAAGACGGAAAAGGCGAAAAGATATAGAAATCATTCCCGGCATAACGAGAGAAAACATATAAAAGAAGAAGATCTTTATCCTGAAACGCTTAAAAATGAATCTTTAGATAGGATTTATCATTCTTTTTTGCATTTATTGCCGTTATCTGCAAAGCATTATCGAAAGCTTAAAAGTGATGGATGGTCCGACTCTCTGATTAAGCGCAGCTTAATTCGCTCTATCAATTTTAAGAGGTCTTACGACGAAAGCAAGAAATACTATACCGATTCTTTTGAACGGTTTCGTATTACTAGTACTCTTGTTAATGAGTACGGGCCATTGGATGGAGTTCCAGGCTTTTATCTTAACGACGCAAACAAATGGACATTTGTTGGAAGGCAAGGTATGCTTATTCCCATTTACGATCTGCACGGTAATCTGTATCGTCTACGCTTACGCTTAGACAAGCCTGAAGTCGATGAAAACGGAAAAGAAAAAAATAAGTACAAAAATTTTTCATCTTTTCATAGTGAGGATGATGGTTTTGGTGTTCTTAAGAACACTTATAATCATGGATGCCGTGCCGGGAGCTGCATAGGGTTATATTATAATCCCAATTTAGACAGTTCTGATATGTGTTATATCACAGAGGGAGAAAAAAAAGCTATCTTAACTAATGATTATCTCAGATATCCGGTTATCTCCTTACCCGGGACTGGAACTTATAATAAGCTTTACGATCTTTATGATGGAATAAACGCGATAAATTTTTTAAAATCTATTGGATGTGATACTACTGTCGTAGCTTATGATGCTGACAAAATATATAATCAGCAGGTTTTAAGATATGAGCAGAAGTTAGTACAACTTCTTCAGGGAGAAGGCTTTTCAGTATACATTGCCTCTTGGAATGCAGGATTTGGCAAAGGTATTGACGATATTCTGCCTCTTGGAATATTACCGACATTAAAACCAGTCTAAAAAAGAGGATGGATTGTACCTCCATCCTCAAAACCTCACCGTGCGGTTTTCAATTTAATCATTTATCACTAATTGTTTCCAGCTCACCTAGCTTCTTATCTATACTTTTTTGCAGATTCCTTAACGTTTCTATTACAAATGGGATTTCTTCTTTCTTATAAATCGCATCATTATCTAACACTTCCCTAAGCTTTTTAGATGTGTTAATAACAGTTTTAGTGCCGTTTTTTCTTCTAACTCGGCCTTTTTCCGAATCTGCCTCGTTTTGTATCTGTTGTACTCCTGCTATTCCAGATGACTGCTGTAACTTCAAGAGATCGATTCTTTGCTGTATCCATTTACGGTCCGGATACTTCTTATCTTTTTTATACTTCTCATTAATTAATTCTAATAGTTCATGCTGATAATCTTTGTCCAATGTTCCGGCACTTGAAAGTGCAGACCATGCCACTTTTTCGTTGGACAAATCTTGAAGTTCAGGTATCAAATTGAGCAGAGCACGATATTTTGATACCGTTTTACTGTCAATTTCAAGATCTAATGCTACCAACTCATTTATACTTGTGATATCGCCCTCTTCTACCAAATCATTTGCTTTTTTATATTTAATTTCCTCAGTATGAGCTTCAAATAAGGATTGTGCCAGCCTCGCGGTGACCATTGCAACATATTTTCGGCCATGAATATTCGCCCTGTTCAGTCGTAATATTCTTTCCCAGTCCGCTTTTGGCGGATCTGTTACAAACACCGGATACTCCTTTATTTCTGCCTTTCTTCCAGCTTCCCTTCTTCTATGTCCTGACTCAATACGGTACTTATCCCCAAATTTATACGCAAGTATAACACCCTGGAAGCCGTATTTTCTCATGTCTTCTGCAAGTGCTTCTACATCAGACTCTCCATATATCTCCATATTGTCAGGATCATCCAAGAGCATATCATCCTTTAGATAGATCAGCCTTGACTTCTGTTCTTCCGAGAGATCCTTAATATTTGTATCCTGTGTAACCTGTTTTTGATAATTGCTAACGCTCTGTGCGGTTCTTCTCAGTAAAGAGGATTTCGGAGTCGCCACTTCTGCCAAATTACGCCTCGCCATTATTCATACTCCTTTCTTCTTTTATACGATCTTCTATTTCCTTAACAAGTTTTTTATAATCTTTTGTTATTTCAGCACTGCCACAGCATATACAAAGAGGTTCTTTAAGCCCTTCGCTGTATTGCACAGAACCATAATCATGCCGTATTGTTGTCGTAAACAAACGAAGGCTTTCCCTAATTTCTTCTTCCATGCTTTCTTCGTATAACTTCTTTTGATCACTTTTATACATTTGTACGTTAATATAGAATGCTCCGAGTATCTGAAGCGTATCATTTCCATATGATTCATGCGTCTCCCTGCATCTCTGTACAAGATCATCATAGCCGGCTATACTGCTTTCTTTAGCAAGGTGCATGGGCACGATTACATAATCACAAGTTGCTAAATAAAGCATTGTAAGCTGGCTGTGAGCCGGCGGGAAATCTATTAATATATAGTCGTATTGTGGCCTCAACCTATCAATGTGCCTTTTTATCACTTCAGTATCGCCTGATGTGAAATAATCCATATCTCCGCTTCCCAATATTGCGTCAAATTTGCAGGTTACTTTTCTGAATTTATTTCTCCATTTACGTTTAGCTGAATAACTGCATTCATGTATCGCATTAAAAATATTCAGATCCTGCTCCAAAACTTCATATAATGTATCAACTTCGCTTTTCAGTAGGCCATCTTCATAAACACTTTCGTCCTCCGCAAAAAGGAATTGTGTTAAATTCATTTGACTGTCGCCATCGATTACTATGACTTTTTTACCATTCATTGCTAACTGTGCAGCAATATTGATTAAGGAATTTGTTTTCCCGATGCCGCCTTTTCTGTTATAGTCTGCAATTACGTATCCCACTGTCTTACCTCCTTGTCTAAACTTCAAAACCGCACCGTGCGGTTATGTGTTTTAAAATATGGTTTTATTATTACATAGATTTATGACTTTTTCAATAAAATTCTATTTTATCTTATTTTCTATTTTATCATAGCATTTGTATACATAATATTGTATACATTTAGAAATAGTAATGCATGAAAGATAAGAATTTCTAAATTCCGCGATAAACTCAATCTTTTATTCATAGCTTGCTATGTTTTATTAGTTTTGCAAGGACCTCACGGTGAGGTTCTTGTTTTTATTTTCTTTCTTATTAACTATGCTTCATTTAAACTTTCTTAGTTCATTGACAACTATAATCCTCACTGTTATACTTGTAATAAATATAAATTTCTAACCAGTAGTTTCTTAAGAAACTGCAAATCATACAATTCCTAGAAATAGGTTGTTTTACATTGTAGATGACGCCATAAGGGCGTCTTTTTTTATTTAAAAGGAGGATCCAATGAATGAATTTTTAGAATTACTTTATGTTACAGGCATATTGGAAGAAGAGAGTATCGAAATATCCAATAACGATTATATTCAAAAAGGAATACGTATACAGACACTTGCTCGAGAAAAGCAGATGCGTTTGTGCAAAGAAACAAAGGACCGCACCGTGCGGTTCTTTGATTTAGACATAAAAACGTTAAATTATGATAATGAAATAGCAATTAAGCAGGTTAAATCAGCTATAAAACGTAAGATTCGTAGATTGTGCTCGCAGATAACATCTGATAACAACTCAGAAAATTTAATTATATCTCATATAACTAATCTTACAGTTAATCTGAATGATATAACAGTGCGACTTTTGAAAGACAATACTGATAGTCTTCCAACTATAGTAAGTGGTGCGGATCGAATATTGATTGTTAAAATCTATGATGAAGAGTATTATATACCTTTAAACCCACAAAAATCATTTCGCAATTGTACATATTGTTATAAGTCAGATCCAAGTATATGTGTCAATATGTTTCACATAGAAGATATTTATCTATATCTTTATGTGGTAAACAAACTAAATATACTTATACAACCTCACGGTGAGGTTCAAGATAGTACTCAGTCTCAATTTAATTTATCATCTCTTAATGATAAGGAAGTTTTCTTAAAAAGGTGGTTGCAAAAAAATATACCGAAATGGGTATTTGAAAGTCTTTATCCGTATATTTGCAAATATAAAAGTGACTACAAAAATATATCTGAATTTTTTAGTCAAGTAAAGGATGAAGTTTTACTGGAATGGGCAGACAGATATAACTACATAATTGATTATATATATGCCAATAAACAAATTAACAGTAATATATTCTTACCTAATTTATACTCAAATAAATATATTGACTGCATTTCTTTTGGAATCTATATTTTAACTTATCTTTTTAAAAACACCCAGGAATTTTATGAAAATCATAAACAATATAAAAAATGTCGACATACAGCAACAGTATATCAAACAAAAAGGAATATACCAAAGAAAATCATTAGGGAAATGCGTTCCTCACCGTTAAATCAATACTTTGGATATGTTGAGTTCGACGAAAGTGTGGATTTAGAGAGTATTCGAGCAATAACAACGGAGTTCCTATTATTAAATAAGAATATTTTTTCAGATATGAAATATCCAGATAAGACAATTCGTTTTCGGAAACTTGGTCGACACAAAGCAGGTGGACTTTATTTCAAGTATTTAGGCACACTGGCCGTAGATATCAGATGTCCAGATTCAATGACTCACGAACATTTTCATTTAATAGATGATCTTATGGGTGATTTGTCTTCTCAGATCAGTTTCATAGATATAGCAGATAGATATCAAAGTGTTTTAATTAAAACAATAGAGAACGATGAATCAAATGGGATCATCCATTTTAGCAAAACAGGAAAATACAATCTTAAGTATTATTTAAAAAAATGTGAGATATTCGCACGGTGCGGAGAAATTTATTTATTCCGGATAAAAAAAGTTAAAAGTTCTTTACTGAAACAGGATAGCAAACAATCTTTTGCATATCCCAATGATTCAATACTCAATAAAATGATAGAAGACTATTATAGTAAATTACTTACAAAAATAAAAAATATGCAAAAAGTAAAAAAGGAGGATGAAAGTGAAAAACATATATGTGTCGCAGATAAGTGATTATATTGCATCTATGATTGAGGATGAATTCTATGTTGTTGCACTTTCCAAATCAGTAACTGATAAGTCAGGGATTCCATATTACAGACTAGTATTGGCAGACAAAACAGGGGCTATCACTGGTATAGTCTGGGATCAGCATATGGAACAAATTTCAGAAAATCTTATTCATACAATTGTAAGGATAAAAGCTGAGGTTTTCAATAATAAAACCAGGGGAGTAGAACTTATTATCAGTGAAATCAAAAAAGTAGAATGCAGCGACATAAGTGATTTTATAAACCGTCTCGATGATCAACTAAAAAATAAGTACTTTACGACCTTAAGAAAAATGGGAGAAATGGTAAAGAATACCTCATATAAACAACTAATATCAATCATGATTAGCGAAAATGAAAACATTCTTAAAGATGCTCCATTATCTCTCATAGGTCCCTGTAATTATAACGGTGCGGTTCTCGTTCAAATCGTATCCGTTACAAGTATCGCAGTACAGATTGCAAGATCTCAGAATAGTTTAACATATCCACCATACAAAAAAGGAACAGAAATCGATTCTGATCTAATAATAACAGGCACGATATTAGCTACAATTGGCAATATAAATCGTTTTTCATCATTTCCGATTTCAACAATTGCTGCAAGCACATCACTTCTTACAAGTGAGCTACAAGCAATACAATTACTAGAGAAATGCTTAAAAAACGATACCATACTAATATCGGATAATGAGAAAAATACTTTATATAACATAATCCATACGGTTCATAATAACTCAATAAAACCTATGATAAGAGAAGCGGCGATTATAAGATCGGCTTATCAAATTTATAACATTTTAATTCGCATGGATTATAAAACTTATGAAAATCAATAGGAGTATACTATGAATCTTCAAGATCTAATTCATAAAAAAACATGGAAAGAAATACAGGGCTATCTCGCAATGTCAAATCCGCCTGGGATAATCCTTAGTGGTGTTCCTGGTCTAGGGAAGTTCGAACTGGGATTATATATTGCTGCAGCAATCCTTGGCTGCTCAGAAAAAGAATTGTATAAAAATCCCGATTTCTATATGACAGGTACGAACGATACTGTTAGCTCAGATGACATCAAAGACTTAATCGATTTCAGTTGGAGAAGCAGCCTTATGGGTAAAAAAGTGATATTGCTAAATAATTCACACACAGTTTCTGTTTCAACACAAAACAAGCTTTTGAAAATTTTGGAGGACCGAGAAGACAATGTTCTAATACTACTGGCAGATTCTAACACATTGATTCCTACCATTATTAGTAGATGTTGTCATATACAGTTACAGCCTCCAACGAGTGCTATAATAAAACGCTTTCTTATAGAAAAAGGAGTTGCTGACTCTGATATTGACTTTCTGTCATATATGATTGGAAACGCACCTTTTCTATATACAAAAGAGGAGAAGACTTTGATGCAATATAAAAGTCAACTTGAACAACTATACCGCATAACAGTACGTTCTGATCTATTAAACGTAATGAATATGCTTAAAGAAAAGGATAAAAACAGCTTTTATGAAAAAAATACTGCTCATACAACCTGGAATATCAAGCTTATTATGTATCCTTTCTATAATTATTATTTTGATACAGTAAACAATGGGGATACAGCTTCAGAAATATATCCAGGAAATCTGTATACACCGGATGAAGCTTATAGCATCATATGCATGGGGCAGTATCATTTAAAAATTAAGAACTATACCAAAAATGATTACTTTGGTCTTCTGCGATATATAATCCGCCCGAAAGACTAAAAAAGGAGGAAATATGTTACATAGAACTTACAGACCGCAAACTCTATCTGAGGTATGTGGCCAAGAACAGAATCTGATTACTATAAGAGCACAAATAGAGGAGAAAAGGTATTCAAGCGCGTATTTATTTGAAGGTCATAGAGGTACAGGGAAAACGACAATAGCAAGAATTTTAGCAAGAACAATCTGCTGCGATCATCCCACCACAGACGGTCCTTGCAATCACTGTAGAAACTGCCGTATGATTCTTGAAGAAAAAACAATGGATTTTATTGAGCTGGATGCGGCATCACATAATACGATAGCAGACATAAAGGAACTTATTAATTCAACTTCGTATCTTCCGTCGATACTCCCAAAAAAAATATATATTATAGACGAAGCGCATAATCTCTCAAAAAATGCATTCGATGCCCTTCTTAAAACGATAGAAGAACCACCGGAACACTGCATCTTTATGCTATGCACTACAGAGTTGTATAAGATACCTGTTACAATACGTTCAAGATGCTCTATATTTACATTTTCAGCTCTGTCTATACAGACAATTTCAGGCCGTCTGGCCACTGTATTGGATGACGTTGGGAAAAAATATGAATTAAAAGCTCTTGAAACAATTGCTTATCAAGCTGACGGATCTATGAGAGATGCATTAAGTATTTGTGATCGCTTGATTCTTTCATGCGATATTTTAACTTATACTCATGTGAAAAATACATTAAAACTCATGGACGAATCAATTACACTACAAATTATCAAGTGCATTATAAGCAAAGATACAAAAACAGGAATCACCTATTTAAAAAAAATATATGAAGAAGGAAATAATCTTTCCCAATTAGCAGAAAATGTAATCCACACTCTTGCAGAGAGTATTATTCTTAAATCATTTAATGCATCTGAAGAGTCACAGAATCCGGCAACAATGAACAGCGAACTCTATATGATAACAAAAGATATATCAATAGAGCTGATATTCTGGTATACCGATCAATTCTGTGGATTGAAAGAAAAGATAAGAAATACTTTAGACCCATACATGGATACACTGCTTGCATTTGTTAAGTGTTGCAATCCAGATATGCTTGACGATGATAAAATCTATCTTCTGAATCGAATTAATAAGCTGGAGGATAAGATAAAAGATCTATACGAAAAACTATCAGTTTATGAGAATCGGATCGAACACGGATCAAACGAGACTGCCACAGAAATTTCTGAAACTAATGAAATAGAATCTGATGGTTTTGAAAAATTAGGTGATGAAGAAATACCCTTTCGTGGGGAAGCAGAAGAGAGCAGAAGTGAATCCGGAACAGAAAAGCTCGAAGGGGATGAAGGAGATAACGCCAAAGACATCTTCTCAGAATTGCTTGAAACCTTTTTTACAGGATAAGGAGAAAGGTTCTGAAACCAGAATAGAGGATGAAAATAGTATTGAAAACCAAAAGGAAAGCTTACACGATATTTTAAATTATTATCAAAATACGCATCCGTTTTTGAAAACAGCATTGTCATGCTGCAAATCGGATGAGGAATTCTATTACATAACAGATTTATATCCGATCTATCTAATTTTACAGAATTATATTACAGTTTTTGATGATTTAGATTTTTTAAAAATTGAGTACTTATATTAAATCTCAGAGTCTCTGTCTATGTGGCAGTGACTCTCTGTTGTAATAATACTTATTATCTTGTATAATTTAGGTAACGATCTATTGTTTTCTTATTTTATCTACATATATTGTATAAAGATAGGTAGGATGACTGTCTATAGAATAATTATATATAATTCATAATATAATTATATATAATTGGTAAATCGTAATCTTAAAAACCCCGATAATTCAAGGAATATTGTAAAAATGGCTGGAAGATAAAATACACAATGTTGAAGCAATTTTTCTGGAGGTTGATTGATTTTTTATTTGTGTTGAAGAAATATTGAGTGATTGGATGAAAATTTTATAATGTGGATGAATTTTTTCCACATTAAATGAAAAAAAATAGATCAGCATGGGAAATATAGATTAGAAAGTAATAAAATCCGGTGATATTTTAGCATATTCATAGAAGATTGCCTGAAATTTGCGGATTTTTCTAAAAAAAGACATAAACATTCGGCCCCAGTTACTAAAAGGCACTGCAGCTGTCATTCATATGTTCAGTTTTTAGTATAACCCTCAAAAGTGCCCCGATACAGTCCATTTTGAACAGTACGGTGTAGTTTTCATAGATATAGCCGATATGCTGCTTTACTTCTTGATACCCAAAAGTAGTTGCCAGGACACCAAGATCGTGAAAATCCTGCTCTTTCAGTTTAAAATTAACAAAGAAATTTTTATTTTGTCTATCTCGGACAGTACTTTTAATCCCTAATTGTTTCAGGTAGCCAATCTCCTTTTCAGGTATTGCTCTCTTATTGACTACTGCCTCATTGATTGATCTTATGGATTCATCAATTTTATTAAATAAAGCTCGGAATTGTTCTGTATTTTGGCTATTTTCCTTTTCATACTGATTACGGCCATGTAAGACATTTTTCATTGTTAGAATAATGTCATTGTCAGAACAATGTACTTTAAATAATCCGGATACAAGAGAAACAGCACGACGTATTATTCCCGGTTTGCAGTACATGGGAAGAAACAGCCGGAGAGAAGCATAGGACTCTTTTATGGAGATCTCCTTTGCATCCGTCCGTTCAGTGTCGATTTCAAGAGCTGAACGGAGAAAGATGCGAAGCTGATTCAGATCCTTTATTTTTAACAGTTCCATAAGGCATGACTTATTAAAGGTCGCATAACCGCGTCCGCCCTTATCTGCGGGCAATGCATATGTATCATATTCGGAAAGTTTGACACAAAAAGTGTTTGGCTTCCAGCTGATATTGCTCAGACTAATATATCCGTATTCGCTCAAAGATATATTTGCATTTTTAACTGAGCGTTGTGTACATCCGATCAGCTCAGCAAGCTGCTTGACTGACAAATTTTTTACAACGCCTCGATCGTCAGGTTGGCAGAAATGGTAGATTAAAAGGAGCTTAATTGCGATTGCCTTAAGCCTGGGTGCATAACCAAATCTGTTTTTTTCATTCACATAACAGGTGGATTCCTCTACGACAGTTTTGTATACAGCATGTGGACATTTGTTGCAGATTTCGCTACATCTCTTCTGGATTTCTTCTGGCATATATTCTTTGAATTCCGCATATTTATAATTTGGGCACGAAAAACAGCCAGATGCATTGACATCTAGCTCCTGACGCTCTGTATAGACTGTTTTTTTATGGTTTTTCTGGACTCCAATTGCTTTAATAATCGGAGCTTTACCGATACGTGCATAATTAGATAGTTCCAAGAGTATCACCTCATATATGCGACAAAGATGCCGAAATAAATACTGGTACAACAAATAAACCTATAAGTCGGGCTAATCCTCTTGAAAATCATAAAAGAATAAATTATAATACAGATATAGCCACGGTTATAGATCGCTGGCGTCATATGTAGCTTTACCGCCAAGTGAGCTACAAATAACAAATGTCTGATGTGGATAACTTTTCTTTAAACCGCCAAGTTTTAATGATGTTATCCACATTTTTTAATATACACTAGTATTTAAAATTTGTAAAATCGAAAAAAACCGCAGGAAAAAGCGGACTAAAAATGTACTTGAACCTCAAAACTTGTTGTTAAAATGAGATAATTAAACAAAATAAATATACAATTAGTAAAAATTAAACAATAAAGTCAGAAAATAATGTGAATAAAACTGTGGATAAATTATAGAAAAAAGTTTTAGAAAAAAACGGCAATTAAAATCGGACTAAATTTGAGACGAATCGCTGTATTTTG